>Ga0307476_10001914_pt1 | contig 12546 bp, 12 predicted proteins | sample atmos_gasesECM2C_2_FD_203314 | JGI IMG/M metagenome (GOLD analysis project Ga0307476, IMG submission 203314) | Hardwood forest soil microbial communities from Morgan-Monroe State Forest, Indiana, United States - atmos_gasesECM2C_05 | ecosystem: Environmental > Terrestrial > Soil > Temperate... | reverse complement strand
TGGGTGGCACTGACGGCTTCAAGATTTTCGAATCTCTGGTAGGCGCGATGGCGGAAAAGTAGCTCCAGCCACGAATCGGACCTGTTTTCCTCAGGTTTCATGCACCAGCATCAATTAAGCCTTCCCTTCCCCATTTCTTTTTGCTACGCTGCAGTCCCCTTCGCTTCCCGGACTGCCCGGTGATGCATTTCTATCTTTGCTCCGGGAGGGTCCAATGACAGCACGAGAGATGATCGATAGTCTCTCCGGCACCTTGGTGTGCGACGACCGCATTCTCAGCGTGCCCGAGAGAGAGCTGTTAATCGACTTGCTGCACCGTACCAGAGCCCAATCCAGTGTTCGCCAAGATGCCATAGCCGAAACCATTACCCGCATCGTCGGAGAAATCGTCGCCGAACGAGCGCTCGCGGTATTGGGGCAAAGCATGACCCGGCAATTGCTCCAGCAGCAGTTGACGTCATCCTTAAGTTTTGCCGACCGTTCTTCCGACCACGATATGCCAGTGATCCGCGCAGGAACACCGGTGCCGCCCTCACCCGCACCCGCGCCAGGCAGCGCCCCGCGTCCACCCAACACCTCTGTCCGCGCAGGAACACCGGTGCCGCCGCCGCCCGCGCCCGCGCCAGGCAGCGCCCCACGTCCGCCCAACACCTCTGTCCGCGCAGGAACACCGCCATCGCCGCCGCCTTCGCCCGCGCCCGGCAGCGCCCCGCGTCCGCCCAACACGTCCGTCCACGCAGGAACACCGCCATCGCCGCCGCCTTCGCCCGCGCCCGGCAGCGCCCCGCGTCCGCCCAACACAAGTTTGCAGCCCAAGACCGGAGGCGTCGCTGTCCTCGAGGCCTCCGATTACATTTCCGCCGAATGTGTGGTTTTCGACGAGTTCCTGACGGCGCCTGAGTTGCACACGCTCCGGCAATACGTTCTCGAACAGGAAATGCGCTTTGAGCTCAGCGAGGTTCTTTCACCCGGCATGACCGGCGGTGCGGTTGACTATGAACACCGCCGCTCGCGCGTTCTGATGGATCTCGGCGGGCACGAAAGCATGATCGTCGATCGTGTTCTGACCTGTCTGCCTCGCGTTCTCCAGAAATGGGGGCGTGATCCCTTTCCGATCTCCCGCGTCGAGACTCAAGTCACGGCCAGCAACCACGGCGACTTCTTCCGCTGCCACAGCGACAACGGAGCCGAAGCCGTCGCGGCGAGAGAGATTACCTTTGTCTACTTCTTTCATCGCGAGCCCAAGCAGTTCAGCGGCGGCGAACTGCGCATCTACGATTCGCGACGCGAAAACGATAACTACGTCCCCACCTCCAACTATCGCACCATGATCCCTGAGCAGAACCAACTGGTCCTGTTTGCCAGTGGGCTCTCTCACGAAATCACCCCGGTCGACTGTCCTTCGGGACTGTTTGCCGACAGCCGTTTCACCGTCAACGGTTGGGTTCACAGATGAAAGACGCGGCTTGGCTGGCTTGGATTGAGCAGCTCGCAGTTGCACCCGCGAGCCATGATCGGGGAATCGAACTTCCCCGATCGCTCTTCCACTGCCGCCTGGACGATCAGCCGGACCATCTGGTGCCAGAACGCCTCCTCCGACCAGAGTACTGGGAGGGCCTGTCTGGTCGTCCGCTTTTCTTGAATTCCACATGCGTCTTCACCGCAAACGGAGAAGCCCCCGCTGAAGGCTTCGCCAGCCAAACTCAAATGGTGTGGATCAAAGATCCTGCCAACGACACTCTGCAACCCTTCTGGCTAGGCCCCGAACTCTGCGCGATGTTGTACGGAGCCCAACCCGGCGATCCCGCTCCGACAACGCTTTCAGCGCAAGCCCGCCGCACTCTGATTGCAGCCAACGTCTTAGTGCCGGAGGACTATGCTTCCGATCGCCGCCAGCAATGGGATGAAATCGTTTCCACGGTCCGCCCGCAATTCCAGTCGCAGGGCTACGCTCCCGTCGGCCGGCTTATTCATCCATTTCACATCGCCGCCCTGCGCCGCTACTACCGACACCAACTCCGCACCGGAAAACTTCGTCTCGGAGACGACCAATGCTCGCTCCGCTCCATCTCCTACAACGACCCGGTCGCTCGCTTCTTCCATCAACAATTAACCAAAGCCATCATCGCATTCGCCGGCGAAGCTCTGAAAGCCTCCTACGTGTATCTGGCCTCCTACCAGCCGGGCGCCATCCTCAACCAGCACACCGACCGCGCCCAGTGCGACTTTAGCATCACCCTGTGCCTCGACTACTCCCCGGAACCTCGCCACGCCACGCCATGGCCGCTGCAGCTTCACAAAAAATCAAGCACCGTAAGAGTCTTTCAAGCGATCGGCGATGCCCTGCTCTACCGCGGCTGTCAACTCCCACACTCCCGCGAAGCGCTGCCCCCAGGGCACACCTCCACTTCAATCTTTTTTCACTATGTGCGGGAAGACTTCACAGGCAGCCTAAATTAATTCGAAGTGACGCCCCGAAACTTAAAAGAGTGGCCCACCTCCACAACTTGTCATCCTGAGCGCAGCCGCCGCTCCGCAAGGCATTCTCACCAGAGAGAAACTTCGCTCGCAAAACAAACCAATCACTCACCCGCCAGAAACTTATACTGCCCCGCGCTCAGTGGAACCACGCTAAGCCTCCCCTGCCGCACCAGCGGCGAATCCGCAAACAGCTTGTTGGCTTTCACTTCCGCCAGTGTCACCGGCTGAGTCAACCGTCTCCCAGCTTTGATCTTCACTTGCGGATTCTTAGCATCGGAAGCATCCACTGAAACCACGGAAGCCGTCCCCACCGCGCTCTTGTGATCGCCACTTTCGTAGATCACCAACCGCTCCCCAGCTTTCATCCCCCGCAGATTCTTCACCGCTACGGGATTCGTGACGCCATCCCAAACCGTGACCTGCTCACGTTCCAGATCGGCAAACGAATATACCGTCGGTTCAGTCTTCAAAAGATAGTCCATGAAATCATCCTGTGCAAAATTGATGAGCTGCGAATTCGAAAAGCAGTCCTGAAAATCTATGGTGTTATCTCGAACACCGTGCCACGACCGTGCGCCCCACCCGCCGGGGTTGTGCCAAAGAGGTTACCTTTCTCGTCCAGGATCAGGCCTTCGACCGGACTGGCGCCGTCTGTGGGTTCGTTCTTGAAGCTGTGAAGCACGGTCTCCGTCCATCCGCTCTTGTTCTTGGAAAGTTTGAACACCACGCCACATCCGGGATAGCTGCATCCCGTTCCGCCGCCCAACGTCGTGCCATAGAGGTTGCCGGCTTGGTCAAACACAAGCGGTGCTTCGGGTTGAGACCCATCCGCGCAGTTGTTGAGGCTGCAAAATCTATGCAGAATCTTTTCCGTGCAGCCCGCTCCAGAGCGCTTCAATTCAAACGCGATGCCCCAATTATTTCCGCCATCCGATCCGGTTCCATATATGCGCCCTTGCTGGTCGAGAATAACTCCAGCCATGGGTTGCCCTCCATTTCCACCCCCTGGGAAGTCGAAAAGATTCGCCTCATCCCAGCCATGGTCTGTAAACTTGAGCTGGAATACAGTGCCACAACTGTTAGGTGGGACGCACTGATAGAGCTGAAACCAACTTCCGTACAGGTTGCCCTTGGTGTCGAAGACCATTCCCGGATTCGCCTGGATCTCGAAAGCCTGAAATGAATACAGTGTCGTTTCCTTCCAGGCGTCGTCGCCATCAGCCGATGGCGATAACTCGAAAACCGTTCCAAACTCCGTGCCGCCGGTGGTGGTTACTCCATAGAGCCTGCCGGATGCGTCGATGGTCAAGCCCACCGGCAGCGCCCCGTCTTCGACATCTTGAAAGCTGTACAACACGGTTTCAGTCCAGCTTCCGCGTTTGGAGGACAATTCGAAAACGGTTCCGCAACCGCCCTTACAAGCGCCACTTCCGCCTGTGAACGTGGTGCCATAAAGATTGCCGGCGCTGTCAAATACAAGATTGCCGCTAGGCCTAACACCATCCGTCCCGCCGTGAAAGGCGTATAGCACAGCCTCCCGCCATTTGCCATTTGTGGAAGTCAGCTCGAAAACCACGCCGCAGCCGCCGGTGCAATTTTTGGCGTCGCCGCCGAACGAGGCTGTTCCATAAAGATGACCTGCGGCATCCATAACCAGGCCGGAAGAAGGAACCGCGCCGTCGCTTCTGCCAGAAAATTGGTACAACACTTTTTCATGAGCCGCGACGGGAGCGGCGAGGACCAGCAGCGTCACAGCCATGCCGAGAAGAACCGAAAAGTTGATCAGAGCAGAGAGCCGAAAAGTTTGCATCGAAAACTCCTCCCTCTTTGGCGTGCTTCCCGCCCGCCTCATTGGCCTTGGTGGGCCGCGGCTCCCAGGGCCAGCCGTCCCAGCGTATCGGACGGAGTTTCTGCGGGAAATGGATCGTCCGCTTCGTCGTATCCCTTTTCCTTGCCAGTAAGGATTGGCCGATTGGCCACGGTCTCGTAGGCGTAGCCTGTCAAAGTGGCATTCACCGCCGGACCATTGCAGCTCACGTTGAGGCGAGCCCAGCCGAAATGCGCTTTTCCTTCGATCATGAACCTCAGGCCCAGGTAGCGCTTGGTCACATTCGCCCACGGGCCGGTGCAGGAAAAGTTCCCAGGACGCAAACCACTCACTGAATAGGCAGCCATGAGCCCGGCGGCAGGTAGGAATTGCCCCTTGGGCCCAACCTCAACATTGGCCGACAAGGCCGAGGCATACGCGTGGAATGGAACCGTGTGACCCAGGACGACATTTTGTTTGCGATCGGGCACAGCAGAGAGTGCCGCAAACTTCCCGCTTGCGGTGGTGGTGGTGAGGATGTCTTTGAGATCGAAATCGATAATTCCATCATGATTGAGATCGAGATGAAGCGTGGTTCTCGGGCCGATGGATTTGTTAGCTGTTGTGTAAATAATCTTGCCTTCCATCGGCCGTGTCAACGCCAGCACTCCGACGCCGGCGGCGCTTGCCGCCAGTGCGTACATGCTGAGACGATGCTCAAAATCGGAGAGGCGGCACAACTTCTTGGTCTGACAGGAAGGGGGTTTCACAGTGAGTCTCCTTCTTACTTGGTAAACTTGGGCGCAGTATGTATCGGACGGGTGGCCATCTTGACGTCGTGCTCTTCGACGTTAGGCTGGGAATCTCACTTTGCGTACTGGCCCCGCTCAAACCGAAGGACGGCTTTAAGTGTGCCACGCGCCGTTCCGAATACGGCGAAGTATACCTCGTCCCGTCTGACCGCAACAGTGTGAAACAATTTTCACCTCGGTGCGACCGCGCGCGTCTCTCAAGCCAACGTCTGGCACGATCCTGCAGCCGGGCAACCGATCAGTCCGAGGCCTCGTCCAAGCTGCGACTCTCCGAAGCCTAAAATATGCCCGAACCCAAAAGCCCATCCGAACCACAAAAAGGAGATATGTTGTGCGCCCAATCTGTTTTCCGCTCCCTGCCTTTCTGCAAAAAATCAGCTTGGTTTTTTCGCTCTGTGCCGCAACTGCGATTGCTTCGCCTGCCCAGACCTTCAAGAATCTGACGAATTTTGACGCCGCCAACGGCGCCGGCCCCTACTACATGACTCTCGTGCAGGGCACCGACGGCAACCTCTACGGAACAACCAATGGCGGTGGGACCAACGACGATGGCACCGTCTTTAGAATCACCTCGTCCGGCAAGCTGACCTCCCTGCTCAGCTTCGACAACAGTGACGGCAGCAATCCCGTCGCAGGGCTGGCTCTTGACCTGAGTGGGAACTTCTACGGAACCGCCTCCGGTGGCGGCGCCTCCGCCTACTATGGCACCATCTTCAAAATAACCCCGACCGGCAAACTGACGACGGTGTACAACATTTGCTCAGAGCAAGGCTGCCACGACGGCGCAGATCCTTACAGCGCGCTGGTGCAGGATGTGAACGGGAACTTTTATGGAACCACAAACCAGGGCGGAGACCAGGGCCAAGGTACAGTCTACAAAGTGACGGCAGACGGCAAATTCACCAGACTCCACACCTTCGTCTACGCCGAAGGCGTGGCCCCCTGGGCCGGACTGGTACAAGCCAGCAACGGAGAGTTCTATGGGACCACCTCTGCCGGTACAAATAACATGGAAGGATCCGTCTTCAAAATCACGTCTCAGGGTAAATTCACGGTTGTTTATACATTCTGTTCCAAGGCCAGTTGCAGCGATGGCGCAACTCCCCGCGGAACCATGGTGCAGGCGGCCAATGGGGATCTGTACGGAACGACTCCCGGAGGTGGCGACTATAACAGCGGCACCGTCTTCAAGTTAACCCCTAGCGGCAAACTCACAACCCTGTACAGCTTCTGCGCCCAATCCAATTGCCCCGACGGCTACGGGCCGTACGCTGGGTTGGTTCTGGGTACCGACGGCAATTTCTATGGCACAACCGTCGAAGGCGGAGTTGCCACTTGCGACTCCCCTTACGGCTGCGGAACCGTGTTCAAGATTACCCCTCAGGGCAAACTGACCACGCTGCATCGTTTCAAAGAAACGGACGGCGCTCTGCCTTTTGGCGGGCTGGTGCAAGCCACCAACGGCAGCTTCTACGGCACCACTACCGCCGGCGGGCCGACTAACGTCGGTACCATTTTCAGTCTGTCGATGGGCCTGAACCCGTTCGTGGCTTTCGTACGCGCCTCGGGCAAGGTCGGACAAACCGTCGGCATTCTGGGACAAGGACTCACCGGAACCACCGGCGTTTACTTCAACGGAACCTCGGCCCAGTTCAAGGTCGTCTCTGCTACATTTCTGACTGCCACCGTCCCCGCTGGCGCGAGCTCAGGAGTTGTCACCGTGAAAGCGCCCGGCGGCAAACTAACCAGCAATCAGCCGTTCCGCATCATGCCTTAAGCGACAGATAGATAATAGATAATGGAGGCCGGGCGTCCTCGCCCGGCTCCGCAGCCGATACAGCTCCGGCAACACAAAGAGTGCCCCACCTTTTGCTACGGCTGTGGCTTGGTATTTGGATCAGGCGGCGTCGGCTTGTCTTCCTTCTTTTCGTTTTGCGAATTCTCGTAAATCGAATATTGTCCTTCGGGACGCTTCAGCTTGATCGTGATCTCCATCGTCGGCTGGTTGATTTCGTAGTCTTCCCCAAAAGTTTGAAACCCCGGCGCCAGCACCTGCACCCGCAACTTGCCGTAAGGGACGCCGTCAAAGCTGGCCTTGCCATCCGCATCTGTCTTGAGTTCGAGCCCGCCGCGTTCCTGCTTGTCATGCTTGCCGACCGAATGCATCACCACACCCGCGTTGCGCACCGGCTTCCCGTTGTAGTCGCGCACCACTACAAAATTCAGCGAAGCCACAGGCTCATTGTATTGCGACTTCTTATCGCTAGCTTCGGCCGCAACCGCACCGCCTACGACCCACAGTGTTGTCGCAACGATCATCCATCGGATTAGTTTTTTCACGGGCCGCACCTCCATTCCGACCGCAAGCCGCTGTCTCATAAGCACTTAAGTCGTATCCAGCAAGGCTTGCTTGACAAGCACTCAAGCCTGTCTTATACTTAGCACTCGCCAACAATGAGTGCTAACAGTAGTTCTGCACGCAGGCGACTGGTATCTCTTGAGCACTTTACCCTAAATCTTAATTGAATACGAACGAAAGGAGCTGTAAGCATGGCCACAAAATTCACCCCACTCCACGACCGCATCCTGGTCCGCCGCGTAGAAGAAGTAGGCACCACCCGAGGCGGGATTATTATCCCGGATTCGGCTAAGGATAAGCCTTCGGAGGGCGAAGTTATCTCCGTGGGACGCGGCAAGAGCAATGATGAGGGCAAAGTATTCCCTCTGGCAGTTAAGGAAGGCGATCACATTCTGTTTGGCAAGTACTCCGGAACGGAGATCAAGCTGGACGGTGAGGATTTCATCATCATGCGCGAGGAAGAAGTTCTCGGCGTGGTGACGGGCGCCGCTAAGAAGGAAATGGCGGGCTCGCGCAGGTAATGCAATAAGGATGTTCGTCTCGCGCTTTATTGCAATCGCTGAACGCGATTGCGTGCGGTGACGAACTCAGATCCTTCGCAACGCAAAAAGCGCGTTGCTCAGGATGACATCAAAATTCAACAAACTTTAGGAGAAAAAGAAATTATGGCAAAGCAAATCGTTCATGGAGAAGAGTCGCGACAGGCGATTCTTCGCGGCGTGAATGTTCTCGCCGATGCAGTCAAAGTCACTCTTGGCCCCAAGGGCCGCAACGTGGTGATTGAAAAGAAATTCGGGTCGCCGACCATTACCAAGGACGGCGTCACCGTAGCGAAAGAAATCGAACTGAAGGACGCGCAGGAAAACATGGGCGCGCAGATGGTGCGTGAAGTGGCGTCGAAGACCTCGGACATCGCGGGCGACGGCACCACAACCGCTACCGTGCTGGCGCAGGCCATCTATCGCGAAGGCGTCAAGACCGTTGCTGCCGGTGCCAATCCGATGGCCATGAAGCGCGGCATCGAGAAGGCCGTTACCGCTATTTGCGGCAGCCTCGATAAGGAAGGCAACCGGATCAAGGGCGAGCTCGACAAGTTCTCCAAGCCCGTAACCGGCGACATGATTGGACAAGTCGGAACCATCAGCGCCAACAACGACGAGACCATCGGCAAGATCATTGCCGAAGCCATGAAGAAGGTTGGCAAAGATGGCGTCATCACCGTGGAAGAAGCCAAGACGCTCGAGACGCAACTCGAAGTCGTCGAAGGCATGCAGTTCGACCGCGGCTATCTCTCTCCTTACTTCGTCACTGATCCCGAGCGCATGGAAACGGCGCTCGAGAACGCCTACATCCTGATTCACGAAAAGAAGATCAGCTCGATGAAAGATCTTCTCCCGTTGCTCGAGCAGATCGCGAAGAGCAGCCGTCCGTTGCTGATCATCGCCGAGGATGTTGAAGGCGAAGCGCTCGCAACTCTGGTCGTGAACAAACTGCGTGGCACGTTGCAAGTCGCCGCCGTCAAGGCGCCCGGCTTCGGCGATCGCCGCAAGGCCATGCTGGATGACATCGCGAAACTCACCGGTGGCAAGGCCATCACTGAGGATCTCGGCATTAAGCTCGAGAACGTGCAGATCAGCGATCTCGGCCAAGCCAAGAAGATCACCATCGACAAGGACAACACCACCATCGTCGAAGGCAAAGGCAAGCCCGGAGACATTCAGGGCCGGGTGAAGGAAATTCGTGGCCAGATCGAAAAGACCACCAGCGACTACGACCGCGAGAAACTGCAAGAGCGGTTGGCGAAGCTGGTTGGTGGCGTGGCTGTGATCAAAGTTGGCGCTGCGACCGAGACCGAAATGAAAGAGAAGAAGGCTCGTGTCGAAGATGCCATGCACGCAACCCGCGCTGCAGTCGAGGAAGGCATTGTCCCCGGCGGCGGAGTGGCTTTGGCTCGCTGCGTCCCCGCACTCGACAAGCTGAAACTCGAGGGCGATGAGCAGATCGGCGTGAACATCGTGCGACGGGCCATTCAGGAACCGTTGCGCCAGATCGCCGAGAATGCCGGCGAAGAAGGCGCCATCGTCCTGGGCAAAGTCAACGACTCGAAGGACAACAACTACGGCTACAACGCCCTGACCGGTGAGTACGAAGATCTGGTCAAGGCAGGCGTGCTCGATCCGACCAAGGTTGTGCGGACTGCGCTGCAGAATGCCGGATCGATTGCGTCGTTGATGCTGACCACCGAAGCCCTGATCGCCGAAATCCCCGAGGAGAAGAAGGGTGCTCCGATGGGCGGCGGCCACGGCGGCGGCATGGAAGGAATGTACTAAGAAGCTGTCATCCTGAAGGCGCGTTCTGTGCGCCCAGGGATCTATGCAGTTACCAGGCCCCGCTCTTACAGCGGGGCCTTTTTATTTTGCGGAAGCCATGTACGCTGATCTGCGAGGGGAGTGGTGGCCACCAGACTGTCAGCTTGGTGTCTTGGTGCTAAGCGAGGGATCAAATATTACCGAAAAGGGCGTTCAAGTGACGGCTGCGTCGTCGATCATTTCCGCTCAATTGCCACAGAACAACGGTAAATACTGGGGTTGTCGACAAATGAGAAAGGCTCCTGTACGCGGCCGCCGAACTCATGGCACTCAACTGGGAATCGCCTCACTGCCGCCGCACCATCAATGGAAGACTTATGGCAGAAGGAACACGTGGACCCTATCCTGCATCGTACAATGTATATAATTTTTGACCTTATAATATTTAGTTGCAAGTGCTTATGGATGTTAATGGTAGTATGCGAAGGGGACTAATTTACAATCTAATGTACTTTGGTTGCGGGGGGACTGGTGGGCCACCAGAGTATCAGCTTGGTGTCTTGGTGCTAAGTGAGGGATCAAATATTACCGAAAAGGGCGTTCAAGTGACGGCTGCGTCGTCGATCATTTCCGCTCAATTGCCACAGAACAACGGTAAATACTGGGGTTGTCGACAAATGAGAAAGGCTCCTGTACGCGGCCGCCGAACTCATGGCACTCAACTGGGAATCGCCTCACTGCCGCCGCACCATCAATGGAAGACCTACGGCAGAAGGGACACGAGGGCACGGCAGCATACCGTACAGATCATAATTATTATAGGCAATAATATTCATTGACTTCGAGCTGGCCGCCGTCGATAATTCAAAGTGATCAGCACAATCGTCGTCGAAGAGCTGTTAGTCGTCCGGTTCGCCAAATCAGAAAAGGGAGAGAAACATGACGAGCATCGAGGAACTCAAGAAGGAGTTCATCGTCGATCAAAATGTGCTCAAGGTCCGCCTTGAGCCCGTAGTGACCAAGGCACTGGCCCACTGCCGAATTGACAAGGACGGACGGGTCGAAATTAGGAACACAAAGCTGTCCGGAAAAGATCAGGTGAAGCTCACTCTTGCAGCACGAGTGATCGGCTCGGAGATGGATCCGGCAATTTCTCCCGACGTTAGCGTAGTCGAGATATCTAAGTTCACTGGGCTGCCCGCCAACCAGGTACGCGCGCGCGGGAAGGACGCGATCGAGGACAAGTTTGCGCAGTCGCCAAGGTCTGGGGTCTATCGCGCTCTGCCTCACAAGATTGAGGCTTTTCTGGACGCCCTAGGAACCGCGCAGCCGAGGAACTAAGAGGGAGGGATGATGGAAAACAGTACCTTTCAAGAGCGAGTAAAACGCCTGATAGAGGTCAATGAAGTAATCGCAAAACTTGATCCAGCAATCCGCGAGAAGGCGTTTTCATTGCTCGCTGAATATGTGATTGGGCAGCCATACAGGAGCGAGAGCGCACATCGGGTGGCCGCCTCCTCGGGCGAACCGGACGCATCCGAATCGCCGATGATGAAATTATTCGCCGCGCATCCGGACGGCAAGCCCTCCGACAATGCCATTCTGATTGCAGCTTCGCTTTACAAGGAATATGGAGCCCAACCATTCAAGCTGGACGAAATGCGCGAGATAGCCGAGGCTGTCGGCGTCACGATCCCGGCCAGCCTCGACATGACGCTGAGGCAGGCACAACGGGACGGAAAGGCGCTATTCCAGCACACTGGTAGAAGCGAATTCAAGCCAACGGTCCACGGCGAGCTCTATTTCAAGAAGACGTATCAAGTAACAAAGGGGACAAAGCCGCGCCCTACCCAAGGCACTGAGTCATGACTCTAGCTGAGTTTCTAGGACCAATCGGAGCGGCCGGCCAACGGGAAAAGTGCCTTGCCGTGCTGTACTACCATCAGCGGTATCTTAGCAAGGACTCGCTCATGGTAGAGGAGATCCGGCAAGAGCTTATTCGTGCCAGAGTGCCGAAAGCGTCGACGATCAACGTGGCCGACGTGCTAAGCAAGAGCGGAGCAATGGTGGACAGCCCGGGCGTGTCCGGCAACCGAAGGCTGTGGCAACTGACGACCTCGGGCGAAAAGCATATCCGAGCAGCACTCAACCTTCCTGCTCCAGGGCCGGAGATCGAGCATGACGTGGCGACGCTGGAAGCCCTAGCCGCCAAGATCAGCGATGCCGTCGTGCGCGAGTACATAATGGAGGCGATTAAGTGCCTCAGCGTCGGGGCTCTTCGCGCCGCGATTGTTTTTCTCTGGACCGGTGCCATTCGGACCCTACAAGAAGAGTCCTTTAACAAACATTATGCGAACCTCAGCACCGCCATTGCCAAGCACGACCCCAAGGCCCGACCGATAAATAAGCTCGAAGATTTTGCCTACATCCGCGATGCCACAGCCCTGCTTGCGTTCCAAGACCTGGGAATTCTGGATAAGGGCCAGAAGACAACCCTAGGAGAGGCTCTGGATCTGAGGAATCGATGTGGCCACCCGACGAAATATGCCCCAGGAATAAAGAAGGCGTCTAGCTTCATCGAGGACGTCTTGGGAATCGTGTTCGCCTAGGAATGCCCTGCCACAAGAGCCCAAAGGGCGGAGCTGCCTCGTGGCCGTGACCCGTTACTGTGCATTACCGAGGTTATCGTGACAAAGCATACGCGAAACGTGTATACAAGTAACAAGAAATCAGATAATGTTGCTGATCCGGCGGGCGACCAAGCATTAGTTGGCCTCG
>Ga0307476_10001911_pt1 | contig 12553 bp, 12 predicted proteins | sample atmos_gasesECM2C_2_FD_203314 | JGI IMG/M metagenome (GOLD analysis project Ga0307476, IMG submission 203314) | Hardwood forest soil microbial communities from Morgan-Monroe State Forest, Indiana, United States - atmos_gasesECM2C_05 | ecosystem: Environmental > Terrestrial > Soil > Temperate... | reverse complement strand
TACTCTCCCGTCTGCCGCTCCCCTTGCGGGGCGCTCGACTTGCATGTGTTAGGCCTGCCGCCAGCGTTCGCTCTGAGCCAGGATCAAACTCTCAAGTTGGAGAGAACTGATCTCGGCTGATCACAACGTTTGACGAGGTCCCTACACGTCCGATCGCTTACGCAATCGGCCGATGTAGAAAACCTTGAAACGTAAGACCGCCGAAGTCTCTTCCATGACCGCCACTCTTACGGAAAAGGCCTAAACCTTCTCCGTTCGAGGAAGCGGCCCGCAAGGACTCCGCCGTCCACGTTTCTCTTTCTTCCGATTCACTTTTCAAACAGCCCGGAGCCTTGCGGCTCCGTCGTCCCGACAAATCCTCCGGCAGGAGCCGAAGAACGTTCTCCGGTTTGCGCCGAAGAACATAAAGCCCGTCACATCCGACGCGGCGACGAACATGGCCACAAGGAGCATGGCCTGATGCTCGGTCACCGTGTGAAACAGTGAGGGGCTTCGCAGACGCGCCATCGCGCCAGGCGGCGGCGCGTCCAAGAGGGTCTATATAGTCTTGAGGCGCCGGCCTTGTCAACGCCTCTGACCCCAAAATAAGCCCCACAGAGCAAGCAATTTCCACCCTCCGTGCGCGGCGCGAGTAGGGGTTTCAAGTCGCCGCGCGTTAGCGGTCGGATAGCCGGTCCCACGCCGCACTGCGGCCACAATCCTCCGCCGTTCTTGGCTTAATCTCTCGGGGATGTCGCAATGCGGGGACGCGACAACTTCAGCTGACTTTTGGCCCTTGGCTTGCCCGGTCGAATATGACCGGCCGGAACCGTCAAGGCAGCGTGTTGCGCTCGATTTTGGCCTGATTCTCGGCCGACTATCGGGCAACGCCGCGTCACCGTTTGGCGCCGCGGGGGCACGCGCGGCAACGCGCGTGCAGGGGAAGTAGCCGCAGGGGACGTTGGCTTGGATCAAGCAGGGCGGCGCGGCGCACGGCGACGGTTTGATGCCGAGGTGATCGATCTCGGCAATGAGCCGCCGCTTTTGGTGGACGGCGGCTCAGGCGGCCTGCTCGACCGGCGCCGGCTTTCGGTCCAGTGGTTCTCCGGCACGATCTTGACCGGACTGTGCGGCGCGGCGCTGATGGGCGGCGCCGTATTTGCTTCGCTCGACGGCGAAACCAATTTCGCCACCGCGCCCGAACGCGTCGAGATGGCGCTGCGCGGCGCGATTGCCGGCATCGGCGATCGCCTGAACGTTTTCCGCAAGGCCGACCGCCTGCCGGCGATCAGCGAGCAAAGCGTGACGCGGCAGATCCTGCGCATTCCGACTTCGACGCGTGTGCGCGAACGCGAGCTGGTACGCACCCGCGCCTACGTCCGCGTCACCGGCAACCTGTCGCTGACGGTGTCCGATCTGTCCGCCAACATCCCGCCGTTCAATCCGCAAAAGCTCTTGGCCGACGCGGTCGCCGGCGACGAGCAGACGCCGGCCGCCGAGCCGGACGCCGAAGTGTCGTTCGTCACCTGCGACTTCGTCGGTTCCGCGTCGCGCGGCAAGATCACGCCCGCGGTCTGCGATCTCAATTCGCTGTTGCCGAAGGTCAGGAATTCGACGTTGTTGCCGCTCGACGACGTGCTGACCCGGGTGCGCGATGTGGCGACTGCCGTCCCGACCAACACGGCGCTGCGGCCGACGACCGACCCGTCGACCGGCACCATAACGCTCAGCTACGCCGCCGAGGGCAATCCGGTCGGCGATTTCGGCTTCGCCGCGCGCGTCGTGCCCGAGAACGTCACGCTGTTGCCCAAGACCACGGCCCAAACCAGCGGCGGCGGCGACTGGAGCGAGCGCCTCGTCACTGTGAAGAAGGGCGAGACCGCAGGCTCGATCCTGCGCGAGCTCGGCGCCGCGCCCGATGAGATCAAGCAGATCATCGCCGTGCTCGGCCCGGTGGCCGCCGAGGGCGGCATCAAGGAAGGCCAGCGGCTGCGCGTGCTGCTGGCGCCGATGGGGACCGGCCATAACCGGCCGCTGCGCGTCATTATATTAGGCGACAGCGCGATCGCCGCGGCCGTGGCGCTGTCCGACACCGGCAAATACGTTCCGGTCGACATCCGCAACGTCGATACCGAAGCGACCGAAGCGAGCGACGACAATAGCGAGGACGACGGCAAGGGCACGCGGCTCTACCAGAGCCTGTATGAGACCGCGCTGCGCAACAACGTGCCGAAATCCGTGATCGAGGAGCTGGTCCGCATCTATTCCTACGACGTCGACTTCCAGCGCAAAGTGCAGCCGGGCGACTCCTTCGAGGTGCTCTATTCAGACGACGAGAACGTCGAGAACAAGAACGAGGTGCGCTACGCCGAGCTCAGCGTCGGCGGCGACACCAAGAAGTACTACCACTTCCAGACCACCGACGACGGCACCTACGATTATTATGACGAGACCGGAAAGAGCGCCAAGAAATTTTTGGTGCGCAAGCCGGTGGCCGTCGGCCTGGTGACGTCGGGTTTTGGCTGGCGCACCCATCCGATGCTGCATGTCAGCGAGTTGCACTCCGGCGTCGATTGGGCCGCCCCCATGGGCACGCCGATCTTCGCCGCCGGCAACGGCACCATCGAGGAGATCGGGCTCAAAGGCGGCTACGGCAAATATGTCCGCATGCGCCATGCCAACGGCTACGAAACCGCCTACGGCCACATGACCGCGTTCGCCCGCGGCCTCGACGTCGGCGCCAAGGTGCGCCAGGGCCAGATCATCGGCTTCGTCGGCTCGACCGGGATGTCGACCGGCTCCCACGTGCACTTCGAAATCCTCATCAACGACCGCTTCGTCGATCCGATGAAGGTGAAGCTGCCGCGCGGCCGTGTGCTCGACGGCGCGGCGCTCGCCCAATTCGACAAGGATCGCGACCTGCTCGATGCCGTGATGGCGCGGGCGCCCGCCCGCGTCGCGCAATCGCGGTAACTTCACTTTCTTCTCCCTCCCCCTTGTGGGGAGGGCGGGGTGGGGGTCGCGAGGCGAACCACAACGTCGACACTAGCGTTTAACCTCACGAGCCCCACCCCTGCCCCTCCCCACAAGGGGGACGGAGAAGAAACACCCGGGAGAGTTTAGTGACCGACACCAATAACGCCGACGACCGCCTCGACGTGCAATCGAGCCGGCTTTGGGCGCTGTTTCATTTCAACCTGACGCGGCTGTTGTTCCCGCTGCACATGGCGGCGGACCGGCTCGGCGTGTCGACCAGCGACGTCAAATTCTGGCTGACGCCGTGGCAGCGCACCGACGAGCATTTGCCGCTGTCGCATATCGCCGAGGTCGCCCACACCCGCGGCTTTTTCTGGGATGCGGTCAGCGTCGAGAGCTCGGGTGGCGCCAATCCGCTGTGGATTACCGGGGTATCGAAATCCTCGGCGCGCTATTTCGTCGATCATGTGCGCGAGCGATTGAACGAAACCATTCCGACGGCGCCGCAACAACAGCGCCGCTGAGCTACGATCCGTCATCCTGAGGTGCGAGCGCAGCGAGCCTCGAAGGATACGGCCGAGGCGCCCGGGCCGTCGCCCTTCGAGGGGCCGCTTCGCGGCCACCTCAGGGTGACGGAATTTACGCTGCCGCGGCGACCGCCGCGCCGTTGAAGACCAGGCCCTGCTTGCCCGCCGAGATCGTAACTTTCTCGCCGTCCTTGATCTTGCCGGAGAGAATGAGCTCGGCCAGCGGATCCTGCACCGATTTCTGGATGACGCGCTTGAGCGGGCGGGCGCCGTAGGCCGGGTCGTAGCCTTTCTCGGCGAGCCACTCGCGGCCCTTGGGTTCGAGCGTCAGCGTGATCTTGCGATCATCGAGCAGCTTCTGCAGGCGCTGCATCTGGATGTCGACGATGCGGCCCATATGCTCGCGCTTGAGACGGTGGAACAGAATGATCTCGTCGACACGATTGAGGAATTCGGGGCGGAAGTGCGCGCGCACCTCGGCCATCACCAGGTCGCGCACCTTGTCGGTGTCCTCATTCTCGCCAAGCTGCACCAGATATTCGGCGCCGAGATTCGAGGTCATGACGATCAAGGTGTTGCGGAAGTCGACGGTGCGGCCCTGGCCGTCGGTCAGCCGGCCGTCGTCGAGCACCTGCAGCAGCACGTTGAAGACGTCCGGATGCGCTTTCTCGATCTCGTCGAACAGCACCACCTGGTAAGGCCGCCGCCGCACCGCTTCGGTGAGCGCGCCGCCTTCCTCGTAGCCGACATAGCCAGGCGGCGCGCCAATGAGCCGCGCCACCGAATGCTTCTCCATGTATTCCGACATGTCGATGCGGATTAGCGCATGTTCGTCGTCGAACATGAATTCCGCCAGCGCCTTGGTCAGCTCGGTCTTGCCGACGCCCGTGGGCCCGAGGAACATGAACGAGCCGATCGGCCGGTTCGGATCCTGCAAGCCGGCGCGCGCCCGGCGCACCGCCGTTGAAACAGAGTGCACGGCGTCGGCCTGGCCGACGACGCGCTGACCGATCTTGTCCTCCATCTTCAGCAATTTATCGCGCTCGCCTTCGAGCATGCGGTCGACCGGAATGCCGGTCCAGCGCGACACCACTGCCGCCACGTTGTCGGCGGTGACGGCCTCGGAGGCGACGACGACCGACGCGGTCGCGCTTTCGGTCGCCTTCAGCTTTTTCTCGAGCTCGGGCACGGTGCCGTACTGCAGCTCTCCGGCCTTCTGATAATCGCCGCGGCGAACGGCGTCGGCGAGATCGTTCTTGGCCTTGTCGAGCTGTTTCTGCAGCTCGGCCGCCGAATTGAGCTTGTCCTTCTCCGACTTCCACTTCGCGGTCAGCGCGTCCGCCTGTTCCTCGAGCTGCGCCAGATCCTTCTCCAGCCGCTTGAGCCGGTCCTTGGACGCGGCGTCGCGCTCCTTCTTCAGCGCCTCCTGCTCGATCTTCAGCCGCACGATCTCGCGGTCGAGATTGTCGAGCTCTTCGGGCTTTGAATCGATCTGCATGCGCAGCCGCGCCGCCGCCTCGTCCACAAGATCGATGGCCTTGTCGGGCAGGAAGCGGTCGGCGATGTACCGGTGCGACAAGGTCGCCGCCGCCACCAGCGCCCCGTCGGTGATCTTCACCTTGTGGTGCGACTCGTATCGGTCCTTCAGGCCGCGCAAAATCGAGATCGTGTCCTCGACGCTCGGCTCGTCGACATAGACCGGCTGGAAGCGCCGCGCCAAAGCGGCGTCCTTCTCGACGTGCTTGCGGTATTCGTCGAGCGTGGTGGCGCCGATGCAATGCAGGTCGCCGCGCGCCAGCGCCGGTTTCAGCAGGTTCGACGCATCCATGGCGCCGTCGGCCTTGCCGGCGCCGACGATGGTATGCATCTCATCGATGAAGAGAATGTAGAGGCCGGCAGCCCCAGTGACCTCTTGCATCACCGCCTTGAGCCGCTCCTCGAACTCGCCACGATACTTTGCGCCGGCGATCAGCGCACCGAGATCGAGCGCGAGCAGTTTTTTGTCCTGCAGGCTCTCCGGCACGTCGCCGTTGATGATGCGCAGCGCCAAACCTTCGACGATCGCGGTCTTGCCGACGCCGGGCTCGCCGATCAGCACCGGATTGTTCTTGGTCCGGCGCGACAGCACCTGGATGGTGCGGCGGATTTCCTCGTCACGGCCGATGACCGGATCGAGCTTGCCGTCGCGCGCGGCTTGGGTGAGATCGCGCGCATATTTCTTCAGCGCGTCATAAGCGTTCTCCGCCGACGCGCTATCGGCGGTGCGGCCCTTACGTAAGGCCTCGATGGCGGCGTTGAGCGTTTGCGGCGTGACGCCGGCATTGGCGAGGATTTTTCCGGCCTCGGTGCCCTTTTCCAAAGCGAGCGCGAGCAACAGCCGCTCCACGGTGACAAAGCTGTCGCCGGCCTTCTCGCCCGCCTTCTCGGCGGCATCGAACACGCGCCCCAGCGCCGGATCGAGATAGACTTGCCCGGCGCCGCCGCCCGAAATCTTCGGCCGCTTGGCGAGCGCCGCCTCGGTGGCGGCCAGCGCCGCGCGCGAATTGCCGCCGGCGCGGTCGATCAGGCCCGCGGCCAGGCCTTCCGGGTCGTCGAGCAAAACCTTGAGCAGGTGTTCGGGCGCAAATTGCTGATGGCCCTCGCGCTGCGCGAGCGACTGGGCCGACTGCACGAAACCGCGGCTGCGGTCGGTATACTTTTCGAAATTCATGTTTTTCGTTCCCTCGGCCTATCCCGGAAGCCCCAGAGCATGATCCCGAAAAGTGGTCACCGGTTTTCGGGAAAGATCATGCTCCAATAACAAAGGCACCACCGGAACATCGTCACTGGGTGGAGTTTTGGCGTCAGGAATTTGGCAAATGCCGGGGCCGAGAAACCGAACAGGAACCGACCCAAGCCTCAACCATCCCCTGACAATGCCCTATATGGGGGCGGGTTCCGGTCGGGAAAAGAGGCTCCGCCGCGGCGATTTTCACCCTCCCCTGCCAGGGGGAGGGTCGCGGCCCGAAGGGACGCGGGGTGGGGTTGGGCGGCGCCGTGTTACCGTTGCCGGAAAGCCGTCCGACGATATGGCGCCTGGCACTCTCAACAGCGTGCTCAAGCAGGCCCTACTGAAGGAACTGAAGTGATGCGCTACGCAGTGGTGATCGAAAACGCCGACGGTAACTATTCCGCTTACGTGCCGGACCTGCCCGGCTGCGTTGCCACCGCCGCGACAGTTTCCGAAGTGGAATCGGAAATTCGCGAAGCGATCCGATTTCACATCGACGGCCTCAAGGCGGACGGCGCGGCCGTGCCGGCACCGACGAGCATTGCGGAATACGTCGAGGCATAAGGCATGTTGAGGTCCAGAGGGAACTCCGATGCCATGAAAGACGAATACGATTTCAGCAAAGCTGAACGCGGCAAGTTTTTCGCAAAGACGCAGTTGTGACATGCAAGCAGATGTTCGAACTGGTCGACGTGATCCGGGTCGAGCCGCATGGCGGCTACCGCTTGGGCGTCGTTTTCTCCGACGGCACGGAGGGAGAGCGTGATTTTTCCGACCTGATCGCCGCAGGCGGCGAGATGGTCGAGCCGCTACGCGACCCAGTGTTCTTTAACCGCGTCTTTCTCGACGACGGCATTTTGACATGGCCGAACGGGTTCGATCTCAATTCGATAGCGCTACATATGGAAATGAAAGAGCGCGGCCTGCTGCGCCGCACGGCGGCCTGAGGTCCTCAGGCGCCGTCGCCGCCTTCGAGCGCTATGGCAAGGGCCGGAAACACCGGCCAACCCTCCTCGGAACGGTCAGGCGGCATAGACAGGCTCCGCGCCCGTCAGGATATGCTGTTTACGGATATAGTTGCGGCTAGCCTCGATCGCCTTGCGGTCGACAAGATCGACGCGCCGCGCGAGCAAGGCTTCCAGCGCCTCCTTGAAGTCCAGAAAGGGAGCAAAGTCGCCGTCCTGCGCTGCGAATTCCACCAGAAAATCAACATCTGATCGCTGCGGGTCGAAATCCGCGCCGCGCGCCGCCGAGCCGAACACGGCGAGCCGCCCTACTCCAAAGCGGCGGCAAAGCGCAGCGATCTCGGCGCGGTGTTCGGCGATCAACGGCAGCATGGCAAACTCCGGATTATCTCTAATATAGTCGTTATCAAGAACCAGCGAAATCCGAGTGTTGCCATCGTCGCTTGCGCATGGGGCCAAAGAGGCGATCGCCCACGGCGCCGTCGCCGCGTTCCAACGCCACGGCAAGAGCCGCAAACACCGCGCCAGCCTGAATTTCGGCGATTGCCTGTCCTACACCTGCGCCAAGGGCACGGCGCCAAGTTTCTGTTCAAGGGCGGGGGCTTTGCGCAGACGGGTGTTGCGCGGGCGTAAAGATAAAATTTGCTGCTTCCGACGCAACAAATGTTCAGCCCGACACCCACATCCGCAATTTTGATGCGGAGAAGGCACCGATGCGCGCGTTGGGCCGCGCCGATCGCAGGGTTTACGCGGAGACGGCGATCGCCAGAACGATATTGGTGACACCGAATGTATTCTTTGAAACGGAAATAGCACCGAAGCTTTGTTGCCGACCTCCGGTAGATTGCGAAAGTCAGATCCCTTTTAAAGACGGTTTAAGTATGTAAACAATTTCTCTCACGGACACGAGTTGAGCCGTACGAATGAAAGTTGATTTTTTTGCCTCAGCGAATTCCACCAAATAAAATCCAACACCCCGAATAGCTCGGATACCGACCGCCACGACTCCATCGATATCTTTGATGTCTAATGCCGCCGATATTTGCTCGATTATCTGCTGCTCGAGAATGCGCTCGCGCGCCTGCTTCGCTTCGCAGGTAACTAGGACACGTCGCTCATGAGTCCCATCGCGGCAAATTGCCAAAAAAAGTGCATCGATTTCAGTCGCCCTCAACTTTACCGACATTTGCAAATGCGTTAGCTGAAGAACATTTAATGGCGAATAAACCCCGAAGTGCGTTTCCAGGACGCCCAAACTTACTGCCGTTTGTACCAACCACGGCTCGTCAGCACGGCCCAGGTCCCTTGCAAATAATGGCACTTTCACAGACGAAACGAGGTGGCGCTGTATATCGTCGCGCGGTTTGAACTTATCGGGAAAGGGCTCTTCTTGTCCCTGCAGAAACGGGACGAACTCAAATACGTCGCCTTCTCCCGTCGCCTGGATGGCAGTATAGCGTTTGGCCGTGAGCGAGGCTGGCCAATTTCGAGAAGCATGTTGACCCCTTACGACATCCTTCATGAAATTTGCGACGTTTCTATCGGATAGGGTCGTACGTCCTGTATTGAGGAAGTGCCGGATTGCACTCTGAAAATCGAGTTGGGTCATAACAGCCTTACTCAATCTCTGAGACTTCTCATCCCAGTGTAGATTGAAGAGGTACTCGATGATGGGTGTTTTCTTTGAAGGCAAGTTAACCTCGCCTAATGGAAACGAACGCAGGTTACACTATTCTAGATAGGCGGTTATCGCTCGTTGGTCCAATGACGCGGCAGGCACAAGCTTGTAATGACGCTCCTCAACGATCTTCACCAAGTCACTCTGCAGCGCCAATTCAAACATTGCAACTCGCTCATCGCTAAGAAATTGAGCGGAAATTGCTCGGCATCTCATACCGGCAAATCGCTGATGACACCAAGAAATGTCCTGTTTTGCTTGCACGACGCTAATTTGATCGTGCCCGCCCTTTGCTTGGACGGGTATCACATAATGACACCCGCGTTTGTCAATTCCAAAATACAGCTCGTCGATTTCAATCTGCCCAAGCTCTTTGACGGTAGTCCGTAAATGATTCTGAAGAGAGTAGGTAGTCAAGCCCAAGAAAGTGTCGATCAGTCGATTATATCGCACGATAGCGAGAAGCGCCTGTTCGTCATCGAGTGCGTACGCCCGTATAATTTCCGGCGTAGCATCTGGAATTGCTATCGTTACAAGTTCGTCATTCGGAACAATGCGATTCCGCTTCGCAAGCACGAATGCATATTTTGCCCGTCCCGCTCCCTCAATAATCCACTCCTTGCCTGGGGGCTGAGTACGTAATATCGACTCCGGCATTTCGATGCGATAGCGAAGCGAATAGATAACGTCGCCCAAATTCTTAGGAATATCGATTCGCAATATCGAGGCAATTTTGACCAGCTCGTCGCGCTCGAATTCAATCCGCGACAGTCCCTTTCGATAACGATCGCGAAAAATTCGCTCGATTAGCGCCTTGTATCGATTAGAACTCGAGTCTGCTCTGGGCACCGATATCGCCTTTGGCTAGCAATCGCGCGGCTTCAGTTTCATGTTGAGATCGCTTACGAGCACCGCTCTTACGATTACGCCTTCCGATCGGGGACTTTATGCCCCAATACGCCGAAGCCGCCCCAACGTCCATCCTGAGGAGGACCGGATCGCCGAGCGGTAGAGGAATGTTCGACCTCTTGGGGCGATAGCGTGTGGCCGCCATAACGGCACTCCCGACCGCTCGCGCTAATGGCGGGGGTACGGCATTTCCGATCTGTCTGGCGCCATGCCATTTCGTTTGTTGAAACCGGAACCAATCCGGAAACCCGTGTAGCCTGGCCATTTCTCGCACGGTAATGCAGCGCGGGTAACGATAGTGAATAGGCCTAGGAGATGTGAACGCGCCACGCGCAGCGTCCGTGCCGGCGCGCAGTGTATTGGAGATGCCGGCCGCGGAAAGTTTAAAAAAACGGGAAATCGGTTCGGTATCGCTTCCGTTTGTTTCCCCAAAACGACGGCGCGAGATGGCGGTGTGTTCCGTCCGCATACTCGAAGTAAGCAACTGTCGGTCCCATTCCCGCATATGTCCGAAATGCCACGCGTCGTTTGAAAGACAGCGCATTTCACGGGCGTATTTCGTCGCCCATTTCCAAGCGTTGGCCGGCAACCTAATCTCGTCGGTCTCCATCAATGAATGGAATGAATCTGCGTCGGGTAAATCGTCCAATGCATCTGCGCATGTCGGCTTTTCGTCACTCGGCTGAGGGTATTCCGGCAAACGAAGTCCCTTCTTTGCGCCGCATAAAATAAGACGCTCCCGATTCTGCGGTACTCCGTAATCCGCCGCGTTAAGCACCCGCCATGGCTTACGAACCGAATATCCGCACGCCTCGAATTCTCCAACCAGCTCGTCCAGAAAGCTTCGGTGCCGACCGACTGTGAGGCCCTTGACGTTTTCGAAAACAAAATAACTCGCATCGAGTTCGCATACGATACGGAGAAACTCGCGAACTAGTACGTTTCTAGGATCTTCTAGCGCGCGGTGCCCAATTAGCGAAAATCCCTGGCAAGGCGCGCCGCCGACTACGACATCGACCTTCCTGCGGCCGATATTCGAAGCTTGTCGAATTTCCGCACCGGAGATGCCCGAGATATCGCGGCAGAGTGTCACCGAATTCGGAAAGTTAAATTTGTGAACGCAGGCATGGACGGGATCGATTTCTATAGCGGCTGCCACATCGAACCCAGCTTGTTCGAAGCCGAGGCTCATTCCGCCGGCGCCTGAAAACAAATCGATCGCGATTGGTCGGGTCATTCAGAACCTCATTGTCCGCGCCGGGACCGAGTAGATCGAGCACGGACTACACGCCGGCGCTGGGCAAGAAAGCGGCTCAGTCTTGCGCCGAGGGCTTTCTCATCCTTGGTTTCGCACTGCCAAATAGTGAGGACACGCCATTTGTCTGCCTTTAGAACTTTAACCGATTCGTCGTCCCTTCTTCGATTTCCGACGATCTTTTTCGTCCAAAACCTTATTCGGCTTTTAGGGAGGCGACCTTTTGAGCATCCGTGACCGTGCCAAAAGCACCCGTGCACAAAGATCACCGCCCGATGTTTCGCGAGTACGATGTCTGGATTGCCGGGCAGCGATTTCCTGTGCAGGCGAAAACGAAAACCCATCCTGTGCAACGCCCGCCGAACGGCCAATTCCGGCCCCGTGTTTCGGCTGCGAATGCTTCGCATTATGAAGCTGCGCTGTTCCGGGGTCCGCGTATCCATGCTGCTTGTTTTGGAGTGCGCCCAACATCCCGTCCATCGTTCTAATCAAGTTGCACCCAGGTTTCATTGTTCCTGTTTTGTTCTAACATAATTCGGCTCGAAGTAAAAGAGCCGCATGTCACTTTTTTCATTCTCCCCACGACCGAACCGGAACCGTAGGATTTTTTGCAGCCGTCTCCTTCCGCACTCACAACAAAGATTCGTTCGCCGCGCAGAAAGCCCCGTCTTTCAACGACTTTTCGCATTTCCCCAATGCGCCTCGGCGTGCGATTTGGCCGCCGATCCGCGCTGCGGCTCGAACTCACGGAGTTAGCCGCGCCCTCGCGCGCTGCGGAAACCCGCATGAATACTGGGTTTTCACGAGGGTTCGAAACGCGCGTCACGTTTCTATTGACGCGCGTCCGCTTTTTATGGGAGGCGGAGAAATCTCGCCCGCGTAAGGGACGTCAACCGGTGACGCCGACTGACGGGGCGGGTGCGGTTCCTGCGGGCGGCGGCTCGTCACTGCCGCTCCCGGGCGATCCGGGCATCGACCCCGCCGGCATTATGACCGGCGCGCGAGGTGCTTCGCTTAAGCGCGACGCCAAGGCGAAGGTAACGCCTGCGCACTGCATCGCGCGAAGCGCGGCCCGGATCGAACCTCGGCACATGGCCGAGGCGAGCGCCGCGGTGGAGCGCCGAAAGGCGAGCGCGCTGCGCTCAGCGCGCGGCCGTGCTCCGCAGAGCACGGATGATTGGTGCGCCTTTTCGGCGCTCCGCCTCCCCTTATTTTTTTGGAGGCAAAAGATTTGTGGCTTTGGTCGGCAAAACCCGGACCCGGACTGCGTCGCGGGAACGAGATTGCATTTTCACCTCTCCCCGCGTGCGGGGAGAGGTCGAGTGAGCGTAGCGAACGAGGGCGAGGGGGCCTCTCCGCGATTCTGAGCATTACGGGTGAAGCGACGCGTTGCAGATATTTCTGCACCTCTACGCCCAGCGGAGAAGCGGCCGCGCCCCCCCCCCCACCCCCCCCCCCGGGGGGGGGGGCGCCCCCCGGCGGCCGGGGGGGGGT
>Ga0307476_10001910_pt1 | contig 12560 bp, 15 predicted proteins | sample atmos_gasesECM2C_2_FD_203314 | JGI IMG/M metagenome (GOLD analysis project Ga0307476, IMG submission 203314) | Hardwood forest soil microbial communities from Morgan-Monroe State Forest, Indiana, United States - atmos_gasesECM2C_05 | ecosystem: Environmental > Terrestrial > Soil > Temperate... | reverse complement strand
GGCGATCGAGGCGTTCACCGTGGCGGAGTAGAAATCATCCTCGGCGGACAGCTTGCCGCCGACGCTCACTTGATCCACCCGGGTGACCGGCACGGTCCAGTTGCCGCCCACGGCGATCCGATCATCGTGATAATTCGGATCGACGGGCAATTGACCCGGCGCCGTCGTGTATTGGTGCTGCGGCTTTCCGGACACCGAGGCAAACGTCTGGGCCGCACGGCTCGTCAAGGCGCCGTTGGGGCTGGCGCCGGAGAGGGCGTCGAAGGTTACGTTAAAGTTGAGTGCCTCCCCGTCGGCGAAGACCTTCGCCACATCGACCACGGGTTCGATCGCTTGGATGCGTCCGTTCTCGTGATAGTAAGCGAGCGCTGAATCGACCGACCAGTCCTCCAGCAAGCCGCTGTCGGGCGGGGCCATATGGGTATCCTGGCCGCGCGCGGCGCCTGCGCCGAGCAGCGCGCAGCTCGCGGCCATCAATCGCCGGCGCGCAACCCCGGCCTTGGACGACGCTGCCTCTCGCTTCAATTGCATCCGCAGCCACCGCCCGCAAACGAGCGGCCGCCCGAGGAGGCCTCTTTACTGAAGTAGAGGTGATCATCGATGGCCGCATCGAGAGGATTGGCATCGAGCCGCATTTCATCGCGCGCGAGCACATCTCGCTGCCAGGGCTTGACGCCCAGAAAGCTGCACCCCGACAGCAGCATCCCGCCCAGGATTGCGCACAGAAGACTTAAGCGACAGTTCACGGGTCTCTCCTTTGAAAGGCTTGCTACTTCTCGGCCAACAGCTCACGCAGTTGCCCCTCGTAGATCGCAGCATCGACCAGCCGAAACCCTACGTGCGTGAAGCGCGTGACGCCATGACGGTCGATTAGCACGCTGGAGGGCATGCCTTGCACTTTGTAGGACTCGGCGAGTTCTCCCTTCGGATCGAAGCGCACATCGAATGTGGGGTGAAATTGCTTCAGGAATCGATCCGCATCGGCACGGTCCATATCCAGATTGACGGTAATAATCTCGAGCCCCTGGCCGCTGTAAGTCCGCTTATGGGTCTCCATCCACGGAAACGACTGTCTGCACGGTGCGCACCAGGATGCCCAGAAGTCCAAATAAACGACGCGGCCCCGAAGGCTCGGGAGATCCAGCGACGCGGCGGCGTGAACCGCAACCGGTACCAATACGGCCATGCAAATGCTCATGCGAATCAGTCTCATGCTCACGTTCACAAATGAGGGCCTCATCGATCGGTACTTTGTATCGCAAAGTTCGACAGTGTCAAGCGGGATTGGTTGCAATTTGCGCCGCTAATCGTGCCTACGATCCACCGCGAAGACAGGAATTTGTACCGCGGTTATAATCAGCCGCGGTCGTTATAACAATAACGGAGACCAGCATGGCCACACGCCGTCACGTTCTGCAATTGGGCGCCTGTCTCGCAGCGAATAGTCTGTTGCCAAAGGCGATTGCCGCCGATTCGCAGCCGAGGACTCTGTTGATTCTGGGCGGCACCGGATTCATCGGTCCGCATCTGACGCAGGAGGCTCTGCGTCTGGGTTGGCGTGTAACGCATTTCAATCGCGGCAAACACAGTCCCCAAGGGGTTGCGGACGTCGAGACGCTCATTGGCGATCGCAATGGCCAAATAGACGCGTTGCGCGGCCGCAAGTGGGATGTCGTCATCGACGACACGGGCCAGATTCCCAAGTACGTCAAGATGTCGGCGGAACTGCTGGCACCCAATGTCGGCTATTGCCTGTACATTTCCAGCATCTCCGCGTATGCCAGTTTTGCCAAACCCAATGACGAGCACTCGCCCACGGGCAAACTCGCGAATCCCGATATCGATAAGACCACCGACGAAACCTACGGCCCGATGAAGGCGCTGTGCGAGCAGTATTCGGCGCAAGCCTTCAAAGGACGTGCTTGCATCGTTCGGCCCGGCTACATCGTCGGACCTCTCGACGGCTCCGACCGCTTTACCTACTGGCCGGTGCGCGCTTCCAAGGGCGGCGAGATGCTGGCCCCGGGCACGCCGCACGACCCGATTCAGATCATCGATGTACGAGACTTGGCCGCGTGGATGATGAAGCTATCCCAAGAACGCACCACCGGTTATTTCAACGCCATATCGCCGCCGCGTGCATTCACCATGGGCGATCTCATCACGGCGAGCCTGCATGCCAGCCCAAGCGCGGGCACCAAGGCGACCTGGTTGTCGGAGGATTTCCTGGCGAAGCGCTGGAAGCCGGAGGAACTCGATTTGCCGCCGTGGTCGCCCATGAGCGGCGAAACCGCGGGCGCCTCGCTCACTTCAACGGCCCGCGCGCAAAAGGCGGGACTGAAGACGCGGCCGATGCAAGACACGGTGCACGACACGCTCGAGTGGTTTCACTCACTGCCCGCCGATCGCCAGGCGAAGCTGCGTGCAGGCTTGGATCCACAGAAGGAAATTGACACTCTGCGTGCCTGGCACCTCAGCGGCGCTCAACGAGGGAGCTAGGTCGCGGTGACGGGCACCCGACCGGCGCCTTCGTGCGATTTCCCCAGTGCCAGTGCGATCGCCAACCAGATCGCGGAAATGCCGGCGCCGGCCCAGCCGACTCCGGAAGGACCAAGACCTAAGCCGCTGGTCAACAATTGGAACGCCGACGCGCTGGTCGCGTCTCCGCCCCGATAGATGAAGGTATCGATCAGGCTCTTGGCCTTGTACTTCTCCTCGCGGGTGCAGACGGTGTAGAGCGAATCCCGCGAGGGGCGCGTGATGGCGTATTCGCCCACCCTGCGCACCGCGAACACGACCACCAGGACCGCGAAGGTCGGCACCAGCGCGAATATCGCGTAGCCGGCGGTCATGATCAGCGGCACCGAGACCAACAGGGCTCGAAGACCAATCCATTTGAACAGACGGCCGAAGAGAAATAACTGGGTGAGGAGGGAGAAGCACTGCACCCAGAAATCCACGTTGGAGAAGAAACGCGTGCGCTCGTCGCGGGTGGCGAAGACCTTGGCGACGAAGGCCTGCTGTTCGAGATACAGAAACGTCGACACCCAGGAGAGCAGGATCACGAATACCGCGATACCGAGCAGATAGGGCGAGCGGATCACTTGATGAAAAGCCGCCAGCATGTGGCCACCGAGCGGTTTGTTCACTTCGGCGCCGCGAGTGCCGGACCCGAAATGCTCGTGCCAGTGGATGACGCGCCTCATGAAAAAGAGCGAACTTGCCAGCAGCGCCGCGGAGATGAGCAGCAGATTGATGGTGCCCAGCGGCACTGCAAGCCGGCCGGCGACCAGGGGTCCGAGCAGGCCCCCGGTGCTGGCGCCGGCCGCGATGAATCCGAACATGCGCCCCGCTTGCTCGCGCGTGAACACATCCGCCATCAAGCTCCAGAACACCGCAACGATGAAGAAATTGAACACGCTCACCCAGACGTAGTAGGTTCGTGCGATCCAGGTGTGATCCTGCTGCAGATTGAACCAGAGATAAAAGCCCAGCAGATTGGCGGTGAAAAACGCGTACACCCAGGGCAGAAAAACCGGCCTGCGAAAACGCGAGGTCAACCAGCCGTAGACTGGCTGCACCGCCAACATGCCGACAAAGGTGCCCCAGAACAGGTAGGGCAGATTTTCCAGACCCGACGTGATGCCCATGGTGTCGCGGATGGGCCGCAAAATCGTGTAGCTGAAGAACATGCAAAACAGAGTCGCGAACGCCGCCAGCAGCGCCGGCAGTTCTTCCGGCTGCACCACCACGAGACGGTGAACGAGGATCGCGATCCGAGAATCGCGCCTCAATGTCCGTTGCCTGATGCTGCGCGCCAGGCGTCAAGTAAGGCTTTTTCGCGCTCCGGGGTAAGGCCGGCGCCTAACTTCGCCCGCTCCTCCGCCGGACGCTGCAGATGCCACGCCAGTGTGTCGTTGACGGTTGGCTGAACCGGCCGGATGGTGAGGCCCTCGCGCAATGCGCGTGTAACGCTTGCGTCGGCAAAGCCGGCGTACTCGCCCGCCGCGGGGACCCAAACGGGCATATCCGACCAAGGCTGGATTTTTTGTTTCGCGAGGAAATCCGCGGGCACCCACACGGGGCGGGGGCTTAAGGTGGGCTTCGCCATCGCGTTGGCCGCGGCAATGCTCGCCGAGACCACATCGCCGATCGTGAACACGCCGGGTGGCGAGGTGGCGTTGAAGGTGCCGACGGTTTTGCGCTCGACCAGGCGCAGCACGAATGCGGCAAGATCCCGGGCATCGATGAATTGGACGCGGTCGCTCGGCTGGTCGGGCGTCACCATCTCGCCGCCGAGCGCTGCGCGCGCGGGCCAGTAGGTAAAGCGGTCCGTGGGATCTCGCGGCCCGACGATCAGGCCCGGACGCACGACGGCAACGCGTCCCGGCATGGCCTTTTCAGCCGCTTTTTCGCACAACGCTTTCAACGGCCCGTAGGCGCCGCCGTCCATCTTTTCGATGGTTTCGTCCGCCAGCTTGCCGACCGGCGAGTCCTCGGTGTTGGGGTTTGCGAAGCTCGCATACACCGAGATGGTCGAGATGAAGATATAGCGCTGCACATTGGGCGCCAGCAATTCCGCCGACAGCCTGACGTGCCGCGGATAGTAGCCTGAGTCATCGATGACGGCATCCCAGTGCTTGCCCTTGAGGGAGTCAAGCTGTGCATCGCGATCGCCTTTGAGGTGCACGAGCTGCGGAAAGATGCCGGCGTTGGTTTTGCCGCGATTGAACAGGGTGACCGAATGTCCGTGTTGAAGCGCGAGCTCAACGATATGGACTCCCAGAAATTTGGTGCCGCCGAGCACCAAGATGCGCAGCGGCCGCCCGGATTTTGGCTTGGCAACGACATTGCTCGACGCCGCGAGCGCGGCAGCGGACATGACATGAACAAATTGACGTCGATTCATCGGACTACCCCGCTGCTGACGACGCGCCGGCGTCGCCAGAGATGCAGATTGCGTAATTGTGTGAGGAGGGCATCAATACTACTTGGCCGCCGCTTGAGTTGCGAACGTTTCGCGGCGACTAGGTGCGATTGAGCGCCGGATCGCGAGCAAACGCCTCGGCGACGAAGTCCATGAACACACGTGCTCGCCGCGGCAGCAGCCGGTTTGCCGCATACACAAAGTGGATGGGTACAGGTGGTCCGTGATGTTCAATCAGCAATGAACGAACGCGGCCGTCGGCGAGCGCGTCTTCAAACAGCCAGCCCGGTGCGTAGGCGATACCAATTCCATCGAGCACCGCACTTCGAATGCCATCCGGAGAATTTACGCGAAAGCGTCCACGAACTACGACGTCGATGTCTCGGAACGACCAGGTGCTGCCGGCTGAGGACAGGGTGTAGAGAATACAACTGTGATTGCGCAGATCGTTCGGATTTGTCGGTGCCGAATGCTCGGCCAGATACTCGCTGCTCGCGACGCAGACTCGCTCGACGGAGCCAATGCGTCGCGCCTTCAGCGCACTATCTTTGAGAGACCCGATGCGGATCGCCAGATCAATCCCCTCCTCGACGAGATCGATGTAGCGATCGCCAATCTGTAAATCGATCTCCATTTCCGGGAATTGCGCCAAGATTGCTTTCAATTGGGGCAAGATGTGGGAACGGCCGAGCACCGTCGGGCATGCCACGCGCAATAGCCCCTGCGGGACGTCCTCGCCGCGGGCGTTCGACTCCGCCTCAGTGATCGCGTCGATGACACGTCTCGTCTCGGTGTAATAGCGCTCTCCTTCCGGGGTCAGGGCGAGCTTGCGCGTGGAGCGGTGGAGCAGCCTCGTCCCCAGATGCTTCTCGAGCGCTGCGATATGCCGGCTGACATTCGGTTGTCCGGTCCCCAGTTCCCGGGCAACGGCGGAGAAGCTTCCAGTCTCGACCACCCGGGCAAAGCTGTGCATGAGGAGAAATTTATCCATGGAAGCCCGAGCCCTCGTATTCATGCGTGTACGGCATGAATATTATGCCCAATAGACTGACTTATCTAATTCAGACGAGGCGAGGATACTCATGGAAGGATATCAAGTTGCTCCGAGGCCGACCGGCGATGAAGAAGCTCGATAACAAGGTGGCGGTGATTACCGGCGGCACCTCCGGCATGGGACTGGCCACGGCAAAGCGATTCGTGGCCGAAGGAGCCCATGTGTTCATCATGGGTCGTCGCCAGCGCGAGCTCGATGCGGCGGTCAAGGACATCGGCACCCATGTGACGGGCGTGCAGGGCGACATCGCCAAATTGCCGGACCTCGATCGACTGTATGAAATCGTCAAAGCGCAGAAGGGCCGCGTCGACGTTGTCTTCGCCAATGCCGGGGTTGGCGAATTCGTGGCCATGGATGACATGACCGAGGCTCACTTCGATAAGACCTTCGACGTCAATGTCAAAGGCACACTGTTCACCGTGCACAAGGCGCTGCCGCTGTTAAATGACGGCGGATCCATCATCATCACCGGCTCAATCGCCTCCGTGAAAGGCATTCCCGCGCTCGGTGTCTATGCTGCCAGCAAGGCCGCCATCCGTTCCTTTGTCCGCACCTGGACGCTGGAACTCAAGGACCGCAAGATCCGCGCCAACGTCATCAGTCCCGGCACGATTGACACGCCGATCTTGGGGCCGCTTCCGAAACAGGCGATCGCCCAAATCGTCGCCGGCATTCCGATGGGGCGCATGGGCAGTGCGGATGAAATCGCCAAAGCCGCGGTATTTCTGGCCTCGGAGGACTCGAGTTTCATCACCGGCATCGAATTGTTCGTGGACGGCGGCACGGCGCAGGTCTGACCGAAGTCGCGGTAAAGGCACCCCCCGCATCTAAATCCGTCGCCGCACGCAGTCTTGGAGGCATCATGAAATTCAGTCCACGGTTGATCGCACTACTCGGCACGCTGGCGGCGGTGCCCGCTCTTGCCGGCATCCCCGACAGTCCTCAGCTGGTGCAGCCGTTATCGGTAGGCACGCGAGCGCCGACCTTCGCGGCCCGAACGACCGAGGGGGCGTTGCGCACCTTTGAGCCGGACCGTTACAAGAAGCCCACGGTCGTGCTGTTCTATCGAGGCGGTTGGTGCCCGTACTGCAATGCTCAGCTGAGCGACCTGCACCTCGTCGAGCCGAAGCTGCGCGAGAGCGGGTTTGAGATCGTGTTCTTGAGTACTGATCGACCGGAATTGTTGTACTCCAGTCTCAAGGCGACCGATATCCACTACACGTTGCTGTCGGACAGTCACTTGGAAGCGGCGCAGGCCTTTCATGTTGCTTATCATGTGGACGACGCGACGCTCGCCAAAATGCGCGAATATGGCGTAGATCTCGAGGCCACGACCGGTACCAAACAACACGAACTGCCGGTCCCTTCGGTGTTCATCATCGACACGTCCGGGACCATTCGTTTTGTCTACTCAAATCCCGACTATAAGATTCGTTTGGGCGCCGATGCGCTCTGGGCGGCAGCACGACCCCTCGCCACGGTCAAGTAAACGAGAATCGACACCCGGAGCCGAAGCCATGACTGACGATACCGCCTACATACCGCCCAAAGTCTGGAACTGGACCAAAGAGAACGGAGGCCAGTTCGCCAACATCAACCGTCCCGTCGCCGGGCCGACGCACGACATGGCTCTGCCCGTGGGGCGCCACCCGCTGCAGCTGTATTCATTGGCCACGCCCAATGGTGTGAAGGTGACGGTGATGCTGGAGGAGCTGCTGGCGCGCGGTCACGCGGGGGCGGAGTATGACGCCTGGCTGATCAACATTCGCGAGGGCGATCAGTTCGGTTCGGGTTTCGTAGGCGTAAACCCGAACTCCAAGATTCCGGCCCTGGTGGACCGCAGCGGACCCACCCCCATCCGCGTCTTTGAATCCGGCGCGATATTGATCCATTTGGCTGAAAAGTTCGGCGCCTTCCTGCCTACAGAGCCCGCGCCGCGGGCGGAGTGTCTGTCGTGGCTGATGTGGCAAATGGGCTCGGCGCCGTACCTGGGCGGCGGCTTCGGCCACTTCTATGCTTATGCGCCGACCAAGATCGAATATGCCATCGACCGCTTTTCCATGGAGGTGAAGCGGCAGTTGGACGTCTTGGACCGTCGGCTGGGCGAGACCGAGTACCTGGGCGGAACCCAGTACACCATCGCCGACATGGCTGTCTGGCCCTGGTACGGCGCGCTCGCGAAGGGTCTGATCTACGAGGCCGGTGAGTTCCTGCAGGTGGCCGGCTACAAGAACGTCCAGCGCTGGACCGATGCGATCGCCAAGCGACCAGCGGTGCAGCGCGGGCGGAGGGTGAACCGCATCAGTGGCGACCCGGCGAGCCAGCTGCGCGAGCGACACGAGTCGAGCGACTTCGACGCCAAGACACAGGACAAGATCGCTGCGACGGGGTGACGGGCGGCAAACGTCGCAACGATGTTGAGAGCGGCGGCACGCTCAGTTCGCTATGCCGTCTATCATCCCGTCGCTGATCCAGCGGCCCAACAGACTGCCCGCCACTCGCGGTCCCTCTTCTTCACCCACCTCGTTGGCGATCGAGGCGCAAATATCACCGAACGTTCTGCTCTCTGAGACCATGAAAATCGCACCGGCCTCGGCGGAATCCAAAGTCCTGAAAGTCGGCGCGTCCTCCTTGCGCCATATCGCAATCACCGCCGGCACCTCGAGAATAGCCGCCGCCGGAGGTGTCTGCTCGGCTTTCATGGCTGACCATATCGCGGCCGCGTTGGTCGTCACAGAGAGAAGCGAAAAGGTCGGGACCAACCTGAGCAGGGTGGTACTCCAGTCGACCTGCGCCAACGTCGCCAAATCGAGCGATTCAGCGTCCCGGCCGACGAACGCGAGGCCAAGACTGCGCTCCAGTCGCGCGAGATCACCCACTTCGGGATCATCCGGATAGAGGACCTCGATGGTGTCTGGAAATTCCAGCGCATAGGCGTCGAGCGTCCAGCTATGCGGCGGCCTTCGATCGACGTGAGTGGCAGCGGCGCCGTCGAACGCGGCGTCGCCGAGCCACGCGCGAACCGTGACAAAACTCTCGGCAAGGCAGGCCATGAGCTGGCCGCGATAATTATTGAGGTAAACCGCGAGGCCGGGTGAGGCGCGATCACCGAGGCGAGCTGCCGCATCGGTCGCTTCCAGCGTGAGCCAACTGCGGAAGTCCTGCTGAAGCCCGGTTAGGGTCATGCCGCCCTCCGGAGCTTTCCTCGCGCAATGTCGCGCGCTACTTCAAGTTCGGCCAGCAGGTCGGAGAGCGGAGGAATGTCGTCGTCCCGCTCGATCATGGTCGCTACCGGGCCGACCCGTTCGAGCGCGGACGCGTAGAGCGCCCACACAGGGTCAGGTACCGGTTTGTCGTGGGTGTCGATCAGCAGTTCGCGGCCCTGGCTATGACCCGCCAGATGGATTTGGCGGACACGGTCCGCGGGGATCCCCGACAGGTACGTCTGCGCATCGAAGCCGTGGTTGCTGGCACTCACATAGATGTTGTTCACATCGAGCAGCAGACCGCAGCCGGTACGCCCGCTGATCGCTTTTAGAAACTCCCATTCCGTCATGTCTCCGGGCAAGCTGACGTAGCTCGACGGGTTCTCTATCAGCATCGTTCGGGCGAGAACCTCCTGGGCGCGATGGATATTCGCGCACACCGCATCGAGAGCTTCCCGGGTGTAGGGCAGCGGCAGGAGGTCGTGTGAGTTGAATGCCTCGAAGCGCGACCAGCTGAGGTGATCCGATACGAAGATCGGATCGATCCTATCGACCAAGGCGCGCAGGCGCCGCAGGTAGTCGTCGCGAACTCCGTCCGCCGATCCCACTGACATCGATACCCCATGCAGAGCGACCGGGTGGCGTTCGCGCACGCGCGTCAGTACATGCAGGGGTCGGCCGCCGTCGACCATGAAATTCTCGGATATCACTTCGACGAAATCGACCGAAACTGTGCTCGTATCCTCGAGAAAGTCCCGGTAGTGTGGCTTGCGAAGCCCAAGTCCAAACTGATGTTTCTCGAGCATGTCCGCGGTCCTGGAAAGAATTGGGACCGGTCCTTGACCGGTCCCGCTTTCATCTTACTTGGACGGTTCGGAAAGGCTGCCGCCGGCGGCTGTGCATGCCTTCGTGGTCAATGCCTTGAAGCCCTGACCTTTGCAGTCGTTCATGCCCTTGCAGTCGTGGTTGCCCGACTTGCAGTCCGACATCCCTTTGCATGAGTTGACGCCGAAACAATGAATCGTATCGGCCTTGCTCGCGGCAAGTGCCGGGGTGGCGAGTGATAGGCCGGAAAGCGCGAAAAGGGCGGCGGCCGCGGCGATGCGTGTGGCCGTCCGGTTGGAAGTCATCATTATCGTCTCCTGAGGTGAGTTTGCCGAAGTGGCTTCTCTACCTACGTGCGGTTTGCTTGGCCGGTTACATCGCTACCAGCGCATCAATCGCGGGCCGATTACTGCGCCGGCGCCCGACGCCAGGATGATTCCGAGGCTGTACCAAGTGATCACGAATATCGCCGATGTCTCGGGGCAATGCAGGCAGTAGACGGCCGCGCCCCAAGCCCCAGCGGCGAGTCCTGCTGCCGCTCCGGCGAGGCGCAGCCGCGTTGGCGCGAGCGTACGAAATGCCCAGAGTAGTCCGGCAAAGATCGGTGCCGCGAGCGTCAACACGAGCCAAGGGCAAATTATCCAGCTCCGGCCGAGCCACAGCGCACGCCACGTGTCGGGCGGCGCAGTGGCGAGTTCATGAATGCCGACTCCCGCCACCATGACCACGGGGATGGCCAGGAGCCACAGGCTGCGCAGTGAACCCGAGATCGGCCGCGCCAGTCGAGCGAGCGCAAAGGCAGTGCCAATGCCGCCCAGCGAAACGGTATAGGTCCACTTCATCCAGAACGAGAAGCTCAGCACGGCGAGTTGCCAGTCGGACCGGACCCCCAATACGCCTATCACCAACACGGTCGTCACAAGGCAGCCGCCGACGATTCCAAAACCAATACGCTTCGCGAGCGCATTGGCGCCGACTCGCGGCACGTCTCTGCTCAGGCTTTCAATGAGTTGTTGGGTATTCAACTTCATGCACCCATGATGCGGCTGGTGATCGCCTTGAGGCCGCGATACACCGAAATTTTGACGTCGGACTCGCCGATGCAGGCGCCGACCGCCGCCTCCGCGACGCTCTTCCCGTCGATATGAGTGTCCCGGATCGCGCGCGCCTGCTTGGGCGATACGGTGTTGAGCAGATTCTCGACGTCCAAGCTTGCACTTACCGCCTCCTCAAAGCCCTCGGAGATGAGGATATCCTCTAAGTCCTCGATCGACACCGAGAGTCTGCGGCGGCGATAGTGATCGATCATGCGATAACGCGCCACGGCATACAGCCATGCCGTAAAAGGGCGATTCCGGTCATAAGACGCGCGGCGCGTATGTACTGTAATCAATGTTTCCTGCACCAAGTCCTCCACATCCTCTTTGGTGCCGTGCAGCCGGCGCCGATAGAAAGAGTGCAGAAGCGGTACGAGCGCGCGGAGCAGCGCCGCGTGAGCGGCGGCGTCGCCCTCCAGTCCGCCCATCATCCAGGTTTTGAGCTGAACCTCGCTCTCCGCCATGCACACTCCCGTGCTTTCATACGTAACTTAACGCGTGTTTGGTTACGAGTTGACCGGAGTCGAGCGACGTAGATTGCACGCAGGGTCTGTAACCGTCTCGGCCGGAGCGACGTAAGTCCTACCATGACCTTCCCGAGGTCACGGCCCGGTGGCCGGAAGCCCGACACCGGACCTGAGGCGTCCAGACAAAGGAGATATCATGACCAATACCCGTACGACGTGCGCGGCCTTCGCCGCCGCCATCGCCCTCACCCTAGCCGCCGGCTCCTCGCGAGCAGCCGAGGAGGGCAAGCCTGCGCTGGAGAAATGCTACGGCGTTTCGCTCGCCGGCAAGAACGAGTGCAAGGCGGGCGCAGGCACGAGCTGTGCAGGCACGTCCAAGGTTGATTATCAAGGCAACGCCTGGAAACTTGTCAAGGCGGGCACCTGCACATCGATCAGGACACCCAAGGGCAGCGGCTCGCTGACGCCGACGGCATGATGCCTGCGTCCCGACTTCAGCCGCTGGTCGCACTCTACCGCCGCGGCGGGCAGTTCGCGGCTCGCTTGCTGCCGCGGGACGTCCTGCTTTTGATCGCCCGGCTGGGCATCGCCAGTGTGTTCTTTCAGTCGGGGAGAACCAAGGTCGAGGGCATCCTCACACTCACCGATTCGACCTATGAATTGTTCCGGACCGACTATGCTCTACCTTTCATGAATCCAGTGGTTGCCGCTCACGTTGCAGCCTATTCGGAGCATCTCTTCCCGGTCTTGCTGGTAATTGGGCTGTTCACTCGACCCGCCGCCCTCGCCCTGCTGATCATGACCAGCGTGATTGAGATCTTCGTCTATCCTGATGCGTGGCCGACGCACCTTAGCTGGGCAGGCCTCTTGCTGCCGTTGATCGCGTTGGGCGGAGGGCGTTTATCCCTCGATCGCCTGCTTCGGATCGAACCGGCAATTCCTGATTGCGGCCAAAGCGCAGGTGTCAGAGCACCTTCATTTCGC
>Ga0307476_10001907_pt1 | contig 12565 bp, 10 predicted proteins | sample atmos_gasesECM2C_2_FD_203314 | JGI IMG/M metagenome (GOLD analysis project Ga0307476, IMG submission 203314) | Hardwood forest soil microbial communities from Morgan-Monroe State Forest, Indiana, United States - atmos_gasesECM2C_05 | ecosystem: Environmental > Terrestrial > Soil > Temperate... | reverse complement strand
CATCAGCTTAAACATGATTGCGCTGGAACGAGCCGACTCCCGCAGGCCCAGCAATATTCCCAAGCCGCCCGCATCGATACGCTCAACCCGTGCCAAATCAATCACCAGCATCCTGGCGTCTCGCTGACTGAGTACTGCGTCGCGCAATATCGAACCGGAGTCGCCAGCCACAATTCGGCCATGGCACCGGAAAACATTGGTGTCTCCCAATTTCTGAACGGTTATCTTCAACATTCTCATCTCCTTCGGACATTCCCAGAGATTCCCCCCCGGAACGCCATCCGGCTTCGACTTCCTGAAACTCTCCGCTACTTATATAACGAACGAAGAGCAGTCGGATTGACAAGTTCTTCATCTTTATTTTTAGGGTTATGTGCCCGATTCTGGCATAACACTTGTCCACCCTAACAAGGACGAAGTTCGTTGTGAAGGTGGATACAGCGGAAGGTGTAAGTGGGGACTCGAACGGAGCGGCGCCACGGAAGGCCAGTAATTGTGACAGCGTGTTGGGCTGGGCACCTAGCTCTTGATCCGAAAGGTTGCTTGCATTACGGTTCGGATGCTGAAATCTTCGCCCCAGCTGTAGTTTCGTCGTTCCACGCTACTCGTGAAGAGCTCACAGGAGGCATTCTATGTTGAGACCGCCATATTCTCCGGTATGCCCCGCGCCTGACGATCAACTCGTCATGCCTCCAGAATTGACGATCGCTCACTCGTCTACCACCAGAATTCTGTCCGCCCACAAGATTGCCGCTGGGTGGTGCGAAATCACCACCAGCGTCCGCGTCTGGCGAAAGAGTTCCAATCGCTGAAGCAATCCAGCGGCCACAGGTCCATCGATGTCGCGCTGAAAATTGTGAGCTTCGACAGTGCAGCCGGAGCTGAAGGCCTTGGGATAGAAGTAAAACCCTACCCATTGCCCTTGAACTGATCAAGCGACACCTTCACCCTTCCTGGTTTGGGAGAGTGAAGGTGGAGGCCAGGTTGCCGGTGGTTGGCGGGGAACCGGAGCGATGATCTCGTGGGGCCGGTGAGTGCCGCCTAATCGTCCCCGGTTTTCCGTTGGTACCAACCCACACTACCGGGTTGCATTCCGCCCTTCGCGGGCGTCCCTGTCAGGGCCCTTCCACAAAGGGATGTATTGCTCGTGGCCCTCCGTTGCAAAATACAAGGCCTCATCGAAGAACTGGTCCAGCAGCTGCAACAATTCCATCTCGCCGTAAATTTCGACAGGGCTGGGCATGAAGCCCTGGCGCTGCAGGAACTCCCAGATAAATTTCTTTGTCAGGACAATTGACCAGCAGAAATCGGAAAGCGCGACCCCCTGAGACGCGCGGAGACCGCCGATCTCGAAATAACGTCGCTCGATGTCCTGGTTCGTTTTCGTTAGCAGCCACTCTCCGAAGTGCCGCAGCGCGATCAACTCGGCAGCGAGTCGTCGGAATGCCGTTCAATCACACGTACCAACCCTAACGCAATCATGCAATGCCCTTCACTTGATTCAATGTGGATTCTGAGTAGCCGACGCAGGGCCAGGCCGCGGCGACGCAAGAAGGTTTTGTAATGAAATGTAACTCACTCCCTTGTGTAACCAACTGCGATGAGCGCGCTTGCATTCAAGCCGAGAAGGATTGCCAAATGATGTGGACCAACACTCCTGACGGCAATGGCTCATTGGGTGCGATACGAAGTAAGTCAGCCCGTGGCACCATGGGAACCTGAGCTCGTTTACCACCGGACGCCGACTCTTCACAGGGGCCATAGGCCGTACTGCCTGACTTTGATAAATCCTGCTGTGAGTTGTCGAGTCAGAAGCGCACAAAGTGGTTCAAAAGGAGTATGGAAACAAGTCCGCCTTTCAGTTGTTTCTTATTCGGAGTGTGCGCTCCACACTGGCCAAAGTCCCTTGGTCTTACTGTTAGGTGGAAGGCCTCGACTTGAACAATGCATTCCACCCAACAGTAGTGGACCACCGGCTGGATTACTGAGCATTCCCTTCCGTCAACTCTGTCGAAACTGCCCTGAAATAACCAAACAAGCCTCCGGAGCCATGATTCGGTCCGGCGGTGAAGTACATCTCCGCGGCAGGCGCGGCTGCCGCATCATTATTAGTCGGGCTGACATTCCCAGGACTAAGTGCCCAGATACCATTGATGGCCAGCGGCTTCCCGCTTGCGTCCTGCAGCAGCCCATCAAATGTTCCGGTGACTAGATCGTAGGCAGCTACGTAACCGCTGGACTGCGTATCCCCACCGCCCGCGAACTGCCCGATCAGCAGGTCATGGCTGAAGCGTCCGAAATCGAGCGGAGCCAAAGCCACGCCCCACGGAGCATTTAGCCAATCACCGTGTTCCAGACGCCGCAAGAGTCCCCCGGTAGAACTAAAGATGTCAACGAAGCCTAGTCCAGGGCCGTCCGTTTCAAACTGAGAGCCTTCCTCGTGTAGCGCATAGGTGACGACAATGTCGTTGCCGATAGCTTGCACGTTGAAAGGCACGTAGTGGGGTGGTAACTGTTCATCCACGAAAGGATTCTCAGAGAAGTGTCCCTTTCGATCGGGAGAGTCCTGGTCGAAATGTTCCTTCGACAGTGTTACGGCGTGAAATGTATTGTCGTAAACATCCACGCGGCCTTTGGTAAAGTTTGCTGCAAACAGGTAGACCCTGCCGTCAATGAAAGCGCTGGTCAGGCCTGTGTAACTAGATCCGTCCGTGGTCTTAACGACGGTCACAGCATGCGTAGAAGGCGGTGCGGCCCCTGGAGCTACACCCACGCTTGGATTCCATCCGACAATCGTGCCATCAATCGTGGAAAAGATAAATGAGGCTGGTTCGCCCGGTGCCAGCAAGAAGTCAGTCGGACTGCCGTTGAAGATAGTGCCAGTTGGTGTACCTGTCGGGGTTTTCTTGTTAGCGGGATCGGCTGGCGGGATGGTGACGATCAGAGACTGCTTGGCCCCCGGTCCGTTGTACAACGTGCTGAATCCTGTCGCTTCGTCGGAGACCCACCATGGGCTGCCAGAACCACGGGACAAGCCCCATGGGTTTATCAGTTGAGGATCGGTGACAGGTGCAACTCCAGCTGTGTTGGAAACAAGGTTGGTTTGCGTGTAGTGCTGCGCAAGGCAGGAGGCGCTGATGAGTACAGCCCATGCTGTGTTTGCGCAAAAGCGAGATAACATCTTCATCTGTCGAATCTCCTTTGTGTTTACAACCTGTTGTGACGCATTTAGCCTCCCCTCAACCAAACGCATCGCTAAAGGGTCTGCAAGCTTACCCGGCACTGGACCTGGAGTAAGTTGAGAGGCTCAGTCATTAAGGCGACGGCATCGAACACCGCTATCTTTGGCCGTGAGTGTCAGCGTGCTCGTCGTGAAGGTCAGAGTGCCCGCTTCCATTTTCCGAGCCGGGCAGAGTAAATGCGTAGACTTTGTTGTTTCCGGTTCCTGCAATGTTCCGGTAACCGGATCCCCAATAAAGGGCGCCGTCTACGATCGATGGGCCATCGATCACTGTGCCTCCGCTCGCGAAATTCCAGAGAATGTTTCCGGTTGTCGCATCGAGGGCATACATCTGTCCTGAGTTAGAGCCCACATACATGACCCCGTTTGCGACACTTACCGAGCCCCGGTCAATCGTGCCTGGGGTAGGATCTGCAGTCTGCCAAAGGATCTTCCCGGTGGCGACATCCAGTGCGCTCCAGGCTCCCCAGGTAATCTGCTGTCCCGAGGGCGCCAGGGTGTAAGGGAGATGGTCGCTGTTCGCGATCGCGACAAAGATGCGCTTACCATCGGTGGCGGTTCCCCACTCGATGCCTCCGAGAGAAGCGCCTGGCCCAACTGGTGTGCTCCAAACGATGTTGCCGTCATCGGGATTGAGCGCCCAAAAGATGCCGCTCTTCTGCCCAAAGCCAACAATATTGCCCACCAGATTCGGTCCTGCTCCTCCCATATCGAAATCCGGGCTGCTCGGTACCGGACAATTCGGATTGGGTCCGGAAGAAGTTAAGCAGGCTACGGTCCAAGTATCGGAACCCTGCAACTTCTTTGACCACTTGACCTGCCCGGTCTTTAAATCCAATCCGAGAGCAGCATCGAAGAAATCGTCAGGCGCAGTGCAGTTCGCGGTAGGATTTGCGTTCTGGCAAACGACCACATCCGCGGGAACCGTGTAGTTGTTTCCCGTGCCGATGAAGAGCGTGCCGCGCTTGGCATCGATCGCAGGTGGTTGCCACACCGCGCCCCCGCTGTACTGGTCCGTCCGCCCGCCGTTGTCGGGCATGGCGAAGGTCTTCCAAAGCATCTGACCGCTCTTAGCATCGAGCGCCACTACACTGCCACGAAAGCTGCAACAGGGATACGAGGGGTTCGCCGCCAGACCTTCTTCGATCGAAGAGACGCCAATGTAAACCACGCCGTTGAAAATAACCGGAGATCCAGTAATGACAGCGGCGGGATGAGTCTCCACGTGCGTTATCCATCGGAGCCCTCCTGTTTTCCGGTCTACTGCGATTACATTTGCGCCATCGTGCGTTGTGCCGGAACTAAGAATATCTCCAATGATTACCTGATCATGATCGACTGCAGGGCTGACACGAGAAATAGCTCCGGTAACGCCATCGTAATCGGAGATCTTGTGAGACCAAATGAGACGGCCGGTCTCCTTCTGGACCGCGAAGAGATTGCCACCCCAATCGGGGAAGTAGACGGCGTCACCATCTACGGTTGGAGTGGCAGAAACGTCACCACCCGTGGTGAATACCCACTTTGGTGTCAGACCCTTGACGTTGGCAGGAGTGATGGAATGCTCTGCCGGCTGGCTCCAGGTGTTGTTCAGATTCTGTCCCGCGATTCGCCATTGCCCAGAGCGGGACAAATCTGATTGGCTTTGCGCGCTTAGCGCCGAGACTAATAAAAAAACATTGATCAGTGCCGTTATGAGCAATGACACATGACGAGTCTTCATGGACATCTCCTTATTTCCTTATTTCTGCTTGAATTAAATTGCGGTTACTTTTTCGCCCGCATCCTCTTGAGTTGGCGATTCCGCAGGGGGAGACCTTCCCGCATGGGCGAGTCCAGGATCTAGTTGGGTATCTTTACAGCACGTATCGTGGAAAGGCACTTCGCATGCCAAATTTTGTTATCAGTAACTCCCTGGATCAGAAAGCTGTAGCGGAAAACTGGGTGTTACGTGTCGAGAGTGACGAAGTGGCTCTCAACACCTCTTTCTCGGCACAGGATGTGCTCGTCCGTTGCATTGGCAGATGTAGAGCGAAATCTTTCAGCGTTCGGTCCACTCGTACTCTAACGTTCGGCCATGAGATTCCGAGTCACTTCCGATTCCGCAATAAACCAATCATCCAGGTCGTGACCGTCCTCTCTTCCGCGCGCTTCGTAGATTTCGTAGGCTCGTTGACGAATCTGCTCTTGAATCTGGTCGGGAGGCTGAACTGCCTGTGATGTTCCGAAAGGAATGGATTGCGGCTTCTTCATTGTGACGTCTCTCCTTGCTGCGTCTACAGTTGTTGGTAAGATTGCGCATCGGGTTCTTCCTCCCGCCTCCCCGGTCCCCACGACTGGCAAAGCCCGGCGTTACATGCCTTCTGGACGTGGGTTCTGCATTTTAGAGCTGTTGTCGGCGCTTCTTCTGGAAGGCGTATGAATGTGCCGCGGCCTCCACACGCCCCCCCCATAACAAGATCGTGATTGCCCCACTCATAAGTACAAGATCGATCAACGCGCGCTCCAGGATGAACTCCATCGCTGAGACAAAGAACAATGCAAGCAAGGGTATCCGCTTCAATCGGGCGGTCGTTGTTATCACGCAAGTCTCCAGCCGAAGCAGCCTAGTCCCCGCCGCGTCCTATTGTTGCCAGCCGCCACCGAGGTTTCTGTAAATGCGAACCAGGGCTACTAGTTCATTCGACTGCGCCTGAGCGAGTCCGAGCTCGGCACTGAAGTAATTGGTTTCGTTGGTCAGGACCTCCAGGTAACTGGCGGCTCCGCCTCGATAGCGCATCTCAGAAAGCTGCGCCGCGTCTTGAGCCGAGAATGCCAGTTGCTGCTGGAACTCCCGGAATTCACGGTCCTTGTGATACTCAACCAACGAGTCGGAGACCCCACGAAACGCTTGCTGAATGGTCTGCTGATAGGTCAGCACTAATTCCTGTTTCCGCGCCTCAGTCAACTTGACGTTGGAACGAATCCGTCCCCCCGTGAAAATAGGCTGCACCAGTGATCCTCCAAAATTCCACAGCCCAGCTGGCCCGGTGAAGAGACTGGTAAGCGCTGAACTCTGATATCCCGCGGTCGCGGTCAAGTTGATTTGTGGGAAGTACGCTGCTTTGGCTACTCCAATTTGAGCGTTGGCCGCAATCAACTGTGCCTCCGACTCACGGATGTCGGGTCGTCGCTCCAGCAGGCTGGAGGGAAGTCCCGCAGGAACATCCGGCGCATGCGGTTGGTCGGTCAACTTCATTCCACGCGCTATGGGGCCTGGATTGTTTCCTAGAAGGGTGCTGAGGAAGTTTTCTTGCTGCTCAATCTGCCGCTCCAGGTCGGGAATGGTTTCAGCCGCTGTATCCACCAACTGTTCCGCCTGGCGCACGTCGAGCATGGACGTAGCCCCGCCGTTTGCCAGCGTTTGTGTGAGCCCCAACGAGTCCTTGCGTGAGGCCAGCGTTCGCCGCGAGATTTCGAGTTGCAGGTCGAGCGAACGAAGCTGGAAGTAGGCTGTGGCAATGTCACTCACGAGTGTGCTAACAACCGCGTCGCGTGCCCACTCAGTGGCTAATAGGGTTGCCCGCGCGGACTCGGTGGCGCGGCGGTACTTCCCCCAAAAATCGAGGTCCCAGGCCAGCGAGAGATCCAGCTGATTTGCGCTCGTATTGTATTGACGGAAAAGTTTCGTTTGCGGGTTGCGTTCATTCACAGCCAGGGCTTCGCCACTGACCGACGGCAACTGGTCGGCGCGCGTGATGCCGAGTTGCGCCTGAGCTTCGAGGATTCGCGTTGCCGCGATGCGAACATCGTAATTCTGCCGAAGAGCGGTGTGGATCAGGTCCTGCAATTGCTTGTCTTGAAAAACTTCCCACCATTTTTGGTCTCCGAACGAAGGCGACGCCGCAGCCTGCGCAGCGTCTTGCGGCGTAGCTCCGCGGTACACACCAGGAACGTCGGCGCTTGGCCGCTTATAGTTCGGCCCCACAGCGCAGCCCGTACTCAGGAGCATAGTTAGGGAGAGCCCCAGTGACAGGGGCGCTAGTTTTGTCAACTTAGTCTCCTTCCAACGGGCTGGGCTGCGGAACAGGCGCATGAGCGGTGGGCGCTTCGCCGCTGCGACGACTTGCCATACGCTCGACCAAAACGAATAGTGCTGGAACGATGAGGATGTCGACGGAGCTCGCTAGCAGCATGCCGCCGATCACGACCGTGCCCATGATTTGGCGCGCCACCGAGCCCGCGCCGGATGCCGTCCACAGCGGCACACAACCGAGAATGAATGCAAACGAGGTCATCAGAACGGGACGCAGCCGAAGCCTCGCCGCTTCAAGAGCCGCCTCCACCAGAGGTATCCCGCTTTCGTACCTCTCCTTGGCGAACTCGACAATCAAAATCGCATTTTTGGCGGCGAGACCGATCAGCATCACCAAGCCGATCTGGGAATAAACGTCGTTCTCGAGTTGCACCATGTAAGCCGGAGAAAAAGCAGTGAGCACCGTACGGCGCAGCCACAAGACTAGAAAAGCCCCGAATACCGCCCCCGACGTGCCCAGGAGCACACTGAACGGCAACGACCAACTCTCGTAAAGCGCCGCCAGGACTAGAAAGACGAATAGCAGCGAGAACCCAAAGATGACCGGAGCCGAGACTCCCTTCCGTGCTTTCTGCTCTTGAAACGACATACCCAGATAGTCAAAGCCCATTTCGCCGGGCATGGTTTGCTTGAATACGTCTTCCAGTGCCGCCGTGGCCTGGTCTGAGCTGAAGCCGGGCGCCGCGCTGCCGTTGATCTGCGCTGACCTGTACTCGTTGTAGCGCATCGTAAATTCGGGACCGTCACGCGACTCGAACTTCGTCAACGCGGTAAGCGGCACCATTTGCCCTGCATTGTTGCGCACGTAGAACTGGCTCAGGTTCGAAAGATCCGATCGATAAGGAGCCTCGGCTTCCAGGTATACCTGCCAAGTGCGGCCGAACTCGTTGAAGTAATTGATGAACAGCCCTCCCATGAAAGTCTGGAGAGCCTGATAGACATCGCTGATGGCTACGCCTTGCTTAAGCACCTTCTCTTGATCCACTTGTACGAATTGTTGCGGCACGCCCGGCAAAAACGTGGTACTGATCGAGCCGATCTCGGGACGCTTGCGTGCTGCCGCGAGGAACTTGTCCAGGTTGCCAGCAAGGAACTGAACGTCCCGCCCGGCACGGTCTTCCAGTACAAACTGAAATCCGCCGGATGTGCCGACTCCAGGGATGGCCGGCGGTGAGAAGCTGAAAGCCGTCCCTTGCGGAAGCTTGCTGAGCTGTTGGTTCAAGTGCGCCTTGATCTCCTGATATTGTTCCGCCCTGGTTGTGCGGTCGCTCCAAGGCTTGAAAGTAACGAAATAGAAGGCGTTGTAACTGGTGCGGACATAACTCAGCAAACTGAAGCCAATCACGCTGCTGTAATACTTAACGCCAGGCATCTCGCTCAGAATTTTCTCGACATATCTCGATGCCTCCGCCGTCCGCTCCTGCGAAGCCGCATTCGGAAGCTGCATATTGATGTAGACATAGCCCTGGTCTTCATCGGGAAGGAAGCTTGTGGGCAGACGGTTGCCGAAGAAAACCGCGCCGATGGCGAAGGCCGCAATCACCACGAAAGCCAGCGCACCCTTCCGAAGAAACCCACCGCACAGTCGGACATAGAGATCTGTCCCGCGCCCGAAACTTCGATTGAACCAGTCAAAGAACCTGCGGAGAAGCCCACGGCTCTCTTTCTTTGGCCGCAACAGGAGGGAGGCCAGCGCGGGACTAAGCGTGAGGGCGTTAAAGGCGGAGAGGACCACCGAGATGGCGATGGTCAGTGCGAATTGCTGGTAAAGCCTTCCGGTGATACCCGGGATGAGGCCGGTGGGTACAAAGACCGACGAGAGAACCAGGGCAATACCGATGACGGGACTGGAGAGCTCTTCCATGGCTCTTCTTGCTGCATCCTTAGGCGCCAGACCTTCTTCGATGTGGCGTTGTACGCCCTCGACCACCACAATGGCATCGTCGACCACCAAGCCGATGGCTAACACCAACCCAAACAGCGAAAGCGTATTGATAGAGAAACCGAACAGCGGGAACAAAACAAACGTGCCCACCAGCGAGACCGGCACAGCCAGCAGTGGGATGAGCGTGGCGCGCCAGTCCTGCAGGAAGAGGTAGATCACAAGGATCACCAGCACGATGGCGATCACCAGAGTTTGGATAATCTCCTTCATGCCTTCCGTCACCGCCTGCGTCTGATCCAGCGATATGGCGTAATCCACGTCTTGCGGAAAGGTCTGCTTCATCTTGTCCATCAGCTTTCGGACGCCTGCGGCCGTTTGAACCGCATTGGAACCCGGCAACTGGTAAATGGCGATGAGTGCGGACGGCTGGCCATTCAAGCGGCTGACAATGCTGTAATCCTTCTCTCCCATTTCGACGCGGGCGACGTCTTGCACTCGGACGATTCCGCCATCCGGAGATTCACGGACGACGACCTTTTCAAATTGCTCGGGCGAGGTCAGACGGCCCTGAGCGAGAACGGAATAGGTGAACTGCTGGTCCCTGGGGGCTGGTTCGCCACCCATTTGACCTACCGGATTTACCTTGTTCTGCGCCTGGATGGCGTTGACGATCTCAGTGACCGTGATTCCAAGTTTCGCCAATTGGTCAGGCTTCACCCACAACCGCATGGCATAGTCCCCCGCGCCGAAAACCTGCGTCTGGCCGACACCGTACAAGCGCGCAATGGGATCATTGAGGTTGATGGTGGCATAGTTGGCCAGGAACAACGCATCGTGAGTGCCCCGCGGGGAGAACAAGGCGACCAGCATGAGCGGCGCCGTCGTCGACTTTTTGATGGTGACCCCGTAGTCGTTCACTTCGGGCGGAAGCTGGGCGGTGGCCAGTTGCTGGCGCGACTGGAGGAGAATCAAATCTATGTTGGGGTCCGTCTTGAGATCAAAATCTGCGTTTAGGGTCGTCTGCGAATTGCCCGTGGCGTTTAAGGAGTACATGTAGTCCAGGTTGTCCACGCCGTTGACCTGCTGCTCGATTGGCGTAGCCACGGCTTGCTCGAGGGTGTTTGCGTCCGCGCCGACAAATGTCGCCTGCAGTCTGATCTCGGGCGGGACAATATTAGGAAACTGCGCCACCGGCAGACCCGCGATGGTGACCGCACCCACAATCACCATAAGGATGGCGATCACCATCGCCACGATCGGCCGGTTGATGAAGAACTTCGACATCGCTCAGTTCCCTTGCCCGGAACGTTGTGCTGGCTTGGGTGAAACCAGAGTTCCTTCTTTGACCCGTTGCAGGCCTTCGGTTACAACCTGCTCACCGGGCTTGAGGCCATCGTCAATCACCCACATTGTCCCGACGGTCTGCCCGGGCTTTACGGCGCGCATATTGACTTTGTGATCGCTGCCTACAACCGCTACCTGGTAACTTCCCTGCGACTGCGCGACGGCGCTCTGAGGCGTTAGCAGAGCGCCTCTTTTTATGCCGGTTTCCACGCGCACGCGTCCATACTGACCAGGGCGCAGAATATTCCCGGGATTGGGAAAGGCGGCAACGATTCGAATCGTTCCCGTGTTCGGATCCACTTGCCGGTCGGCCAACAGGATTTTCCCTTTTCGAGCGTAGATGCTACCGTCAGTCAGAATCAGTTCGAGCGAATTTCCGAAAAAACCGATGGCGTTCTTGTTGGAAATCGCATTGCTGTTCTTTTGTGCAAGGACGTACTCCCGTTCGCTGATCGGAAAATAAGCTTTGATAGGCTCGAGTTGCGAGACCGAGGTCAAAATAGAATTGGACCCAACCAGATTGCCGATCTGAATCTGTGCAATCCCGGCAATTCCGTCTACCAGCGAGGTGACTTTCGTCCACTCCAGGTTGAGTTCTGCCTGCTCCACGGCCGCCTTGTCGGATTCGACGGAGGCCTGGGCGCCAAGTTTGGCCTGAATCTCGTTATCTAGTTGACTCTGAGCGACGGCCCGAGCCTCCGCGAGCGGCGTGTCCCGCTTCACATCAAGAGTGCTCCTGCCAAGTTGTGCTTGCGCCTGTGCAAGGTCGCCCTTAGCGCGGTCGAGGGCCGCCTGGAACGGCCGCGGATCTATTTCGAATAGCACATCCCCTTTGCGGACAAGCGATCCTTCTTTGTAGTTTTGCCTGACTATGTAGCCTGAAACCTGAGGTCGCACTTGGGCATTCACGTAACCGTCCAATGTGGCGATCCATTCGCTGTACACGGGGACATCTTGTTGGATTACCGGCGCGACCCTCACTTCGGGAGGTGCGGGCGGCGCTGCCGCTTGAGTTCGCCCGCACCCCAACATCGCTGAGGAAAATAAAGCGAGCAGTATGAATGACAGGACCTTGGTCGAGGCAGGTCCTTTGAGCTTGTGCATGCGGTCGATGTCTCCGGTGGAGTGGTAAGGTGTCTCCAGGAGTAGAAGTGCACGCCCTGCGCCAAAGCCCACAGAGGATCAAGTCTGCATAAGTGGTTGAAATGCAAGGAGGACTTCAAACATGAGGTGTGCGGATGAATGACAGGTGTTGAAGCTGTCGATTTAGCCTCAACAGTGCTGCGGTTACGCCGCATCGGCTCAGGAGGGACTGCAGGAACCTAGCGGCGCTTGTCCGAGTTTGCGGATCCTACAACTGATGAAGATAGACAATAATCACACAGTACATGCAAACTATCGCCAGCACGGCGATCGCCGCTGTGATGTCGCTCTTCCTACGATCTGATTGCGATTCCGGATCGAGATAACGAATCGCAGACCAGACTTCCCTGTCGGAAATGATTTCACTATCGTTGGCTTCTTTCTGCTCATTGTCCCGCGGCACGTTTGCACCTCATCACGAGTTCCTCAGTAAGCCAGCAGCAGATTCTCACCTATAGCCACGCAATCGGTATGCCAAGAGAACGCGTGGAACACTCGGTATAATTCGTTGAAAACATGAACGATTGCAAACAACTATTCAGGCGATGGCATTGACGGTCGGAGATTGCCGAAGTCATTCGGTGTGCATAGCAGGTTCAATTTTGTCCTTGGTCGTCTCGCACACTGGACTGTACTGCCTGCATCGCTTTGCTCGAGTCCCTGTTGCTTCTGCGTCTGAGTTGCTGGATCACGTGCTTGGTAACGACGCCGCTGCAACGAAACTTTGCTCCTGCATTCATCAATTCCAAAAGAGCGTTCTCTCCTTCCTGGCTGATGATGGCTACATTCCCCAGGTCAATCACTAGTGCGCGGCCCTTGATCTCCTGGTTGACGGTCATCCATGTGGTCCTCAGCTCCGCAACCCACGGGGCGATTA
>Ga0307476_10001906_pt1 | contig 12568 bp, 11 predicted proteins | sample atmos_gasesECM2C_2_FD_203314 | JGI IMG/M metagenome (GOLD analysis project Ga0307476, IMG submission 203314) | Hardwood forest soil microbial communities from Morgan-Monroe State Forest, Indiana, United States - atmos_gasesECM2C_05 | ecosystem: Environmental > Terrestrial > Soil > Temperate... | reverse complement strand
CGATCAGCGCGAACGCCTCGTAGGTCGCGAACAGCCCGTGGCGGCCGGTCAGCACGTAGCCCTCGAGCCAGCCCTGGCAGTTGTGCTCGCTGAGCACCTCCATCACCCGGCCCTCGCTCGCCACGTGGTCGTCGGTCGGCAGCACGGGCTCCGCGAAGCAGCGGTTCTCGACCTCGAACACCGCGCCGAGCCGGTTCGACGTGGTCTCGTCGGGACACATCAGGCGGAAGCTCGTCGGGTTGCGCTGGTAGACGTCGCGCAGCAGCGCGCCGAGCGCGCGGGTCGACTCGCGGTGCACCGTGCCCGGCGCCGGCACGTCGATCGCATGGTCGGCGAACGGCGGCAGGTCGAGCGGCCGGGTCAGCAGGCCGCCGTTGGCGTGCGGGTTGGCGCCCATCCGGCGCGCGCCCGCCGGCGCCAGCGCGCGCAAGGGAGCGATCAGCCGGCCGCCGCGATCGAACAGCTGCTCGGGCGCGTAGCTCCGCATCCAGGCCTCCAGCATCGCGAGCTGCTCGGGGCTGGACCGCACGTCGGCGAGCGGGACCTGGTGGGCGCGGAACGTGCCCTCGACCTGCAGGCCGTTGACGATCCGGGGGCCGGTCCAGCCCTTGGGCGTGCGCAAGGCGATCATCGGCCAGCGCACCGCGCCGCGCGCGCCGCGGGTCCGCGCCTTGCTCTGCAGCGAGCGGATCCGGTCGAGGCAGGCGTCGAGCGCGCTGGCCAGCTGGCGGTGCACCGCACGCGGCTCGGTGCCGGCGACCAGGTGGACCTCGTAGCCGTGGCCCTCGAACAGCCGGCGCACCGCGGCGTCATCGGCGCGGCCGAGCACGGTCGGCCCGGAGATCTTGTAGCCATTGAGGTGCAGGATCGGCAGCACGGCGCCGTCGCGCGCCGCGCTCAGGAACTTGACGCCCTTCCACGATCCCTCGAGCGGGCCGGTCTCGGCCTCGCCGTCGCCGACCACCGCGACCGCGATCAGGTCGGGGTTGTCGAACACCGCGCCGAACGCGTGGGCGAGCACGTAACCGAGCTCGCCGCCCTCGTGGATCGAGCCCGGGGTCTGGGGCCCGACGTGGCTCGGCACGCCGCCGGGCGTCGAGAACTGCCGGAACAGCCGCTCGAGCCCGCGCTCGTCCTGCGACACCGCGGGATAGATCTCGGAGTACGTGCCTTCGAGATAGACATTGGCCACGATCGCCGGGCCGCCGTGGCCGGGGCCGACCACCAGCATCGCGTCGAGATCGCGGCGGCGGATCACGCGATTGAGGTGCGCGTAGATCAGGTTGAGCCCGGGGGACGTCCCCCAGTGGCCGAGCAGGCGGGGCTTGATGTGCGCGGGCCGCAGCGGCTCGCGCAGCAGCGGGTTCGCCATCAGGTAGATCTGGCCGACGGTGAGGTAGTTGGCGGCGCGCCAGTTCGCATCGATGGCATCGAGCTCGTCCTCGCCGTGCATACGCACGCACTCTAGTCCACGCCGCCGGGCGCGACGATGCCGGGCCGGACGTGCGCGCGGGCGCGGCGGCACCGGGCGTCGGCGCGCATGTTCCGGCCCAAGCTGATCCGGCCGGCGCGCTCGGCCTGATGACGATGACCGAGCGGTCGGCCAGGCGATGCTCCAGGTGGTGAGACGCGGCGCGCCCAGGCCGATCCTCGGCAACCGCGACATCGACGAGCTCGCGCGCACCGCGGTGTGACCGGCGCCGGGGATCACCGGGGGACGAAGCCGGAGTCCACGATGCCGGCCCGCTCGAAGTAGCCCCGCGCCGCCTCGGCGTGGAGCGAGAAGCCGAGGTCGTCGTCGGGGCCGCCCGCGCCACCGCCGAACCAGACGCCGCGCTGCGACGCCTCCGCGCTGGGGGTGAACGGGGGCAGCGCCGCGGCCTCGACGGCCGGCGCGAGCGAGAACAGCAGCACGCGGTCGGGCCGGGGCGCGCTCGACGCGTACCACAGCGGCTCGAGGGTCGCCGGGTCGATCGCGACGCCGGTCTCCTCGCGCATCTCGCGCGCCGCGCAGACCTGCCAGCGCTCGTGCTCCTCGACGAACCCGCCGACCAGCGCGAGCTTGCCGACCGGCGGGATCGCGCGGCGCACGACCAGCAAGCCGGTGCGCGCGCCGTCGATCACGGGCAGGAGGACCACCGCGACCGGGACCGGGTTGGCCCAGGTCTGCGCGCCGCACGCGGTGCACATCCGCGGGTAGGCAGTGGTGTCGGCGAACCGGGCGCCGCAGTACGAGCAGAACGTGTCGCGGGGCATGGCGAGCCAGCGTGCAACCGGAGGGCCGCGATCGTCAACCACGCGATCGACGCATCACCGGGCGGGGTAGGACACGCGCCAGATCCGGCCGCCCTTGTCGTCGCCGATCAGCAGCGAGCCGTCGGGCATCATCGCGAGGCCGACCGGGCGGTGCGGCGCGGCGTCGGGCAGCGGGCGCATCCCGGCGTCGAACCCGGTCGCGAACGGGACGACCCGGCCGGTCGGCATCCCGTGCTCGAAGCCGATGAACTCGACGTCGTAGCCGTGCAGGTCGGCGGCGGCGGCCTCGGCGTCGAACCGCGAGCCGTGGTTGGACACCAGCGCGCCGGAGCGGAACTCCGGCGGGAACTGCGAGCCGGTGACGAACACCATGCCGAGCGGCGCCGAGTGGGCGGGCAGCGCGATCTCCGGGGACGGGATCGCCGCGCACCGGCCCTGCATCGTGCCGTCGCCGCCGTACTCGGGGGCGAGCTTCATCTGGCCGGCGACCGCGTCGTGGTAGCAGTACGGCCAGCCGCGGTCGAGGTCGTCGGTGATCGCGACGACCTCGTCGGACGGTAACCGGGTGTCCTGGTCCGCGGTGTAGTGCTCGGGCCAGTTGTCGTGCAGCTGGTCGCGGCCGTTGATCGCGCCCCACAGCGTGCCGGCGACGGCGTCGAGCGCCAGCGCGTTGGTGTTGCGCATCCCGGCCGCGACGCGCTCGCCGCACGGCATCGTCTGGTCGGTCATCCCGGCCTCGAACTCCCAGATCCCGGCGCGCTCCGGAAGCTCGTCGCAGGGATCCTTGCCGGCCGAGTGCGGCTCGCGGTTGGCGACCTGGCACGCGTTGCTCGCCGAGCCGAAGTTGACGTACAGCTCGTCGTTGACCAGCACGATGGTCTTGGCGGTGTGATCGCCGGTCGTCGGCAGGCCGCCGACGATGGTCACCGGGTCGGGCTCGGCCGGCAGCGCGTAGCCGTCGGGCACGGTGAACCGGACGATCCGGTCGTCGGCCGCGACGTACAGCGCGCCGTCCTTCCAGTCGATGCCATTGCCGCCGACGCTGCCGAACGCCTGCTGCAGCTCGGCCACGCCGTCGTGGTCGGCGTCGAACAGCGACAGCACGTGGCCGTCGTTCGAGGTGTCCGAGGTCGGCGCGACCGCCACGAACACGTGGCCGCTCGGGGTCACCGCGATGTGGCGCGGCTTGCCGACGCGATCGGCGAACACGGTCGCGCAGAACCCCTCGGGGAGCATGATGCCGTGCTGGTCGCGCGAGCAGACCGCGGCGCCGGGCTCATCGCTGCCACTGCCGCTGCCGCTGCCGCTGCCATGGCCGCTTCCCATGCCGCCGCCGCTGCCGTCTCCCATCCCGCCGTCCATGCCACTGCCGTCGCCCCCACTGCCGTCGCCCGATGTGCTCGAGCTCGAGTGGCTGGTGCTGCAGGCGGCGGTCGCCGCCAGCATCGTCAGAAGTCTTCCTGCGTTCCGCATGCGGTCCTCCGGTGTTTCGGAGCGGCAGTGCAAGCTACGAGCCCTCCGTAGGTGGGGATTGGAGAGCGCCGAGGCCCGGCCACCGGTCCCGGCGCGCACGATGCCGCGAGCGGGTGTGCGGCTTCGACCCGGCGGCGGGCGGAGCGACGAAGGCACACCGGCTGCAGCTCCGAGGATGTGCATCAGGAGCTCACCCATGCGTCCGTTCACCGTCCTCGCTGTTGTCGCCGTCCTCGGATCCCCTGCCGCCGCCGACCGCGTTCCTGCCGCGATGCCGGCGCAGGCCGCCGTGCCGCCGCGACCCACCGCGTCGCCGCCGGATAGCCCGCCGGTCCCCGCCGCGCCGTCGCACAGCCCGCCCGCGCCGGCCACCCCGCCCGCGCCGAGCCTCACGCCGATCGACCCATCCGCGGTCCCGGCGGGCTGCCTGCCGCTGGCGAAGCAGGCCCAGGCGGCGAGCCCGGCCGCACTGTCCGCGCGGATCTCGCTGGCGATCTGCCTGGCGGACCGTGCGGTGGCGCCGCTCGCGCTGTGCGACTGTGGTGAGTCGATCCTCGCGGTCGACACCGCCACGGAGCCGGCGCTGGCCCTGCTCGACGAGGTGATCGACGCCGGCGATCCGGCGAGCCAGGCGATCGCCGAGCACGCCGAGGGCGAGCTCCATGCCGGGCTCACGGTGCGCCTGCTCGCCACGCTCCCCGCGCTGCAGCCGGGCGCCACCGCCGCCGAGTCCGCGCTGCGCGAGATGCGCCGCCAGACCCTCGAGGCCCAGCTCGCGCCGTGGCGCGAGGCCGCGACCCGCTCGTTCCAGCGCGTCGTCGAGCTCGCCCGGGCGCACCCCGAGCTGGCGGACCAGCCGGCGGCGGCGACCGCGGTGCGCGACAGCCAGCAGCGGCTGTCGAAATTGACCGCCGCGCCGTGATCGGCCGCGATCGGGGGCGATCAGGTGGCCGGTAGCCGGACGGTGAACGTCGTTCCGGTCTCGGCCGACGAGGTCACGTGGACGCTGCCGCTGTGGGCGCGTGCGATCTGGTCGACGATGTACAGGCCGAGCCCGACGCCGCCCTGCGAGCTGGTCGCGCGCCGGTAGGGGTCGAACAGCGTGGCGAGCTTGCCGGGTGGGATCGGCGCGCCGCTGTTGTGCACGGCGAGCAGCGCGCAGCCGGCCTCGCGCGACAGCCGGATCGTCACCCGGCCGGTGCCGTAGCGGATCGCGTTGGTCACCAGGTTGTCGACCAGCTGGGTGATGCGCTCGGGGTCGAGCGAGATCGGGGTGGCCAGCTCGCTCTCGATCGCGATGTCGTGGCTGGCGGCCTGCTCGCGCACCGCGGCGCGGACCAGCTCGCCGAGGTCGACCACCTGGCACTGGACCTGGACGCCGCCGGCGGCGCCCTGGGTGAAGGTCAGGAGCTGATCGATCAGCCGGCGCATCCGGTCGGCCGTGCGCTCGATCGTCGACACGACCCGGCGCTCGGGGGCGCCGAGCGCCTGCGACGCCGCCAGCACCTGGGTCGCGGTCAGGATGGTCTGCAGCGGGTTGCGCAGATCGTGGCCGACGGTGCCGAGGAACAGCTCGCGCTGGCGCTCGCGCTCGCGCTCGGACCGGCGCAGGCGGTACAGCGCGCGCAGCGTCGCGACCAGCTCGACGAGCTCGACCGGGTGGACCAGGTAGGCATCGGCGCCGAGCTCGAGGCCGCGCGCGCGGTCGTGCGGGGCGGCGAGCGCGGCCGACAGCTCGAGCACCATGACCGACGCGGTCTGCGAGTTCTCCTTGATCGTGCGGCAGATGTCCCACCCGTACATGTCGGGCAGCTTGATGTCGAGGATGGCGATGTCGAACTCCGGCGTCAGCCTGGCGAGCGCCTCCGCGCCGGTCGCGGCCTCGACGATCTCGAAGTCCGCGGCGCGCAGCTGCCGGGCGATCGCGTAGCGCTTGCCTGCGTCGTCCTCGACGAACAGGACGCGAGGTGGTCGGTCAACCATGACTGTCCTCCACGGTAGTTGCTACGCCGGCTTTGACAAGAGCGTCCTCGATCGCCGCGCGGTCTGCGACCCGTGATGACGTCGATTTTCGCAGGATCGCCGCTGCGCCGCCGAGCCGGGCGCGGTCGTGGACCCCCAGGACGAGCGCGGTGTAGACCACGACCGGGATGTCCCGGGTCGCCGGATCGGCCTTGAGCCGCTCGAGCACCTCGAAGCCGGTGAGGTCCGGCATCACGACGTCGAGGAAGATCGCCCGGGGCCGGGTCGCGGCGAGCCGTATCCCGTCGTGGCCGGTGCTGGCCTCCTCGACCTGGTAGCGGTCGTCGAGCCAGCGCTTGAGCACGTAGCGCGACGCGCGATCGTCATCGACGATCAGCACGCGCGGCCGGCCGGGCCGCGGCGCCGCGGGCGCGATCGCCGGCGCGGTCGACTCCGGGGCGGGCGCGGCGGCGGCGACCCCGGCCTCCAGCGGCAGCTCGAGCCGGAACGTCGAGCCGACGCCGGGCTCGCTGGTGACCGTGAGCGTCCCGCCGAGCAGCTCGGCGAGCCGGCGCGACAGCGGCAGCCCGAGGCCGCTGCCCCGCATCCGGGGCTGGACGTGGCCGTCGACCTGGGCGAACTCGCGGAAGATCAGCTCGTGGTGCTCCGGCGCGATGCCGATCCCCGAGTCGGCGACCTCGAACACGACGCGGTCGCCGGCGCGCCGCGCGCGGATCTCGACCGCGCCGTGCTCGGTGAACTTGAGCGCGTTGGCGACCAGGTTGCGGAGGATCTGCGACAGCTTCTGCTCGTCGCTGGTGATCGGCGGCAGCCCGGGCTCGACCGCGACCCGCAGCGCGACGTTCGGCGGGACCAGCGGCTGGAGGATCCGGCGCAGCGGCCGCAGCACGGCGTCGACCTGGAAGCGCGTGGCGTGGACGATCGCGTGGCCGGCGTCGGTGCGCGCCAGGTCGAGCAGGTCGTTGACGTACGCGGTGAGCGACTCGGCGACCTCGTGGATGATCTGGACCTGGCGGTCCTGCTCGGCGGTGAGCTCGCCGTCGAGCCGGTCGAGCAGGAACTGCGAGATCGTGGACAGCGAGTGCAGCGGCGTGCGCAGCTCGTGGCCCATCTCCGACAGCAGGCGGGTGCGCAGCTCGACCGCGCGGCGCTGGTACTCGGCGCGATCCTCGAGCTCGGCGTGCAGCGCCATCACCCCGCGGTTGGTCTCGGTCAGCTCCTCGGTCAGCTCGACCAGCCGGCGATCGCGCTCGGCGATGTCGCGCTCCAGCCGGCGGATCTGCTGGCTCGGCTCGTCGGCGAGGTGGCCCGCGAGCTGGAGCTGCATCGTGGTGACCCGCGCCGCGTCGGGCCTGGCGGCGCGCCGCGGGATGCGCCGGGTCATCTCGACCCGGGTCCCGCCGGGCGACGAGTCGATCACGAACGTGTCCATCAGCCGCCGTGCACCCGGGATGCCGGCGCCCAGCCCGGCGGCCGCGGGCCGCTCGCCGGACAGGATCGCCGCGACGTCCGGGATCCCCGGGCCGCGGTCGACCACCGTGATCGCCAGCGCCCCGCCGGCGTCGTCGAGCCCGAACGTCACCGTCCCGCCCGCTGCGTAGGTCAGCGCGTTGCGCGCGATCTCGGACACCGCGGTCGCGATCCGGGTCTGCTCGAACGTCGAGAACCCGAGCTGCGCCGCGATCGTCCGCGTGGTCTGGTGGGCGCGCACGACGTCGTCCTCGCCGCGCACGTCGACCAGGCCGAGCTCGGTCATCCCGCGGCCTCCCGCACCACCACGAGCGAGGCGTCGTCGCGGCCGCGCGCGAGGTCGCGCCACAGCACGGTCGCGATCGTCACCGGATCGCGACCGGCGAGCCCCGGGTGGCCGGCGAGGCTCCACCGCGACTTGATGCCGTCGCTGCACAGCACGAGCATGGCCCCGCGCACGAACTCGCGGCGCTCCTCGTGGATCGCGCGCGGCGCGGCCTGGCCGAGCGTGCCGTGCTGGGTGACCAGCTGGCGGGTGGTGTCGCCGACCAGCCACGGCGCGACGTTGCCGACCCCGGCGACCACGAGCTCGCGGCGCGCGAGATCGATGCGCGCGACGGTCGCCGCGGCGCCGCGGGTCGAGCGCGCCGCGCGGTCGGCGCGCTCGAGGATCGCGGCCAGCGGCGCGTCCGGCGCTGCCCGGAACGCCGCGATCACCGCCGCGGCGGCCACCGCCGCGCCGTCGCCGTGGCCGAGCCCGTCGCACGCGAGGATCGTCGCGCGCTCGCCGTCGACGTGGGCATCCCACGCGTCGCCGCACACCGTCAGGCCGGGGTAGGGGACGCAGAGCCCGCCGATCGCGAACCGCGCGTCCGGCGGCGGACCGGCGGGGAGCACGGTGGCGCTCACCACGCTGCCGAGGCCAGGCGGGGTGTAGGCGTCGAACCAGGTCGCGAGCCGCCGCGCCGCGCCGAGCCCGGCGCCCCGGGTGCCGGTCGTCGACATCCCGTCGCGCAGGCAGGCATCGAGGTCCATGCCGGGGCCGCGGTCCCACGCCGCGAGCGCGACGCCGACGCGATCGCCGGCGCGCGCGCGCCCGACCAGCGCCCCGCCGTGCCGCGCGTGCTTGAGCACGTTGGTCGCCAGCTCGGTCGCGATCAGCGCGGCGTCGCCGGCGCGCGCCTCGTCGAGCCCGAGCTCGACGGCCAGCGCGCCGAGCCGCCGCCGCACCGCGCCGACATCGGCGCTATCGTCGAGATCGAACGGCTCGGCCAGCGCGGTCACTTCCATCGGATCGCCGTGACCTTGGTGCCGTGGCCGGGCGTGGTCTGGATCTCGAACTCGCTGACCAGCCGGCGCGAGCCGCCGAGCCCCAGGCCGAGCCCCTTGCCGGTGGTGAACCCGTCGCGCAGCGCCTGCTCGACGTCGGGGATCCCGGGCCCCTCGTCGACGAATCGCATCCGGACCCCGCGGCGGAGCCCGTCGGTGCAGACCTCGAGCTCGGCGAAGCCGCCGCCGCCGTGCTCGAGCGTGTTGCGCGCGAGCTCGCTGGCGGCGGTGACCAGCTTGGTGGTCTCGAGCAGCGAGAACCCGGCGCGGAGGGCCTGCTCGCGCGCGCGCTGCCGCACCACCACGACATCCTCGTTCTCGACGATGTCGACGCGGAGCACCGGGCGGGCCGGATCAGCGATCGCGGGCGTCATCGAGCAGCTCCATGCCGCGCTCGACGTCGAGCGCGGTGCGCACCCCGGGCAGGGCCATGCCGAGCTCGACCAGCGTGATCGCGACCGCCGGCTGCATGCCGACCACCACGGTCTCGGCGTCGAGGATCCGCGAGGTCGCCGCGATGTCCGCGATCATCCGGCCGATGAACGAGTCGACCATGTCGAGCGCCGAGATGTCGATCACCACGCCGCGCGCGTGGGTCCGGGTGATCATCGTGGTCAGATCGTCGAGCAGGCGCACCGCGAGCTGGTCGTGCATGTCGACCTGCACGGTGACCAGCAGCGTGCGGCCCATCCTCAGGATCGGGATCCGGTCCATGGCTCACCCCTTTGCGCCCGCCGCGCCGATCGTCAGGTCGAGCTTGCGGAGCGCGAGCCGGAACGCGTCGGCGAGCGATGCCTTGGTCACGATGTCGCCGAGCGACACCCCGAGGTGGACGATGGTCTGCGCGATCTGCGGCCGGATCCCGCTGATGATGCACTCCGCGCCCATCAGCCGGGTCGCGGCGACCGTCTTCAGCAGGTGCTGGGCGGTCAGGGTGTCCACCGTCGGCACGCCGGTGATGTCGAGGATCGCGATCGGCGACCGGGTCGCGACGATCTGCTGGAGCAGCGACTCCATCACGACCTGGGTGCGCGCCGAGTCGAGCGTGCCGATCAGCGGCAGCGCGAGGATGCCGTCCCACAGCTGGATCACCGGGGTCGACAGCTCCAGCATCTCCTCGCCCTGGCGCCGGATCAGCTCCTCGCGCGCCGCCTGGTGGACCTCGGTCGTGAACAGCCCGAGCTTGTCGAGCAGGCGCGACGCCTCCCAGATGTCGGCCAGCAGCTGGCCGTCCGCCACGCCCTCGAACACGCGGCGCAGGCTCGCGAACAGCGGCTCCTTGAACGACATCACGAACATCGCGGTCTCGCTCGGCGAGAACCCCTGGCGGCCGCGCGAGCGCGACACACCGGACAGGAAGTCCTTGACCGGTCGCCACGGCTCGGCCTCGATGGCGTCCAGGTTGCCGCTGGCCACCGCCGCCGACAGCAGCGCGATGAACTCCTGGCACTGCGCCTGGAGCTCGGGATCGCTGATCATCGCCGACGATCGCGACTTCACGGTGGCGCGGAGCGCCTTGACCCAGTCGGCGAGCAGCTGGACCTGCGCGCTCTGCAGCACCTGGGTGAGCCGTTCGGTTGTGCTTGCCATCGCGAGCCACGCTAGCAATCGCTCACGGAGGTCGGAAGACCCCCCTGGCGGATCTTGCAGGCCGCGGCGGCACATAATGCCGATGACGTCGCAGCGGTGCCACCGGCCTCCGAGCTCCTGGTAGGCCGACGCAGTCGACCCGCGCCCGCGTCATGTAGGCGAGCGCATGCGCACGGCGCCCGCCGGAAAAGCCGCTACCCCCCTCTCGATGATCACGGACCTCGCCCCGCGCAAGGGGGGGGGCGGCTCAGGCGGCGAGCTCGGGGTGGTGGTGGACGTACGACCGCAGGCGCAGCGCCGTGCCGATCTGCATCCCGCCGAGCACCAGCGCCCACGCGCCGATCCACAGGCCGAGGACGATCGCTCCGACCAGCGGCGACAGCAGGAGCAGCACGCCGAACGCGACCGACAGCACGCCCTCGAGCGCGAGCAGCCACTCGCCCTCGAGCTGCTTGCGCATCTGGATCGCCGACACGACCTCGAGGGCGCCGGACACGATCGCCCACGCGGCGATCACGATCAGCAGCGCGAGCGCGGTGATCCCCGGCCACACCCACGCGATGACCCCGGCCGCGATCGACGCGATCCCGCGCGCGATCAGCGCGCCGCGCGGCTGGACCCGGCGAGACGCCAGCACGAGCGCGAGCACACCGTCGATGATCGCGTAGGCGCCGAACAGCAGCACCAGCGACAGGAACGCGGCGCCGGGCGAGACCATCGCCAGGATCCCGAACAGGATCGCCACGACCCCGCGCAGCGCGACGGTCCACCACCGCCATCTACGGAATCTCATCATCGGGTCCTCCTCGTGCGGCGCGGTCCACGTGCCCGGCCGTCGGTGTGTGCGTTGATCGCCATGGCTTCCTCCGGAGCTCGGTTGCTCGCAATGCTCCAGTGCATCGTGCACACCAGCGCCCCGGCGCGGACCCGTCGGGGGCACCGCCTCGCGATCGCGCCTCGCGATCGAGTCGACGCCGCGCGACGCGCGCCCGGGCGCGTGCTTCTCGGGCAGCGCCGCCGGCAAGTCGCGGACTCGGCCGGTCGCCGATGCGCACTCGCCTTGCATCCGCCGGCGTCGGAGGATTCATGACCGACACCAGGACCGACGAACAGATCCAGCGCGACGTGCTCGCCGAGCTGCAGTGGGATTCCCGCGTCCACCCCGGCGAGATCGGCGCCAGCGTGAAGAACGGGATCGTGGCGCTGAGCGGGAACGTCGACGCGTTCTACAGGAAATGGGCAGCCGAGGACGCGGCGCTCCGCGTGCGCGGCGTGGTCGCGGTCGCCAACGAGCTGGAGGTCAAGCTGCCGTCGTCGTCGGAGCGCACCGACGAGGAGATCGCCGCGGCCGCGGTGCGCGCGCTCGAGGCGGACAGCTTGCTCGGCGCGAAGAACCTGCAGACCACCGTCGACAAGGGCTGGATCATGGTCCGCGGCGAGGTCGAGTGGAACTTCCAGAAGGAGGACGCCGAGCGCATCCTGCGCCGCCTGTGGGGGGTCAAGGGCGTGACCAACCTGATCGTGGTCAAGACCCGGCCGACGCCGGCCGAGCTCAAGGACAAGATCGAGAAGGCGCTGCTCCGCACCGCCCAGCTCGACGCCAGGGGCATCTCGACCGAGCTCCAGGGCGCCAAGGTGGTCCTCAAGGGGACCGTGCGGTCGTGGGCCGAGCGCGCGGAGGCCGAGCGCGCGGCGTGGCTGGCGCCCGGCGTCACCCAGGTCGACAACCGGATCCAGGTCTCGTACGCCAGCTGACCTGTTGACCGGTCTTCAAAAACCGGAGAAGTTCCTGCGCGGAAAGCGACGGGTGCACGCGTCCGCGGAGGCGATCGATGATCGACAGGCGTCAATTCATCACCGGTGCGGCGGGCCTCGCGGCCGCGCTCGGCGCCGGCACGCGGCTCGGCCGGCGCGCGTGGGCCCAGCCGGCGGCCCTGCCGTTCGCCAACGGCGAGCGGCCGCTGGTCCAGTACCCGCAGAAGCGGGCGATGATCCGGCTCACCGAGCGGCCGCCGCAGCTCGAGGCCCCGTTCAGCGTGTTCGACGAGGGGCCGATCACGCCCAACGACGCGTTCTTCGTCCGCTACCACCTCGCCAGCATCCCGCAGGAGATCGATCCGGACAGCTTCCGGCTCGAGGTCGGCGGCAAGGTCGCGAAGCCGCTGTCGCTGTCGCTCCAGGACCTCAAGGCGATGCCGGCGACCGAGGTCGTCGCGGTCAACCAGTGCTCGGGCAACAGCCGCGGGTTCTTCGAGCCGCGCGTCGCGGGCGGCCAGCTCGGCAACGGCGCGATGGGCAACGCGCGCTGGAAGGGCGTGCCGCTCAAGGCCGTGCTCGACCGGGCCGGCGTCCAGGCCGGGGCGCGCCAGGTCGCGCTCGACGGCCTCGACAAGCCGGTGATCCCCGCGACCCCCGACTTCGTCAAGGCGCTCGACCTCGACCACGCGCGCGACGGCGAGGTCCTGCT
>Ga0307476_10001905_pt1 | contig 12568 bp, 10 predicted proteins | sample atmos_gasesECM2C_2_FD_203314 | JGI IMG/M metagenome (GOLD analysis project Ga0307476, IMG submission 203314) | Hardwood forest soil microbial communities from Morgan-Monroe State Forest, Indiana, United States - atmos_gasesECM2C_05 | ecosystem: Environmental > Terrestrial > Soil > Temperate... | reverse complement strand
GCTCCCGAGCTGGATACGCTGCAGCGACGCGCCGTGAAGCTCTTCGAGCTCGATCGCTGGCTCCCTGCACTTTCTGCAGCTATGGAACGCCGCAAGAAACCCGACGCGCCCTCCTCGATCTCATGAGCGCAGACGGGCCACATCACGCGAAGGTAGGGCTAGTCCGAGGCCGAATGGCTTGGAACCGGTATACGCGCGTGTTGCCATCCCTCATGACGTTATGGCGTACTCCCGCTTCCTCACCCCGGCGGTGAAGACCTCGAGCGAGGCGGTACGAATCGCGAGGTGAAGCAGCTCCTCAGCCGAGCGTTGCGCGTGCGGGGCTTCTCGCGGATGCAGGCCGCGATCGACCGAGCTGCGAAGTGCGCAGCGACATCCCCGGCGCTGGTGCTCCCATTCCGTCGAGCACCGCGTACAGTCCCAGGCGCGGCTCGACGATGAGCACGTCCTGGTTCTCCGACCGGACGTGGCCGCGATGCGTTTCACCGGCGGCTCGGACCAGAGCGGCGTCGTTGCGGGCGGCGCTGCCCCTGCGCCGTTGGATCGCGGCCATTGGTAGATCTACTTTCCCCTATCTTGTCGATAGGTTTCCGTACGACCCCCGTGGAAACCGTGCATGCGGATTTCCCGCACACGGCTTGCGGGAGGGCTCTCGTGCCCGCGGTACTGGGTGGCCTCCGGGTACTTGACGGTGCCGCGCAGGCGATGAAGACCGAGGTTCCAGAAGTACTCCCGTGTCCACGTCGACGCGATGCGCCCGTCGAGCTGCCGACCCGCGCGCTTGACGCGCAGGCCCCGCAGCCGTTCGTGCACGTACGTATCGACCTGGTTGAAGCTGCGTGCGGCGTTCCCGGTGCGGAAGTACGCACCCCATCCTCGCAGGATCGGGTTGAGCTCGGCGATCACCGTGCGGAGGTCCGCATGGCACTGCCGCCTCGGCGTCGCCTCTCGCACCCGCTGCCGGATCCGCTTCATCGCGCGCTTCGAGGGCCGGCGATGCAGGAAGTACACGCGCTTGCGCTCGCGCTCCCAGATCACGCCGCTGAGGCGCTTGCGGAAATAGCAGCCGAGGAAGTCGAAGCCCTCCTTGCCGTCGTAGAGCTCCACTCGCCTCGTCTTGTCGGGATGTAGCTCGAGACCCAGCCGCGCCAGGATGACCTGGATGCGGCGCTCCGCCTCTTCGCACTGCTGCCGCGTCTTGCACACCACGACGAGATCGTCGGCGTAGCGCACCAGCGTTCCCAGGAGAGCGCTGTGACGTGTCCACAGCGTGTCGAGCACGTGCAGGTAGATGTTGGACAGGAGCGGTGAGATTACCCCTCCCTGTGGCACCCCGGTCATCGTCGACCGGAGCTCGCCGTCCTCCATCACCCCGGCCTCGAGCCACTGCCGGATCAGCTTCAGGACCCGCCGGTCCGAGACGCGTCGCGCGACGAGCTTCAGCAGCTTGCCGTGATCGATGCTCCCGAAGTAGTCGCGGATGTCGACCTCGAGCACGTGATGGAGCTGGTACCCGAGCTTGCGCACGGTCTCCAGCGCCATCAGCTGGCTCCGCCCGGGCCGGTAGCCGTACGAGCACGGAAGAAAATCCGCCTCGAAGATCGGCTCCAGCACGAGCTTGGCCGCCATCTGCACCACTCGGTCCCGGACCGTCGGGATCCCCAACGGTCGTCGCTTGCCATCTGCCTTCGGAATGTACCGGCGCAAGGTCGCGCTCGGCCGGTACTCGCCCGCCCGCAGCACGCCGCCCAGCTCCTCGAGGAAGCGCTCGGCGCCGTACTGCTCCACCTCCGCGATCGTCTGGGCGTCTAACCCCGCCGATCCACGGTTCTGCTTGACCCGCTTCCATGCTTCGTGGAGGACGTCACCCCTCCACATGCGATCGTACAGCGCATGGAACCGGCGTCCCGGTGACCGCTTGGCCGCGGCACACAGTCGTCGTCGAAGTTGTCGCACGTTGTCGAGCGGCCTACGCTGCCCGGGGGAGTTGGAGCCGGTCCTGCCGGTCATGCCCTTGCGCTTACCTTCTTCGTCGACATGCCCCCTCTCGTGGCCCTTCCCTCCGGCGGCGTTATGCGGCACCGCCTTCGTCGGTACTATGACCCCGTCGGACTTCCGCTGCGCGGTGGCGGCCTTGGCCTTCGGCCTGTTGCCTCCACCCAGCCGTGACCACGGCTGCGCAGACGGATCTCTCGTGTTCCGTGATGGCCCTTGCACGCGTGCTGCTCCTCGTACCCCGCCGAGATCCTCGACGCGCTCTGGGGCTCGTGTCGCGGATGTTGCCTTCGCCGCGAAATGACCGGCTCGGCTCTCGGATTGTTCATCTGTCGAGGCTGCAGGCTTCACATAGCGTTGCGGCCCGCGTGCTTGCTCCGTGCTGCACGGCTCTTGCCGCCTCGCACGCTTTCGACGCCCGGCTTCAGCCGTCGGGGTCTCCCCCTCTGCTGCGGGCCTGCTCCCCGGCGCTCCAGCGCTTACCGGGACGGGTTCTTCCCCCGCTGGGTCATCACAGCGTGACGGCAGGTTCCGGCCTCTCCTCGAGCCCGGGGGTCTGTCGTCGTCACGACGCACCATCGCAGGGACGCTACTGCATGGCGGCGCCGCTCGCCACCTCGGCGTGCCGTCCGCGCCGGCCGGTCGTCGGCGCACCTCGCCATCGGGAGGGCTGCGCCCTGGTGACCCGGCGAGGCGTGCCCGTGCGCCCGGGCAGCACGCACGGTTTGCGCGAATCGCCCGAACCACGCGAGACCGCACCGACGAGACAGACCGTCGGCGGGCTGGCACTTGACTTGAATCATCTCCGAGTTACGGAGGCCCCATGGTGTCAAGCGAACCTCGCGACCCGATCGGCGCGGAGCCGGAGCTACCGGCGTCCCCCGGCGAAGCGGCGACCATCGCGTCCCCGGAGGCCACGCTGGAGGCGATCGGCGAGGCGACTGCTGGCGCCGCCGCGGAGGCGGCGTTCGATCGTGGCGAGACCGGGGGCCGCGAGCCCCGTGGGACCGATCGCCAGGCCGCGCTGCGCGCCCTGCGCAACCTCGAGGCGACCGAGGCCCGGCTGGAGCGCAACGCCCGGCGCGAGGCCGAGGAGACCCGCGGCAAGCTGGTACAGGAGCTGTTGCCAGTGCTCGACAACCTCGACCGCACGATCCGCGCGGCGCAGGGTGGCCGCAGCGATCCGGCGCTGCTGGAGGGCGTGCGCATGGTGCGCCAGCAGCTGGAGGGCGTGCTCCGCGGCTACGGCGTGGAGCGGATCGAGGCGCTCGGCCAGCGCTTCGACCCCGCGGTCCACGAGGCGATCGGGATGATCGCGGTCGATGACCCGCAGCGCCACGGCGCCGTCGTCCACCAGGCCGAGCCCGGCTACCGGATGTCTGGCCGGCTGCTGCGCCCCGCCCGGGTCAGCGTCGGCAAGCTGGTCGCGCCGCCGCACAGCCGCCCCGCGCCGTACTGGCGCTAGCGCCGGTGCTGGTCGGACGAGACGAGGGCCGGGGCGATCCGGGGGGGCACGTGGCGACTCACCTCGACGGTTTGACCTCGACCGATGCCGCGACCGGCGTCGTCCGAGGTCGCGACCGCCGCGTCCGCGGTGGTCACCGAGGAGCTCGGGCCGCGCTCAGCCGGCGGCCTGGCCGCAGCCGCTGCAGAACCTGGCGCCGGCCGGCAGCGGTCCTCCGCATCCGGTACAGAACGCCTTGGCCGCGCCCGCCCCGGTCGGCTTGCCGCAGCTCGCGCAGAACTTGGCCCCGGCGACCACGCCGGCCTTGCAGTGCGGGCACTGGCTGATCATCTCGGCGGTCGGATCGAAGCCCTTGACCTGATCGACGCTGCGCAGCTTCTCGGTCATCTGCTGCGCGGCGACCTGCGCCTGCTGCGCGGCGGCCTCCTCGGCGAGGTTGGGGGCGCAGTTCTCGCACAGCTGGCGCTGCTCGTTCCAGCACACCTCGGGGCACACCCACTGACCGCACCGCGTGCACTGGTGGAACTTCGGCCGGATCTCCTCGATCGCCTCCTTGAACGCCTTGTCCCACGCCGCGCCGCGCAGCCCGTCCTTCATGTACTCGCCGGCCTGGCCCGCCGCCCACAGGTTGTGGCCGCCGAACAGGCTGCCCAGCCCCTTGGCGATCTTGGCGCCGACCCCGAGCGCCGACGCATGGAACGTCGAGCGATAGCCGTTGCCGCACTTGTCGCAATGAAACTCGAACTGGTACCCGGTGTCATTGCTGTGATCGTTGTAGTTACGCGTGAACGCGATGCTCCCCATGTTCGACCAGTGTACCGAAAATCCCGGGCCGTGCGCCGCCGTGGCATCGCGCCCCGGCCGGCAAGCGTTGCCGCGCGGCTACCCGGCGAGCGCGACGGCGAGCGCGCTGGCGACCTCGGCGTTGTGCAGCGCGAGCGCGCGGTTGGCGCGGATCGACGCGCCGCCGGTGACCTGCGCCAGCCGCGCGAGCAGGAACGGCGTCAGCTGCTTGCCCGCGATCCGCGCCGCGGTCGCCTCGGCGAGCGCGGTCGCGATCGCGATGTCGATCGACGTCGCGTCGAGCGCCGCGGCCTCCGGGATCGGGTTGCAGATCAGGATGCCGCCGGCCTCGAGCTCGTCCCACCGGGCGCGCGCGATCGCCGCGAGCTCGCCCGGCGTGTCGGCGCGGTGGTCGAGCGCGACGCCCGACCTGCCGGTGTAGAACGCCGGGAACTCGGCGGTGCGGTAGCCGATCACGAGCACCCCGAGGGTCTCGAGCGTCTCGACGGTGCGCGGCAGGTCGAGGATCGCCTTGGCGCCCGCCGACACCACCGCGATCGGCGTGCGCGCCAGCGCGACCAGGTCGTGCGACACGTCGCCGGTATCGCCGCGATGCACGCCGCCGATCCCGCCGGTCGAGAACACCCGGATCCCGGCGCGCGCGGCGAGCACCGCGGTCGCGCTCGCGGTCGTCGCCGCGGAGCTGCCGCGCGCGATGTGGACCGCGAGGTCGGTCGCCCCGGCCTTGGCGAGCCGGGTGCCGTCGTGCGCGACCCGCTCGAGCTGGTCGCCGGCCAGCCCGACGCAGCACCGCCCGTCGACCACGGCGACCGTCGCCGGCACGGCGCCGCCCGCGCGCACCGCGGCCTCGAGCTCGCGCGCGATCGCCAGGTTGTCGGGCCACGGCAGCCCGTGCGCGATGATCGTCGACTCCAGCGCGACCAGCGGCCGGCCCGCCGCATGCGCGGCCGCGACCTCGGGTGCGAGCACCAGGTTCACCCGGGAGTTATCCGCGATCGCGCGCGCGGCCGGTAGTCGTTTCGCCATCGACGGCGGGCTGCGCGGCGACCGGCGGCCGTGCTACGAGGAGCTGTGTCGTCCACGACCCGGCTGCTCGTGCTCGGCGTCGTCAAGACGTTTCAGCCGGTCCACGGCTACGAGGTCCGGCGCGAGCTGCTGAGCTGGCGCGCCCAGGAGTGGGCATCGGTCCAGCCCGGGTCGATCTACAACGCGCTCAAGACCCTGACCCGCGACGGCCTCCTCGAGGTCGCCAGCACCGATCAGGTCGGCGGCCGCCCCGAGCGAACCACCTACCGGCTGACCCAGGCGGGCGAGGAGGAGTTCCGCACCCTGCTGCGCGAGGAGTGGTGGACCGTCCGCCCGCCGGTCGATCCACTGATGGCCGCCGTCAGCTTCCTCGGCGAGATCCCGCGCGCCGAGGCGATCGCGGCGCTCGAGCACCGCGCCGCGAACATCCATGGAATGGTGCGCCACCTGCAGTTCGCGATCGAGGGTCAGGACGGCACCGACTCGCCGCTCCACGTGCGCGAGATGCTGCGGCTGATGACCGCGCGGGTCGCCGCCGAGCTCGCCTGGTCCGAGCAGCTCATCGAGCGACTGCACCGCGGCGAGTACACCACCGGCGACGACCCGATGTGGCAGCCCCCACCGCCCCGCAGCGCGCCCGCCGCGCGCCGCACCACGCTCGGGCGCCGGGGCGCGTCCGCCGCACCTCGTGGCAGCAACCGCCCTGCGCGCCGCGAACCCGCGCCCCGCAGCGCGGTCGAGGCCGCCGGCGAACGCCTGCGCAGAACCCGCGCCCGCGCCGCAGATCCACGCGTCCCGCCTCCGCAGACGCAGGCCGCTCCCGCGCAGCGCACCGCGGGCAGCCCTCCCCGATCTCCGGGTCCGCCGGCCCGCACCCGCACCCGCGCTCGCCCTCCGCGCGCGCGCGGCTCGCGCCGCCACGCGCGCTGATCGCGCGCAGAACCGAGCTGCAGGATGCGAGCGCGCGGTCGAGCGTCGCCACGAGTGCGCGCACGGGCTGCCCCGCTGCGATCGCGACGCCGATCAGAAGACGCGCGCGATCGTGCGTCACCGCGAGGGCCCCGCCGAGGCCTCGTCACGCGCAGCTCCGCGTCCCCCGAGCCGATCATGCGGCGAGGCCAGCGCGAGCGCGTCGCGCACGATCTCGCCAGGCGCACGGCGAGCGGAGTCCGACGGCGAGCGCGAGCGGCGCCCGCGTTCCTCGTCGGCGCCTGCGCGACCCGCGACGGCTCGCGCGCCCGGACTTGACAGACTAGTCAAAATTGACTATTCAAATCGAGTGATGATGATCGAGGCTCGCGGGCTCGCCCGCACGTTCAAGAATCGAGGCCGGGGTGGAGCGAGGACGGTCGAGGCGGTGCGCGGCATCGACCTCGAGGTCGACGGCGGCGAGATCGTCGGGTTGCTCGGCCCCAACGGCGCCGGGAAGACCACGACCCAGCGCATGCTCGCCACCCTGCTGGAGCCCACCGCCGGCGAGGCCACCGTCGCCGGCTGCGACCTGCGGCGCGATCCGATCGGCGTGCGCCGCCAGCTCGGCTACGTGTCGCAGACCGGCGGCACCAACCCCGCGGCCCGGGTCGACGACGAGCTCGTCACCCAGGCCCAGCTCTACGGCATGTCGCGGCGCGCCGCCGCCGCCCGCGCCCGCGAGCTGCGCGCCGCGCTCGACCTCGCCGAGCTCGGCGATCGCCTGATCAAGACGCTGTCGGGCGGCCAGCGCCGCCGGCTCGACATCGCGCTCGGCCTGATGCACGACCCCAGGCTGGTGTTCCTCGACGAGCCGTCGACCGGCCTCGACCCGCAGACCCGGGCCAACCTGTGGAGTCACATCCGCGCGCTGCGCGACCAGCGCGGCGGCACGATCCTGCTCACGACGCACTACCTCGAGGAGGCCGACGCGCTGTGCGACCGGATCCTGATCATCGACGCCGGCCGCATCGTCGCCGGCGGCACGCCGGCCGAGCTCAAGCGCCGGATCTCCGGCGACCTGGTCACGTTCGAGGTCGACGACGTCGGCCGCGCCTCGGAGCTGCTGCGCCGCCGCCCCGACGCCCGCGACGTCACCGTGGTCGATCGCCGCCTGCGGATCACCGTCGAGAGCGGCGAGACCTGCGCGCTGCCGCTGATGCGCGCGCTCGACGCCGCCGGCGTCCGGGTCGGCTCGCTCCACATCGCCCAGCCCTCGCTCGACGACGTGTTCCTCACCCTGACCGGCCGCTCGCTGCGCGACGCGCCCTCCGCATGACCGATCCCGACCACGCCTACCACTGCTACCTGCGCTCGCTCGACACCGAGCCCATCGAGGTCCCCATGCTCCGCGATGCCATGATCACGTTCCGCTACCAGATGCGCCTGCTGCTCCGCGAGCCGGTGTGGATCGTCATCGTCATGATCCAGCCGCTGCTCTACCTCGCGCTGTTCGCGCCGCTGCTCGAGCCGATCGCCCGGACTCGCGGGTTCCCGCCCGGCGACGCCTGGACCGTGTTCGTCCCCGGCCTGCTGATCCAGCTCGGGATCTTCGGCAGCATGTTCGTCGGCTTCGGCATCATCGCCGAGATCCGGTACGGCACGATCGAGCGGATGCGGGTCACGCCGGCGAGCCGGCTCGGCCTGCTGCTCGGCCGCGTGCTGCGCGACACCCTGGTGCTCCTGCTCCAGGCGACCCTGCTGACCCTGATCGCGGTCGCGTTCGGCCTGCGCGTGCCGCTCGCCGGCGCGCTGATCACGGTCGGCATCGTCGGCCTGCTCGGGGTCTCGCTCGCGTCGCTGTCGTACGCCGCCGGGCTGTGGCTCAAGAGCGAGGACGCGCTCGCGCCGCTGCTCAACATGGTGTCGGTCCCGGTGCTGTTGCTGTCCGGCATCCTCCTGCCGATGACGCTCGCCCCGCCCTGGCTGCGCCGGCTGGCCCAGCTCAACCCGTTCAGCCACATCGTCGACGCCGCCCGCGCCGCGTTCCGCAACGACCTCGGCGACGGCGCGCTCGTCGTCGGCCTGGTCTGCGCCGCCGCGCTCGCCGTCCTCGGCCTCGCCGTGGCGACCCGCACGTTCCGCCGCGAGTCGGCGTAGCTGCGTAACCGAGCATCCACGCGCCGACCGTCGGCTACTACCGCCGTGAGCCGGGCGAGCTGCTCCGCGCACGGAATATCGCCTAGCGCAGCTCGAACTCCTTGCAGAACGCGACCTCGGCCGGCGGTGAGCCGTCGGGACCGGGCGCATCGAGCGGCCAGCGCCGCTGGCCCTCGTCCGGCCAGTCGTGGGCGCAGGCGCCCGGCTCGGCGCGCCAGTAGAAGCAGTCGCGGCACGCCGAGCGCAGGGAGAACCGCCGGGCCTCGTCGAGCAGCTGGGGGGTCAGCGGGAACTTCACTGCGACTGCGGGGCCTCGGCGGTCGCGCCGCGCGCGGGCGCCTCGCGCTCCGAGCCGGTCGCGGCGCGCACACCGCGCTCCAGGCGCTCGACCGCCGGGCGCGTCTTCTCCTTCACGCCGTCCTTGAGATCTCGGACTTCTTCGGTGTGCCAGATCGCCCGGATATGACCGACCAGGGTGTGCTTGCCGAGCTGCACGGTGGTCGCGAACCACGCCAGGGCGATCGCGATTGCCAGGTACACGAGGAATCGCATCATGACTCAACCGTAGCGCGGGCGTGGGCGCGCGCCAGTTTCCATTCGCTGGCGGGTCGGTATCAGTCGGTGGTGCGCTTGATGATCAGGAATGCGACCCGCCGGTTCTTGGCCCAGGCCGCCTCGACGTGCCGGCGGTCGAGCGGCTGGGTCTCGCCATATCCCTGTGCGGTCAAGCGCTTCGAATCGACGCCCTTGTCGACCAGGTACTTCATGACCGCCTTGGCGCGGCGATCGGACAGATCGAGGTTGTAGGCGTCGTCGCCGCGCTCGTCGGTGTGGCCCTGGATCTCGACCAGCTGGATGCTCGGGTTGCCCTGCAGCGTCGCGGCGACCGCGTCGAGGATCGGGAACGACTTGGCCAGGATCACCGCCTTGTCGTACTCGAAGTAGATCACGTCGAGGATCTCGATCGACGTGTCGGTCACCACGACCCGGCCGCGGTCGGGGCAGCCATCCTCGTCCTGGTAGCCGTTATAGGTCTCGGGCTCGTTGGGGCACTTGTCGTCCTTGTCGGGGATCCGATCGTGGTCGTTGTCGGGATCCGGGCAGCCGTCCTGGTCCTCGAAGCCGTCCTTGTCCTCGGGGTCGTTGGGGCACAGGTCGACATTGTCGGGGATGCCGTCGTTGTCGTTGTCGGGGTCGGGGCAGCCGTCCTCGTCCTGGAACCCGTCCTTGTCCTCGGGCTGATCCGGGCACTTGTCGACGTTGTCGGGGATGCCGTCGCCGTCGCGGTCGTTGTTGGCGGTGATCGGGCAGCCGTCGTTCTCCCTGGGGCCCGGGATGTCGGGGCAGCGGTCGTCGACGTCGGGCACGCCATCGTGGTCGTTGTCGGGGTCGGGGCAGCCGTCCTCGTCCTCGAAGCCGTCGAAGTCCTCCGGCTCGTCGGGGCACTTGTCGACGTCGTCCTTGATGCCGTCGCCGTCGCGGTCCCCGATGTTGGGCTCGAACACGATCCCGATCATCGCGCGGAACCCGGGATTGGCGCCCTTGTCGGGGACCAGGCCGCGGCCGACGCCGAGCGACAGGAACGAGTTGCGCGCGAGGTACAGCTTGACGCCGGCGAGCGCCTCGAGCGGCTGGTAGTTGGTGTGGTCGCCGAGCGGGATCGAGCCGATCACCTCGCCGACCAGATCGAACTTCTGGCGCGACAGCGCGTACGCGATGCCGAACCCGAACGGGATCTCGGAGCCCGCGGTGACCGTGCCGTTGGTGATCGGGGCGCCGTCGATGCCGGGATCGTTGTTGACGAACGTCTCGCTGCTGCGGATCCGGATCCCGGCGTTGAGCGACATCCGCAGCGCCCCGGTCCGGCCGAACTCCTTGTCGAGGATGCCCATCACCTGGGGCACGAGCTTGCCGCTGGTCGTGGTGCCCGATCGGCTGGCCTCGCCGAGGAACCGATCGGTCGGGTTGGCGGTCGGCAGGTACAGGCTCGCGATCACGCCCAGGCCGAGGTGCGGCGCGCGGCTGGTCTTGAGGAACCGGGTCTTGAAGTGGAGGCCGATGTTGCCGATGCCCTGGCCGTCGAGCTTGTACTGGTTCTGGCCGACGTCGGGACCGCGATCGCCGCTCATGATGAGGAACGGCACCGAGGCGCCGAACTCGAGCTCGGCCGGCCCGACGTGGATGCCGAACGCACCGATCAGCGTCGCGCCGATCATGTCGTCGACCGAGTAGGTGTTGCCCATCCCGTCGAGCTTGAGCAGGCTGTGACCCCAGTCGAGCGCGCCGAGCCCGAACGAGATCTCCTTGTCGCCCAGGACCTGCGACGCGTTGACCGTGAGGTAGCCGCGCGAGTCCATCGCCGGCCGGAACGCGTTGAGATCGACGTTGCCGGCGGGCTCCGCGACCGCGAGCGCGGACACGCCGATGGTACCCAGGCCCCCCAGGATGGCGGCAACGATGCAGGCTCGGATCGCGCGAACGGACATGTCGCCTCCGGACGCTCGAGGTCATCCCTCGGGGCCGCGCTCGTTGTAAACCACAACCGGCTAGTCGGTCAAATTACCGGAGCTACAAGCGTTTCTTCGGATCCGCCGCGCGGCGAGCCCGGCCCCGAGGGCCGGCGGCTAGGGCGTCTGGAGCGCGATGCCCTCTTGCTGGCAGCGCTGGACGATCGCGTTCTGGAACTGGGGCGGGACCTTGGCGTAGTACGCCTTGGCGCTGGCCGCGTCGTGCGCCGCGCACGCGTAGGTGGCGGCCAGCCGATACATCCGCACATCCTGCCGGCAGGTCAGCGCCTTGGTGGCGAGCTGGAGCGCCGCCTTGGCGAAGCCCGCCGTGTACTGGTTCTGCGCCTGTGCCATCGCGTCGTCGACGTTGGGCACGTCACATCCCGGGTTCTTCGGCGGTGCCGGAGCGCCGGTCACCGGTTCGCTGTTGCTGCCGGTCGCCGGGTGGCCGGTGTCGGTGCCCCCCGGTGCCGGGGGCGAGCGCTCCGCGCACTTGGCGGCGATCGCCCCGACCGCGGCGCCGACCGCGGTGGTGCTGGTCGCAGCGAGCTGGGCCTGCAGGCGCTTGACCCCGGCGCAGTCGTTCTTGGCGAGCAGCGCCGACGCCTTGCGCCGGTTGTCTTCGGCCACCCGGGTCTCGGCGGTGTGGAACGCCTCGTTCGACGCCGGGGAGTAGAACGAGTCCGTGCCGATCGTCTTGAGCTGCTTCTGCGCCTCGCGGAGGTTGCCCTCGGCGATCGCATCCCTGAGCTTGGTCGCGGCGAGCGAGGCGGTGGTCTCCTTCACCGCCTTCTGGCGAAACTCCTCGGCCTTGGGCGCGAACCCGCGCTCCTTGCCGGCGAGCAACGCGAGCTCGCCCGCGCAGTCGCGCAGGTCCTGCCACTTCTGGTTGACCTCGAGCTCGGCGCATGCCGCGGCCTTGGCCTTGGCGTCGCCCCCGGTCTTCCCTCCGGGGCCTGGGCTCGCTGGTTCGACGGTCTTCGACGCGGCGTCCTCGGGGAGCTGCGCGGTCGCCGCGGCGGTCGCCGCGGCGTCGGCCGGCGCCACGGTGTCGTCGGCGTCGGCCGGGAGGCTGGCGATCCCGCCCGGGTTGGAGCCCGCGCTGCCGCGCCGGTTCGGTTCGTCGGTGTGCTGGCGCCAGGTGTAGACCGCGACGCTGGCGACCAGCACGACGATCGCGGCGATCAGCGCGACCACCATGCCGCGCCGGCCGCCGGTCTCCGGGACGTCGGTGATCACCGCGTCGCGCGCGAACACGAAGTCCTCGCCGGCCTCGACGAAGCGCAGCCGGACGTGGCCGAGGTCGATCACGTCGCCGCGCCGCAGCTCGACCTTGCCGTAGTCCGAGCCGTTGACCCGCACGCCGTTGGACGACTGCAGGTCGCTGATCGTGTAGCGGCCGGTCTCCGGCTCGCGGGTCAGCTTGGCGTGGTTGCGGCTGATCGAGCGGTGGTTGATGACGATGTCGTTCTCGTCGGTGCGGCCGATGATCATCTGCGGCCGCGACAGCTCGAACTCCTTGCCGGCGAAGTTCGACGACAGCACGACCAGCTTGCCGTAACCGCCCGGCGCGGTCATCGCAGCGACCGCCGCCGCGGTGGCCGGCCCGACCGAGCGGCCCGGATCGGTGTCCGCGATCGCGACCAGCGTGCGGTTCGGGTTGCCGATCATCGGCGGCACCGTCGGCACCGGGGTCGCGATC
>Ga0307476_10001904_pt1 | contig 12570 bp, 7 predicted proteins | sample atmos_gasesECM2C_2_FD_203314 | JGI IMG/M metagenome (GOLD analysis project Ga0307476, IMG submission 203314) | Hardwood forest soil microbial communities from Morgan-Monroe State Forest, Indiana, United States - atmos_gasesECM2C_05 | ecosystem: Environmental > Terrestrial > Soil > Temperate... | reverse complement strand
CGATGGGTCTTACCGGTTTCTCGAACCGGAGCGCCGAACCTTTGGCGTAGTCCTCGTCAATTTCCACTGCTATCCATTTGCGGCCAAGGCGCTCAGCGGCTTCGCCCGTCACATTTGACCCCGCGAACGGATCCAGAACCAACTCACCGGGCTTCGTAAGGAACCGTATGAAAAAATCCGGCAAGTAGATAGGGAATCGGGCCGGGTGTGGCTTGATTCCTCTCTCCTTGCACGCCCGTAAGTACTGGCTGTTGCTTTCAGTATTTGAAAACTCAAGAACGTTCGGAGGAATGGAGCCGCCGCGATCTATCTGGAATTTTGTGCTTATATCGTGGCCCGAGGGACGAAGTTTGGCCTTGTAGCCATTCCTAAGGAGCGCCTTCATGCTGTCGCTATACTCACGCAAGACCCGCCGATTGTCCGCGTCCGCGAACGGGTCTTGCACAAGCCACCAGACGTTATTCACCGCATCCTTAACTCGAAGACGCCTTATCGTGACCCATTCGGCCGGGGTCGGAAGTCTCGCGGGATTGTAATGGTAAAACTCTTGCGCCAAGTAGAACCCGCTCTCGCAAACCTGCAATAGCAATTTCAAGTGGTACGTAGACTTGGCCGGTATGCCTTTGATCCATGTGCTGCCGATGTCGATGACCAGGCTTCCTTCGGGCTGAAGGATGCTCCTGAATAGTGGAATGAATCGCATGAACCAATCCACGTACTTATCGGCATCCTCGTTTCCATACTCCTTCTTTCGCACCAAGGCGAACGGTGGCGAGGTAACAATCAGTTTTACTCGGATGCCCTTCCTCACCAGATAGCCGAGCACACCGTAGGCGTCGCCGCAGAACATATCACCCATCGGCGTCGAGTAGGCGGGCTTGGTCAGCTTGAAAGGCTCGTCTGCGCCCACAATATCAGGCACTCTTTCTCCTGCTTTCGCAGGGATGGCCTTCGCTCCACCGCCGCTAACTCCCCCAAGACCAAATACGGCTTTCGGGCGAGGTTTAATTTGCATCGCTTCCCTTGCTTGCGAGTTCAGAATAGACCCGATGCTGGCTGGCGACTTGGCAATCTGTTCGAGCGACTCGCCGTCAATAATCGCGATGTTGAGCTGGCTCTTGCTGATTATTTTCTTCCTGTATGTCGCCGCACCATCTGTGATCTTCCCAGTGCTCACGATCAGGATTACCGTTGCCAGGCTAACTTCCGCGACGCCGACTTCCTTCGCGATCGCCTCGTAGGTGATTTGCGCGGAGGCCTTACATTGGATTTGCCAGCGGGAATAGACAAGGCGGGCTGATTCCATGAACGCATCCACTTCACCGCCAGCAACCACATCTTCGTCGGTTGCCCGTATTCCCATGAAGTCAAGGTCGAGAAGCTGGCAGATTTTCACAGCAAGGATCTCAAGCGCTCTCGCTCGGTCGTCTATATCCTTTTTCTGTTGCACCCTACTGACTACATCAGCAAAGGAAATGCTTGCAATCTCTCGCACATCGCTGAAACCCGCTGCCTTACAAACCAGTTCAAGAATCGGTAGCGAGACTTCCTTCTCGAACTTTTCGGTGGGCTTGATTTCCGCAGGCTTACCGCCGCGAGCGCCTTCTGTGCTCTTGGGCCTTTTCTGAATTTCAATGAAGCCTTCTTTCTCCAGCGGCTTCAGAATCACCCGATCAAGTTCTTTCCAGTTGTACCGAACTTCGCCGGAATAAAGCATCTCCGCGTGCTCGACGACTTGGTTGTGTGGCGTCCAATCCTTTACTCCCAAGGCAGCCAGCGCCCTGAGAAACGAATTTTGTGGGACCGTCAATCCTTTCAGGCTTTCTATTGTTTTCGTGGAAGCTCCGGCAAGTTCGGAATACTTTTCCTCGTCAACACTGTAATCCTTCAGTACACCAGCCACGCGCAGCCAGTTCAGTACACCGGACAAGTCGCTCGAATTGTCGCTGACGTGGAAGCCTCGCTTTCTAAGTTCCGCGGTGACTTCGCCGAGGCTGAATTTCGCACCACCACTTTTCATCTCGCGCAGCGTCTCGACGAGCGGAATGCCGTCCAAGGCGAACAGGATGCGCTTCGCTACCATCTCGTGTGCTTCCTTGTCGTCGTTCGCATCGAGCAGATGCTTGCCGAACTCAGTCAGGTCGCACTTGGCGTCGATCACGCCATAGACTTTTAGAGAAATCAAGGTGTTGCGGGCCATTTTCTTCGGCGTTTTCGTTCCTTTGAAAAAGGCGCTCGCGACCGCTTTGTTTAAGGCCGCAGAATCGCCCTTATATTGACGAATGATTGGAATCAGTTTTCGGAGCGGGGTCGGCTCTGGCGCAAACTGCTGGGTGTAGGGGACTCTAAGATTCTCCAAAATGATCTCGCCGGTTAGAAGTCCTCACAACCATAACACGAACGGTTGTGGAGTCAATGGCAGTAACCGCAACCTGCCGATCCTCCCCTTTTCCCACCTGTCGAAGCGCCGCGATTCCGGGAGCCTTTCCATGCGAAGCTTTCGGCGTACTTCGGCGAACCTGGTGATTACCTCGCCGCCCTATAACTTCATTTTGTACTCTTTTAGGAAGGGACGACTTATCTACGAGCGGTCGGAAGCGCGACCACGTTCGTCGCTGCCTCTCCTGAGACAGAAGAGCTCAGGGTGAGATGAGTGCTTTCAAAACACGATGGACGCGTTGGAGTTGTTCTATGCCGACGGTGTCAAGATCACGAGCGATTCGCTTCTTGAGCAATGAAGGATTGTCCTCGGCAACTTCCAGTTCAAGAAATGGAGCCTTTAGAAATCTGCCAGCTTGGCAGATGAGATCGAAAGAAGGCTTAACCTTGCCGCGCTCCAGTCGGCTGATGTGCTTCGGATCGACATCCAGAGCTTTGGCAAGCACACCTTGCTTAACTCCCGCCGCCTTCCGGGCTGCTCGTAGCCGTTTGCCGAATAGTTGTGCGTCCGTCATCACTTCCTCGCGACGGACGATACCTGCGCCCAAGTTTTGTAGGAACGCTCTAAAAGCGCACTTCTATATGGACAAAGTGATGTATTAGAGTATATTGAGATAAGTTAGGCTCGGTACAATGTCGATTGTTCTGTTTGCTTTAGAATCTCTGACGGTTTGAGACCGAAAGCCTTCGTGATTTTTACAATTGTTCTTAAGGTGGGACTGACAAGTCCGCGTTCGAGCATGCTGATGAAGGTGCGCTCCGAATCACACCTAGCGCCCAGGGCTTCCTGGGAAAGCTGCCGACTCTTTCGGAGTTGTCGCAACACCTCTCCGAAAGCTCTCTCTGGACCAAAACGAGGCTGAATATGCGTCCGACGCCTAACCATCGCGCCGTCAAGCGTGTTCCGATGCAGAACATATTGCTACAGAGCATGTTCTTCATTTCGGACTTGACCGTTTTCAACAGGAACGATCGGTCGGAGGTAGGGATTGTATGCCTCTACTTCAACGTGGAGCGCTAGCAGATGTCGAGCTCTTACGCAGCCGGCTTTCGGGCACTGCCGCTCTCACAAGAAAAGGCGGCTATCGTTAAGAAGGAGTCTTTAGTATCGCCAGATGTCTCCGACGAATCCTTGATGAGTCGGATTTGCATTGGCGATCACGACGCTCTAGCCACGCTCTTTGAGCGCTATGCGCGGCTGACGCGAAGCGTGGCCTGCCGCATCCTGAAGGATTCAGCCGAGGCAGAAGACCTGGTCCAAGACTTGTTTCTGTATATCCAGCGAAAGTGCGGAATCTTCGATAGCTCCAAGAGCACGGCGCGGTCCTGGATTGTGCAGATGGCCTACCACCGGGCGCTCGATCGGCGGCGCTACCTGCAGTCCCGGGAGTTCTACGCGCAACCGCACTTTCAAGCGAATGGCGTGCAAGTGGTCGGAAAAACGACCATGGAAAGCGATTATTCCGCGGAAGCCGTTTTTGGTCGTAATGGTCTAGATAAAATAGTGAACGCACTGTCAGCGGATCAGCGCGAAACCTTGCGCCTTTACTTTTTCGATGGATGCACCCTGGCGGAAGCCGCTGAAAGACTCGGCCAGCCGCTCGGAAATGTGAGGCACCACTACTATCGAGCGCTGGACAAGCTGCGCAAGGAAATGTTCGCAAATGATCGGCAACCCACCGAAGGGTGTGCTAAATAGATAGTGAGATTCAGGGATCGGGAAGCGGTTCAAGATGGCACCTCATGACGAATTCCTCGAGTTGTGTGCCGTATCCACGTCGGGCGAGCTGAGCGAACAGGAAAAGACGAAGCTCGAAACCCATCTTGCTGGGTGTGCGGAGTGCCGCCAAGCCTTGCAAGAGTTCGAGGCTGCTGTCGACGTGGGAGTCCCGTTTCTCGCCTCGAAGTTGTCCCCCGTATTGTCAGTTGATTCTTCCGAGCCGTTCACATCGCGGCAATCGAAATCAGAGCCGGCCGTGTCGCTCGACCCAACTGCAACATCGCGGACGCATGCAACCGATGCGGTCGTTGCCTCCGACGTTGTCCAAAGAGGTTTTGCCTTCGCTCAAAGAAACGGCTACGGGCACACGAAGGTCAATTGGAACTTCGTGTGGTTGCCGTTCGCGGCTTCGATTCTGCTGACCGTTGCCCTGGGAATTTACTCGTACCGAATGGGTAGAAGCCGAAGCGTCGAAGTAACTCAGAAGACCCCTTCTACGCCCGACACGCAAATCGAGGCTCTGGAACAGCAGATGAGCGATTCCGGGCATGAGCGCAACGATCTGCGAACGGAGCTCGCGCAACGCGACCGCGTCATCTCCGATCTTCGCCGCCAGGTTCAAATGCAGTCGGCCTCTCTTGATGAAATGAAAAGTGCTCAGGCCGATCTTGAAAAATCGCTAGGGAATAACGAAGCCGAAAAGCAACAGGGCGCCCAAGACCGAAGCGCTTTGTTAGAAAAGCTCGACGCCGAACAGGCATCGCTCCAAAAAACTCAAACTCAGCTCGATTCGCTCGAACGACAGCGTGCACAGGAGGGGGCGCGCGCCGAGAGCTTAACTGCGCAAGTCAACGATCTCCATGCACAACTTCGCGAGCGAGAGCAGACTCTCAGCAAACAAGAGGACTTACTTGCTCATGACCGCGATGTGCGGGAACTGATGGGGGCGCGAGAACTCCATATCGCCGAGCTGTATAGTGTCGCTCGTGACGGAGTGACGCAAAAGCCCTATGGCCGGGTCTTCTACACCAAGGGAAAGTCTCTGATCTTCTACGCCTACGATCTTGATCAACAGGTCGGTCCCAGGAACGCGCGTACGTTTCAGGCTTGGGGACAGCGCGGCCCGGACCGGCGCGAGGCTTTGAACCTCGGGATTTTCTATGAGGACAACGCGGCCAAGAAACGCTGGATCGTCAAGTGTGACAACCCCAAGACTCTCGAGCAGATTCACGCGGTTTTCGTCACGGTCGAACCAAAGGGCGGAAGCGATAAGCCTAGCGGCAGTCCTCTTCTTTTCACCGATCTGCAAATCGAACCAAATCACCCCTAGTTAATTACTTCTTTGGTATCGTCGGTCCGTCCTTCAATGACGGCGCACTGGTACATTTTCGTTTTCTCTTCCGTAGACCGAAGGAACACGACGCAATTCGTTCGTCGGAGGGAAAGCCCGATGCCGTTGCGCAGGATGGTTTTTTTCGGGTTCGTCACGCTCGTTTTGGCCGGCTGCTTGTTCGGGCAGTCGCCGAACGGAACGATCAACGGCCTGGTGCTCGACCCGACCGGTGGTGCCATTGTCGGGGCTGAAATCCGAGTCGCGAACGACGCGACAGGCGTTCAGTACACCGGCAAAACGAACGACGAAGGTATCTACATCGTTACGAACCTTCCGCCCGGCACCTATCGGCTGCAAGTTTCGAAGATCGGATTCAAGACGCTGATCAAACCCGACATCATTCTGAATGTTCAGGACTCTCTGGCCATTAGCTTCACCCTGCCAATCGGCGCCGTATCGGAAATCGTTACGGTGACTGGTGGGGCCCCGATGATCAATACAGAGAGCGGGGCGGTGAGCACCGTGATTGACCGCCAGTTCGTCGAGAGCTTGCCGTTGAATGGGCGCAGCTTTAACACGCTGCTCCAGCTTACTCCGGGCGTTGTCATTGCTCCCTCGACTCCAAATTCTCCAGGCCAGTTCAGCATCGCCGGACAGAGAACGGATGCCAATAACTTTACGGTTGACGGCGTGTCCGGCAATTTCGGTGTGGCGGCGGCTACTGTGGTGGGGCAGTCGGGAACGGGAGGAGCACAGGCTTTCAGTGCATTTGGAGGAACGAGCAGCCTGGTCTCAGTGGATGCACTGCAGGAGTTTCGCATCGAAACCTCATCGTTTTCACCCGAGTTTGGGCGCTCTCCGGGCGGACAGGTCATTCTCACGACGCGCTCAGGAACAGATGAGTTCCACGGCGGGATCTTCGACTATTTTCGTAACACGATTATGGACGCAAACGACTGGTTCGCCAACAACGCGGGAAAACCGCGCGCGGCGGAGCATCACAATGACTTTGGAGCCTTCCTCGGCGGACCCATCCGACAGAACCGGACATTCTTTTTTCTGTCTTACGAAGGGGCTCGTCTGGACCTCCCGCAGACCAGGGTCGTGGACGTACCTTCTGCATATGCCAGGACCGTTGCTTCTCCCCAACTCGCTCCTTACTTGAATGCTTACCCTCAGCCCGACGACAAAAATGCCAGCCCCGGCGTTTATACTTCGCCGTTTACCGGAAACTACTCCAACCCAGGCTCACTCGATGCGGGTAGCGCACGGATCGATCACACGATCAATGGCCGGTTCACAGTTTTCGGCCGCTACAACAAAGCCCCTTCTCAAATTCTGCACCGGCTCGACAGCCTCAGCTCGCTAGCAGCGACGAGCGTCAACACACAAACCCTGACGGCGGGCATCAACATGCTGTTCAGTGACAGCCTATCAAATACACTTCGTGGAAATTTCTCAATGCAGAGCGCGAAGGAAATCATTTCTCTTGATTCCTTTGGTGGAGCCGTTCCGCTGAATCCGAGCCTGCTCATCGGATCCCTCGCGAGTGACTCTTACGGTTTGTTTCTGCCGGGTGACGCGAGCTCTTTGGCAATCGGTCCGTACGCACGCAACAAGACCAAGCAAGTCAATTTTGTCGACGACTTATCGCTGGCAACCGGTCCGCACCAGATGAAGTTTGGCGCAGACTATCGGGCTATTTTTCTCAACTTGGATCCTGCCGGAAATGAGGCCATTTACATCGCTCCGAGTGTCCAGTCGTTCCTAGCTTCGGGACAGTCAAATCTCCTGGCCGTAGCCGATGCTCAATCCCGGCTCTTGGTCCAGTCGTTCTCGCTTTATGCCCAAGACAATTGGCGGATCACCTCGCGCCTAACCATGACCTATGGACTGCGCTGGGAACTTGATCCGGCGCCGAGCGCGCGAGGCGCAACGACCTTAGCCTCGTGGAAGAACGTCAACGTTCCCTCGGAAATCGCGCTAGCGCCCGGGAGCGCCCCGCTGTGGGCGACTACTTACGGAAACTTCGCGCCGCGCATCGGAGTCGCCTATCGCTTGACTCCTAAGGGAGACCTCGTGTTGCGCGGCGGAGCCGGCATTTTCTACGACACGGGTGTGGGATCTTCTGGAACGGTGGGTGTAGAGTTCCCCAATACAGCCTCCAGCTACACACCGGGCGTTTCTTTGCCTGTGAGCGACTTGTCACCCTATATCCCGGTTCTTTCTCTTGCGCCACCGTACCCCGATGGCGTCTACGCATTTGCCCCGAGTCTAAAACTGCCTCGTTCCTACCAGTGGAATCTTGCCCTGGAGAAATCCATCGGAAGCACGCAAGCAATCTCGGCGACCTACGTGGGGCAGGCCGGACGGGATTTGCTTCGGCAACAAGCTCTGTATCAGCCCAACGCGAACTTCCTCGGCGAATTTTTGCTGAACGAGAACGACGCGCGCTCAAATTACAATGCCCTGCAGCTGCAGTATCGCAGACGATTTTCGGCCGGACTGCAGGCCCTGGTAAATTACAGCTGGTCGCATTCCTTGGACGATGTTTCAAACGATGTGGTCGCAGGGCAATCGAACACGGTGATTTCGGGTGCGAGCGACTACGGCTCCTCGGACTTCGATGTCCGGCAAAGTTTGTCGGGCGCGCTCACCTACGCGATTCCCTCCGCGGTGAAAACTGGGCCAGCCGCACAACTCACAAAAGACTGGTCGGTCGATACCGTCGTTGTGGCTCGCAGCGGATTGCCCTTTAACGGCATAGTGTTCTCGACTTCGCCGGACCCTGGAGGATATGCAACTTCCCGGCCGGATCGCGTGCCCGGGCAGCCGATTTGGCTCTACGGATCCCAGTGCATCGCAGTCGATGGCCCTCCGTGCGCCGGCGGAAAAGGGCTCAATCCGGCGGGGTTCGCTATTCCTGGCACCGTTCGACAAGGAACCGAAGGACGCAATGACATAGCCGGCTTCGGCCTCGCGCAGGTGGACCTCTCGATCTCCCGGAATTTCAGCGTCACGGAGCGACTTAAGCTGCAATTGCGCGCGGACGCGTTTAATGTTTTGAACCATCCCAACTTTACGAATCCGGTTGGTTATGTCGCGTTCGGGCCGTTCTATCTGCAGTCCCAGCAGATGTTGAACCAGAGCCTAGGGGGCTTGAATCCTCTGTTTCAGCAAGGCGGTCCTCGCTCGCTCCAGGTGTCACTGCGGCTGAGTTTCTAGGCTCTGCTCACCATGAAAAGCCTGCAACTACAAGTTTGGCTCGCGCTGTCCATGTTCTCGGCTCTGGCTGGCGGGGGCTCGGTCCCGTCGGTGGGGCAGAATCCCCACTTCGATACGACGACTTCGATCGCCGACGGTGTGCATCTCTGGTATGAGGTAAAGGCAGATCCTCAAGAGCCAAGCAATTTAATCCTGTGCGGCACCAAATGGGACGCTTCGACGAACGGCCCCTACGGATTCGTGTACGCCTCTTCCGACTCCGGGTCCAGTTGGCGGGCCGTTCTCGAGGACAGGAACAGCGCGTGGGTTACCGAACACTCCTGCGCTTTCGGATCGCAACATCGGGCGTACTTTATTTCAGAAGCATCCAAGGTCATTGACGGCGAGACGCATCATGATCTGGGCGTAACCCGCCTTTTCGTTTCGACCGACGCGGGCAAACACTGGATCGAATCAAAGAAAACGGGCTGGGCCGACTATTCGACTTCGGCCGTCAGCGCGGCGACTGCGAAGCTCTATACCTTTTTCAACGACCCATCGACGAGTGATCCAGGGAGAAATCGGGGCAACAGTGTGGGACTTCTGGTCTTTTCGCCTAATGGGGCCGAGGTACAAGGACCATTCTCTTTCTCGCGAATGCCAGAGCACGATTACCAGGGTGTGTATCCCAAGGCCGCGACTCCTCTCGAAAACGGCGAGGTCGCGGCTTTGTACTACGCTGCGCGAAAAACGGCTCGAAGCATGGAAGGAGAACTGGGCTTGATTCGCGCAGGCGGGTCACCCCAACCGTCCCTAGAGGGCACGGTGATCGCACGCGGCAGTTTCGACAAGGATTGTTTGAGCTTCGACCATAACGCCCTCGCTTACGATCCGGAACGCAGCCGGCTGTCCGTTGTGTATGTAGAGGGTTGCAAGACCACCCGCATGATGCTGACCTCCTCCGACGATGAAGGCAGAACCTGGGCGAAGAGCGTGGTTGTGGCTGAGCGGGAAGAGGGGACAGCGATGAAGTATCCCTCGCTCGTTGCCCGGCCCGGAGGAAACCTCGGGTTTTTGTGGAGTGAATGGCGCGGGACGTCCAGCCGGTGGCTTTTCGCCGAGATTCAAGACAAGAAGCTCGTGGGACCACCGATCGAACTATCGGGTGATGCGGAAACGCTTGCCGCCAGCAACGATTCCCTGTGGACCACAATCCACCGCCCCCGAGGAGCGCCGAGTGAAGGTGCTAGCGCGCCACCTAGTCCCGCGACTGTGGTAGGTGTGCGGGGCCTCGCGGGTGTGGTGTGGCGGGATAGTGGCCTGCTCGCCATCGGGGACAAGATTCTCGCCATCTGGCCTTCGATTGGGCCTGAAGGGATGCGCTTGAACTCGAGGGTACTCGACGCTCGCAGATCTGTTTCGAATGAGACGAACTCCGCTGGTCCCACCGAGACCGCCGACCGTGACGTAACCGAGCGCTCGGTAATCACCTACGGCGGCGGGCAGAGTTTCGACCACGCCACGGGAACACTTACCGTGTGCCTGGCCGTAGCCAACCGGGGAAATGAAGCGATGAGGCTGCCGATCAAACTCGAAGCCACCGACATTCAATCTCCCGCCGGCCCGGTTTCCATGTTGAATGCGACCAAGAGTTTCGGCGGCAGTCGGGCCATTTGGGATATCAGCGATTCGGTTACGGGCGACCGTCTACCTCCCGGCGCCACAACAAATCCTTCTTGCCTGCTCTTTCGCGTGGCTGGCTTTTCACCGAGCGCTTCGCCGCTCGATGAGGGCCTTCTGACTTTAAAGATGAGAGTAATAGCGTCGCAGTGAAAGAATTCGCAAAAGCCTCTTGGTTGTGAGAGGGCGCCCGGCGTCGGGCGCCCTCCACGGGATTACTCGTCGGACTCGTATGCGGAAACCGACGGTAGTGTGTCATGGGGGATGCCGTCAACGTTTCCATTCGGCTTCGGGTGCATCTGGACCGCTGCCAAAGCGTTGTCAACGACAGTGATCTCCGGCTTGGTATAGTTCATTTTGCTCACCTCCTTTCCGTTGTGGCGTTCGAATGCACAGCTAGCTAGCTGAACTCTTAAGCGAGGGCGCGCCGACGGTGCTCTGCTTGGCGCGTTGTCGCGCAACCCGGCCGGCTCTGGCCGAACTGCTTTCGAGTGTCCCTTGACCGCACATTGCTCGCAGCCACGATTCGATCGCCAGCATTCGGCTCATGCGCACGATATGCACTTCCCGCCCGCGACCGGCCTCGTCCACTTCTCTTGAGAAAGCACTGGCGTCGAGGATTCCGAGGATTTCGCTCGTTATCTCCCTACTTTCCTTGATCAAACGCGCCCACTCTGTGCAGATAGCCGTGGTCGGGGATCGAACAGCGAAGGCCTTCCTTTTTCTGTTCAGGACTTCATTCGGAACGATTCCGACCAGGGCGCGTCGCATCAGCGAGCGGCGCTCGCCGGGGCGGACCAGTTGAGCGCGTGGGATGGCGCAAATAAACTCAAGGAGGGTCCGGTCGAGGTGGGGAAATCGCTTTTCGTAGAGCGGCTCTCGCGGCAAGAAGGAGCAGGCCAGCTGTCTGCGCAGGGCATCGATGGTGCAAAGGCATTCCTGGAAAGTCGGTAGTGGACCAAAAAGATTAACTCGGGACGGATAGCCACGGAGGGCGTCCCGCTGGCGCTTTACAAAGTCTGGATTGAGCCATTTGGGCGGCCGCAAGTACTCCGGCACGCCAACCACCGAGACGGGGAAAAAGCCCCTGGCTGCTTCCAGGAACAGATGAATCCAAGGTTTTCTCCGGTTGAGCGCCCAAGCCGTGAGTTGGCGAGCCATAGTTTTGAATTGCGCCTTGGCGAGTAGGTCCATCAGTTCCGGCACCGGTGTTGGAACGCCGCCCATGAATTCATCGCCTCCGATGCCGGAGAGCACGACACGATTTTCCTGCGAGGTGAGACACGCCTCGAACTTCCGGGTCCGTTCGCTCGATCGTCTCCGTGAGAACGGAGCCGCCGCGAAAGCTTCGAGTTCACTCGCGAGCTCTACGGATTCTGGTGCGCCGACTTCGATGTGACAGCCGATGCGCTTGCGCCGTTCTTCCACTTTCGTGAAATAGGGTCGCTCATTCCAGTCCGGTTCGGAATCGTTGTAGTAGGAGACGGTGTCGAGCCGTGGAGTTTCTGCCTCGCCGTGTGCAAGAACGGCGTCAGCCATGCAGACGATGGAAGAGGAATCCATCCCGCCGCTTAACTCGGCCAGGACGGGCCGGTCGGAACGCAGCCGTCGCTTGACGGCTTGGGCGAAGACGCTGCGGAAGTGCTCTTCGTAATCGGCGTCCGCGCGGTAACAAATTTGTTTCGCGGGATCAAAGTTCCAATATTTCTCGATCGTCGATCCCCCCGGCCGCAGCAGCACGAAAGAACACGCCGGCACGGCATGGATTCCAAGGTAGGGCGTGCGATGAGCGGCGGGAAAGAACGAGACCAGGCCGGCAATGTATTCTTCGTCGAGAGACAGAGTCTTTTCCCCGAACAACACCAGCGGATCAAGGATCGTCGACCAGGCGACCTGGTCTTTGTCGAAGGCGTAAAACAGATGGCGCGTGCCAATGAAGTCTTTCGCCAGCAGAAGAAAGCGAGCGCTGGGATTCCAGATGGCAAGTGCCCAGTCGCCCAAGAGCTCGGCGAGACATTTGGTTCCCCATCGTTCGTAAGCCGCCGCGACAATAGCGACGTCTGTTGCCGTACCGCCAAGAACGTCCCGGAGACTACCGAGGAGTTCGAGACGATTGTCCAAGCGGCCATCCCAAGTGATCACCATGCCGGACGCGGAAACGTGCGGCTGCACTTCCAGGCGGGACTCCTTGGTG
>Ga0307476_10001903_pt1 | contig 12578 bp, 11 predicted proteins | sample atmos_gasesECM2C_2_FD_203314 | JGI IMG/M metagenome (GOLD analysis project Ga0307476, IMG submission 203314) | Hardwood forest soil microbial communities from Morgan-Monroe State Forest, Indiana, United States - atmos_gasesECM2C_05 | ecosystem: Environmental > Terrestrial > Soil > Temperate... | reverse complement strand
CAGAAAGTCATGGATCGCGTTCAGCGCGTCCTGATTGCCGGTCTTGATGCGAACTGTGCCGCCGTCCGGTAGCTCGTCAAAACTGTAAGAAATCACGTTGCGTTTGTCCTTCATCTCGGTAACTCCAGGCGGAGCTTTGCTGCCTACTAACATGGAAAAGTCCCCGTTCGCGAACATCGTGACAATTTGTCTCAGATGGGTACGGACTGCCTGCAAATCTTGGGAATCCTTACTGTCATTGACGGTCACCTCAATCGCCCCACCGTCTGAGTACACGCGGAAATGATGAGACGTTTTGTCGTGCGGGAAGCCCATCGATTCATCGCTATGTTTTTCCACATCAGTCTCATGCTTCGATGCTTCTTTCATGTGTTATTTGTGCATGGGGCAGGACTGCATGTCTTGCGCTGTTACCTGCAGTCCGCAAAGCAGAAACAATGCGATTGCCGTTTTCATGATTTTCTCTCCAAAGTGAACTCGGAAGAGCAACAATTGTCGTATGGCTGCCAATCGGTCCGTCTGGCGCGCTCTAATCGACTAAATACCGCGCTTCAGGTCGCAATGCTGAGAATCTCGCGACCGCGTATTGGCTCAATAAACAGTATCCGCCCTGAGACGTATCCTAAGTCAAGTTCTTTCTTAAGTAATCAGAAGAACAGACAACGTGAAACAAACAAGCTTTGCTTTCCGTGAATGGAACTCGAATGCTGTCAGGATCGCTTCAAACATCGGGCCCCTTGACCTCCACCCGCGCGCGTCGGGACGGTCGCTTCTTTCAACGCTGATCCACCAGGAGAGCAGAAAGCGGGAGGCACCCGTGCCACTTATGTTGGGTGTTCAGCTCCCTCTGGGAAAAGTAGCTTGACTTTAGTATTATTGCCCTGCGCTGTCCGACGACTTAGCTCTAGAACGACTAGACGGGATTGGTCTGAGGTCAGATGTTGATATTTTCAAGAGGAAGAAAATGAAATCAGCACGCTTTAACACTTTAATAGGTCTTCTAACTCTGCCACTGATAGTCTGGCCCAGCTTTGCCAGACCAGGCGCTACGCCGGGGGCAGACAAAGCAGTCTACACGGGCGTAATTGGCGATAGCATGTGTGGAACCAAGCACATGCAGGATACGAAAGACGCCGATTGCATCCACATGTGCATTGAGCATGGTTTTGACTATGCCCTCGTCGTGGGAGACAAGATCTACACGTTGAAGGGAGATAAAAACCAGATCGCTAAACTTTCCGGTCGTAAAGTTAAGGTCACAGGCAGTCTGGCCGATAATGCGATTACGGTAGAGTCGATTGAACCCCTAGAAAGCAAGTAAAGCGACTTAGCATGAACTGGAATGCGATCGTCCTAAGCTTGAGGCTTGCCGGCGTAGTATCGGTAATCCTCGGAGTAATCGGCATCCCTATCGCCTACTGGATCGCTTTTTCACGGTGGAGATGGAAGTTTCTAGGCGAGGCGATTGTTGGACTTCCCCTTGTCCTTCCGCCAACGGTTCTCGGCTATTACCTGCTGGTCGCGACATCTCCTCACGCCCTTATCGGCCGTGCTTACAACGTGGTCTTCGGCGGAACTATACCATTTACATTCTCGGGATTGGTCGTCGGCTCTGTGCTTTATAGCCTGCCCTTCGCGGTTCAGCCATTCGCCACTTCGTTTAGTGGAGTCGATCCACGGCTGATGAAGGCATCGGCTGTTTTAGGAGCATCCCGATGGCGGACATTTGTGCGGATTATCCTGCCACTCTCAATGAACGGCCTGCTTACAGGAATTGTGTTGAGCTTTGCTCACACTATCGGAGAATTCGGAGTGGTGTTGATGATCGGGGGGAATATTCCGGGCTTAACTCAAACTCTTTCGATTGACATTTATGACAAGGTGCAGGCTTTCGAACTCGGAGGAGCCAACTCGACCGCTTTAGCTCTGCTGATTTTCTCCTTCTGCGTCCTGGGAGCTATTTACGGCCTGAACCGAAATTGGTCGGTGCTTTCGCGTTGGCACTCATGAAGAACCGGCCGAGCGGTGACCTCTCAGTGGTTCAGATGCCCCCGAATGTGGGGCTTCATTGGCGGAGGATCTGTCGAATATAGCGCTGTGTCTGGCGTAGTTCTCGGATTCTCTGCTGAAGGGAGCGCAGCTTTTTCCTGGTCATATCGAGCACGCCGGGGCTCGGGATGCCGCCGCCGCCGCACACGCTGAAGAATTCCGCGAGTTCAGCCAGAGTGAAGCCCATCTGTAATGCTCCTTGCACAAATCGAACCAGTTTCGCCAAGGCCCGACGATATATACGGTAGCCCGACGCCGAGCGCTCTGATCGCGGAAAGCACTCCGATCCGCTCATAATGGCGAACCGTATCACAGTTAAAACCGGTCAATTCGGCCAGATCTCCTGAGCAGAGGGATTTGTCAGTAGCACCCTTTTACCGGAAGTTTAAACCTTGGAATCGGTTCTCGGGTCAAGCACTTTCTTGATGGAAGAGCGGAAGCTCGCTTTTCAGATCCTGCGAAATTGAGCAGTGAAATGAAAAGTTCGACAGTCGGACCTAGGACGTAACGGGCTTAGACTATTGCGCCCTTGCCAGATTGTTTCTGATTCGCAATGTCTGTCAGTTTAGCTTTCTTGAAGTCGAACATTTCCTTGAGGTTTTCGGCACTAAACGCCGAGAGCTTCATGACGCAGTGATGGGCTGCCAGTTTCTCGAATGACTTTCTGGTTCGGCCTTCGTTATAGACGGAATTTGTTATACATTTCATGCCCTCATAAACGCCAAGATCGGCCACTTGGAGCAAGCGCATTTTTTCTTTGCTTTGAAATGTGAGAGGTCCAATCCGACGACTCCAAGAATGATCGGAATTCTGCAACGCATTGTGAAGCTTATTGGCCCAGGCTTCGTACGGCGAATTCCTATCGAAGAAAAAGGCGACAGTCTCATGTTGCGGAAAGTCGCCGTCATCTAGTTCGCCAGCGAGATAGGCGATAGCTGCTTGAAAGATGAAGTGATATTGGCTGTATCCAAGTCTCGTTCCGTCCGGCGTTAAAGGGTCCAGGGCTTTGTATTCTTTAATAGGAAGGCCAACCGCAAACAAGCCGATGATTTGTCCGCAGATAATGTCGACCAAATCAATTATCAATTGTTTGCGACTCTCGTGGCTCCATCCGCATTCGTCTCTAAATTCACCTTGTCCAGTTTCACAATCTGTCATGTGAAAGGCTTTGATCGGATTAGGAAGTCTCTCCGGACGAATGCGGTCGATCCACTTATACAGAATTGAAGTCCAAGCATCCGATCTGGCTACAAAACCTCCAACCACGAACATCCGCTCCAGTTTGTCGACGCTCTCGTCCATGTAAGCATGTATCGTGGCAAACATGTTTAATGTGCTTTCGCAACAGACCGCGCCACCGTCGCAAAATCAATGTCCGTTCTGTCGGCCCAACGGCAGCGAGTAGCAAGTGAACACTTTCCAGTGGAATGGGCGGATTGCATGAACGCGCGAAATCGTCATGGTCTTTTTGCGAGACGGCTTTTTATCGCGCCCCTCGTAGCAGCGATAAACACGGCCCATCCTCGATGTAGGTATGTTAATAGTCCCAGGAAGAACACAGCCTCGGGCAAGTATAAAACGCGTCTCTCTCGAGTGTAGATCGTCATCAAACGCTCAGTCGCCGCGGTGAGCGTTTATGCAAATCCATTTCTGGTGTAACCCGCAGATCGCCCGTCTGACTGCTGATATCAAGAGCGAGGGGGGAAGGGGCGACCACAGCCAAACTATTTCTCTTATCGGCTATCTCTATCGGCGAGTCTTCTAGAGCAACATTCTCTTTGCCAGGACGAAGGAGGCAGCAAGAATGAGTCTTGATCAAGACCCAAACAGAACTGCCATCCGCAAGTTGCAGAAGGTCGCTGGAACCTAGGGTCAAATGGGTCCGGAATAGCGATCCCGTATCTACAACGGCTTCCATCAAATAATCGTGCCTTCTCAGAGAAACCACTTTCCCCGGAAAGATGTTGCGGGTGCTGATTGCTTTAGGTCGCTCTCTTGCGAGCAGGATGTCTCCTGCGCGCACTGCGATGCGCACTCGTTCGCCACAATCACAGTGAGCCAGAGGTACCTCAAGGAGGTTTTCCGTGCCGGAGATCCGGCAAATCATAACTCCGAAGCGCTCATCCGTCGCTATTACGTCGGCGTCAAAAACGTTTTCAAATCCGGCGAGCTGAGCAACGGCCTCATGGCGCGGGGCATTCATTACTTCTTGTGGCGTTCCGCTAGCTAACACTCTGCCACGCTTCAACACGAGAATATGCTCTCCCAGCGCAAAAACCTCGTTGCGACTGTGAGTAACGTACAGAATCGGGATAGGGCGCGAGGAATTCCGCTCGCACAAATCGTTTATTATTCGCGTCTTGATCGCAGCATCAAGTCCAGACAAAGGCTCATCCAGCAACAGAACACCAGGTTCGCTAACCAATGCTCGTGCGAGGGCTACTCGTTGCCGCTCTCCTCCAGAGAGCTTCGCGGGATAGCTGGTCGCCAATGATGCTATATGAAAGGACTCCAGAACCTCGTCCGTCCGTCGCTTGCGCTCAGCAGGGGCCAGGTCGGCAATTCCATACTGAACATTGCCTTCCACCGTCATGTGAGGAAACAGACCGAGATCCTGGAAGACGTAACCGATTCGACGATTCCCTGGGCTTAGGTTGATGTTCGCCATCGGGTCAAAAAAGATCTGATCGCCGAGGAGAATCGAACCGCTGTCTGGAGAAGTAAGTCCCGCAATGCAGTCTAAGAGGGTGGTCTTTCCCGCTCCTGAGGGACCAAAAATTATTGTGATACCCGGCGGGAAGGAAAAATCAATATCCAAATGAAAGGAAGAGTCTGGCGACGAAACGCGTTTTCGTACCGATCCCCGCAGCGTCGTTCCCTCTCGGGTGCCGGTGGGCACCGAGGCGCCATTGACAGGTTTCGAGAAGTGCAGCATCTTGCGAACTGTGGCTGCTGGGTTACCCACGTTGTCTATCCTCTGTTGAATCACTCGTAGTTAAGATCTAGATTCCGGGTCCTGGCTTCGTTCCAGCGGCAGAAGGATCAGTATTGGCCTTTTCTCCATTCGCATTACTGTATCCACGCAGCTGGTCATACTTGGCAATCTGATCCGTGGTGAGAATCTTCCGAATTTGCAGATGCGCGGATAGGTGAGTCACACGCAGCTCCCCTTGGAGCGCGGCCGATTCTTTCACCAGCGACTCCATTTGAGCTAGATCTATGTTTCCAGATGCAAAAGCCGCATTCAGTTTTCTTTCGTTTTCGATAATCTCATTTCCGATCTTGACTGCGCTGGCACTCATCGTATCCATCGCTTTCTTAATCTCTTCAGACTGTTGCGAGGAGAGCTGGAGTTGCGATGAAAGATCCAGCACATGTCGCGGTCCGGGGTAATGATTCTGTTCCGCTGCTTTTGCCATCCCGTGGCCCGTGCCCTCCTGGTATGCATGAACTTCATCCGAGGTCAGTGACTTGATCGAGCTAAACTCGGGACGAGGGTCCGGCCGATCATCTTGGCCGGGATGGTGATGCCCAGACTGCGCCGCCTGGAGCTGCTCCATCATCATTTTCATATGGGCGGCGTGGTCCATCCCTGCGGGCATCCCAGCCATCGAATCTCCGCCACGCATGCGCATGTGTAGAAGATGGAGAGTAAACGCCATGCTTACTCCTACGATCACGCTGCAAACTACCGCAAGAAGAATAGTTGTCTTTCTCATTGACAATACCTCTCTGAATTCCGACCTAAGCTTTAGCGAAGATGCCAAAGATCAATCCGCAGCATCGACGGCGTCCATAGCCCAGCCGACCTCGGCGTCGGATATGGGATCCAGAAACCTAACCAGTCAGAGACACTAATCGACGCCGCCGGCCATCGCAGGTACAAAGTGCACTTCGTCGTCATCTCGCACCCGGGCCGTGTTCTCCATGTCGTGAAGAGAGGTACTATTGATGAACACGGCGATAAACGGTTTGACCTTGCCATCCTTATCGAGTACTTCCGCTGCCAGGGCAGGAAAGGCCCGGTACGCGCTGGCAAGAACCTCACCCACAGTTTGGCCGGAGACCTCAAACGACGCTTTCCCCTCCACACATTTGCGCATCATAGTTGGAATATAGACTCTGGGCATGTTGTACCTTCCACTCTAAAGTGATGTTTAAGCTCTGTTTTAGAGCTAGCTAGCTTTGGAACCACACACTTCGCAATCTTCACGCCGTTTCACTGTGAACTGTCGAGCCCCATTCTGTTGGAGATCGATTCTCCAAAGGCGGCCCTTTAAGGTTTCTCCGGTTCCCGTCAATAGCTTGATGACCTCCATCGCCATGATCGCGCCTACAATTGTGGAAATGGGACCTATAACCGGAAACACATGAGCGTCCGTCCAATAATCCGGCCGCACCGGATATATGCAAGCGAGGCATGGCGTTTCACCGGGAACGATCGTGGTTACGTAACCCTCCAAATCGTACATAGCGCCGCTCACCAGAGGTTTTCCCCGACGAACAGCCTCGCCGTTCATCGAATACCTTTCTTCAAACAGCGGTGCCCCGTCGGCCACAATATCGGCGCCCGAAACAAATTCGTCCACATTGTCTTCGCCGATGTTCTGGGGAATCGACGTCAACTCAACGTCAGGGTTGATCGCTCGCAGTTTTTCTTTAAAAGCCTCTGTATAAGGCCGATTCAGATCCTCGGTATAAGCTAGATGCATGCGGTTGAGATTTTCCCGCAAGACGCGCCCCCCGTGTGCAAGTACTAGCTTTCCGATTCCGGCACGGGCCAGCAACATCGCGCATGTTCCGCCGACCCCGCCGCAACGAGAAACCGCAACTGAGGCGGACCTAAGGCGGGCCTGCGCCCGCTGGCCGCCGAAACTTTCCGATTGCAGCTGACGGGAGTAGCGCTCTAATTCGGTGTCGCTGAATAGGGGCTCAGGCGAATTACGCGAATTTTCAACTACGTTGATTGGAGGCATAACGAATTGATCTTTTGACTAAATCGAACAAGTATGCGGCGACGGCGGCGAGCCAAAAACTATCCGTGCCGAGAGCGCCGATCGCGGTTAGACTCTTGAGGCCTTTGCCATTGGCGAGGGCCGCAGAAAATGCCTTCGCCGCCTGAGCTACCTTGTTGGGATATTGCACCGCGATGCGGTAGGTCGCCACCGCTGTGAGGGCCACGAGCAGGACGGAGAACAGAAAGGCCAATCCCGTGTAAACCGCCACAAGGGCCTTCGTGTCAGCGTCCAGAGCGGCGCTGGCGCCATCCTGATTGTTCCGGCGGAACATGCCTCTCACCATCGCTGACCTGCGTGCCGCCAAATTATGAACGCCGCTCAGGTCCACCAAGAGCCAATACCCGTCAAATCGCAAGGCTGGGTTTAACGTAAACAACATCAGAACCAAGGTAAAAAAGTTAAGCTGATAAAAAGCCATGCTCTTTGTAGAAACGGCAAGTAGCCCTACAGCCACGAGAAATATCGATTGAAAGTACAGACCCCCAAGATCCACGCTCACCCGTGACCAACGAGGAAGCTTCCAGGCGCTGGTCACATCCGCGTAGAACGCGGGAAACACAAGGTACAACCCAGCTCCTATTCCGCCATGTTCCGCACCGTTACGAGCACAGGCTGTGAGGTGTCCGATTTCGTGAATGAGTCCACCCAGCGCAACGGCGGCGTACAGTAATAGAAATCCGTAAAACGAAGAATCCGCGGCAACGTTCTTGAAAGAAGCCGTGAAAATCAAATACTCCACGACGGCAAAGGCGGAAATAGCAACAGCGACAACGGGCCAAGAGAATAACCACGTAAACCGCTTGGTAATTTGACGCGCTAATCGAGCAGAGAGAATCTTCCCGCTGACGACAAAAGGCGTACTGATCTGCTGCTTAGGCTGATTTTGAAACAGGTCAGGCGACAAGCGCGTTTGTAGCACCGTTCGCAGCGTCTCGATGTTTGTGGTCTTACCACTGCGAGCGCGAAATTCCGAGGCAAGCTCCGCCAGCGTTTCTGGCTGAGTCTTCAGGGCCTCGATCAGATCGCGCATCTCACTGTTGATGACGAAGCTTGAGCTGCCGGCCTGCACCAAGAACTTGGGAACTGAACTCGACCTATCAGCGAAGGGACTGACCTGAACGTCACTGCGCAAATGAGGCAATTGCCCAACGACTGAGAACTCCATCGCACACTAACCTTTCGCGGTGCCAGAGCGACACCGACAAGCCCGCCAACACATACGGCCCAGTTCCCCACCCTTTGAAGATGAAGAACCGGGCCAGTTAGGCGTTAAGGTTGTTTAGTGGATGCAAGCCGCTGCGACCACTTGGCTAGCTGCGCAGCCTGCACAAGCTGCTGATGCAGCAACCACTACCTGCATTTCCAACCGCGGCTCTAGAGTTTCAATCTCGAAAGCCTCGACTCTTAGTTCCATGATGGAACCTCCTTTCGCATCCGAGTGTAATCCCTTCTAATATCGGTCGCAACAAAAATCATAACGTGATTATAGATCCGAGTTATCGCCAGATCGGTCTGAACCATCATCAGATGTTTGGGAAGTGCCAGAGTTAGGCCTAGAAGGAAGTAGTTGGTTGGGCGTCGATCTCGCTCTCACAGGTGCTTAATGCGAGCGAGCGCCGCGCTCGTTACGAAAATGGAATCTGCTTAATCCGGCAGTTGGACGCAACCTATTGGTTTGTATAGATATTGATAAGCGATGGCCTGTCGCTTATACGTTGGGAATCAACCTCTGCCATCGGTCACCTTTTGTCCGGAATTCGTAACAAGGCTCACATCTAGATGTGAGTGCTCTCAGGTTGGGGAGCGTATCGACTGAATCGGAATGTGGTTGGTAGGTGGAACGAGACTGAACTTGCCGCGGGAACGATCAGAAGCTGAAACGGCCACCAACCGTCGGAGCACAGTTGTTGGTGTAGTTGTAGGGGACGCCGGGTTTATGAGGAATGGCGATGGCCAGACCGCCGCTCACCCAGGAATACGCAATTCCCGCAAAACCGTCGAAACGCTTGGTGAAGTGATGATCCGCAAAGAGCGACCCCTCGTTGAGGGTGCCCGCGCACGAACTGCGGAAGCCGGCTGAGGGCGAGCAGGTCGGCGGACTACGGAAGTCGTTCTGCCGTTGTTGATACCAGGCGAAAGTGAAGTCGGTTTTGCTCTGGTAGGTGTACTTCGCGCCCGTCCACCAGATATTCACCAACTTTTGGGAATCAAGATTATTGTCTTCGACCCCGCTCATGAAATAACCACCCTGGTCTGAGGCGCCAACGCCCAATGGGTTCTTCGGATTGTTCTGCCAGATGTATTCGTAGCCAGCAAAAAACTTGACCGGGTCCCAAGCATACTTGGCAGCGAACATAACTGCGTAGTTGTCGGTCACGATGCCATAGACGGTGTTGTGTGTGTCGATCAAATTGGTCCCGTTAATGGGATTTGTATTGATGCTGTCCGTGGTTGACTGATAGGACGCTGTCACACTCTGAGGTCCCAGCAAGGGGTTCAATACGCTGATTGCCTGGTTGTAATGTTGGGGTACGACATCGGCGGAAAACTTGCCATAGTTTCCGCCGAGGTCGAATCCATAGGCATTGTTCTTCGCCTGTTCCGGCGTACAGGTCGTGGCCGTCCAGGTTGAAGAGGCCGAGTAGCAGCCGGCAGAACCATCGGCGAATTTATACATCGCGCCGAAATGCACCGGGCCATAGGCGATGCGATATTTCACGGCGTCGTCCCAACGGCTGTTCTCGGTGTCGCCGCCGCCCGCCATCGTTCCGTTATATCCGATGTACGAAAACGCATAGCTGCCCCCGGCCGGATCGTAAAGCAGCATCGCGTCGGTACCGAGAGAGCGCTGACGGCCGAAAGTCAGCGTGCCGAAATGCGTGGACGATACACCGCCATAGTATTCGTCATTGAAGGGTTGGCCCGCGCGCGCGCCGTCGATGGCGATCGAATAGCTGCCTCGGGGAAGTCCATTGTTGATGGTGTCGGTGGCTGACGCGTTGGCCAGCAGTCCCGACTGCGGATTGATACCGGTGGATGCGTTAAACACAACCGACCAGCCAGGCCGAAGCTCTTCCTTGCCCCGGATGCCCACGCCCGTCTGCTGCAGGTTGTTCGGTGCGACGAGGAATCGATGTTGAAAACCGTTCCGGTTCACCAGCGATTCGCCTTCATAGTTGTAACCGTTTTCCGGTAGCCCGTGACTGACCCAGCCGGCGCCAACGTCATACGCGCCATACACCGTGATGCCGTGCCAAGTCAGCGTGCAATCGGTGGTGGCGAACTCGTGGCCGCTGGCGCAGGGGTCAGGGGTGCTCCGCTGCATCTTAATGTCGACCGCTGCGTCCTGGCCGACCGCCAAGCTGACTCCTGTGCGCGTTTCATCGGCGAAGCCATGTTTTGCCGCTCGAATCTCGAAGCGCCCCGGAGGCAGACCGGGCGCCTGATAGTGCCCTCCGCCGTCGGTTGCGATCGTGCGCGTTGCACCTGTGTCGACGTTCCTAATTGTCACCGCGATATCGCGAAGAGCTGCGCCGGTTTGGTCCGTCACCACGCCGGAAAGGCTCGCTCCCGTTTGGGCCCGCGCCGAGAACACCCCTACGAACGCGGCAAGCAGAACAACCAGGCGGCGCATCATAACCGTAGTCATGCAGGCTCCTTTGGCAGACACCGATCACGGCACCTCGCCGCGACACTGAGTATTCACTTACACTTGCGGCTTATTCTCGTTGACCGTATGCCTTCCTAAGATGCCCCTATACATGCTGGGTTCATTCAGCACGAAAGCGGAAAAGTTGTAGGTCAAACGTGGTCGGAATGTTTAGTCCTAAGTACGGCGTAGAGCACAAATAGCCCATTTTTGTTACGAAATACGGATGCTTTCTCTGGCTTCAGATTGCAAACACCCAATTGACAGGCACTCCAGGGTTTAAGTGCGGGCTACTGGACCGCGCGAGGATAGCTGCACCGAACTCCTCATGTTCGTATTTTGTAACAAGCGGTGTTACGCGTTAGCCTCAACACCTTACTAGCGCATTGGCCAGAGAAGTACTTCAGACTCTTTTCCCACCTTTGCAGTTTATTGCTTGATTTTGAGGCTGAAGCGAGGTAGATTTGCTCTAGTTATATGCGGCGTCTCTTGTCCATCGCGATTGCCACAGCTTTGATGTGCTCATTGCTGTCGCCAATCGTTGCCGCTGCCAGTGGGGAAATGAACGAATGCCCCATGATGAAAAGCGCTGAATGTCTGAGAATGCATCGGGCGTTGATGGCTTACGCTGGGCATGATCAGGCGTCGTTCAGTCGCACTAAAGACTTCCATTGTCCTGCGAGTTGCCTTTTCGCAAACTCCGGGAAGCAGACAACAGCCGCCGTACTGGCAATTCGGGTGCCGCAGCTAGCTGCAGCTAGGTCCGTGGTTGTTGCGACGAATTGCGTTTTCGTCAGGACAGGACATTCCTCTCACACCGACCGCGGCCCCCCTTCTATTTGAGCGCTCCCTGGGAACGGTACATTAACCTCGCAAAGGCCTGTACTGGATCTCCCACAGCCGTTCTAGAGCGCATCTCCTGACGAGCAACATAAAACCGGCGCCCATTGACGAGGTCCTCGACTCTACCTCCTTTCAACCGCCGGGGACGATCTTCCCGCAAGGATGGGACTGCAGGAAGCAGAAAAGCGCCCGCAATCACCACTAAGGATTTGCAATAAGTTTTGTAACTGGCACCATCAACGAGGCCTCGACTCTGCCTCCTTTCAACGGCCAGTGGCTTCCTGCGAGGGATGGGTAGCAGGGGTCGCTAAACACATCTTTCTACGTTCCTGAATAATCCTCTGCACTTACTCCCATAATCTCGTCTAGAATGTCTCTTCTGTTTTGCCTTCACCGAGGTGTCTATGCGGATTATTTTGTCTTGCTTGGTTGGCGTTGTGGTCGCAACGGCGTCGAGTCTTTATTCACAACAATCGAATGACCCTAAGCCGCCCACATTTGACGTTGCCAACATCGATAAGTCGATTGATCCGTGTTTCGATTTTTATCAATACGCATGTGGCAACTGGATAAAGAATAATCCCATTCCTCCGGACCGTTCGCAGTGGATGAGCTTTGCGGAAATCGACGAACACAATCACATTGTGCTCCGGGGAATTCTGGAAAAGGCGAGCATCGATGATCCCAAACGCAGCCCCATCATGCAGAAGACTGGCGATTATTACGCTAGTTGCATGGATGAGCAGGCGGCCAATCGCAAGGGATATTCGCCGATCAAACCCGACCTGGAACGCATCGCCGCGATCAAGGACCGCGCCGAAATGTTCGAGGTTATGGGCAAAATGGAAAGTCACGGCGCGGGAGCGCCATTCAGCTTTACTTCCACCCTCGACAGTCACAATTCAGGTATGACGATAGCCGACATCGATCAAGGGGGATTAACACTCCCTCGTGACTTTTATTTGGACGACAACCCACGCAATGTCGCTATCCGCCAAGCTCTGCTTGCATACATGATA
>Ga0307476_10001901_pt1 | contig 12579 bp, 23 predicted proteins | sample atmos_gasesECM2C_2_FD_203314 | JGI IMG/M metagenome (GOLD analysis project Ga0307476, IMG submission 203314) | Hardwood forest soil microbial communities from Morgan-Monroe State Forest, Indiana, United States - atmos_gasesECM2C_05 | ecosystem: Environmental > Terrestrial > Soil > Temperate... | reverse complement strand
GCAAGCGCGCGTTCGTCCGCCTCGGGCACGACAGAGCGGCCCGTGAGCGCAACCGGGGCGTCGATGACTCCTGGGGCGAGATCCTGGCCGAGCTGCTCGTCAGCTCAGGGACAGCGGAGTATTAGGGCAGCTTCTCGCAGTCCTGCGCCCGGTCGATGTCGTGGTGGGTGATCATCGGCGGGTGATGGCTCACGATGCCGTCAAGGACGGCGGACCAGCAATCATTTTTCGCTGAGTTGTTCTGGATCTGGCCGTACTGGGCGAGCTGGAAGGCGAACACGCCGATGTCGAGCAGGGCGCCCACGGCGACGACCGCGACGAACACCCGCAGCCCTTTCACTGTCCTCTCGCCTCCACTGTCGGAGCGCCGCATAGCTCGTCAGGATGGCCGCGAAGGCGTTGACGCCGGCCACCGCCAGAGCCCAGGCGTCCGAACTCGAGCTGGCCAGCAGGAGGGCGCACAGGTAGGACGAGGCCGCGAAGAAGAGAAGGGGCACCCTCGGTACTGCAATGCCGGTTGCTTAGTTTGGAGGAAGTAGCGGGTTCGCTGGTGCGGCGGCAACCGGAGTCGGCGGCGGCGATGCGGCAAGCGGCGGGGTCCCGGTGCTCGGGTCCGTGACATAGCGATCGACGGCCAGGATGACGGCCGAGCCGATGGCGAAGTAGGGGCGCACGTTCGCGGGGATCGAGTCAGCAGGGATGGCGGCCAGGGCAACGCCCGCCACCGCGAGCAGGCGCAGAAACCAAGCGCCGAGCTGCTGGACGTTGAGGTTCACGTTCACGACAGCGGGAGCTTCTCGACGTGCCACTGGTAGTAGTCGGCGGGGGCGTTCGGCGGTGCGCTCCCAGCGGCATTCTGCCACCAATGGTACGCCGTGGTGCCGATGACGCCAGCGACGTGGGTCTGTCCTCCTGCTTCCCAAGTTGTCACGTTTTCTGCCTCCTGTTGAGTCGGTGCATCGAAGAAGTCATCGGCCAGTAGCGATTCGTCCCAGTCCCCATTGTGGTCGATCCATTGGGTGCCGTCCGCCGTGGTGACGAGGCCGGGCCAGCAAAGCGGCGAGCAGATGTGTGCGCCAATGGCGGGGTCCTGGTGGGCGGTCCAGAGCTTGCGAGGGCGACCGAACTGAGCGACCAGGGCGTTCACGTTGCTGACCGAGCAGTACCCGTAGTCGTACCCGGCCCACCCTTTCATCGCACCGGATTCGACGTCGGCGCACATGGCCGGGTCGCCGTCCGTGGTGATGGACAGGTGCAAAGCATCGGGGAACTTGGCCACGACGCCCGCGTAGGTCTGCCCGATCCCCGAGTCGTTGACATAGCCCGCATAGGCGTCCATGCCTGGGGGGAGATTGGCGACTGGGCCATCGGCCATGCGGAGGCTCATGCGTCCGCCGGGAAGCTGGCCATGACGTTGACAGGCACCGGGTTGGAGGACGAATTGAGAATGGAGACTGCGCCCGTTGTGGCGACGGAGAACTGCGCGAAGAGGTCAGCGGTGATGGGCGGTTGCTCCGCGATGATGTTGACCGCGTGCCCGGGTCGGAAGGTAGCTGGAAGCGTGAAGGCGGGGTTCGATGCCCCTCCCCCCGGGTTCAGATCGGTCGCCTGTATCCAGGTCACGCCGTTGAGCTTTCGGTACTGGATCAGCGTTGCCGCCCAGTTGGGGGTGAGCAGACCCGAGGCATCGATCCAACCCGTGTCACCGAACGGCGGCGCGCTGGTCCCGCTCATCACCAGAATGCCGTTGGAGTTCCACACTTCGGTCGGGACACTCGGGTCTGACGTTGGGATATTGGAGAGCAGCAGACCACCGGGGACCTGGAGCACCCCGAGCTGACTGAAGCTCAGAAGGAACTGACCAGTCGAGCCGGTCAGGACAAGGAAGCTTTGCTCTCCATCGGAGGCCCCAACGGTCCAGTAGGCACCGTTCCCGGTTCCTTGCAGAGCCAGAATGTCGGTGAGAGCGGCGGCCGCGGACGGCTCAGCGAGCAGGTACGCACTGGCATTCGTTGCCGAAGTCTCGAACACACCCGCGGTCAAGGTTCCGGTCGCTGGTTGGAACCCGCCGACCATCAGCCAGCCGTTCATCCCCGTTGCGGCCGCGACCCAGATGCCCCCGCGCACGGTGTCCTGGTAGGTGTTCCCGATGGCCGCCGCGTTCTGGACCCCTTGCGGCGATCCTGACCCCGTGTACGTCGGGAACGATCCACCACCGCCACCAGCGACAGCGAGCGCTACCCACGTCCCCGGTTCTCCAGCCACCGTGCAGACCCAGACCGTCGCGGTGTTGTCCACTCCGAGCCAGCCCTTGGGCCAGATCCCTTCGGACGGGTGGCCGGCGAAGGGCCACCGGCTCACGATGGTCACGGGCCACAGTGCGATATCGGGGTCCAGGTCAGGGACCGGGATGGCCAGTTCGCGCAGGGGGCGATTGCGGTCGATCACCCGCGGCCAGACGAGCGGGGCCACAGTGCGCCGGGCGGGATCGACGGCGGGCGGGGCCAGCGGGGCGTCGGGGGGAGCCGTGCCACCTTTCGACTTGTCCATTGCGGCCCAGAAGATCGGGGGAATGCCGCGGCGCTCGGCGTCGGTCGGTGGAACGGATGGCTCGAGCGAGTCGTCCGGTCCCTCGGCCAGTTTGGTCGCCTTGGGCTTGAGGTTGTAGGGGATCGCGGTTGTCATGGCAGGTCCGTTGTTTTGGTCAGATCACGGCGTCTGGATGGTGACACCGCTCGGGGTGTAGTGGACACCGAAGCCGGGCTGGCCTGTTCCGCCATCCGTTGGCGCATTGGTCGCCCCAGCGAACACGTCGGGGTTGGCGGTGAAGCCGAGAGCAGCCGCCACGTCCTGGGTGCCGAGAGCCAGCAGGAACGTGTTGGCAAACGACCCGGTGACGACCGTGGTCAACAGAATGCTGCCAGCCGCGTTCGACGGCGTGACGCGGCTGCTGAACAGTTCTCCGCCGATGGACCCGGTGGCCGCTGCCATCGCGGCCACGGCCTGGTCCACGGTCGTGAGGGTCCCGGGCGCCATGGTGAACGTCTCCGAAAACGAGTCTCCAATGTCCAACACAAACTGATCGTTGACGCCCGTCACGACGGTCAACGGAAGCGTGGGTGGTGCGTCGCCCGTCACCGTGGCAGCGGTGTTGGTGCCCGTTCCACTGTGAGCACCCCCGGGTCCACCACCACCCGTGATCGCGGGCGTGCCGGTGAGCGTGTCCGAGATGGTGACCCACCACCCGTCAGCGCCGCCGCCCCCACCACCGCAGTCACCAGCCGATGCAGCATGGCCAGGCTGTCCCGACAGCAGGTACAGGGCGTCGGGTCCGTGGACTATGGACTTGGCGCAGATGGCCAGCCCCAATCCGTTGTTGCCCCCATCGCCACCGTTGTTCGAGCCGTCGCCCGCCCCTGGGGTGCCACCACCGAACACGAATCCGCTTTGGCTTATGGAATGAATCAGACTGAGCACGACGACAGGCTGCGCCTGGACGCTGCCCGTCCCGTAGACAGTCCCGCCGGTGCCGCCTGTGGCGTTGGCCGAGTTGCCGCCGGTGCCGCTCAGAGGCCCCCAATACCCTTCGAGCGAGCTGAGATTCGGTGATCCGGTGCCGCCGTGGTTGATCGCAGCACCCTGGCCGCTCAGGTCAACGGTGCCGTTGATGAAATACTCGCCTGCGCATAGCACGGCACCCACCTGCTCATTCAGGTTCCCGGCGAGCACTGGCCGGGCCGTCGAGCCGGTCGGAATGGTGATGGACGAGTAGGAGCCTGGAACAAGAAATCCAGCCCCGATGAGAACCTCGTCGGGCAGCGGGTTGGGCGGCGCATTGAAGTTCGCCACGGCCGTCATGACTGCCGTGGTCGAGTTGGTAACCGATTTGATCCGCGTGCCAAGCGAGATCGCACCATACCCAGCGTCGGTGGTGTCAGACAGCACGAGGCCGACATCCGCGTTGGTGAAGTCCGCCGTGGCGGAAGTGATGATGTCGGACCCATTGCTTATCAGCGCGTCGGTCACCGTTCGCGGTGTGGCAGTGAAGGCCAGCGGTCCTGCACTCCCGTCGCCGTAGGTGTAGCTCGGGAACGTCTGACCAGAAGTGCCGACCTGCTGCCAGTCTGTATTTGCGACTCCGGTCGCCTGCCAGAGCGCGGGCGTGGTGTCATCGACGTACAGGTCCCCTTCTCCTGAGGGCGTGACGACGCCGACCGGGCTGCCCGAGCCGACGAACTGGGCGGTCGATGCCTGGCCCCACGATGCGATCCCGCCGGCACCCCCGACCTGTGCCCACGTCCCAGGCTCCCCCGCAACCGTGCACACCCACTGGACCGCGTTCGAGTCGACGCCAGACCAGCCCTTCGGCCAGATCCCCTCGCTCGGTGCACCGGGGAACGGCCACCGTTGCAACGGGGTGACCGGCCATAGCGCGATGTCGGGGTCCAGATCGGGGAGGCGCCCGGGCGTCTCGACCCTCCTGGGCATGACCACCGGGGACCGATACCAGTCGAAGGGCGGCTCTCTGCGAACCAGGGGGTCGGTGGGCGGGGGGGCGAGGTTTTCCATCTAGGTCACCAGGAAAGAGAGTACGTCACCGGAGGTTCCGATGGCGGATAGGACGTCGGAGTTGGCGACCGGCAGGAGGGGGGTCATCTCTCCCGGCTCGATGATGAACCCGGTCGTGGTGCTGACAAGCGGCCCTCCGACCTCGATCGGGTCAGTGTTGGTCTTGGGGGCTGAGAGGACCACGCCCTGAACGGCTGCGTGGTTCGCCAGGTTGACGACGAAGCCGCTCATGGTGGCTTGTCCGGCCTGGACCGTGGCCGCCAGCGTCGGTGCCGTCGTGACCGTATTGCCGACATCGACCGTCCCACTCACCGGCACCGGGAGCGGGCTTACGATGGCCACGTCGACCGGGGTGGGGATGACCACAGTCCCTTCGACCGTCGTGGTCACGGTCCCGGGCCACGTCGAATACTTCTGTCCCTCGTCGTCCGCGTGCCAGACCGCCTCGTACTGGGTGTCGGGGACCAGGCCGACGATCGAGAGGCTGAACCGCTTCGTGTGGTCGGTGACATAGGGGCCGTAGACCCCGGGGCCGAAGATCGGACCGACTGGCTGCCCGCCGAGGTTGATCGTGCCCGCGGCCGATGCGGGGGCTTTGGGGATCGTGACGGTGCCGATCCAGAGCTGGCCCGAGGGCACGTCGGGGAACATGAACACCGCTTCGCCCGCGCTGTCCGCGGTGGCGATGGCTGACTGCGGCTGGACCGCCATTACTGCGGCCCATCGGGGGCGCCTGGCCGACCGCCGAACCCTTCGCCGCGGCGGATGGGACGACGCCTCGCACCGGCCATGCTGGTGCCCCGGCGCTCCCTGGTGGCCACGCGGGTCGATGTGGAGCTGCCCCCGCGAGGACCGATCGAACCCTGTTGGCGCTCCGTCTCGCGGTAGCGGCGCTCGATCTGGCGGGACTCGATGCGGCCCGCTGTCTGAGGCTCGGAGGCGGGAGCCTGGGGAAACACCGGGCGAGATGCGGGTGCCGAACGCCGCGAACTACCGCCGCCGCTGGCCGCTCCGGTTCCCTTGACGATGTTCCCGACTGGCCCGGGCAGCGCGCCGGCCACCTTGGCGACGGACTGCTTGGCCCCCGAAGCGTCGAACACAGAGGATGCGAGAAGGATGACACCGAAGGCCCCGACGATTGCGCCTGCGGTGAGGGCCGCGACACCCGACAGCCACTTGACCCCGCCTTTGGTGAGGAAGCACGGACCCGAGAAGAAAAGAAACCCCGGGAGCTGAAAGACGCACTGCGACAGATCCGTGCCGGTCGCACTCGCACCACCGCCGCCCCCCGTTCCCGCGGTTCCACCCGTACCGACCGTCGATGAGACGCCCGTGGCCTTTCCCCCGACCGCCTGAGACAGGTCGATGGGGTACTGACCGCCCTGGCATCCTTTGCACCACGACGAGCTATTGATCGCACCATAGATGTCCGACAGGCTCGCATTGCCGACGAGTGCCGACACGATTTTCGTGTAGTACGACCCCTGCAAGAACCGACCCATTTGGGCCACGCCGTCAGCCTCATTGTCATACTCATAAATCGGGGACGAGCTGCCGCACTGGGCCACGCAGTTGACCGCTCCTTTGCCTTGGCCCGACGTTGCCAACGGATTGTTCGTGACTGATCCTTCCGACTGCGCCCAGAGATTCAGGGCCAGGAGTGAGTTGGGGAACTGCGCGTCCATTCCCTCATTCGTCAGCGGTGCCGGGGTCCCGAGATACCGGAGAAGGTCGTACTCCCATTGCGGGTACTTGGCCACGGCCTACCTCGTCTCAGTGCCGGGCTTGCCATCCCCGAGGCCCGCCGCTCGGGCGTGCCAGTAGGACCCATACATCAGAGCCGCGGCGAGCCCCCCGCCCATGACGATGGGGACCGCGTGCTCGCGGTCGATGTACGCGGCGATGGCTACGAACCCAGCGGCCTGGACAAGCCCGATGTGAACCCACTTGAACAGCGTCTTGGCGCGCGTGTCGGCGTTGATCTCCGTAGTCTGAGGCGAGGAACACGCTGCCGCGATGATCTCGTAAACAATTCCAGCCGAGACGAGGAACGGGACGCCGTTCTCTGAGCTAACGAGCGGGGCGACGGGCATCGGTCAGCACGTCACGCGGGACCGAGGCCCCAGACGTTGTACGGCGTCTGACCGGCGAAGGGGACGATGGGGGTCAGGCCGGCGACCGGCGGGATGGTGCCCTGGACGGTCAGGCGAGGGTCAGTGCCCTTGGGGACGCCGGGCGGGAGCTCGAGGACGTTGCGCGCCTGGGGCATGGACTGCTTGAACGAGGCGTCGTCAGCGTAGACGTAGGTCGGATTGCGGACCGGCGTGAAGGCCCGGGTGTGGAAGCCGGTCGGTTGGGGCGGGGGCTGGGCGCTCACGATTCCCACCGGAGGAACTTGAAGTCGGAGGCGGGGCCGTGCGCGCGCCCGTGGGACCCGCTATGCCCCGGCTCGCGGACACAGGGTCCGAGGCCGTCAGGGTGGGGAGCACCACAGACGACGGGCGGGGCGGTCAGGGGAGTGGGCATACCCATCAGTATGGATGACCTGCCGCCATCGGGGGCGGGATCGAGCCGGTCGATTCACCGGGGCGCGCGACGTAGCCCGTGGGTGTCGCGTAGACCGGGGCCACCGCGGACGATCCACCGCTTGATACCACCTTGTCCACAGGCACGGTGACCCACACGTCGGCGCGGTCCTGGGCCGCCTGAGCGTTGTTCAAGACGCCCGTCTTGCCGTTCCAGGCCGGGGCCGCGAGGCGCTGGGCTGAGGGGTGCTGAGCCTGCGCGGTAGGGCCAGTCGGCGGGTTGATGTCTGCGGGGGCCGTGCCGTATTCGTAGGGGGTCAGGGCGAGCTGCTGGGATGACGCGACGGACTGCTGGTGGGCCTGGCCGCTCAGCCGGTCGAGGGCTGCCGGGGTGACGACATCGCCTTGGGCCATCAGATCGGCACCCCGTTGTAGCTCACCGTGTAGCCGGTGATCCCGGGCGTGTTCGTGCCCGGCTGGCCGAGACCGGGGTTGGCCGCCAGGAGGGCACCCAGACCTGCGCCGTAGCCCGGCTCAGACGATGCGGCCGGGGCGCTGGGCGCTGGTGCCGCTACGGCGCTGGCGGGGACCGTGGCGGGCACAGGAGTCCCCGTGTTGGCCGGGGAGGGGATGGGGCTGCTTCCGGCCCCCCCGCCGCCGCTGACCCCACTGCCGGTGCCTGCGGCCCCGGTGGACTGCCCGCCCGAGAACAGACCGGCGACCTCGGTCACGAAGTTGATGTCGCTGGCTTGCTGGGCGCCCGTGAGGGCCTGGAACACCTGAAAGTCCTGGACCTCTTGGGCCTGGGAGAAGGCGGGCGTCTTGGCTGCGGCCCCGGTCGTCGCCGTGGTCGAGCCCGACGACTTCTTCTTGAACCACATGAACCCGAGCACGCCGACGCCCAGCGCGCCGATCCAGTAGATGAGCGGGATGCCGCCGATGGTCCGGTTCACTGCGAGTACCCCCCTCGCAGGTTCGGCCACCGCGGGACGACGCGCGGCCAGTGCATCGAGCGGCGCCCGCCCACCTTGCGCCCGCGCATGACGACACGCGAGGGGCCTTGCGGCCCGAGGGTGCCGAGCGGGACAACCGGGTCGACCAGCTGGGCGAAGGGCAGCGGCATGTAGCGGACCGGGGGACCGAGCAGGCGGATGTCCTGCACCGCGACGTCGGGCCGGAAGAAGTCCGGTGCCACCGCCGAGGGGTCCCTCCATCCGGGCGCGTTGCTCACGGTCCCGGATGCCTTGTGATTCGGGGACACTGGCACGTCCTCGGTGCCCCATGCCGCGGAGATCGTCCAGCTGACCGACGTGGCACCTGCGGGCGAGAGCGTGGGCATGGGCATCCAGGCCGCCGCCCATTCGGGCGGGACGCCATCGACGCGGTAGCGGACGGTCGACACCTAGCCGTCTACCTCATCGAGCGCGCGCTCCAGGTGACGGCGCACCTTCTCCTTGTCGCGCTTCTGCCCAGCCATCACGATCCACGCGCCGAAGCACATCCCGAACACGAACCCGAGATAGGCCGTGGCGAAATCGAAGTGGAACCCGTTCTCCTGGGCTTCCTTCTCGGGCATCGTCAGCGCGCCCCTGCGCAGGACTTCTTCCCGATCCAGTACCCGAGGTAGCCGACACCGCCGAGGATGAGCAGGCCGACGAGGTTCCCCCTCATGGCGCCTTCCCCAGCAGCGCGTCGTATGTCGGGTTCAAGATGTACTGCGTGCCTCCCGCGGCCTGCGAGAACTGCGCGCCGTGGGTCACGATGTCAGCGATGATGACGCCGACGATCACCAGGCTGGCGAGGCTGATGAACCGGGCCATGTCTCTCCTTCCTACTTCTTCGGTGCGGGGGCGCCCGCAAACGGATTAGTCCCGAGCCCTGTGCCGAGCTGCGCATTCGCGGCGGTCGCGGCGTTGGCGCTGCCCGGGGTGTAGAGGTTCAGCCAAGTGGCGACGACAATGCCCCAGCCGACCAGCGAGGGCAGCGGGGCGAGCGAGCTGGGGAGCAGCGAGAGGCCGCCGAACAGAACGATGGCCGACGTGTAGAGCGAGGGCAGCGGTGCCGGGAGAGGGGCCGTCGATTGGGTGCCCTTCTTGACCTTGATCCCACCTTGGGAGACGTCGCGGTAGGTGACGAGGGCGACCTCCACGAAGAACGCGGCGAGCAGGCCCTTCACGATCCGTCGTCCCGCGTCGTGGGCTTGTAGTCACCCGGCCATACCAGGGACCGGAACGAGTCATTGCCCCCGGTGATCCGGTTCCACCCGTAGTACCCGACGCAGTAGCCGGCCCACAGCAGGGCGATCCCGATTGCCACCGCGTCAGCCTGCCCGCTTGGCGGCTCCGGTCACCTTCGACCCGACCTTCGGCCAGAGGTAGGCGCCAGCCGCGAAGCCGACGAACACCCATGCCCAGTGAATTCGCATGTTCGATCCTCCTCTCAGCGCGGCAGGCTCTGGCGAACCATGACGAGCACGACGACACCGCCGACCGCGAGCCAGAAACCGAGGCCGTGGCCGTGGCGGGGCGAGAACGCACCGACCGACCCTTCGGCAGCCGGGCCGTAGGTCTCGGTGGCCAGCGATGGCGAGGCCGCGGTGCTGGCACTCGCGGAGCCTCCGGTGCTCCCGCTGACTTCGGCGAAGATGTTGGAGCCGATGCCGGGCATGGCCTATACCTCGGGTAGTCCTTGCGGGAGTTGCCCGCGCGGGACGATCTGGCCGATGATCACGTTCAACGTGTAGGGCGGCGTGCCCCCCGATCCCCACGGCTGGCCCTGGACCTCGATGAGTGTCCCGGGGTTCGAGCTGATCGTGGCCTCCGACGTGTCGAGCAACCCGAGCGAAGCCTGGTTGAGCGACGTCTTGCGGGTGTAGACGTACACCCCGGTCGGCAACGTGAGGCCGCCGAACGCGATGTAGGCGTCGTCCAGCAACTTCCACATCGGGGAGTCGTCAATCGGCACTCCGTCGATGATCAGCTGGAACCGGTTCGTGAGCGACGGGAAGGCGGCGACGCGCGCGTTGTTGGCATCTCGCAATTCCAGGATCAGGGTGTCGAGAAATCCGCCCAACCTGGGGAACGAAATGCGGTTGTTCGAGCTGGCCGCGATCGGCGGGTTGCCGACCTGGAGGATCCATTGCCTCGATGTCCCGAGCGATGGCGGGATGATCTGGGCACCTTGAGGGAGCCAATAGAAGTCCGATTCCACGTCGAGCGTGATCGTCGGGATGGTCCCGGGTGCGGTCCCGAAGAACTGCGCCGACGTGTTGAGGTTGACCTGAAGGGTCGGCTGCACCGAGGCGTTCGCCCCGGGCGCCGTGCCGATTCCCTTGGCGAACTCGAGCGGCAGGGCCAGGCTCATGGCGAAGTCGCCCGTTCCCGTAGTGCCGACCGACACGCCCGAGAAGGACGGGAAGTTCGCCACCGCGGCCGTCGACCCGATGCCGCACCCCGCACCACCCGAGAACAGGTTGACGAGGTAGAGCTCGAAGGAGGGCAGCGAGAAGATCAGGGTCCCGAACGGGTCCTTGAACTGGATCATGGTCGCCACGTTGTACGGGGCGTCCGTCGTCGCGGCCACGGTCGTCGTCCCATTCACCCCGCCGCCGCCGATGAAGTAGAGGCGGAAGTCGCGGTAGTACCCGGCTCGCGCGACGAGCGGTTGCTGGATCAGGTTGCCGAACGGGTTGCCCGGCGACTGGTACTGCGGGAGGTTGCCCGGCTGGGTGTAGCGGATGAACGGGCCGCCGGGCTGCTCTACCGTCGTCTGGGGCTGGGGGCGCCCCACCATTGTGGCGGTCACGACGTGGCGTGAAGGATGGCCTTGCCGAGCAAGGACTTGGGTGCGGACTTGTCGGCGGCAATCTCTTTGCGCGCCCACATGCGGGGCAGCCCGAAGGCCAGATGCGCCGCCAGGATGGTGATCAGAACACCATCGAAGATCCTGCGGGTGAACACTCTCGACCTCCCTGTCACGAAGGGGGGTCCGAGGAGCCGAACGGTAGGGTCAGACTCCTGCGGACCCTACCGAAGCGGGACAGTAGCAGCAGGCCCCGACAAGAGCAAGGACCTAGCCCGCCGGTCCCGCGATCCGAACCGTCTTGTGGTGGCTCAACTGGACCCGCAGGTCCATGAAGACCGACGCCCCCAGCGCGCGGACCCGCCGGCAGAACCCATAGTCCTCCCCGGTGTGGACCCCGTTCTCCACCGGCTCCCAGAACCACGCCATCGGCTTCTCGTACTCGGCCCCCATCTTTTCGAGCAGGGACCGCGACAACATGAGGAAGCCGGGGCCGGTCGCTTCGACTTCGAGCAGCGGGTCGTCGGGCTGGTCGGGTTCGTAGTCGGGCAGCGGCTTGGCGACCGGCTTGAGCACCCCGTCGAAGATGTTGTAGTAGACGCCCGCCACGCAATCGAGCTGGTCCCCCTCCAACTGGTTGATGTCGCCCGGACGGAAGCTGATGTCCGAGTCGAGGCACAAGAAGCGGTCACAGTCCGTCTCTTCGAGGAACCACTTGACCAGTGCGTTGCGTCCGGCGTCGAGGTAGCAGGTGTTCGGGAACACCGTGAACTCATCGAAGGCATGAGCCTGGGCCGCCTTCACCAGTGAGTAGGTCGTCTCCCAGCTGACGTTGCCTCCGGTGATGATGCCGACCGCGACCGTCACGATGCCTCCAAGTAGATGCCGATGCTCTCCCACCACGGCGTCGGCTTTGGCTGTTGCACGGCAGGGGGCATCTTCGTCCGCTCGGGCTCGCGGGGAAGAATGACCTGGATCGGCTTGCGCGGGTTGTTCGGCACGACGGCCCAGGAGTAGTCCTGCTTCGACAGTCCGTTCGATACCCCGCGGATCTCGTACTTCGGACGCCCGACGATCTCAGCCAGTCGGTTGATCACGTCGGTGTCGAGGGTGAGGCCGAGGAAGATCCACGACGCCATCTGGTAGGCGGCACGGGGCACGTCGGCGGGCCGCTGGAACAGGGACACCACCGACACCCCGCGGGTGCGCGCCGAAATCAGCAGGTTGTCGATCGCGTCGGCCTGGCCCATTTTGTCGGCCGCAATCTGCAACTCGTCAATGGCGACGGTCCACCCACGGTCATCGAAGGCACCCTCCAGCGCCGCCGCCTGCACCGCAGCGAGGGCGCCCCGCTCGGCCAGCTTGTTGATCTTCGGACCGACCAAGAACTTGACCGGTTCTTTGCGCGCCATTCGGTCATATGCCTTGCCGGGCGGGGGCCAGCGCGGCAGCCGTGGGAACCCGCACTTGCCGAGAGTTTCGTCCCCGCCCTTTGGGTCAAACGCCAAAACGTAGTTCCGCAGCTCGAGCAGCGTCACCAGGACGGTCGACTTCCCCTGACCGGTCGGGGCGATAATCGCGATGTGCTGACCCGGCTTCCACTCGGCTCGGAAGTCCTCTAGGAACTCGTCCCAGCCCTTCCCGTCAATCTGAGGAACGGGCACGCACCCACCGCCGCAGTCGG
>Ga0307476_10001899_pt1 | contig 12600 bp, 10 predicted proteins | sample atmos_gasesECM2C_2_FD_203314 | JGI IMG/M metagenome (GOLD analysis project Ga0307476, IMG submission 203314) | Hardwood forest soil microbial communities from Morgan-Monroe State Forest, Indiana, United States - atmos_gasesECM2C_05 | ecosystem: Environmental > Terrestrial > Soil > Temperate... | reverse complement strand
CTGCAACTACTTCGCTTTGAACTGCTGCTTAACGTACTCGACAAAGCGCCCTACAACCTCTTCTGCGCCTTTTCTCCAGGCGATGCCATAACGCATCTTCTGTACTGGAGAAACCAGAGGAACGAAGCGCACACCGGGCGTGGGTAGACGGCTGATATGTTCCGCGAAGATGGAAATACCGAAACCCGCAGCGACGTATTGGACTCCGGTTCGCGCCCGGTCGACTTCCTGCACTACTTTTGGAACAAAGCCGGCTCGTTCACACATTCGCGCAACCAGGGATCGATAATTAGGCGAGTTTTTCTCGGAGGTAAGAATGAACGGCTCCCCCTTCAGCTGAGTTAAAGAGACCTTTTGCAGACGGGCAAAGCGATGATCGCTTGGCATTCCCACGAAGGGCCGTTCTTCAGAAAAGCATTCCAGGCAAAGCCCGGGCGGCGGTTTTCCGTCGATTGGTCCGACCAGCCCCACATCCAATGTCCGAGCCAGCAAGGCTTGAAGCTGCTGCGACGGATTTATTTCCGTAAGGGTGACTTCTATCTCCGGGTATTTAGCCCGGAACCGCTTCAACACCCGCGGCATCCATTCGTGGCTCTGGGATCCGATGAAACCGATCGCGAGCGTGCCATACTCTCCGTGGCCGATCCGTCTGGCTTGACGAGATGCTTCCTCGACCGACCGCAGAATCCGTTCCGTGGCCTCAACAAACGCTTGGCCGGCTGCCGTTAGCCTTACCCGGCGCCGGCTCCGCTCGAGCAGGACAACCCCGAGCTCGCTTTCGAGATCCTGAATCTGGGAACTGACCGCCGACTGAGCCACCCGCAATCGGGTAGCAGCCCGGGTGAAATTTAGTTCCTCCGCAACGGCTTTAAAGTACCGCAAGTGTCGTAATTCCATGACGTGGCCATGATTTATTGGCGGTCAGATAAATCTGTTAAAGAGATAACTGATAACGCTATAAGCTATTTCATTTATTACCGGATGTCGCCTAATTTTTGAGTAGCATGAGTAGCACGTCATCGGTCCCAAGGCTTCACCAGGGGGACCGAGACTTTACTCGCAGCTTGCCGCGGACCCGGTCTCTCCCGAACCGGGGAGCTCTAACACCAAAGCGCGCAAATGGAGTGAGTCGTTGGCTGGCACTCGCTGTGATGTTGGTGGGACCGTTGCTCGGCGTTATCGACTTTTTTATCGCCAACATCGGCATCAACAGCATCCGGACCTCTCTGCAAGCTGGTTTCGGAGAAATTGAGCTGGTGGTCGCCGGATATGGCTTGACCTACGCGGTGTGTCTGATCACCGGAGGACGGCTGGGCGACATCTATGGACGGAAGAGAATCTTTATTCTTGGATTGATTGGATTCACCAGCACCTCCGCTCTTTGCGGTCTGGCGCCAAACGCAGCTTTCTTAGTGATCTGGCGGTTGCTTCAAGGGTGCACCGCGGCAGTCATGTTTCCGCAGGCCCTCTCGTTCATTCAGGTCAACTTTTCGGCTTCCGCTAAACGCCTCGCGTTCAGCATCTACGGAGCAGCGATCGGCTTTGGTTCCATCTTGGGGCAAATCCTCGGAGGATTTCTGATCCAAGCCAATATCTTCGGTTTGGGATGGCGCCCGATCTTTCTAATTAACGTTCCCATCGGCTTGGCAACGGTCGCTGCTGCCTGGTTCGTGCTTCGGGAATCACAGTCCGAAAGACCTTCCCGATTGGACCCAATCGGTACCGTTCTACTTTCGCTCGCGCTTTTTCTATTTTCACTCCCTTTCATGGAAGGACGAGACGCTGGCTGGCCTGCCTGGGCATGGATCGCCCTGGCGGCCAGCGTCCCTCTTTTTGCCGTCTTTCTGCGCTGGGAAAACCGCCTGGCACGCAATGGGGCCACCCCTCTGGTCGAACCCCGTCTTCTTCAAGACCGGGGCTTTCTCGTCGGCATCGGCGTCACCTGCATTTATTTCGCCGGCCACAGTTCGATGCTGCTGGTGCTATGTCTGTTTCTGCAACTCAGCCTTAATCTCAACCCGTTCCAGGCTGGACTTTCGCTGGCTCCGTTCTCCTTCGGGTTTCTTCTGGGCTCAACCTTGTCGGGCAAACTTAACGGCTATCTTGGCAGGAACTCGCTGCACGTGGGGACCGCGGTATTGGCGGTTACACTTGCCGCCTTGGCTTTGGAAGCGTCCAACATCCACGGCCAGCAAAGCTTCCTTTTTGTTTTCTCGTGCTTTCTGTACGGGATCGGACGAGGGCTAGTCACAACGCCGCTCTTTAACACGGTGCTCAGCGGTGTACCCACGCAAGACGCAGGCGCTGCAGCAGGAATTGTATCAACAGCTCAGCAGGTCGCAAATTCAGTTGGTATCGCTGTGCTTGGCGCTGTCGCGTTCTCCGTCATTCCACATCGCGCGACAGCATCGGATTATGCTCACGGTTTCGTGTTATCCAGCGTCGTGAACCTATTCATGGTTGGCGCGGCCTCGATCTTGCTTTTTCTCATCCCAAAAAAGCGGGGACTTGAAGCGGCGCCGGAAGGCGAAGCTTCGTTGGAAGCATCTTAAGCGGCGCCTTATTATATCTCGGTCTGGAGATCCTGAACCATGCGCCGGACGTAAGTAATCCGGGAACGCGGCCTGAGAATCTTCAGGCTCCGCTGGTACGAACCCACCTCCAGGAGTTCAATTGTGACTCGGCGAGAACCCCAGTTCACCATTTCCCGGCGAGACGGCATATAGAGATCGATCGTATTCGTTCCAACTAGCGCCGAACCGTAGTCATCAACCACATACTGCTGGTGCGAACCCACGATTCGAAACTTCGTTCCAACGGGAAACCGCGACCAATCCGCTGCTGCACTGTTGATTTCAGTAGCAGCCAATCGGCCATCGACAGCGTTGCTCTTCCCGTATCGCCGGTGTGCCCGTTCTGTGTGGCAATAGGCAGTCGTTTTCACCTGGACGAGTTTATGAAGAGACGCTTTGCCTCGGAGTGCCGTACCATTCTTAAGTTGGCTTCCGTCTTGGGAGCAGCCAACTACAAAAATTGACACTCCCAACGACACGGCGTGGAAGGCTCTCATCTAGACAACACGCCGTCTATTTTTTTCAGAAGTCCCACAATGTCAATAACAATAGGAGTTCGAGAAGTGCGAGGGTTTCAAGGAGCACCGGTTCCACCCGCTGGGCGAATCCACACACTGAATCGGAGTTTTGGCTTGCTATCCCGTCCCATTCGCCACGCTAAACTCCTTGAACTCCTTGAACTCCTTGAACTCCTTGAACTCCTTGAACTCCTTGAACTCCTTGAACTCCTTGAACTCCTTGAACTCCTTGAACTCCTTGAACTCCCGATTTCGCTTGCCCGTAGAGCTGCCATGCTACAGAAGCAAAAGCTACGTCGGGCAAGCCTTGAACTCCTTCTCCCTACTCCGCCTCCGAGATCGTATTATCCCCCTTCACGTCGCTCCATCGAACAAAGGCGCAGATGCCTCGTTTTGAGGTTCTCACAAAATCCCAGAACGGCTGGATTTCCGGACTCCAATTCTCTTCGCCGGCCTTAGCCACGGCTTGAGAAGTATTCAGTCCTTCGTGATACAAAATGTGAAACGCCCGCTTTACCTCCAAGCGCAGACTTGAGCCAAAGCCTGCCCGGCGAAGGGCAACCACATTGATACCAACGATACTGTTTCTGCCGGCCTCGGTACCGAACGGTGGCACATCTTTGCCAACGGCAGAACCGCCCTGCATGATCGACATGCTACCGAGACGGGTGTGCTGATGGACGACCGAGCCACCTCCGAGGAACGCTTTGTCGTGGACCTCGACGTACCCGCCCAGAAGCACATTATTCGCTAAGATCACTTGATTGCCTAAGCGCGAATTGTGACCAAGATGCGCGCCCACCATCAACAGACACTGGTTCCCGAGAACGGTTAAAGTATCGGGTTTAGTTCCGCGATGAATCGTGCAGTACTCCCTCAGAATATTGTCATTGCCGATCTCAACACCGCTAGGGCTGTCCGGCCGATACGACAGATCCTGGGGGAATCCGCCAATGACGCTCCCATAACCAATTGTGTTGCCAGAACCGATCTTTACTTGGCCCACAATGATAGCGCCCGCCTGAACTTTGGTTCCTGCCCCGATAGACACCGGCCCTTCAATCACAACGTTTGGCCCGATTTCCACATCGGGCTCAAGGTGGGCGCCTGGGTCGACGACAGCGGTAGAATGAATCATGGTACAAAGAGCCTGGCTTTCTCAAAAATGCATGCGCATTTCTCAGTGAGGCAGGCTAGGATCCGGCCGTGAGAATTCTTGTTACTGGAGGGGCCGGGTACATCGGCAGCGTTTGCGTTGAGGATCTGCTAAATCGGGGACACAACGTCACGGTGTTCGATAACCTGACCGAAGGGCACAAGAACGCGATCGACCACCGCGCGAAATTTGTCCAAGGCGATCTGGCAGATGAACCGGCTGTGTCGGACCTGATTCGCACGGAACGACCGGAAGCAGTGATGCACTTTGCGGCAAACGCGCTGGTCGGCGAATCGATGCAGAACCCTTACAAATACTTTTACAACAATGTCTCCTGCGGCCTGAACCTGTTGCACGCGATGGTGGAAAATGGCGTAAAACGGTTCGTCTTCTCATCGAGCTGCGCGACTTACGGCACACCGGAAACTGTGCCGATCGATGAGCTCGCTCCCCAAAACCCAGTTAACCCGTACGGAGAATCAAAACTGATTTTCGAGAAGGTTCTACGCTGGTTCGACCAGATTCATGGCATGATTTTTGCCTCGCTACGCTACTTCAATGCGGCCGGCGCTACTGAAACTTTCGGTGAAGATCACCGGATTGAGACCCACCTTATCCCCTGCGTGCTGCAAGTGCCTCTAGGGAAACGTGAACATGCCCAGGTATTCGGGACGGACTATCCGACCCCCGATGGGAGTTGTATCCGGGATTACATCCATGTGACTGACCTCGCTCAAGCGCACGCGCTCGCTCTCGAGGTGAAAGCAAGCGATTATTTCAACCTCGGGATCGGCGACGGCGTCTCTGTCCTGGAGGTTATCGATGCCTGCAAAAAGGTGACGGGAAAGGACATACCGGTTTTAAAGCAACCTCGGCGTCTGGGAGATCCTCCCCGTCTAATCGCGGCGGCTCGCAAGGCGCACGAGGTCTTGGGTTGGCGCCCGCAGTTCGATCGAATCGAGGACATCGTCAGCAGCGCGTGGAGCTGGCACGTTCGCCATCCCAACGGCTACGGCGACTGATTATCGGTCACCGATTGGCCTGGTCAGACGTCTGAATACAAAATGTACAGATCCGGTCCATCCCTCGTTCGGAACCTTCAAGTTCCCGAAGATCGCCGAAACCCGGATTCTCCTTGCAATTCGACGAGCGAAGCGATTCGGTGTACGACGATCTCGCGCTCCCAAAACGGAAGATGATCTGCCGGCTCTTCGTCCTTCTATCGTTATTTTTTCTGCCGGCCTATCTCTACGCCCAGGCAAATCAGTCGAGTTCCTCGAATCCGTTGACGGACTTGAACCCGACTGAGCCAGGCGGCAAGTTTGGACAGTCGCCTGTTGAAATCACATCGGAAGGCCAGACGCGCTACGAAGGGGGAGTCGCCATCGCGGAAAACCACGTCGTGATCCACTATGGCGACGTCGCGATCTATTGCGAGTACGCACTGTATAACCCCGAGACGCACGACGTATTTGTCAAAGAGCGTGTCCGCATCTATCGCGGCGATTATGCCTTTGTTTGCGACCGGGCGGTTTACAATCTTGAGACGAAACGGTTGTACATGGCGGATTTCGCCGGGGCGAAGCTCCCTTTCGAGATCACCGGGACCAATCTGACCTCGTTTGATCCAAACGAATACCAGATCTATGACGGGAGCTTTACTACCAGCGATTCGTCGCAGCCCGACTACCACATCCAGGCTAAAGGGATCCGGATCTATCCCAATGACCGGATCATTTTCACGAATGCTTGGGTTTACATTAAAGACCTTCCGGTTTTTTGGTTTCCCTATTTGTACCAATCGTTGAATAACCAGTTCCTCTTCTTGCTCAGCCCCGGGTACAACAGCAATTATGGCGCGTACATGGTCAGTGATATCGGTTTTCCGGTTTTTGATCATTTTAATGCCATTCTTCACCTGAACGCCTACACGCTGCGCGGTCCCGCCTTGGGGATAGAGGTCAATTACAACCTTGGCGAGGTAGAGCAACAAGACACCCTCAAGATCAACAGCTTTTTTATTAAGGATAAAGGGGCGAATATCAACGATACCTCGCTCGGCCGGGAACAGGTTTCCGATGGGCGCTACCGCCTCAGCTACGAGTCTCGCACTTACCTGGCGAGCGATACCTCATTGGTCCTCGAAGTTAACAAATTCAGCGATCCGTACTTGCTGGAGGACTTTTTCCCCTTTGAATTCGAGGTCGATCCGCAGCCGCGAACCTACGTCGAGCTAATCAAGGCAGGCGACGCGTACGCGCTAAGCCTGTTCGCCAACTATCAAGCCAATAACTTCCTTCAAACCACCGAAAAATTACCCGAGCTCTCCTGGGAGGTCGTGCGGACACCACTATTCAACTCTCCGATTTATTACGAAGGCACGACTACGGCCGGGTGGGATGAACTAGCTCAGCCGTCCGGTACTTTTTTCAATCCAACATTAAACCCGGATTATTCCTCGTTCCGACTTGATTCTTTCCACCAGCTCACCTACCCAAAAACCTATTTTGGATTCCTTTCCATCGTGCCGCGCGCCGGTTTCCGGGTTACCTATTATAGCCGAACTGGGGATGTGACCCAAGGAGATCCGGCCTTAGGTATTCCTTTCGGCTCGGTTGTTTATCAGCCGCCAGGGACCAGATTCGTTTTCAATACCGGGTTCGATACCTCATTCAAACTCTCCCATATCTACGAAGGGGTACAGGCGCACTGGCTTGGACTCGACGGCTTGTTGCACGTGATCCAGCCGTATGCCGATTACGCCTGGGTCTCCACCCCGAATATCGGCCCGGGCAAGGTCCTTCCTTACGACCGGTATATCACCAGTACCTATTTACCGGCCATCGATTTCCCTGAATTCACCGCTACCGACTCGATCGCACACGAGTCGGTTTTGCGCCTCGGCATACTCAACAAATTTGAAACCCGGCGCGACAACGCGACCTTTCAGTGGCTGACGTTGGACACTTTCTTGGACGTGAATTTCAAAAATCCGTACGAGCAGACGTATTATTCGGACATCCAGGAACAAGTCCGGTTCAATCCGGTACCTTGGCTGAGTCTTACGGAGTACGCCCAAATCCCTTGGATCGACAAGAAACAGTTTTGGGAGTTCAACACGGTCTTGACCTGGACCGTCACTCCAAACATCGATGTGACACTTTTGCACTCTTACCTGAGTCACAATCCGCTCGAACCCAAGACCAACAGCACTTATTTGCAGACCTACTTCAGGATCAATTCCAACTGGGGCTTCAGTATCCTTGAGGAATACGATCAGACTACGGGGCGGTTGGGCGTCCAAAAATACACGTTCCATCGGGATCTCAGCAGCTGGATCGCGTCCCTTGGACTTTACGAAAACAATAATGGTGGAAGCAAAAACACCTACGGCGTGGAGTTAATTTTGACCCTCAAGGATCTGCCCAAATATGGCTTCCCGGTGAATCTCAGCCCGGGACTCTAATCATCGCGTTCGAGAGCTTTCACTGGACAAGACGCCAAAGCTTCCGTATCTGGGGTCCTTTGTAAGAATAGGATGTATGGAAATTGCCATTATTGGATCGGGCTACGTGGGACTGGTGACCGGAACGTGTTTTGCCGAGGTAGGACACGACGTCATCTGTGTCGATAATGACGAGAGGAAAGTAAAAGCGCTGCAGAGCGGCACCATCCCCATTTATGAGCCGGGGCTCGACGACCTGGTTCACCGGAATGTGGCTGCGCGCCGGCTCCGTTTCACGACCAGCATTGAGGAAGGCGTTGATAACTCTCAGGTGATCTTTATCGCGGTGCCAACGCCACCGCAAACTGACGGAAGCGTCGATCTTACCTATATTGAAAGGGTGGCTCGCGAGATTGCGTCCGTGCTCAAGAGCTATCGTGTGATCGTCGACAAGAGCACTGTGCCCGTCAAGACCGGCGAGAAAGTTGCCGATACCATCCGACGATATAATAAGGTCGGCGTAGAATTCGATGTGGTCAGCAATCCTGAGTTTCTGCGAGAAGGATGCGCTGTGGAAGATCTGATGCAACCGGATCGGATCGTCATCGGAACAAACAGTGATCGCGCGTTAGCTCTGATGCGCAAGATTTACGAGCCATTTATGGCGCCCGTGATGGTTACGGACGTAAACAGCGCTGAGCTGATTAAACACGCGGCCAATTCTTTCCTGGCGCTTAAGATCTCATACATAAATGCGGTTTCGGTGATTTGTGAGGCCAGCGGTGCCGACGTCGAGAAAGTCGCTGACGGCATCGGAGCTGACAAACGGATCGGTCGAAGTTTCCTCAGCGCCGGTCTCGGTTACGGAGGCTCTTGCTTCCCGAAGGACATCGCAGCGTTTATCGCCATTAGCGAGCAACTGGGCACCCCCTTCAACCTCCTGAAAGAAGTTCAGCTGATCAATCAGAATCAACGGGAGCGCTTTGTAAAGAAACTGCGAGAGACTCTTTGGGTCCTGAAAGAAAAACGGCTAGCCGTCTGGGGCCTCACCTTCAAGCCGAATACCGACGATGTCCGCAGCTCGGTCGCAATCGAGTTGGTGAACGACCTCTGTCGCGAAGGCGCAAACGTGGTTGCGTATGATCCGAAGGGAATCTCAAAAGTGCGGGAGTTCAAACTCTGCCCGGACGCTGTTCTGGTCTCGTCCCCACTCGAAGCCGTTCGAGACGCGGAAGCGCTTATCATCGCCACCGAGTGGAGTGAATTCGAGAACGTTGACTTTTCCGAAGTGAGGCGTCTGATGCACACCCCGCTGATCTTTGATGGTCGCAACCTGCTCGATCCTAAGACCATGCGCGATTTCGGTTTTCAGTATCACGGGATCGGCCGAGCTACGGTGTAGATAGCCGCGAAATCGGCTGTGGATCGAGGAGCCAGCGAATCGGCGACCCGAGGACGCGCATGCGCATCAGCATGAGGAAACCAGCCTTTATCCCGGAGGGATGAAACGAGGGTAGCGACTCGACTGAGCTTGCCGAAGTCCAGGCATGAAATGCCTGGTAAAGGGCAGAAATGATCCGTCTCCGCCGAGGCGGATGTGATCTGCGGCGCCACGCCAAGCGAAACTGCCCACTCTCAAAACTGCTGGCCGGTCGACCCGTCACGTGGAACCTTTTAGGGGTTCTCTCTACGACCGCTGCTCGACCGTGACAGCCGGAGTGAACAAACCGGAACGGTATGGCAGATGACAATCCACGACAAAGTTGCCTCAGAGCGTTGCAGCAATGGGAGTCATCCAGAGCATTCGCTGACGATGTGCTGCACCGGACACTGGACAGCTGCGGGCTGACCCCGGTCAATCGGGCTTTTGTCACCGAGGCCTTCTACGGAGTCATCCGCAACCGGTCTTTGTTGGACTTTATTATTGAGCGGTTTCGTCCGTCCAAACTTGATAACCAAACCCGCCTGGTACTGCAGCTCGGGCTTTACCAGTTGTACAAGATGCGCGTCGCGCCTCACGCCGCCGTCTATGAAACCGTTAACCTTGCGGGACCTGCCAGGTCTCTCGTGAACGCGATACTCAGAAAAGCGATCAACGAAAGAGACGCCGTTCTCTCTGACGTCGAGATTGCGCCAGCTTACATTCGCTGGTCCCACCCGGAATTTCTCTATTCGCGCTGGAGCGAAGAACTTGGCTCAGGCGGTGCAGAAGGGCTCTGCCGATGGAACAACGAACCCGCGAAAATCTACGTTCGTCCCAACCGTCTACGCGCCACCAAAGAAACCCTTCTGGAGCATGCGGATGGAGCGAAGCAGTCGCTTCTACATACCGACTGTTTGGAGGTGGATCATTTGCCTGCAACCTGGATTGCATCCGGGGTGGTATACGTTCAAGACCCAAGCACTCTGCTAGCCTGCGAGGTTCTCAGTCCGCGCCCGGGCGAGAAGGTCTTGGACGCCTGCGCTGCACCCGGCGGAAAGACTGGTTATCTAGCCCAGCTAATGGCCAATTCCGGATCGGTGCTGGCTTGTGATTATGAACCGTCGCGATTGGCGCGATTGCGAGAGAACCTGACCAGGCTGGGCGTTTCCAATACCACCATTATGAGGGTTGATTGGTTACAAGGTTCACCCTCGCTCCCAGACACAAGTTTCGATGCCATTTTGCTCGATGTGCCTTGCACTAACACCGGCGTAATCCGTCGCCGGACCGACGTACGCTGGCGGCTTACCCCGAATGATTTCCGGCGGATGCCGAAGTTGCAAACCCGGATCGTCGAGAACGTGGTTCCTTACCTTCGCAGCGGCGGCCGGCTCGTTTACAGCACTTGCAGCGTTGAACCAGAAGAGAACGAGCAAGTCGTTGCGCACATCGGCGAGTCGATCCCTTATTTGAGACTGGTAAGTAAAAAAAGCATCCTGCCAACCCGGGATGGCATGGACGGCGCTTTCGTGGCCTTGTTTAGCCGCGATTAGCCGCGATTAGCGAACCCCCAGTCGCGGTCGGACAGCCGCTGCTGCGGCTATCTTTGATGCTCCGCTCAACTCGTCTTTTGATAGAATCGAAGCGCTTCGATTTTCTCGGTCAATTCGTCCAGCGGATAAACTCCTTGTTCACCACCCGATCCAGGATCTTGGATCAGATAGTGAAAGCCGCGTTTGCCAACAATCACCACAAAGTGAGTGATCCCGCCTGGCAGGCGTAACCGAATAATTACCGGGTTGCCCCGAATGAGATTGCTATCGATCAAGAAAAAGGAAGGAAGATCTTCGTAAGCCTTTTTTGCCTTACCCGGAACAAAATCAGCCGCCTTTTCCCAGAGCAGCCAACCCTCAGCCGTAAATCCATCATGCGCGATCAAGAATTGGTTCAACTGACCGGGGTCTAGTTCGAGCCCGTAAAACGCCAGAACCATTGCCGCGGAACTCACGGCACAACCTTCCGCAGCCATGGTTCCTTGGGTGCCCGCCAAAGAATCATTTGCCCATCTCTCATCACCCTGCGCGAATCGGGGCACAGCCAGGCGTACCCGGTAAGGAAAGTACAGGCCACCGGAGGATCGGATTTGGCGCGGCCAGAAGTAATACCAGCTTAAGACCGATAAGAGAAACACGACGCCCAGACCCAATAGCCAAAACCAACCGCGCTTTCTAAATGCCCGTTTCAGGGCCGGCTTGGAGTCACCTTTTGCTACAACTTGCATCACCCGATCTCACGCAGTTTAGCACGTTCTATCAGCGCCCCGCGAATTTATTAAATTGCCCCGGGGCCGCGCTCACCTATCGTACTGCTGTGAGCGGCAGTGCCACGACGGTCGGGAAACCAATGAAAGGGCGTTCCCTCCAATACAATCGCCGCGTTCTGATCTCCGTGGTGATCGCAATTCCGGTCCTGGTAGCAGGGCTTTTCTTCTTCGTTTCAAGGCAACTCCGACGCGATGAAGGCCTTGGGCTAGAGATTGTGGGACGCATGCACGTCGCCCGCGAACAATTGTTCGTTATTCAAGATCTACTCGACCAAGCCGACAACGCTCGCCGCGGTTATCTTCTAACCGGACAATTCGATAACCTCTTACCCTTTTGGCTGGCAAAAGCCGAATTACCCTCCCAGTTGCTGAATCTTCGCCAGGTTTTGGCTGCCGAACCTCGCCAATTGGTTCAAGTGGCTCGCCTGACCACGGCCATCCAAAGAAAACTGGATGAGTTGAGTCAAAGTATTGCCCTCAGAGAGAGTGGGAATAGTAACGCAGCGATCGCCGTTCTGCTTTCCTCGGGGGCCGGATCACTGTTGAGCGAGATCCACGCCGCGATCTTTACAATGCAAGCCTACGAAAACGTCGCCCTGGCTGAACGCAACGCAAATAACGACGCGCAGCTGGATTTGCGCGACGACATTTTCACCGTCCTGTTAGCAACTAGCACGCTCGTAGTTGTCGGAGCCGGCATCCTTTTTTTGCGGATACAACAACTCCAAAATATTATAACCGTCTGCGCTTGGACCCAACGGGTTAACTACCGGGGCAAATGGATGCGAATGGAAGAGTTCCTCTGGGAAAGGTTTCGAGTAAAGGTTTCTCACGGTATCTCGGAAGAGGCTTTTGATGGAGTGATGGGGATCGTGGGAAAGAATCTGACAATTCCTGACAATCGCAGCGACCGGACGCCCCTCAGCGGTAGTGATGCACCAAAAATCAAGTAGCACATTCTTTCGATTCATTGGACTCGTTTCGTTGGCGCTGAGCTCGACGCTGTTTTTCAACGCGTGTTCCACCTGGCCTGGGCGTGGCGTCAAGAGTACGCTTTGGCAGGTCAAGGGCTCTCACAACTCGGTCTATCTGCTGGGCTCGATTCATGTACTTCCTGCGTCAGTCTACCCCTTACACCTGGCACTGCAAAAGGCATTCAACA
>Ga0307476_10001898_pt1 | contig 12602 bp, 13 predicted proteins | sample atmos_gasesECM2C_2_FD_203314 | JGI IMG/M metagenome (GOLD analysis project Ga0307476, IMG submission 203314) | Hardwood forest soil microbial communities from Morgan-Monroe State Forest, Indiana, United States - atmos_gasesECM2C_05 | ecosystem: Environmental > Terrestrial > Soil > Temperate... | reverse complement strand
GTCGGGTTGCACGGCTTTCACGTAGTCATGGGTCTTTTGGCCTTGACCACCGTGATGCTTTTCACAATCTTTGGAGCAGTCAGGCACGAACACGGCGAGCGCATCGAGGTGCTGTCTCTCTATTGGCACTTCGTGGACGCAGTTTGGGTTGTGGTCTTCACCGTCGTTTACGTCATTGGGCGCTGAACGGGAAACAAGATGAGCATGGACACACTCGCGCAAGCTGACCGGGCACCCGAGACGATCGAAATGCCGGCGCCTTCAGCCTGGCCGATCATTCTGGCCTTCGGGCTGACTTTGGTTTTTGCCGGTTTAGTTACCAGTTGGTCTGTGAGTTTTCTCGGAGCGATCTTGGCCGTGAGCGGGTGCATCGGGTGGTTCCGCGATGTCCTGCCGCACGAGAAGCATGAATCTATCTCCGTGATTGAGACAGCTCGGCCCGTCAGCACCAGTCGTCCACGAGTAGCTGCAGTCGAGTGGATGACAGAAGAACTGCACCGAGCCCGATTACCGCTGGAGGTCTACCCAATCAGAGCCGGTGTGAAGGGTGGCATGGCCGGAAGCGTGGCGATGGCTTTTCTGGCGGTCATGTATGGAATTATCAGCGGACGCGGCATGTGGTATGCAATCAATGTTCTCGCTGCGGGCTTTTTCCCTGGCAGGCACGCTCTATCGCAGATCGGCGCGTTTCAATGGGACTCCCTGCTCATCGCCAGCGTCGTCCACTTGCTCGTTTCCTTGAGCGTTGGACTTCTCTACGGTGCGACGCTACCCATGCTTCCACGGCACCCGATTCTCCTGGGTGGCTTAGTCGCACCCGTCTTATGGTCGGGCTTAGTCCATAGCTTTGTTGAACTCATCGATCCAACCCTTAACCAGGAGATCGACTGGGTGTGGTTCGTTTTTTCCCAAGTCGGATTTGGGATTGTCGCTGGCATAGTAGTCTCCCGACACCAACGTGTACCAACCCGGCAGAATCTTCCTTTTGCGGTCCGCGCAGGGTTTGAAGTGCTGGGAGGCATTAACGGGAAAGATAAAGATGAAGGGAAGCCCCGGTGATGAACTGGCAAATCATCGGTTCCACGCTGGCAATGTTTGCCGTTGCATTGTGTGTTGCGTGTAGCAACGCATCGGGCCGTCCTGCACGAAACTCGGCCGATGTTGCGCCAGATCAGATTGTGAATTTTGATGTGCTCTATGGCCAGAACTGCGCAGGCTGCCATGGCGTGGAAGGCAGCGGCGGAGCAGCTATGTCCCTGGCGAATCCCACTTTTCTCGCCATGGCTGACGATGACGTCATTCGTCGCACCTCGGCCAACGGAGTGCCAGGTACGCCCATGCCCGCTTTTGCGCAGAGCGCAGGTGGAATGCTTACCGACAAGCAGATCGACGCTCTTGTGCGCGGAATTCGATCCTGGGCGAAGCCCAATGCGCTTCGCGGTACGACTGCGCCGGCCTATGCGGCGCAGGCTTCCGGCGATGCGCAACACGGTGCCAACGCATATCGGACCTATTGTTCTTCCTGTCATGGAGCGGACGGCCGCGGAGGGAGCAAGGCCAGCTCGATCGTAGATGGTTCGTACCTTGCATTGGTGAGCGACCAACAACTTCGAACCATCGTGATTGCAGGCCGGCCCGAGTTGGGTGCGCCGGATTGGCGCGGCGACGTCGAGGGCCGGCCCATGTCGCCGCAAGACATTTCTGATGTGGTGGCGTGGCTTTCGAGTCAACGGCCAAAGTTCCCTGGCCAGCCGTACTCGACTGCCGCGATAAACCCGGCCAAGGGAGGATCTCGATGAGCACGGAGAACGGAATTTCCAGACGCGCGGCTCTTGTGAAACTGGGTATGTTTCTCAACGGTATCGTGGGAGCGGCTTTAGCCGTGCCGATCGTGCGCTATCTCCTTTCGCCGGTGATTCGAGAAAAGAAGTTTGGATACGAGTCGTGGCTCTCTCTCGGCGGATTGGAACAGTTTCCTAGCGGTCAAACCCGGCTCGCCACCTACAAGAATCCCGTGGTCAATGCCTGGGACGGAGCAACCGGCGATATCGCGTGCTGGGTTCGAAATGTTGATGATCAGAAATTCCAGGTCTTCGCCATCAACTGTGCGCACCTTGGCTGCCCGGTTCGCTGGTTCCCCCAGTCGAACCTCTTCATGTGTCCGTGCCATGGTGGCGCTTACTACCAGGATGGCTCGCGGGCCTCGGGCCCTCCCGAGCGCGGATTGTTCCAGTACAGCTACAAAATCGAAAACGGAAAACTTCTCATTAAGGCTGGCGAAATGCCAACTCCCGGTCAGCCCGTTGCAGATAAGGCGGGAGGGAAGACGAGATGCGCCTGATCAAAAAAATCGGCGACTGGTTCGATCTGCGACTGCAATTGAGCACGCCGATTCGCGAAACCGCCGAGCACTCTGTTCCGCGCGAGACGGCAAGCTGGTTCTATGTCTTCGGCAGTGCCGCACTCACATGTTTCATGCTCCAGATTGTTACCGGCATACTGCTTGCTCTGATCTACGTGCCTTCCGCGGGAGAGGCGTGGAACAGCCTCCAGACACTCAATCACGGCGTTTCCCTGGGTTGGTTCATTCGAGCTCTGCACGGGTGGGGCTCGAATTTCATGGTTGCGATTGTGCTGATCCACATGGTGCAGGTCTTCCTCTTTGGTGCCTACAAGTTTCCGAGAGAGCTGACGTGGATCGTTGGCGTCCTTCTTTTGCTCGTGACGCTTGGCATGGCCTTTACCGGACAGGTGTTGAGATTTGACCAGGACGCTTACTGGGGATTAGGCATCGGGGCCTCGATCGCAAGCCGAGTCCCGGTGATCGGACCTTGGGCTGTGAGCCTGATGCTCGGCGGTCCCATCATCGCAGGTGCAACGCTTTCGCGGTTCTTTGCACTACATGTTTTTGTTGTCCCCGGACTACTGATTGCTTTTGTCGGCGTGCATCTGCTCATGGTGCTGAAACTAGGAATCAACGAGTGGCCCATGCCGGGGCGCATCGTTCGGCGAGCCACGTACTTGCAGGAATATCGCGAACTCACGCACAAGCAGGGTGTGCCGTTCGTACCCGAGGCAGTGTGGAAAGACATTTTGTTCTCCGGGTTCATTCTTATTGCGATTGCTGTTTGCGCGGTTCATTTTGGTCCCTTTGGTCCCAGCGGCCAACCAGATCCGACGATTATTCAGACCGCCCCACGTCCCGATTTCTTCTTCTTGTGGCTGTATGCTCTGCTCTCGTTCCTTCCTCCATCGGCCGAGACGCCCATCCTTCTGATTGGTCCCGCCATCGGAATCCTTATTCTGCTGGCGCTTCCGTTTGTGGCAGGCGAAGGTGAGAAGAGCTGGAAACGCAGGCCCATTGCTGTCCTCACGATTTTGCTGGTCGCCGTAGGCCTCGGCACTCTGACTCATCTGGCTGAACACACGCCCTGGAGCCCGGTGATGGATGCCTGGAGCAGTCAGCCGATTCCGTCTGAATTCCTGAACGGCCGGACGGCGTTGGAACGCCACGGCGCGCTCGTCTTCCAAGCCAAGCAATGTCACAACTGTCATTCGCTGGATGACAAGGGAGGTCAGCGCGGGCCGGCGCTCGACAGTGTTGCTCTGCGCCTTACCGAAGATCAACTTATTCGCCAGGTGATTCAGGGAGGAGGAAATATGCCAGCGTACGGAAAAAATCTCAGTCCGGCGGAAACAACTGCGCTCGTAGCATTCCTGGAAACACTGCATCCGGCAAATCAAAAGCCGGCACGCAATGCTTCTCAAGCGGTGGCGCTCGGGGCAAGCGAGGTCTCTCCACGGTAAACCTGGCCATGTTCGAGCCCCATGCCTACGTGCAGTTGTGGTCGCTCCCGTTCGCCATCGCGTCCACACTGGTGGTGTTCGCGGCGCTGGTTTATTTGCGCGGCTGGCGTTCTCTTCGAAATGCTTTTCCCAACCTGATTCCAGGTTGGCGGCTCGCAGCGTTCATGGGTGGTCTGGTCTCAGTGTGGACCGCGGTCGCGTCTCCGCTTGCCGCACTCGATCATCACTCACTCACGATTCACATGCTGAAGCACCTTCTGTTGATGACGATTGCGGCTCCGCTGGTTCTAGCGGGAGCGCCAGCGTTTGCAATGGCGTGCGGCTTACCGAAGCTCTTCATTACGAGCGCTGGCCGCAGGCGGCCAGCACGATGGCTCGAACGCTGTCTTATGCACCCTGGATTGTGCTGGCTGGCGGGAACGGCGGCCGTAATCGGATGGCATCTTCCCGTTGCGTTTCAGTGGGGCATGCACTCTCACTGGGTTCATGACCTGGAAGACTTGTCTTTTCTAGCGGCTGGCTTTTTGTTCTGGTGTCCCATCGTGCAGTCTTCGCCGTGTGCGACGCAGTCACCTCGGTGGTCGATGGCCTTGTACCTCTTCCTCGCCACGCTGCCTTGCGACATTCTTTCTGCATTCCTCGTGTTCTGTAATCGACTCGTCTATCCCTACTATCTGGCGACGCCCCAGCTGTTCAGTATGGCCTCTCTTCAGGACCAGGAATGTGCAGGCGCGCTGATGTGGGTTTGGGTGACATTCGCATACCTGATTCCTGCGGTCGCTATCACCGTGCAGATACTTTCCTCCTCGAATACCCAATCGCAAGGATCGATCCGAACCGCGCGGCACATCGCAGCGGGACTGTCACGGAATGGTGCGAAGGTGCTGTAGATGTGGCGAGCGAACCTCTCCTTATTCTTATTACTACGGCTGCGCCCTCAACCGGGTAAAGGTCCATCAAACTCTGGCGATTTACATCCGGGCTGCCTGCTCCGATTATTGGGGCTAACCAACGATGCTCAGAGGGGAAAGCGCCCTGAGGGCATCCAGCGACGGTTGTCCTGGTCGAACTGGGTTACGGCGATCTGCACGCGAGCGCCAACCATGAGATGCAGCCGCTCCGCCCGCGGAAAGCTGCCCACAGACCAGTCCGGACGTTAGGAAAACTTCTTTCTTCCCGTCGAGCGTTCCCCCCGGCCAGAACGTAGCTCCCCCACCCAACTTGAACCAAATAAAGGAAAGAAAAAGCTTGCATTGTCGATAGTGATATAGTTAACTATATCAGTAGATGTCGACTAAAGGGCATCACCGCTTACACCTTGAGTACGCGGATGAAACCCTAACCCGAAAGTAGAAGCTTAAGGAGAATGAAAATATGAAATCCCTTCGTTTTACGCTGTCTGTTGTGCTGTTGTCGCTCTCCACCGTGGCTTTCGCGCAGTATGACGCGCAAAAGTCTTTCGACACACTGAAAACTTTGGCGGGAGAGTGGGAAGGCCCGGTGACCCTTGATCCGCCGACACCCGAGATGTCGACTGACAAACCCGTGCACGTCACCCTGCGCAAAACCTCACGGGGCAACGCGCTGGTGCACGAGATGCAGGAGGCCGGAACGCCGTTGGATGCCACAAAGTACGACCATCCGGTCACGATGCTTTACGTGGACGGCGATCACCTGACGCTGGTTCACTATTGTGACGCTGGCAATCGACCCCGGATGGTGGCGCGGACCGCGGCGGATGGGAAAAAGGTGGAATTCGACTTTGCCGATCTTTCGGGCAGCAATGAGCAAGGGCATATGTATCATGCCGTGTTCACCAACATCGACGCCAACCATCACATCGAGGACTGGACCTATATGATGCCGGGGGATAAGCCGATGCACGCGCACATGGATTTGCAGCGGACAAAGTGACGCTTCGCCGCCATGCATCGCGAGGAGTCCGAGGAGGCGCAGTGGTCGAGTTCAGCGATCGCTCGCGCCTCTCTCGGAAGGGCTCTATGGTTTCGTGGGGGCTACTTAGAACACAGGGAATATCTGGGAACACATGATGGATCATGAGTGGAATGACAGTCAGCCGATTTACCGCCAGCTTCGCGACCGCGTTGTCGACATGATACTCGACGGCGTGCTCAAGGAAGGCGATCCGCTGCCATCGGTGCGCAATGTCGCGGCCGAATATCGGGTCAATCACCTCACGGTTCTGAAGGGCTATCAACAACTGGTCGACGAGCAGCTTGTCGAGAGCAAAAGAGGTCGCGGCATGTTCATCAACGCCGGCGCGCGCAACCTACTGCTGCAGGGCGAACGCCAAAAGTTTCTTGCGGAACAATGGCCCCGGGTCTACGCAACCATTCAGCGGCTCGGCCTGACCACGGCGGAGCTTCTGGATGCCGTCAGTCGCCCGTCGTCGAGTGCCGCAGAACAGGAGCCGAAGGCATGACACTCGCCGCTTTGCCAATCATCGAAGCACGCGGCCTACGCAAGGCCTTCGGCACAACCATGGCGCTGGACGGCATAGATTTGCGCGTCGAAGAGGGCCGTATTCTCGGACTTATCGGCCCCAACGGCGCAGGCAAGAGCACCGCACTCAACGCGATTCTCGGCCTCACGCCGTATCAGGGAGAATTAAAGGTGCTGGGACGCGACCCCTGGACGGAGCGCGATCAGCTCACGCGCGATGTCTGCTTCATCGCCGATGTTGCCGTGTTGCCGCGCTGGATGCGGGTTTCGCAGGCGCTCGACTACGTTGCCGGAGTGCATCCCCGATTCGATCGCGCGAAGGCGCAAGGTTTTCTTGCAAAGACCGACATCAAGCCCGCGCGCAAGGTCAGGGAATTGTCGAAGGGCATGGTGACCCAGCTGCACCTCGCTCTGGTCATGGCCATTGACGCGAAGTTGCTAATTCTGGACGAGCCGACGATTGGCTTGGACATCCTGTATCGCAAGCAATTCTACGATTCACTGCTAAATGATTACTACGACCGCAGCCGCACAATCGTCGTGACGACACATCAAGTTGAAGACATTCAGAACGTCCTTACCGATGTCATGTTCATTAACCGTGGGCGCATCGTACTGGATTGCAGCATGGAAGACATCGAGTCGCGCTATCTGGAAGTGATGGTGAATCCCGATCGCGTCGCTTCAGCGCGGGCGCTCAGGCCGATTTACGAGCGCCCATTGCTCGGCCGCAGCATTTTGCTGTTCGATCAGAAATTGGATCATGTCAATCGGCAGCAACTCACCGCGCTGGGCGACGTGCGCACGCCCAGCATTGCCGACCTGTTCGTTGCCGTCATGGGCAATCACACCAGCCAACCACAAGGAGTATCCAGATGAGTACTCAATCGAATCCTATCGCCGAGTCTCTTGCCCCTTCGGCGGGCCCACCGGCGTCAACGTCCGTGACTCGCCCGTTCTACTGGTCCGTGCGTCGCGAATTGTGGGAGAACCGCTGGATTTATCTCGCACCTGTGGGGGTGGCCGCGGTATTTCTGTTCGGCTTTCTAATCGCCACGATTCATCTCCCCGGCAGGATGCGTGGCATGTCGATCGATCTGCACCATCGTGACGCCATCGCAATGCCCTACGACATCGTGGCCGGTCTGATGATGTTAATCACCATCCTGGTGAATGTGTTTTATTGCGCGGATGCGTTGTACGGCGAGCGTCGCGATCGCAGCATCCTGTTCTGGAAGTCGATGCCGGTCTCCGACCTCACCACGGTGCTCGCGAAAGCGAGTATTCCGCTCGTCATCGTGCCGCTGCTCGCATGCGCGACTGCCATGGTTGCGCAGTTCATCATGCTGCTGCTGAGCTCCGCCGCACTGCTGGCGAGCGGTTTGAGCGTCTCGCCGCTATGGACGGAGCTATCGTTTTTCCGTATGTCGCTGCTGCTCCTCTACCACGTTTTCACGGCCCATACGCTCTGGCCCGCGCCAGTCTATTGCTGGCTGCTGCTGGTGTCCGGCTGGGCGCGTCGCGCCACTCTGCTATGGGCGGCGTTACCGGTTGTCGCCATTGGCGGCCTCGAAGCGATTGTGTTCCGTACATGGCATTTCGCTGCCCTGATAGGGACTCGATTGATCGGCGCCGCGCCAGCGATCGACTTTGGGTCGCCCGATACGTTCCCCACGAATCCCATGACACACATCACTCCGCTTAATTTCCTGAGCAGCCCGGAGCTCTGGTTGGGACTGGCACTCAGCGCCGCTTTCCTCGCCGCAGCGGTCCGGCTGCGCCGCTATCAAGGTCCGGTCTGACTCTGATGAGCACACAATTCATTCGCGCGAAAGGAGAAAGATTATGAGCTTCGCTGAAGTGAAGGAACGGATTGCAGAAGCGTCTCCACATTTCAAGGCCAGAATCACCGCTGCTTTTTATTTCGTCACCCTAGTGACGGGAGGGGCCGTGATCTTCGCGCATGGCCGCTTGGGTTTGGTGTTCGATCTCATCGCGTCCATTTGCTATATCGCGGTAACAGCTCTCTTCTATGAGTTGAGCCGGTGAGCAGGGATTTCATTGCTCGCGGTATCGACGCCTGCGGGGTTGACGAGCTGGCGCGACAACCGGCGAACCAGAACATGGATTGATGGGATATCGGCCGGATCTCGCACAGCGCTAATAAGGAGGACAAAATGTCGCACTCGCCAATGCTACTTCTTCACATTTCTGCTGGCACCTTGGGAATGCTGTCGGGATTCGTGGCAGTGTTTCTCCTCAAGGGTTCCCGCCGGCACGCTCTCTCGGGAAAAGTATTTGTCGTATCAATGCTGTGCCTGTCAGCTACCGGGACGTTCCTGGCGGTCCTGAAAGCCGAACCGGGCAATATTCTGGGAGGTACTTTAACGCTCTATCTGGTGATAACAGCGTGGCTCACCGCCAGGCGCAGCGATGGGAAACCGGGCATTTTCGATTGGGGCGCGCTCTTCGTTGTCCTGGCGATCGGAGTGATCGAAGCAACGTTTGGGATAGAAGCGGCGACTAGTCCAACCGGGTTGAAGTACGAACTTCCTCCGTGGCCTTTTTTTCTCTTTAGTTCCGTGGCTCTGCTGGCTACCGTAGGGGACGTGCGTATGCTGGTACGCCGCGGCGTTTCCGGCGCCCAGCGCCTGGCGCGGCATCTTTGGCGCATGTGCTTTGCTCTATTCGTCGCCGCAGCGTCCATATTCCTGGCACGGCAACAGTTGTTTCCAGCCTTGATGCGCAAAACCGGGATGCTTCTTCTGCTGAGCATCCTGCCACTGATTTTGATGATTTTCTGGCTGATCCGAGTTCGCTTTGCGAATGCCTACGAGAAACGAGGGCCAGTGGTGCGCGAAACAGAACTATCACTGTCTGCACGTTGAACTTGATCTGGCAAGGAGAAGCCAATTTGAGCACCGCTGCTGATGCGAGACCGATTGGTCGGATTCGCTGCGGGAGCTTTCGACCTCACGGCGCAAGGTGGCGATCCGCAGTATGTAGCGTTGTGGCCCACTTCGCGAGTCTCTCTGAGGTCTTCGATGAGGGCTCCCAAATATATTGCCGACTTCGCTTTCCCCCAGATAGGCATTAGCGGCGGGAGTCAAGATGCTTACCCACAGGAGCGTAGCGGATTCCCGAGGACATGAGACTTATAAGAGACCAAGCTTATCGCATCTGCTATTTCGGGACCGAGCAGGAGAAGTTTGCGGCGTCGTCCGTGTTTCCAGTTCCCTTGTACTTCGCCAACTGTGGGTAGGGACACAGGGGCCGAGTTCGTTCCGTCTTCCCGTCCTGGATGCGCGATGCGATGACCTGGTCCGGCGCCTTTCCCGTTCCCACCCATTGGTCGATTGCCCGGATCGAATCAAAGGTGTTCGGGCCATCGCCTCCGCCGCAATGGTCCATCCCGGGAGCCATGAAGAGGCGGTAGGAGTCCCGTACATTCGCGGAGCCTCCCATAAAATCCAGGACGCTGTTGTAGTAGTTGATGCTGTTCAGAGGCGATATTGAGGGGTCACTCCAGCCGTGGTACTGCAGCAACTTTCCGCCACGGTGAAAGAAATCCCGCAGATTCGGGTCTGTGGCCCTGGTCACGCCGTCATCAATCCGATCGGCGAACGTCATCGCGGAATCGAAATCGAATGTCGTGAAATCCCAGTTGGCGTCATGAAATACACCGTATCTCAGATACTCGCTCGCCTGGGTCTCCGTTATGTCCGCATGCATCCGACCCACGTCGGAACTCCAGCCGAGTTCACTGCCCAGCATCAGCCCCGGATAAATCTGTTCTCTGGTACGTGGATTCACCGCCGGGCTGTAGAACGCTCGGGCTACGGCTACTTGCGCGGCGGTCAAACAATCCGGACCGTCCTCGCCCTTGCACTCCAAGGTCTTCAGGTCGAAGTCACAAAGCCGCGGATCCTCCAAAAGGCCGTCCTTGACTCCGTCGCGAGCGTCGCACGCCACCACTACTGCGTTGTGGATCAGGGGAAACTTGGAAGCTGGAATCAGCCCGCCCGGATTCTTGCGAATCGCCTGAGCCTTCCAGATGCTCGATGCCTGTAAGTGCGTGAGAAAGTTGGCGGGCGCTCCGGCGACAATTCCGTCGTAGTCAGCGGGAAATCTCTGGGCCTCCGTTAACCCTTGTCTGCCCCCGGTCGAACACCCGTTCCAATAGGAGAATGCTGGCTCGCGTCCGTAATAGGCTGCGATTATGATCTTGGCCAGGAGGGTCATTTCGTGAACGGCGCGGTAGCCGAAGTCGATCACTTTCTCTCGATGGCCGAGAGCGTAGCTTCCGTCGTTGTTCGGACCTTCATGGCCGGTATCGGTCGACGAGGTCGCGTAGCCTCGGGAAATGGCTGCTGCCATGCTCGCGTAGCTGATCGAGCCAGCCATGCCTCCGTTACCGACGCCCATAAACTTGCTGTTCCAATTGGCTGTAGGCATCCAAACTTCAAACTTGATTTCGGAATCCGTCGCGGGCCTGGTGACAGCAGCTACCCTGCAGAACTCTGGAAGGTCCTTCGCTGAAACGAAGGTGAGACCTCCGCGCGGCCCAGGCGCCGGAAAGGACGAGGGGGGATTTAACGCGCCGGCAGCCACCGTCTGGACAAACCTTATCGCGGTATCCGGCAGCTTCAGGGCGGTCAGGCTCTCGCAGGTCGCCGCAGAGGAGCCCAGCGAGCTCAGCGTGTTCATCAGAATCGCCGCGGAGATCACAACCGGCAGTTTCATAGGTCTTCCTTGCGGCGCCTGTGGAAGCGCAAGACCAATTGTTGGTTCCATTGTAGGCGTACAAAGGAGTTTCCCCAATTGGCTCTAGGGCTGGCTGAGCTGCATGTTTGGCGGGCGTGATTGCCCCGAGACCTGGCGGGGTATGTTGCCTGATCAGGTGCAATCGAATCTGACTCTTAGGCGAAAACATCCTGAGCCACCGGATCGGTATGACGCGTTCTTGCAGGAACTGAAGGAGCGGATCCGCCGCGCGCAGGTGCGCTAATGCTTCTCGTGGTATTACGGAACTTTGAGATTCAATAGCCGTACCCTTCAATGAGGTTGGAGGAACGGCAGCGAGCGCTTGATCCAAGGCGCCCGGGGCCAAGCTTGGCGCAACTTTCGATTGCTTCCGACCAGTGAACCGGGGCAGGTGATCGAGCCGCAGCATCATATAGTTTTGAGTGGCTTGGCCTGCTTTCGTAAGAATTGTGCATCTATAGTGAAATAGAACCAATGTGAGTCGACGATGCGGACGGCCCTGGACATCTTCGCGCAGATCTCTCGCAATCTCTGGGCGCACAAGCTGCGCTCGTTTCTCACCATGTTCGGGATCGCCTGGGGCGTGGGGTCCTTACTGCTGCTGGTGGGAGTCGGCGAAGGCTTCCGCTCGGGCAACAAGCGCGAACTGGCGGAGTTTGGGCAGGACATCATGTTTTTGTTTCCGGGGCGGGCACCGGCTGTGAAAGGCAACATGAACTCCGCGCGATCCTACCTGCTCACTTATCGGGACTACCTGGATATCAGGCAATTGGCATACGTCCGCAATGCTTGCCCGCTCATTTCTCGTACCGATCTTCACGAGGTCAGCGAATTTGCTAACGGCAGTGGCGAGATTCTGGGCACAGAATCGGAGCTCAACGAGATTAGTTATCTTCCGCTCAAGGAAGGGCGCTGGCTCAATGAATTGGATGGAGTGCAGCGACGAAATGTAATCGTTTTGGGAAACGAGTTGCTGAAGACGCTATTTCCCGGGCGTCCCGCGGTTGGCGCATTCGTCCTGCTGAATGGCATCCGATTCGAAGTGGTGGGTGCTATGCCGCACCTCGGGCGCGGCGACAACATGTGGCTGAACATGCGTGGCTACATCCCCTTCCAGGTGATGGCCAGCAATTTCCCGCTCAAGGGTGAAAACCATCAGAACTCCATTTCTTTTGTCGAGTATCAGCCGCGTGTCCCAGCGGAGCACTTGCTGGCGCAGGAAAAGGTCCACGAAATTATTGGCCGGAATCACGACTTTGATTCCGCCGACGAAAACGCTTTCGACGAGTGGGATACGATCCAGGAATCAAAGATGGTGGGAACAATTTTTGACGGGATGAACCTGTTTTTGGGAGCGGTAGGAATGGTCACGCTGGCGCTGGGCGCGATCGGAGTGATCAATATCATGCTGGTGGCGGTGAGTGAACGCACGCACGAAATTGGATTGCGGAAGGCCTTAGGCGCTACCAACCGGAACATCCTCTTTCATTTCCTTCTGGAAGGATTACTTCTCACGCTAGGGAGCGGGCTGATTGGTATGTTCCTGGCGACCGCCTTGATGTTGGCAA
>Ga0307476_10001896_pt1 | contig 12607 bp, 11 predicted proteins | sample atmos_gasesECM2C_2_FD_203314 | JGI IMG/M metagenome (GOLD analysis project Ga0307476, IMG submission 203314) | Hardwood forest soil microbial communities from Morgan-Monroe State Forest, Indiana, United States - atmos_gasesECM2C_05 | ecosystem: Environmental > Terrestrial > Soil > Temperate... | reverse complement strand
AGACGACGGCGATCTTCGAGCGGTATCCCGGCTCGCGGGCGACGTTGGCGATTTCGACGAGTCCGTCGGCGATCTCGGGGACCTCGAGCTCGAACAGCTTCTTGATCAGCTCTGGGTCGCGCCGGGAGACGATGATCGACGGCCCCTTGGTCGAGGGCGAGACCTCCTTGATGACGGCCTTGATGCGCTGCGAGTGGTCGTAGCGCTCGCCGTCAACCTGCTCAGACTTGGGTAGCAACGCCTCGACGCGCTCGCGCAGCTGGACCAAGGTGTAGCGCGAGTCGGACTGCTGCACGATGCCGGTGATCAGCTCGCCGACGCGGTCGCGGTATTCCTCGTACATCATGTCCCGCTCGGCCTCACGGATGCGCTGCAGGATCACCTGCTTGGCGGTCTGCGCGGCGATCCGCCCGAAGTCGTCGGGCGTGACGTCGCGTTCGTCGATCTGATCGCGGTACTGCTCGAACTTGGCGGGGTCGATTTCCGGTTCCTCGGGTTCGCGCAACTCGCCGGTCTCGGGGTCCACGACGGTGCCCTCGTCGATCGTCTCGACGATCAGGTGAGCCTCGAGCCGTTCCGGGATGATCAGTTCGATGACCCGGAAGTCCGCGGTCTCGCGGTCCATTTCCACCCGGGCGTACTTGGCCGAGCCAGGCTGCTTCTTGTAGGCCGACAGCAGCGCGTCCTCCAGGGCGACCATCAGCTTCTCGGGCTCGATGCCCTTCTCGCGGGCGAGCGCGTGCATTGCTTCGAGGATCTCGCGTGACATATCGGCTACTCCTCGATCAGGTTGGAGCGACGGATCTGCGTGTATGGGATCGTGACGACGCCGCCGTCGGCGGCGAGCGTGATCTCCGTGTCGGAGGCCCCGACGAGCTCTCCGGTGTAGCTGCGCCGGCTCGGCGCGGCGGCGGCGCGGATGTCGGCGGGCACCAGGGCGGGCGGGCAACTCATCCGCACCCGCGCGCGGCGGCCGACGAAGCGACGGAAGTGGTCGGGCTTGGTCAGGGGGCGCTCGATGCCGGGCGAGGAGACCTCCAGGGTGTGGCGCTCGCGCATCGGCGCGAGCGCGTGCGTGACCCGCTCGCAGAGCGCCAGCGTGACCCCGTCGGGATGGTCGATGAACACGCGCAGGGTGTCGCCGCCGGCCTGCTCGACGAGCAGCACCTCGACGTCCGGCTCGGGCTGAGCGAGCCGCTCCTCGATCTCTTTCTGCAGTGGCGTCATGGGCCCTCCTTCCATAAAAAAAGCGGGCGAGCGCCCACTTTCGGTCCGACAGCCGGCGTCGAGATGCCGGCGCGAAAGCTGTCGGACGAGGATAGCAGCGGCGCCCTTCGGGAGCTGTGGGTGGCGCTCTCCGAGAGCTGTGGGCGGCGCTCTCCGAGAGCCGCGGGTGGGCGCGCTTCAGGAGCCGTGGGCGGCGCGCCGGGCGCGGTCGCGGTAGACGCGGTAGTCGCGCCGCTCGGGTCGCAGCGAGCAGGCCAGCGCGAGCGGGTGGCAGGCCTCGCGGTGGCGGCCGAGTTGCTGCATCGCGCGGCCGAGGCAGAACAGCGCGTAGTCGTTGGTCGGCGCCTGCGCCGCGATCGCCTCGAACTCGGCGGCGGCCGGCTCGTAGAGCTGGGCGTGGAAGAACGCCCGTCCCAGAGCCTCGCGGATCGAGGTCTTGTCGGGCTCGAGGTCGCGGGCGCGCGTCAGTGGGACGATCGCCGCCTGGTAGTCGCCGTGGCCGAGCAGCTCGCAGCCGCGGCGGTAGAGCTCGTAGACGCTGTCCATGGGCCCTCCCACTGTAGAGCCGCCCTCGCCCACCGCATAGCAGCGCGGTACAGCAGACCGCCGCTGCACCGACTCGGTGTGGGCCGCTCGTGCGCGGGCGGCACCGCCCCGCGCTGTCGGCGCGGGCTCTTACGCCCGCAGCCGGGCGAGGGCGTCGAGGATCGCCTCGGCGACGGCGGCCTTGGACGCCGGCGCGATGTGCTCGGCGCGCACACCCTCTCCCTCGTCGCCGTCGGCGGGCATGAGGATCGTGACCTCGTTGCGGTCGACCTCGAAGCCGATGTCGGGGCGGGAGATGTCGTTGACGACGACCGCGTCGAGGCCCTTCTCGCGCAGCTTGACGCGCCCGTACTTCAGGGCGCCCTCGCCGTGCTCGGCGGCAAACCCGACGAGCGTCTGGCCCGCGCGGCGCTGCGCGGCCAGCCCGCGCAGCACGTCGGCGGTCGGCTCGAGCTCGATACGCAGGTGCTCGCGGCCGGCCTTCTTGAGCTTGCCGTCGGCGACCGCGGCCGGGCGGAAGTCGGCGACGGCGGCGGTCATCAGCAGGATGTCGCAGTCGGGGAACTCGCGCTCGCAGGCCTCCTTTAGTTCCGCCGCGGTACGCACCGCCTGCCAGCGCACCCCGGCGGGGCGCTCGAGCGCGACGTTGGCCGCGATCACGCTGACCTGCGCCCCGCGCGCGGCGGCGGCCCGGGCGAGCGCGAGCCCCATGCGCCCGGAGGAGCTGTTGCCGATGAAGCGCACGCTGTCGATCGGCTCGCGGGTGCCGCCGGCGGTGACGAGCACGCGCAGGCCGCCCCAGCGCTCGTCGGCGTCGGCGCCCCCGCGCAGTAGCTCTTCGCAGGCGGCCAGCAGCCGCGCCGGCTCGGGCAGCCGCCCGACGCCCTGCTCACCTTTGGAGGCCAGGCGCCCGGTGTCGGGCTCGAGCACGGTGACCCCGCGCTGGCGCAGCGTGGCCAGGTTGGCCTGGGTGGCGGGGTGCTGGTACATGCGGCTGTTCATCGCCGGTGCCACCAGCAGCGGGCAGGCGGCGGCGAGGGCGGCGCTGCTCAGCAGATTGTCGGCGTGCCCGTGGGCGAGCTTGGCGATCGTGTTGGCCGAGGCCGGCGCGATCACGTAGAGGTCTGCGTTCTCGACCAGCGCGAGGTGCCCGATCGGCTCGTGCGCGGGGGGCTGCTGATCGGGGAAGGCGCCGCGCGCGGGGTCGCGTTCGAACTCGTCGACGAGCACGGGAGCTGAGGTCAGCGCGGCGAACGACGCCGAGCCGACGAAGCGGCGGCTGGCGGGCGTCTGCACGACGCGCACGGCGTGCCCGGCGCCGGTGGCCAGGCGCACGAGCTCAAGCGCCTTGTAGGCGGCGATCCCACCGCTGACACCGAGCAGGATTCTCGACATAGCCGCTTCTTAGTGCGCCGGGCGGCGTCTGGCAAGCGCTGGCGGATCGATTGCGCCTACCCGCCCGGCGGCGTCCGGCATACGCCGGCGGACTCGTTGCCTAGCCCGCCAGCGCTCTGCAGGGGTTACCTGTAGTGGTACTTGATCTTCCCGTTGGCGACCTCTTCGAGGGCGATCGTGAGGTAGTTCTTGGACGCCGTCTCGACCATCGGCGGCGGGAACTCGTCGAAGGTGCCCTCGCCGAGGTTGTGGTAGTAGCTGTTGATCTGCCGCGCGCGCTTGGCGGCGACGAGCACGCTGGCGTAGTTGGAGTCGACGTTCTCGAGCAGACGGTCGATGCGGGGTGAGATCACTGGCGGTCGCGCCTTTCGGTGGTGGGAGCCTGCAGTTTAGTGGATGTCAAAAAGGCGATTCCAAATCCGCGCGATCGCGCGGATCAAAAATCGCGATTTTTATATCTGTCTTCGCGCGCCCGCTAGTGGAGCTCGCGGTCGACGATCGCGGCGATCTCGTCCAGGGCGTCGGGCAGGTCGTCGTTGACGACGACGTGAGCGAACTCAGACTGGGCGAGCAGCTCGTCCTGCGCGGCGCGCAGCCGGCGCTCGACCTCGTCGGGGTCGTCGGTGCCGCGTCCGAGCAGGCGCTCGCGCAGCGCCTGCGGCGAGGGCGGGGCGATGAAGACCTGCAGCGCCTCGGGCATCGCGGCGCGCACCTGGCGGGCGCCCTGGACCTCGATCTCGAGCACCACCGGCACGCCGGCCCGCACACGACCCTCGAGCTCGCTCCGCAGCGTGCCGTAGCGCCGGCCGGCGTAGTCGGCGTGCTCGACAAACTCACCCGCGCGCACGCGACGCTCGAACTCGTCGGCGTCGAGGAAGTGGTAGTCGACCCCGTCGCGCTCGCCGGGCCGCGCCGGCCGGGTGGTCGCCGAGACGGACAGCTGCAGCCGCGGGATGCGCTGCATCAGCCCGCGGATCAGCGTGCCCTTGCCGACGCCGGACGGCCCGGTGATGACGAAGACGCGCGCCACGCCGGGCACCCTAACGACCGCGACGGAGGAAGCGGCCCCGGCGGTTGAGGCGCCGCCGACAGGCGCAGCGGCCCCGACCGACGCCGGGTCCCCGACGGACGCAGCGCCGCCGGCGGAGGAAGCTGGGGCGCGGGAGCTCAGTGCCTCAGCAGCGAGATCAGCTCGCTGCGCTGACGCTCGGAGAGACCGCCGATGGTCTTGCTCGGAGCGATGCGGCAGTGAGCGAGGATCTTGTTGACCTTGACCCGCCCGTACTTGGGAACGGCGAGCAGCATGTCGAATACCTTGGCGGTCTCGACGTACTCGGGCGGGTTGAGCAGCAGCGTGCGGATCGAGAGCCGTCCGGCCTTCAGATCGCGCTTGAGCTGGGCCCGCTGACTGCGGATGCGGTTGGCCCTGGCGAGGGCGTCCATCCGCTGGTTCAGGGATCGCTCGGGGGCCGCGGAGTACTTGGAGGGCGTCGTGCCGGTCGCCATCGCCATGGGCGGCGAGTCTACACGCCTGCGCGCGGCGAGCAAGGTCTCGGCGGCGAATTCAGCTCGACATCAAGTTGAGGTAGAGGTATGTCGAGGTTGCTGGACGGTCAGGGGCCGCGTTTGCAGGGGTTTTCGATCCATCGGACGCTGGCTGTCCAGCCAGTGTTCAGGCGACTGCGGCGGCCGGGGCGCCCCGCAGCTCGCGGGCTATCCGGGCGCCGACGGCGGGGTCGCGAAAGCTCTCCGTGCCGACCGCCACGAGGCCCGCGCCGGCGTCGAGCAGATCGCGCGCGTGGGTCGCGTTCTGGACGCCGCCCATGCCGACGATCGGGATCGAGATGGCGCCCGCCACCGCGGCGACCTGGGCGAGCGCGACGGCGCGGATCGCGGGCCCCGAGAGGCCCCCGGTGCGCCCGCCGAGCCACGCTGCGCCTGTGCCGGGCGCAAGCGCCAGCGCGCGCAGGGTGTTGATCAGCGAGACCGCGTCCGCCCCGCCCTCCTCCGCGGCGCGGGCGCAGGCGGCCACGTCGGCGGTGTTGGGCGTGAGCTTGACGATCAAGGGCTTGGCCGTCGCCGGGCGCACCTCGCACAGAACCTCGCGCAGTGCGCGCGGGTCGGCGCCGATGTCGAGGCCGGTTTTGACGTTCGGGCAGGAGACGTTGAGCTCGAGCGCCGCGATCTCGGGACGCTCGTCGCAGGCGGCGAGCAGCGTCGCGATCTCCTCGCCGGTGGAGCCCATGACGTTGGTGATCAGCGGCGCCGGCCGCCCGGCCCCCTGCGTGTCGGCAAGCAGGCGGGTCAGCGCGGGCAGCTCCTCGGCGAGGTAGCCGTCGAGCCCCTTGTTCGGTAGGCCGATCGAGTTGATCAGCCCCGCCGGCGCCTCCCACAGGCGCGGCGGGGGGTTGCCGGCGCGCGGCGCGAGGGTGATCGTCTTGGACACGAACGCCGCGAACGGGAACCCGGCGCGCAGCGCATCCTCGCCGAAGGCCGCGGCGGCGGCGACCAGGTCGAAGGTGCCCGAGGCGTTGATCACGGGGTGCGCGAGGCGCAGGCCGCAGAAATCGACGCCGAGGTCGGATAGCGCGCGCGGGCCATCCGGCCGGTGCGGATCATCCGGCGCGTGCCGGTCCTCCGGCGCGTGCGGGTCATCCGGCGCGTGCCCGGTCGGGCGCGACTCGACGCTCACGCCGGCGCCCCCGCGTGCGCGTCGACGTGGTCGAGCTCGGCGGCGTCGATCACGGGGCCGTCGAGACAGACCCGCAGGTAGCCGCCGCCGCGGCGCGGCACGACGCAGCCGTGGCAGGCGCCGAAGCCGCAGGCCATGCCGGCCTCCAGGGCGAGTTGGGCGGGCACGGCGCGCTTGGCGCAGAGGGCGCGCACGGCCTCCAGCATCGGCGCCGGACCGCAGGCGTAGACGGTGGCGTGGGCGTCGCTGTCGAGCTCGTCGGCGAGCAGCTCGGTGACCAGGCCGGCGTGGCCGACCGAGCCGTCGTCGGTGGCGACCTGCACCGCGCTCAGCAGGCCGGCGCCCTGCGCGCGCGCGGCGTCGCGGAAGCCGAGCAACGCCGGGGCGAGCGGCGCGCCATGCCGGTCGCCCGCGCCGAGCGGGTCGTGCTTGTTGGGCGAGTCGTGCGCGCCGCGCGGATCGTGGGTCTCCCCGGCGCACAGCGCGTCCTGCCAGATCGCGAGCGGCGCGATGCCGACGCCGCCACCGACGAGCAGCGCCCGGCGGCCCTCGGCGGGCGGGGCGAAGGCGCTGCCGAGCGGGCCGAGCAGCCACAGCTCCTCGCCGGCGCGCAGCTCGCCCAGGCGGCGCGTGCCGGGGCCGACGTCCTCGAGCAGGAAGTGCGCCTCGCGCTCGCGCCAGCGGGCGTAGGAGAAGGCGCGGGCCAGGTGCGGACGCTCGTCCTGCTCCCCACCCCAGCGCTCGACGGCGGCGAGCATCGCGAACTGCCCGGCAGCGGGTGCCGGCCCGTCATCGGCGACGCGCAGCACGCGGTAGGCGCCGAGCTCGTCGTTGCCGAGCACTCCCACCCGACGCCGCCCGAAAGGCGCCAGCGCCATCAGGCGATCCCGGCGGCGTCCCGTCCGCGGTGCAACTCCTGCAGGCACAGCACCGGCGCGGGGCCGTCGCGGCGGGCCGTGGAGATGGCGCGCGCGGCGGACACGCCGGCGGCGAGCGTCGTCAGGCAGGGGATGCAGTGGGCGACGGCGGCGCGGCGGATCTGCCAGCCGTCGGTGCGCGCGCCGGAGCCGGTCGGGGTATTGACGACGAGGTCGACCTCGCCCCGCTCGATCCAGTCGAGCACGTGCGGCGAGCCCTCGGCGATCTTGTTGAGCGCCTCGACGCGCACCCCCATGCGCGCGATCGCCTCGGCGGTGCCGCGCGTGGCGAGGATGCGAAAGCCGTTGTCGTGCAGGCTCTGGGCGATCGCGACGGCGCCGTCCTTGTCGGAGTCGGTGACCGAGATGAACACGGTGCCGCTCTGCGGCAGCGGCGAGCCGGCGGCGGCCTGGGCCTTGGCGAAGGCCGTCGGAAAGTCCCGCGCGATGCCCATCACCTCGCCGGTCGAGCGCATCTCGGGGCCGAGCACGGCGTCGGCGCCCTCGAAGCGGTCGAACGGCAGCACCGCCTCCTTGACCGAGATGTGATCCCCGAAGCCGAGGCCTTCGCGCTCGCGCGGCAGGGCCAGTGCGCTCAGCGGCTCGCCCAGCATGATCCGGCAGGCGAGCTTGGCCAGCGGCAGCCCGACGGCCTTGGAGACGAACGGCACCGTGCGCGAGGCGCGCGGGTTCGCCTCGATCACGTACAGCTGGCCTTCGACCACGGCGTACTGCACGTTGAGCAGCCCGACGACCCCGATCCCGAGCGCGATGTCGCGCGTCGCGGCGCGGATCTGATCGAGCATCTCGCCGCCGAGCGAGTGCGGCGGCAGCACGCAGGCGCTGTCCCCGGAATGCACCCCGGCCTCCTCGACGTGCTGCATGATCCCGCCGATCCAGACCTCGGTGCCGTCGCAGAGCGCGTCGACGTCGACCTCGATCGCGTTCTCCAGGAAGCGGTCGAGGAAGATTTTTTGATGATTGGAGCCCTCCGGGCTCCGGGATGCGTTCGTGGCTCGCTCCCGCGGCTCGGCCTCCCGGCCGGGGCGCGCGGCAGCAGCGTCGTCGTCCCGTTCGGGCTCCACCTCGCGCCGCAGGTAGTCGGCGAGCCCGTCGCGCGAGTACACAATCTCCATCGCCCGCCCGCCGAGCACGTAGGAGGGGCGCACCAGCAGCGGGTAGCCGACCTGCTCGCCGCAGCGCAGGGCATCCTCGACGGTGTGCGCGGTGGCGTACGGCGGCGCCTGGTAACCGAGTCGGCCGAGCAACTCGCCGAAACGGGAGCGGTCCTCGGCGAGGTCGATCGCCTCGACGCTCGTGCCCAGCAGCGGCACGCCCGCCGCCGCCAGGCCCTCCGCGAGCTTCAGCGGTGTCTGGCCGCCGAACTGCACGATCACGCCCTCCGGCTGCTCGACCTCGACGACGCCGAGCACGTCCTGGAGGGTGAGCGGCTCGAAGTACAGCCGGTCGGAGGTGTCGTAGTCGGTAGACACCGTCTCCGGGTTGCAGTTGATCATCACCGCGTCCCGCCCGGACTCGCGCACCGTCATCGCGGCGTGCACACAGCAGTAGTCGAACTCGATGCCCTGGCCGATGCGGTTGGGGCCGGCGCCGAGGATCACCACCGAGGGCCGCTCGCCGCGCCTGACCTCGTGCGCCGCGGCCGTCGCCGAGCCCGCCGCGCCAGTGCCCGTGGCCGCCGTCGAGCCGGCCGCGCCACCGCCCGCTGCCGCCGCTGTGCCATCGCCCGCACCCGCGGGGCCCGGCGGGCGCTCCCAGCCGGAGTAGTAGTAGGGCGTCTGCGCCGGGAACTCGGCGGCGCAGGTGTCCACCGACTTGAACGTGCGCACGCCCACAAACGGCGCCTCGGGGTCGGCCGCGACGACGGCCAGCTCGTGCAAGAACCAGGGGTCGATCGAGGTGCGCTCGTGCACCGCCGCGACCGGGGTGCCGCGGCGCAGCAACTCGAGGATGACCTCGAAGCGGTCCGGCGCCGGCGTCTGGAGCGTTTGCAGCAGTTGCTCGTCGGGCACGTTCTGCAGGCGCGGCGGCTTGTCGAGCTCGCGCGAGCGCAGCGCCTTGGCGAAGGCCTGGCCGAAGGTGCGCCCGATCGCCATCGCCTCCCCGACCGACTTCATGTGCGTCGACAGCGTCGACTCCACGCCCGGGAACTTCTCGAAGGCGAAGCGCGGCCACTTCACGACGACGTAGTCGATCGTCGGCTCGAAGCTCGCCGGGGTGACCCCGGTGATGTCGTTGTCGATCTCCTCCAGCAGATAGCCGACGGCCAGCCGGGCGGCGATCTTGGCGATCGGGAAGCCCGTCGCCTTCGACGCCAGCGCCGAGGAGCGCGACACCCGCGGGTTCATCTCGATGACAAGGATCTCCTCACTGTCGGGGTTGACCGCGAACTGCACGTTGGAGCCCCCGGTCTCGACGCCGACCGCGCGGATCACCGCCAGCGCCTGGTCGCGCAGCTGCTGGTAGAGATGGTCGGTGAGCGTCTGCTGCGGGGCGACCGTCACCGAGTCGCCGGTGTGCACGCCCATCGGATCGACGTTCTCGATCGAGCACACGATCACCACGTTGTCCGCCCGGTCGCGCATCACCTCGAGCTCGAACTCGCCCCAGCCGAGCACCGATTGGTCGAGCAGCACCTGCCCGATCGGCGAGGCCTCCAGGCCGCGGCGCACGATCTCGCGGAACTCCTCCGGCGTGCGCGCGATCCCGCCGCCCCGCCCGCCGAGCGTGAAGGCGGGGCGCACGATGCACGGCAGGCCGAGCTCGGGCAGCGCGTCGAGCGCCTGCCGCAAACCCCGCTCGACGTCGACATGGCCGGCGCCACCGGCGGCCAGGCCGTTCGACGCGGCGCCTGCGCCCTGCGCGCCACCATCCCCGGCGGCCACCCGGCCCGACGCGATCGCGCTCTTCGGCATCCTCAGGCCGGCGCGGGCCATCGCCGCGGCGAACAGCTCGCGGTCCTCGGCGCAGCTGATCGCCTCGTAGTTCGCGCCGATCAACTCCACCCCAAAGCGCTCCAGCACACCTTCGTCGTGCAGCGCCTTGGCGAGGTTCAGCGCAGTCTGCCCGCCGAGCGTCGGCAGCAGCGCGTCGGGGTGCTCGCGCTCAATCACCTGCGCCACCGGGCCCGGCAGCAGCGGCTCGATGTACGTCGCGTCGGCGAACTCCGGGTCGGTCATGATCGTCGCCGGGTTCGAGTTCACGAGCACCACCTCGTATCCCTCATCGCGCAGCACCTTGCAGGCCTGCACCCCCGAGTAGTCGAACTCGGCGGCCTGCCCGATCACGATCGGCCCGGAGCCGAGGATCAAGATCTTGTGGATGTCAGCGCGACGCGGCAAGCGAGTGCCCTCCGCACACGACAGACCGAACCAACCCGGACCCCGGAGGGGTCCAATCAAAAAAAATCCGAGCCGCAATCCGCCTCACGCCACGGCCTCCGCGATGCGCGCCAGGAAGCGGTCGAACAAGTAAACGCTGTCGTGTGGCCCCGGACCGGCCTCGGGGTGGTACTGCACGGCGCCGCCCGGCACGTCGAGCAACTCCAGGCCCTCGACGGTGCGGTCGTACAGGTTCACGTGCGAGAGCTGGGCGGCGCCGAAGTCGGTGTGCCAGCGCACCGGGCGCGAGCTGTCGATAGTGCGCGCCCCCGAGGGGCCGAGCACCGCGAAGCCGTGGTTCTGGGAGGTGATCTCAACCCGGCCCGTCTGCAGGTCCTTGACCGGGTGGTTCGCGCCGCGGTGGCCGAAGGGCAGCTTGAACGTCTGCAGCCCCAGCGCCCGGCAGAGCAGCTGGTGGCCGAGGCAGATGCCCCACACCGGGCGCTTGCCGATCAGCTCGCGCACGGTCTCCACGACGTAGTCAAGCGCCGCCGGATCGCCCGGCCCGTTGGCCAGCAGGATCGCGTCGGCGTCGCTCTCCAGCAGCTCGGCGGCCGGCGTCGTGCACGGGTGCAGCGAGACCCGCGCCCCGCGCTGCACGAGGTTGCGCACGATCGACCCCTTGATCCCGGTGTCGAGCACCGCGATCCGCGGCCCCGGCCCGTCGCCGTGGTGGCTGACCTGGCCAGGTGTCACGACCGCCGCCAGATCCTGGCCGTCCATCGCCGGCTCCGCCGCGACCAGCGCCGCGGCCTCGCTCTGGGCGACCTCGGCCGGGAAGATCCCGCCGCGCATCGCCCCGGCCTCGCGGATGTGGCGCACCAGCGCCCGGGTGTCCACACCGCTGATCCAGGGAACCCCGCAGTCGGTCAGCCACGACAGCCAGCCCCGCTCGGCGCCGGGGGCGTCCTCGCGGTCGCAGGCCTCGCGCATGATCGCCGCCCGCGCCCACACCCGCTCGGACTCCATCGCCCGCGCGCTCACCCCGTAGTTGCCGATGTGCGGGTACGTGAACACAATCAGCTGACCCGCGAACGACGGGTCGCTCATCGACTCCTGGTAGCCCGACATGCCGGTCGTGAACACCACCTCGCCGACAGCGTGGCTGGCGGCCGCGCGTGACTCGCCGTCGAAGCGGGTGCCGTCCTCGAGCAGCACGTAGGCCGGGACGCGCGTCACAGGATCAGCCTCTGCACGTCCCTGAACTCCGGCACTTCGGCGCCGCCGAGCAGCTCGAAGAGGGCGGCCTCGACCGTCGTCACGACCGCCCCCGCGCGCTCCAGCCGCTCCAGGCCCCGCTCGTAGTCGAGCGCGTGACGCGAACCCACCGCGTCTGCCGGCACGTGCACCTGCAGGCCGCGGTCGAGCAGGTCGTGGACGGTCTGCGACACGCACACGTGCGTCTCGATCCCGCACACCAGCGCCTGCTCGCGCCGGCCGAGGTCGAAGCCCTCGGCGCGCGCCGCCGAGAACACCCGCTTCTCGATCCGCGGCTCGTCCTCCAGCTCGAGCTCGTGCGCCGAGTGCCCGAGCCCTTTCGGGTACTGCTCACTGACCACCGCCGGCAGGCCCAGCAGACGGGCTCCTTGGATCAGCTTCGCGCATGCCCGGACAACACCGTCGAACGACGCGTAGGAGCGGAAGCCCTCCTGGACGTCGACCACGACGAGCGCCGCCCGGTCGCGATCGAGCAGGCTCACGCCGGCACCGCCGTCACGCTCGCCGCCCGGTACACCAGCGTGCCAGCCGCGATCGTCGCCTCGACCCGCCCGCGCAGGCGCCGGCCTGTGAAGCAGTTGCTCGCCGAGCGGCTCTCCCAGCCGTGCCCGCCGGCGGTCCACTCGGCGTCGAGATCGATCAGCGCAAGGCCCGCCTCGCCGCCCACCGCGATCGTCGGGGCCGGCAGCGCGAACAGCTCGGCGCCGGCCGTCATCCGCTGGATCAGCATCGCCAGGTCCAGTAGCCCGGGCAGCACCAGCCCTGTGTGCAGCGCCGCGAACGCCGTCTCCAGGCCCGTCGTGCCCATCGGCGCCTGCGCGAACGGCAGCGCCTTCTCGACAGCCGCGTGCGGGGCGTGGTCGGTCGCCACACAATCGATCGTCCCGGCACGCAGCGCCTCCACCAGCGCCTTGCGGTCGGCCTCGGTGCCGAGCGGCGGGTTCATCTTGCGTGCCGTCTCCGGCTCGCCGCTAGCCGGGTCGCGCACGTCGGCTTCGGTGAGCAGCAGATGGTGCGGCGTCGCCTCCGCGCTCACGCCCACCCCGCACGCCTTCGCCGCGGCGACACTCTCGACCGAGGCCACGCAGCTCAGATGCTGGAAGTGCAGCCGGCCGCCCTCGCACGCCGCCAGCGCCGCGTCGCGCGCCACCATCGTCGCCTCGCTCGCCGCCGGCACCCCGGGCAGGCCGAGCGCCGCGCTCACCGGCCCC
>Ga0307476_10001895_pt1 | contig 12615 bp, 10 predicted proteins | sample atmos_gasesECM2C_2_FD_203314 | JGI IMG/M metagenome (GOLD analysis project Ga0307476, IMG submission 203314) | Hardwood forest soil microbial communities from Morgan-Monroe State Forest, Indiana, United States - atmos_gasesECM2C_05 | ecosystem: Environmental > Terrestrial > Soil > Temperate... | reverse complement strand
AGAACGGAGGCCGAAGGAGGGTGGCAGGGCGTGAGTGAAAGCGCGGTGAGTGCCAAACGGGGTTGGGGTTAGTTTGGCGCGAAACCGGCGCAGTCCGAAACGCCCGTCCGAGCCGCGGCTAAGGGGCGTCCACTCGGAGGAGGTCGAAGTGGGGAAAAAGATGGCATAGCCTTCCATTTGAAATTGACGGATACAGTATCGAGGAAATCGCAAGCGGGCGGCTTGAGATCAGCGAAATGAGCCCAGGCGCGCCAGCGCCTCCATGGTGTCTATTGCACCTATCACTGGGGAGAATGCGGCTGGAGCAGCAGAGCGGGGACGTAAGTGGGGCAGAGACCAGACTCTTACAGAGCAGCTCCGTCGCAGCCCCCTCACGGGAGGTCGTCCGCTGACGTAATCACCCGATAATTGACTCCCAACGCGCCGACAAAGTGCCGCTCGCCGCAATGCACTTTCTGATTTTCTGTGCCACGCAGACCATCGGGATCTGTCGTACTTTTTGTCTCCCGGATCAGGTAGAGCAGCGGCCCGTCTTCCCCGAAAACCTCTTCCATGACCAGTCCCCAGTCGGGATTGTATTGGCCAACCGGCGTGCCGACTTTGAACCAATTCGGAAGCTTTATAAACAGGCGCACATTCTTCATCTTCTTCAATTTGTCGACAAACTTCTTTTCAGTCTCGGACTGCACGACAATGTGGTCGTAGATGGAATTGTCCACCGCAATCAATCGCTCGGAGACGGTTTCTTCTTCTTCCACCCATTCGCTCATGTCGTACCAGGTGCCGTCCTTCATGTACTGGATGCCGTCCACGAGCTGCTGGACCGCCTTTTCCCGAATGATACGCGCCGCTTGCAACGCGAATTCCTGCGGGTTGTCCAGCGCCGCTTGCCTATTCTTGGTTTGCGTGACAATCGTGGTCAGGGTCTTACGCGTAAGCTTAATCGGAGGCGTGATATGCGCGATAAGGTCCTCGATCATTGCTACGACGTTGGGAACCGCCTGACGGCCTATCAGCGTGGCAACTACCCTTTGCCCAAAATGCTGGTAGTCCAGACGGTCTTCCTTCTCGTCTGCTGTAACCTCGGCCTTCGATGCGACTATGCGGGGAGGATCAATCTTGAGTTTGTCCAACGCCTGCAATACGTCAGTGATCAATGATTCGGAGTTTACGGTGACCTGATACCGCGTCTTCAGCTTGATCTTCTCCCACAGATTGAGAAACTCTTCCGGCAATGCATCCAGCGGCTTGCGTTTCGCAACTCGCTTTTGCCGCGCGTTTAGTGGCCTCGGCGCTGCACCTTCTTTGCCGAAGGCGTCCTCCATTTCCGCCTGAAGGGTCGAGACAAACAACTCATAGCTTTCGTTGGCCACAACCGTGAGGATGTTCGTTTTGTCTTCCGTGACACGCTGGCCCTGTTGGTTCACGACGAGGCGCATTCCCCTGCCGACCTCCTGGCGCTTCTTCAGTTCAGACACAGTCTGATTCAGGGTGCAAATCTGGCAAACGTTCGGATTGTCCCAGCCCTCGCGCAAAGCGCTGTGCGAGAAAATGAAGGCTACGGGCTCATCGAGCGACAGTAGGCGCTCTTTATCCTTCATGATTAGGTTGTACGCGGCTCGATCCTCTGCGCTCTGTCCGCTCGTCGAATCGATTGTCTCGGTGATACCGCCACGGCGGTTCTTTTTCGCAAAATAACTTGCCCGCACGTCCGCGGCTTTTTTATCCGTAAAGTCAGGATACTTCGTCTTCAGTTCATCGAACGCTTCATCAAATAATTCACGGATAATGCCTGGATAAAGGCCGTCCACTCTATCTGAACCTTTACTCGCCGGCGGCATCCCCATGTAGTTCTCGACTCTGTCGATGAAGAATAAAGAAAGCACTTTGATGCCTGCCGCCTTCAGCCGCTTCTGCTTCCGGAAATGCTCCTCGACCGTGTACCGGATCTGCTCGCGGAAAAGTGCGGCCTGGTCGCCCCCTTGGGTTTGCCCAACCCCGACTTCGATTCCGTTCTTAAAGCGAATGACTTGATCGCCGACGCTTATTTCGTCGATAACAAAACTCGCATACTCAGGACGACTGGCCTTAGTCTGCAGACAGTCCCCCGGCTTGAAAAGGTAGGCTTTCTCCTTTATTCCAGCGTTTGCCATCCGCTGATGAACGGCGACTTTCGCCTGCACGGTCTTTGCGGCCGTCCGTATCTCGTCCACTCGTACAAATACCTGGTTGAAGTCGTCTTCCTTGACGACTGATGCCACCTCAATTTTCTTAACCAGAGACTGCCGGTAAGCTTCAAACGGCGTCAGGCGATAAGCGAGATTGTAGGGGTTCCGATGCGTCGCCGAATAACGCAGCGCCATTAAGGGATGCAAGCTCGCGAGGGCGCGAATGCGCGCCTCGCTCTCCATGTTCTGGGGTTCATCCAGTATCAGGACCGGCCTTGATTCTTGTACCAGGAACAGTGGCGTTGCTCCATGCAGCCGATCGGTGCTCTGCCGGATAACGTTGTCCTCTTTATTAAAGGAGTCAATCGTCATCACAAGCAGTTCTACGCAGTCGCTCTGGGCAAACTGGCGCACCTTGGCGATGTTTTTCGAGTCGTAGACCGTATAGCGGTACGGCACATTGTCATACAGCGCCCGCAGGTGATCTTGCGTGATTTTTAGGGACTTGATGACTCCTTCACGCACCGCTACGGACGGCACGACCACAATGAATTTCCGGAAGCCGTACCGCCGATTCAGTTCCAGCGCGGTGCGGATATAAACGTAGGTCTTGCCCGTGCCGGTTTCCATTTCCACGGAAAAATTCGGAAACCTTAACAGGTGATCGCCGAAAACCGTGCGAATCGTTTCTTCAATCGTCTGGAGGGCGGTATCCGGCACGATGCCGTTTCCTCGCTGGACAGCTTGCAGGTTCTCTAAGAGCTGCGCATCATCCAAATCCAGACGGTTACGTACCGGTCCAAAGAGAGACTCTTTACCGGCGGAAGTAAAGTCAACGATATTCCGGGGTTGTCCGCGCAACAGATCGGCTACCGATTCGATTGCCCGCAACTGGAAGAGCTGATTGCCGTCAAACTGTAGTCGCACTCTCTATCGCCTCAAATCGTCTTCAAACGGCACTGGAGGGCCAAGTTGGCCGCGGCGGAGTCGTCCAAAGCAACGTCGCGGCATATGAACAAATCGTCCAACGTCAGCTCGCAATGCTTAGCCAAATCGATAGGGATTTTGTCGTCCAGGCAGATTATGAACTTCTGTCCGGTGTCGCCGTCTAAAACGTCGTAGACTTTATTCCCATTGCCAAGATCTCTGGATGCGAAATGAGTATTCAGGCCGAATCCCTCGCGCAAAGCCACTTCCCAAATCACATTTTCCGGCTTCCAGCCCGCAACCAGCGGGTCATTAAACAATGCCAGCTTCTGTGCGTACGCTTCAGGGTCCCGATCCTCACCTTCTGGCCATTGCTGGATGTTCGGCTTACTCAGCTTGAACACTTTGAAACCGAGGTCTTCGGGCGCTTCGCGTTCGCCAAGGGAAGGCTGGGTTTCCTTCGCGAGTTTTCCAATCACGCGACGGATTCGTTCTTCGCCGATCTCCGCGATGGTAGAAAATCTTTTGTTTTCCGTTGGCTCGGGCAACTGAACGCAAATGAATCTGCGGTTTCCGCCGTCGGCATGATTCATTTCTAAAACCGCTTGCGCGGTCGTGCACGAACCCGCAAAAAAATCTAAAACGATGTCGCCTTCGGTGGCTGATGTCATCTGCTCTCCCAGCTTTCTGGGAACCGCAACCGGCTTTGGGAATTGAATTACCTTTTCCCCGAATAGCTCTTCAATCGTGCGTGTGCCATCGGTCGTATAGCCGAAATCCTGGATCGATGAAAAGCCGGTGAACTGGCTGCGAATCTCGTTCAAGAATCGTTTCAGTCTAGGTCGTCCATCTGGCTTCGCGGGCCATAGGATACGTCCTTCGCTGATCAGCTTGGCCATCGCCTTCCTGTCATAGGCCCAGCCCCGCGATGCCAGTGGTGGGTATGGCTGACCGGTTTCTGGATTTGTTATGTCGTAATGCAGATTGGGGCGTTGCTCGCTATTGGCGAGCCCGGTTAGGTTATCGCTCATCCACGGGCCGCGTGGGTCGTTATCCGGATTGTCGTACTTGGTCAGATCCTTAGCGGTGCCGAGGAGAGTTCCATCGCCGCGGGAATACGCCAGGATGTACTCATGGTCCGTGGAGACATTGTCCAAATTACGGTTGTCTGAAACCTGCCGTCGCTTCCAGACAAAGCAAGCAATAAAATTCTCCTCTCCGAACGTCTCATTCATCAGAAGCCGCAGGTGATGCACTTCGTGATCGTCGATGCTGACAAAAATGACGCCATCTTCCTTGAGGAGTTGCCGTGCCAGGAACAGGCGCGGATACATCATGGATAGCCAAGTCGAATGATAGCGACCGCTTGTCTCCGGGTTGCTGGTCAGAAGATTGCCTTCCGCGTCGGCCTGTCCCGTGATTTGGAGGTATGTTTTGAGCGGGTCGGTGTAGTTGTCGGGGTAAACGAAATCCTGGCCTGTGTTATACGGAGGATCGATGTATATGAGTTTGACTCGCCCGAAGTATGACTTGAACAGCAGCTTTAGGACTTCGAGATTATCCCCTTCGATGAAGATGTTGCCGGTCGTTTCAAAATTGATGGACTCCTGCGGGCGCGGCACCAGCGTTCCCGCACTCGGAGTCTGCAAGAGGTTGACGGCGTCGTCCTTGCCAGCCCAGCTAAAATGAAAGCGGCCAGGCCCGGATTCGGCGGCACCACCGAGAGTGATCCTCAGCTTGTCGAAGTCGATCTTCCCCTCGACAAATACCTCCGGGAATAGGTCACGTAGTCGGGCAATCTGCGCCTCCAAAACGTCACCGGAACTTGCCCCGACATGCTCGATCTTCGGGCGCTCACTCGTTGCCACGATAGAAAACCTCAGCTTCGCAATTTGCCGCGGATGTCTGCAAGATTCTACAGCACCGGAGGATACGTGACGGCAATCCGTCGTTTTAATCGCGGGCGACTTTGTGCTATCGGCGAGCGGTAGAATTGTGACTAATGCAGGAGCACATTCAAAGACTGATTGCGAATGTTAACCGCAAAAAGTGGTGGCACGTAAAGCCATCAGATCCCCGTGCCTACGAAAAACGAGGGAAGTTTCTCGCGTCGAGTTTCGAGGAAGCCGAATTCTACGGACGACCTGGCGACGAACCCGAGAGGGTGAGAATAGCATCTCCTGTTGTTGGCGACAATGACGCCATCGAGCGGAAACTCCTTGGCCGGGTTGAGTCGGGACCCGAGATAAGAATTCGGAATCGATTTGCGCTCGACCGAAAGCTACGGCGCGCAGCGTTGCAAAAAGGCTATGACTCCATTGTGCTAATGAGCAAGCCCGGCTTCCAGAAGTTTAAGAAGGAAGGGAAAATTCCCCGTAGCCTCGAACTCAACGTTGTGGATTTACGGTGCTTGCGATGCGAAGGGGATAGCCGTTCAGCACGCAACACGACCCGGCATAATTGGGGTAACGCCAACACCTAGGTAGCCGCGCGTCATCGTGTCACCTCAGATTCTTGAGCTTCTTGCTGTAGTCGCTCAGGAGATCTGTCACGGAGAGCCTGTGCGTATTGACCAGCCGTTGAATGTGTTGCTCGGATAAGTCCTTGAAGTCCAGCGATTCGAAAGCCTTGAAGACTTCCCGTATCCGTTTCACAAAGCGCTTGAGCTCACTCTCCCGCATAGTCTCCACCTCGTGAGTGAACGCCGCTGCGCTCGGCACCACGTAAGCCGGATGGATGATTATCCTCTTCACGTTCATGCCGGCATAGTGCTTGTCGAACCAGGCGCTTGAGCGATTCATCTGCTCGGCTTCGCGCTTATTGATTTCGGAGCGGTTGATTTCTACCTCGCTCTTGCACTCCCACAGGACGTATTGTGTATCGTCTAGCGCCCACAGATTATCCGGACCCTCCTTCCACTCTTTGTCCGGCCGTTCACCGGCGAACCCTAGCGCTCGGCTAAGCTCGTCGAGCGCGTGCTCGAATTTATCCGCCTTTGTACCGAATACCAATCGGCTGAGGATGTCGGAAAGGCCCACGTCGAGTTGGGCGTAGTCGCCAAACTGGCTGACCCACGTCTTAATCCGTTCCATTCGGCCCTGACTCACAATCGTGAGCTTCGCCACCGTAACGCCCGAGGGCGGCTTCAGCAGAAGGCGGTTCGCGGTGTGCGCCGCGACCTGCAGTCGCTGCGACTCGGGGCGATTGGTTCGGTACTGGTAACGCGCCATCTCCTGCAGATACCAGCCCTTGTCTTCGCGATCGAGCGTTCCGGCGTCGAGAAGGCCCTGAAGCTTGGCGACGGCTGTCGCATAGTCTCCGTGGGAGTATGCCTGCTCTGCTACCAGTTCAGCCGCATAGATCCGCAATATGCGTTCATTGGCCCCTGCGGGCTTCACTTTCTCCATTTGTTCCGCGTAGAACGCCTTCCAATCATCGGCGCGTCCCAAGCACTGCTTCACCAAACCCGCGAAAGCATTGGCCGGCGTTTCTCCTTCCTCAATCTCCTGCCGGGCCATTTCCGCGATCTGCAGCCCGATTTCAATTTGCGTGGACATCTGGGTAGACAGAAACTTCCGGGAATCCCGGTCCCGGACCAGCCTTGTGATATCCGCCCCGACGATGACCACCACGGAATAGTCCTTCTCTCCGCGAACGCTCCTGCCCATACCCTGTTCCACGGTGCGGATCGTACGCATCAGAGTCGCTTCGCTGTTGGGACGGCAATGTTCTTGGTAAAGGTCGGTCAGGCTTTCCGAGTACGGTTTTCCATCAAACACCAGGATGCGGCACGTATCGTCAGGAAGATCGATGCCGTCATAGCGGTTAGCCAACACGACAGCTCTCTGATATTGCCCCTTGCGCAGTTCTTCTATAGCGGCGGCTACGGTGTCTTTGGTCGCGACGATGGCTCCATAGGATTCCCAGTCCTTCGTCCAATTGAAGCCGGGAGCCAGGGCGACAACGCCATATCGCCTCTTCGCATTCATGGGGCCATAGGTCGAGACGATCCGCTCCCGGTCGAGTTCTTCGTGAATCAGCGCGGGCAGCAGCACCATTTTCTCGCCCGACCAGCGCTCCTTGGAATAGGTGAGCGGCCCAATAATCGTCTCGGGGGCGAGCTGCAGGCCTTTAACGAGGAACGCATCGTCCGTGACAGTGGCAGACATGAAAATCCTGTGTGGTGCGTCCCAGTAGCTTCCAAATGCGGTGAGAGGAGGAATGTAGGGCTCGATTTCCAGCGCTGCGCCTGAGATGACGCATTGGCACTGGCTGAGAATGTCTTTGAGCAGCGGCCACGCATATTTGATGGATTCCCGCTGCGCGTTCGATGAAAGGATGCTGGCGACTTCGCTTTCGCGACCGATCCATGCCCAATACGGCACGGGGAGCAGGGCGTCGCGCTTTTCATTGCAGATATCCGCATATGTTCCGACGCCCTGTTGCTCCAAGTCTTCCGCAAAGAGCGCCTTCAGTGCGCTGTAGGCGTCCTCGCTGCTGGGAATGCGAATCCGGCACTGCTCGCGGATCTTATCCGCGCAGGCGTGCGCATCGTCCATCAGCAGCGTACCAACGTTGATCGACGTGCGATGCAGCCCGAACCGCGTCAACCCGTTGAACAGCTTCTGCACCGACGTAACCAGAATCTTTTCGCTGTTGAGGAAATTATCCGGGAGATCCGGATCAGCCTTGCACGTCGCGATGCCGAACTGTCTTGCCTGCTCGCACGTTTGGTCAATCAGAAAATTATCCGGGCACATGTAAAGCGCAGGGCCGTTCGATGCGTTCAGTCGCGATTGCAGCATCAGCAGGCCAATGAGGGTTTTCCCCTGACCCGTGTGCAATTTGACGATAACGTCCCGCTGCGCCTGATGATTTGCGTACCACTCGTGGAGTACAGACAACTGCGAAGGCCTAAGAGGGCCTTTGTCGTGCGCGCGATCCAGCGTGTCGTAGAGCTTGACGGGATCAACCGGCTTTTCCACCTTCTTGCCGGCCAGCCGCTTCTTGAAGTCAACCATAACTCATTTTCCTTCGGCTCTGACCACGCGATATGGCCGCTAACGAACTAACAAATGTTAACTATACCTTTTCGCGGGCAAAGCGCCCTTGCATTAGAGATCGAAGCCTATTTTGCGACCCGGTGATGGGGGAAGTGCTTTCATATTCTTAACTTCACGGGCGATGCCGTCGATTTCATCCACGAGCACTCGATGACGGACTCCGTCCGGTCGTGGCTGCGCTCCAGCTTCTCGACGCGGGCCGCGATGTCTTTAGTTTGAGGCGATCAGCTCGCGAAGGTGGACGAAACTCCTCATAATGGCGATATATTTGCCAACAGCGCGCGGCGGCTCTGCAGGTGCGAGGAGAGCATCGCCACGCCTTCTTGTGTAAAGACATACCGGAGAAATCCCCGGAGGCTCCGGCGCGAAGCTATCATGGATTGTGATACCAGAGACTCGGCCTCGGCTTTCGTAAGCTGAAACATGAAATCCTCAGGGAACCGTTCACGGTTTCGCCCGACCTGCTCGCGCAGGCGCGATGGCCTTGACTGCGTAGAGTTCTGCCAGATCCCGGTCCAGCATCACTTTTTGTCCGCGAATGAGCTGGATATGAGCTCAATCGGGTGCGAGGGCAGGGTCGGCTTCAAACTTCTCGGCATGGGCTGTTCAACGGTGAGTAAATCGGCAGCAGACCTTACCGCCTGAAATTGCTCGCGTCAAATGGGTGAGGTCGTAAATTGCGATCACATGCCAGGGTTTCTCCTGTCCCATCACGCACTCTATCTTGGGGACATCGTTCGCGATGAGCCATTAGCAGCTGAACTTAAAGCCAAGTCTGGTCCTCGCATTGAGGATCTGCTCGAGAAAGAAACATCTGCGCCGCCATAGTGAGGAATAACGCGTGGCGATCTATCTTCTCTACAACTTGCCGGCAGACCGGGGCCGCGCGCCGGTGGCGGTAACGCCACAGCCGTCACCCAACGCGATCAAAGATGGGAACAGACACTCCGGATGACAGGAGCCGAATGTCGGTTCTTCCATGTCGCCCCCGACGAAATGATATAGCTGACTGCCAGGATTGGGCTGATCCAGCGGAGCCAAGACCAGCGCTAGCATCTGAAGTGTTTGCAGCGAGGCGCAGGACATCGAGAATGCGAATACATTCTCGCGAGATTTTAACGGGTGATCTTGTGGCAGGCCTTCTATGTATTTCGGGTCATCGAGCAGACCTTCACGTTCCATTTGCACATGGCCAGGATCGTACTGCCCGAGGCATTGCAGGCATGGCCGGCCAATCGTTGCCGTGTGGGCTCGCCAGTCAGCGGCCGCCAGCTTACCAAGCCGGTTGGCACGTACACGAATTCCGCCGTCCACCACCGGAATCAGGTGACTGTACGCTATCAGGTTAAGAACATGCCGGCCCCATGGTCGATCCACGCACGAAAAGAGAAGGTCACAATCCAGCGCGGCGCGATAACCTTTCTCCTCATAGACCGCCGCCTTTACGGGCCAGATGGTGAAGTTCGCGGCTGTGGCGCGATGGCGCAAATACTTTGCTAGTGCCTGCACTTTTGAACGACCAACATCACTCCGGGTCGCGTAATTTAGGCGGTCAAGATTGTGTTTCTTGACGATATCGAAGTCGATAAGCGTGACATCTTCGAACCCGGTCCGCACCAGGGCCTCAGCGATCATGCCTCCAACACTGCCGGCACCGATCACTCCCGCTCGCAATCGTACAAGGTTCGCCTGACTCTCTTCACCCCATGCTGATACAGTGCGGATCTGCTCTTCAGTTGAACGCGGCACCGGAGCAAGTTTGTCCTTGAACGTTACCCCGAGCCTGTCACCAACAACGCGCACGGAAGCACACCAGGCCACGGGATACGTTCGAGGTGCCGTTCGTTCCCAGAACCGCGCGCTCCAGGCACCGTCACTGGCAAGCGTCAATCCGACAAACGGGTGATCAGTCGCGCCGAACACCGCTCCTGCGCTGCTCTGTTCGGCGATCACATCGTCTCTGCTCATGCCCTGCCAACCTCGGCCGAGCGGATGGCTGTGCAATAAGGCAAGTCCTGCACCGCTCGCAGCCGCTTCCGCCATTGCCCGCTCCAGAAAAAGCGGCTCAAAGCTTGCGTTGCCGTGAACATTTCGCTCTCCCTTGCGAGGCGATATCAGGCGTTCAATCAGGGCAGTGGTGCGGGTTTGTCCTTTGCTGACGCGCCACAACCCGAAGCAGATGTCCTCCTGGCGGTCAGAACGTAGGAGATGCTCGCGGGCCAACTGGTCAACTGCGGCGGTCATAGCCACACTACGTTGAGCTTGGCTCATTGAGAATCCCAGAGGCGCCACACATGACTCATGTAAGCGGCAACGTTTTTCTTGCTCGTCGCCCAGCCTGCCGGAGGTCGCGACCAGTATTGCCATTCGCCGCCCGCATCCTTGATGAAGGAAGCTGATTGCGAGTCGTGCACGCCACCGAGCGGATGCCCAAGGTCGCTCGCGGGATGAGTGGGATGGATTCGCGGCGAAACGTGGGGACCGGTCGGCGTTGTCATGGGGAAGTCTGCCGGTACGACGAATCCGAGCCTGAGCTTTGTGCTGGCAAACTTCCCGCTCTCGACCTCATAGTCGATGACAACGTGGTTTGGGTTATTAGCGAGTGTCGTCGCCTTGTACCCAAGAGCACGCAAGCCTTCGAGAAAGACCTCAACGCCAGTCTGCATAGAGCCTCACTAGGAAACAGGCGTCGGGCCGGTCGAGACAATCTGAAAACGCTCGCCGTTGTGGAGCTTGATCGGCTCGTTGCCTTTGCCCTCGTAGCTGATGCGATGATGCCCCTCAATATGGACCAGGTAGTGCGTCGCCGGGTCTTTCTTTCCGAAATCCTTAATGATTTCGTTCGGGGTCAGCTCGCGGCTGTCGGTCTCATGCGGCTCTCCGTCCAAGAAAAAATGGATCTCGTGGTGATGACCCACCGCCGGATGAAGTGGTTCTTTGCTCAGTTCGTTGCCGTCGATATTCATTTTCGTTATCTCCTGTATTGGGAGTTATACTTCCCATTATAGGATACATTGCAACGCAGAACATTGTCAAGCTATAGTGGGACGACACTATCCCATAAAAGGAGGGCATCCATGACGAGCCTGTATGAGTACATCGGCCACAAGATCCGACAATTGCGCATCGAGATCGGCTTGAGCCAGGAGGCACTGGCAGCCAAGCTGAAAGTCGCCGCAAACACGGTATCGAGGTGGGAAACAGGCAAATACAAGCCGACTCCGGAAGACCTCGACAGCTTGTCCCGTTTTTTCTCAGTTCCTATTGCCACGTTCTTCCCTAATCTGACTTCTGACGATTCCCGTGTCACGGCACTCACATCCGCCACGGGAGGTTTGACCGACAAGGACTTTGAAGAAGTCCTGCGGTATGCCGAATTCCGCAAAGCAAGGCGTGCGCTGGACGGCGCCAAACGGAGTAAAAGGAAGCGATGATTCGCGACGCGCGCAAAAATTAGTGGGCGTCTCATCGCCGCCGTAAGTAAAAGGGCACGCCGTGTATTTCTCGTTCGAGCTTCTGGAACTGTATATCGTCAAACTGGCCGGGGCTTATCCGGCCCAACCGCTCAAGCCGCTTACAAATAAAACGGTAGCTGACCTTTGCTTTGCAGGACCGCTTGAATTCCACAACATCAGATGGCTGACGCAGGGCGAGACCAAGAGCGTCAAAGTCATCGGCAAATTCAGTCTCAGGGTAGATGAATTCCGCGGCAAAGACCTCAGCCCCTTTCTCAATTAGCTCGTTCGCATCGTAGTCACCGCAATGAATTACGCCGGCACCGAGCGCGGCCCTATCGCGATAGTGGTGCTTGAGTTCATGAATGAGCGCAAAAAGCTTTGGCTCATACGGGAGGTTTGGCTGGAGCGCGACGGAGCAGTCACCATCGTCGCACATGTACAGGGCCTTTATCTTTCGTGGAAGGGGCCAGTGGTCTATGCGAATACCTTCCTTTTTGAAAATCGACCGTACTTCCCGTAAGCCAAGCGAAGCTGTGTCCACGCCATGTTCTGCCCGTTTCTGGTGGGCCAGTTGCTGCAATTCTTCGTAATAGGCGCGTCGGCTCATACGGATTACCGTCAGGTGCGGATCGGGATCTCGATCACCGGCTTCAGGGGCTCCAGAATTGTGGGATACCGTTGGAGGATTTTGTTGTACAGGTCGCCCGTATTCTTTGAAGCAACGGTTATTACGAGCGCATAGGGGATTTTATCGGCCGACTTCGCATTGCGACCGCCGATCCGCGCGTTGTAATGCACATCGAACACCGGATTGCGCAGCCCGGATGCCCGCATGGAGCGAGCTTTGTGCAGCGTGGTCTCCCATCTGTGCGCATCTGCCCGCAGATCGGTCTCTTCTACAAACACATCCTTCGCTTGGAAAAAATGACTCGAATCCGCGTGCAATTGCTTTGCATCCTTGCGTTTCCTGTCGTGCGGCCGAAAGCGCACTTCAAGTCC
>Ga0307476_10001894_pt1 | contig 12621 bp, 3 predicted proteins | sample atmos_gasesECM2C_2_FD_203314 | JGI IMG/M metagenome (GOLD analysis project Ga0307476, IMG submission 203314) | Hardwood forest soil microbial communities from Morgan-Monroe State Forest, Indiana, United States - atmos_gasesECM2C_05 | ecosystem: Environmental > Terrestrial > Soil > Temperate... | reverse complement strand
GCCCTGTTCGATCTCGGCCAAGTCTTCAGCACCATGAAAGAAACGCGCCGCGCCATTGAGCAGTACGCCCAGGACGTCGCCATCGATCCAAGCGAATATGAAGCGCAAACCGCTCTGGGACGGGCTAGCCTGGAAATGCGGCCGCAAGTCACGGCGGGCGTCGATTTCTTTCAGGAGCACGGTTTCGACGGGCTGGCCAATATTCAGCGGACATTTTACCGCGCGGACGCGCGCTTACCGTTCGGCGACGAGGATCAGTTCTTCAGCTTCGGCTTCGCCCGCGCCGACTTCGTTCCCAAGGACGACAGCCCGCTGGTCGGCAACATTTATTCCGTGGGCTTTCAGGACAAGTTTTGCTGCGAGGATCGGCTGCTGGTCAACGGCCTGCTCAACTTCGAGCAGTATCCCGACCGCATTTCCGACCGCATCACCTTCGACGCCGGGGCGCGCTACGCTTTCTGCGACCTGGTCACGGGGCGGGCCGGCATGTTCCTGGAGAATGTGGAGGAGAACGGGGAGTCGATGCGGCAGGACATCTACCGCGTTGGCGGCCGCGTCGGAGCGGATTTCCAGCCCGCGCGGATCTGGACGTTCGGAGGAACGGGGCTGTACTACCACTATTCCGACCGCAACGACGCCGTGGAGCTTCGTCTCAACAACGACGTGGAGGTGCTGCCGCCGCCCTGCCAGCTAAAGATCGTCCTGACGACGGACCTGCTGCACTACAGCGAATACACGATCGAGCGCGGCGCCCCCCCGGACAATCTGGTCGGGACGATTCACCCCTATTTCGCCCCGAATTTCTATGGCTATTACGAGGGCCGCATCGAGTGGAAACACTGGCTGAGCCGCGACTACTTCGCCCATTCCAATCAGTGCTGGTACTCGCTGCAATATGGCACTGGCTGGGACAACAACTTCAACAACTACAACGTCTTCCGGGTCCTCGGCAATTACGACGTGCGTCCGTGGCTCTCGCTGAGCGCGGACGCCCAGGTGATCCTGTCGCCGGTCTACGAGGCGACGCAGGCGATGGCCTACGTCACGGTGCGCTTTCCGTAGCGATTGCTCCCCGGCCGCCGAATGCGCCTGCCTTGCCTATTTTTTCTCGGCCGCGCATTTCATGACCTATATTCGATATGAGGCGGAGCAGGACGGCTGTTCGGTCAAGACGACGGCGGCCGTTCCACGCCTCCCGTGAGAGCGTGCGGCCGTTCCCCCTCCAAGAACATGGCCCGCGTTGCTCACGCCATCTCCCTGGACCCCCCAGCCGCGGTCCGTTCCTGAGCCGCCTTGACGAACATGGGAGATCCACATGAGCGAGCAATGGGGCCGCGAAACGCCGGAATCCCAAACCCCGCCCAGGAAGCCAGATGAGCCGCTGCGGGATGAACGGACGCACCCGCCGGAAGAATTCCGCAGCTACAGTCTGGAGTCCCTTGCGGTGCTGGAAGGGTGATCGTTCGGCGGGCGGTCGGCGCGAGTCGCCCGCCTGCTGTGTTTCCTCACGGCGACCCGGACAGTAAGATTCGGTACTGCTTTTCCGCATCGTCGTACTCCTCGGCGGCGCTCAGCGCATCGGCCAGCTGGCGGCGCAATTCACGCGACTTCGGCGCCAGCTGAACGGCGCTGCGCAGCAAGGCGACGCTCTTCTTCGGCTCGTCCAATCGGCGAAGCACCCACGCAAACCGGCCAAGGTAGGCTGCGTCTTTCCCCGGGGCCGTCAACGACTTTTCATAAATGCGCAGAATGAGTTCCTTGTGCGGATCGGCCGGCAGCGTCTTTGCGGCAGCGGCTGCGTCGATGTAGCCTTGCCACAATTCGGCCTGCCGCCAGTCCGTTTTCAAAATGCGATAATAGCGATCCAGTGCAAGATCATAATGGCCGGACCAGAGCGCGATTTCCGCGAGCCGTCGCGGCAGGCGCGGATCGTCCGGTTTGGACTCGGCCAGCTTGGCGTAAATGCCGGCGCCCTCGTCGTATTTCTTGTTCCAGCTTAGCACGTTCGCCAGCTGATATTTAGCCTCGAAGTCGCTAGGGGCCTGGGCGACCAGCTGCCGCGCCTCCTTCTCGGCGGCGTCGAAGTCTTTCTCGGCGCAGTGCAGCGCGATCCGCAGCGGCAGGTCCGCGCCATCGGCGCCGTCGAGGCCGGCCAGCAAATCGAGCGCCTGCTTGTTCCGGCCGACTGACGCCAGCACGCCGGCCAACTCACGCCGCTCGCTGGATTTCTGGGGCTGCAGCGCCAGCGCCTGATCCAGCAGGCCGCCGGCCTGCTTGAGCAGTGCATCGTCGCCAGCCGCCTTGCCTTCACGGACCATGATCCACGCCAAGCGGGACAGATAAACGACGGTATCCTGTCCATCGCTTTCCAGCTCCTGTTTGGGCGGGAGGCGGCCGGCGATACGCGCGGCCAGCGCCAGCTGTTCGGGTTTCATTGCCGGGACGGCGGCCGCTGCGTCCACGTAGGCGATCCAAAGCGCCGGCTGTTCGAAATCTTCGCTCAGAAGCGCTTCCAGCTGTCCGAGCGCGGAAGCAGAGTCGCCGCCCCACAGCGTCGTCTTCGCCAGCCACTGGCGGGCCCGCGGATCGTTCGGCTTCTGCTGTAGCAGGACGCGGCACTGGTCCTGGGCCTTGGGGAATTGTTTCGCAGCGGCGTACAGGACGATGAGCTGGAAGCGATCGTCGGTGGTCAGCGCCAGGCCCTCGTACATCGCTGCACCGGCTTCGCCCATCCCAGCCGCGGCCAAGACGCCGGCTAGCTCTCGACGTACCTTCGGGTCGCGCGGCCGCACGGCCACGGCCCGGTCCAGCAATGTCTTTGCGCGCTGCAATCGCTCATCCGGCTTGTCGCGATCGGCCCCGCGCAGCAGCGCCCAGGCCAGCCGTGAAAGATACGTTGCTTCTTCATCGGCGTCGGCGAAATCCGGCATCTTCGCCGCCAGATGCAATGCCAGCTTGACCTGGGACGGCGTCAGGTAAGCCGACCCGGACGCCGCATCCACGAAGCCGCGCCACAATGGCGCTGGATCGCCGCCCGATTGGAGCAACTCCTCGAATCGGCCCACGGCCCGGGTGTATGCGCCGCTCCACAATGTCAGCTCGGCCAACCGGATTTGCAGCGCCTCGTCATTGGGATACCGCCGAGCCAAATCCTCGCAGATGGCGAGCGCTTCGTCGAATCGCCGGGCGGCGCCGAGGACGCCCGCCAGCTCGCGCCGCGTTGGGGACTCATGCGGATGGAGCTTGACGGCCTTGTCGAGCAGGCCGTTCGCTTCGGCTTGCCAGGCGTCGGTTTTGGCCCGCTGTCCCTCGCGCAGCAGCGCCCACGCCAGACGTGACAGAAAGAGCGCTTGAGCGTCGTCGCCTTCTACCGGAATCGGCCCTTTTGCGATCCGCAATGCCATGTCCACCTGCGCGGTCGTCATCGACGGGGCGCCGGAGGCGGCGTCCACGAAGGTCGGCCACAGGTCCGGCCGCTGGAAATCGCTCTCAAGCAGCGGCGTCAGACGCTCTAGACCCTTGGCGTAGGCGCCGGCCCATACCGTCACCTGAGCCAGCCGCGTCTGCAACTCCACGTCATTAGGGTTCGCCGCGGCCAGCTCCTCGAACCACGGCAGCGCTTCGCCGAGCCGCCCTGTCGCCACAAGGCAGTCGCCCAGCTCACGGCGGATGGCCGGTTCGGGCGGGCGCAGTGCGATCGCCTCGTCAAGTGTTTTTGCCGCCTCGGCAATTTCCCCCATTTGATAGGCCGTCCATGCCAATCGTGCCAGCGGCGTCGGGTCCTGCAGCCGAAGCGCCAGCGCGCGGGACAGCAGCGTCCGCGAGCGAGTCGGTTGCGTTCGCTCGGCCGCGACGGACGCCGTGGTGAGGCTGCCGACCGGCGCCAGTGGCGACGCCAGCAGTCCCGCGATCTGGGCGGCCAGCGCGGGCAATGCCTTCTTCTCCTCGACATGCCGGTGCAGCACAAGCGCTGCCCGCGCCATGTAAACGGCGTCCTGCGCCTTCTCCGCATCTTGATCGATGATGCGAACCGCAAGCTGCGTCTGCTCCGGCGAAAGCGACGGCGACCGCGCCGCCGCTTCGATGTATGACGGCCACAGGGTGGACTGTGCGAAATTGCCGGCCAGCAGCTGCTGGTACTGCGTCATGGCCCCGGCGTACTGGTTGCTCCACAGCAGGACGTCGGCCAGCCAGTGCTGGGCGCGTTCGTCTTTAGGCCTCTCCGCTAGGATGGCGCGGCACTGCTTCTCGGCCTCGGCGAAGCGACGCGCCGCACTGTACAGCACCACGAGCTGGTAACGGTCCTCCAGGTCCAGCGTCAGGCCCTCGTACAGCTTCAATCCCGCTTCGTTCTTGCCCACGGCCGTCAGCACGCCGGCCAGCTCTCGCCGCGCCTTCGGGTCTTTCGGGTCCAACGCCACGGCCTGTTCCAGCAGCTGCGACGCCCGTCCTATTTCCTCTTCGCGGAACAACACCCAGGCCAGGCGCGACAGGTAGAGCACCTTGTCCGGCGCCGTCTCCGGCGCAGGCCGCTCTGCGATGCGCAGCGCCATCCGTACCTGCTCCGGGGTCAACGCCCCCTTGGTCATGCCGGAGGCGGCGTCGATGTAGCTGGCCCACAGCTCCGGTTGATCGAAATTCGCCGTCAGCGCTTGCTGGAGGCGCGGCAGGGCAGCAACGGCATCGCCGCTCCACAGCGTCGTCTGGGCCAGTTGCCCTTGCAGAGCAGCGTCGTCGGGGTTGTCGTGGGCCAGTTCTTGCAGCCAGGTCAGCGACTCCTTGAAGCGCCCGGCCGCCGTCAGCACGCCGGCGATTTCCCGCCGCGCCTTAGGGTCGCCCGGCGCCGCGGCTACGGCCCGGTCAAGCAACAAGGTCGCCTTGTCCTTCCGGCCCTCGCGGTAGAGCGCCCACGCCAATCGCGACTGATAAAGCGCCTTGTCCGGTGCGTCCGCCGGCGGCGGCAAGTCGGCCAGTTTCTCGACGATTTGCACCTGAGAAGGCGTCAAGACCCCCTTGCCAGCCGCGGCCGCGGCGTCCACATAGGCGCTCCACAAACCAGGCCGGCCGCAGTCCGGCCCCAGCAGGCGCTCCAGCCGCCGGAGCGCCGCCGCCGGGTCGCCCGCCCACAGCTCGACTTGGCCCAGCCGTGCCTGCAGATCGGCGTCGTCTGGTCTGCTCTCGGCGAGTTCCTTCAGCCACGGCAGCGCTTGTTTGGACCGACCCGCGGCGATCAGCACGCCCGCCATTTCCTCGCGGACCTTGGGATCGTCCGGCGCCAGAGCCACAGCGCGATCGACGAGCGCGGCCGCTCGATCGTGCAATGCGGACGCCTTCGTCCGGGTTCCTTCGCGCCACAGGGCCCAGGCCAGGCGCGACAGGAAAACCGCCTGCTCGTTCCTTCCGGTCGCCGCATCCGGCTGGTCGGCGATTCGCAGTGCCAACTCCGTCTGGTCGGCGTTCAGCTCCGAGGCGGCCGAGGCGGCGTCGGCGTAAGCGCGCCATAACTCTGGCTGCTGAAAATCGGTCGCCAGGATGCCTTGCAGGCGAGCCAGCGCGGCGGACGGGTCGCCAGCCCACAGCGACACGCGGGCCAGGTCGCCCTGGAGGCCCGCGCGGTTCGGATCGTCCTTGACCAGCCCTTCCAGCAGCGTTCGCGCGTCGGCAAACTGGCCGGCGGCCGTCAGCACTCCGGCTAGCTCGCGGCGGACGGCGAGCGGCCGTGGCTTAAGGCCCACCGCGCGGCCCAGGACGCTTTTGGCCTCGTCCTTGTCGCCCAATTCATACAGGACCCAGCCCAACCGCGTCAGCGCGGCGGGGTCTTGCGACGGCAGCAACGCCGCGCGCCGGCCCATCGCCTGGCCGCCTTCCCGGTCGTTCAGATGATGGAACTGGACCCATGCCACACGCGCCATCAACTCGACGTTGCGCGGGTCCGGGGCGATCGTCTTGCCGGCGATCTCCTTAGCGCGGGCCGTTTGCTCCGCCGTCAGCTGCGGCGCCCGCCCAGCGGCCTCCATGAATCCCTGCCACAAGACGGGCTGATCCGGATCGACCGCAAGGGCCGCATCGAACAGCACGAGCGCGCGGGCGGCGTCGCCGCTCCAGAGCGCGACCTCGGCTTGCCGCCGACGGAGATCCTTATCGTCGGGAAAGGCCTTGGCCAGCTGCTCGAAAAGCGTCAGCGACTCCGAATAGTCGCCTTTCCAGCTGAACACATCCGCCAGCAGTCGCTGCGCCTCCTTGTCCAGCGGTTGCGCCTGCAGCACCAGACGGCACTGCTCTTGGGCGCCGTCGAAATCCTCGGCTGCGGCATAGATTCGGGCCAGCGGCAAACGGTCCTGCCAGATCAGCGTCAGTCCGTCATACATCCCCAAGGCCTCGGTATAGCGCCCCGCCGCCGCGAGCACGCCGGCCAGCTCTTTTCGCGCGGTCGGCGCGGCCGGCCGCAGGGCTAGCGCCATGTCCAGCATCACACCGGCCCGCGCCGGGTCCTTCGCATGTTGCAGCAGCACCCACGCCAGGCGCGTCAGGTACGACGCCTCCGCCATTTCCTTGCCCTGCTTGCGGAACGCCTCGACCACGCGGTCCGACTTGTGTTCCCCCGCCCGCGTCTTGTCGGCGATTGCCAGGGCCACGCGCACCTGAGCGTCGCTCATCGCGCCGGCGCCGGCGGCCGCGTCCACGAAGCCCCACCACAACGCCGGACGATCGAAATCCGCCGTCAGCAGCGATGCGTACCGTTGCAGCGCGCGGTCGCAGTCGCCGCTCCAGAGCGTCACTTCCGCTAGCCGGACCGCGTATTCTTGATTTGTCGGGTCCTTCTTCACCAGTTCTTCCAGCGTTTCGATGGCCGATGCATACTGCTTGTTCCAGCTCAGCACGTCCGCCAGGCGAAGCCGCAGCGCCAGATCGTCGGGACGATCCTTCAGCAGCTCGCGGCATTCGCGCTCCGCATTGGCGTAATCCTTGGCGGCGGCGTAAGCGTCCACCATCATCACGTGGGCGTCGAGGCTGTTCTCTCGGCCCTGCAACAGCCGCAGCGCCTCGTCCGCCTTGCCCATCGCCACGAGCACGCCCGCCAGCTGGCGGCGCGTCGCCGCGTCATTCGGGTCGAGCTCCAAGGCCCGCTGCAAAACGGCCGTGCTTTGGTCGAACGCTTCCAAGCGGTGCAGCACCCAGCCGAGCTGGGCCAGGAAGGCGGCGTCCGCGTCCTTGTCGGCCAGAGCCACGTCCGCCAAATGCAGCACGGTCTGCCGGCTCACTGCCTTTACATCGGGGGCGTTTGCGGCCGCGTTGATGTAGGCCCGCCGCAGATCGGGGAATTTGTGCAACGTGTCGGGACTGTCGAGCGCCCCCTGATCGGCCAGCGCCTGGAACCGCTCCAACGCCTCCTGATAGTTGCGGGCCCAGAGCGACGTGTGGGCGAGCTGAATCGCCAGCTTGAGATCGGCCGAATTCGATTTGATCAGGCGCTCGTAAATGGCGCGGGCCTGGCGGAAGTCGCCGCGGAGGTTCAGCACATCGGCCAACAGCCCCTCGGCGGTAGGATCGCCGGGATTGTCGCGGAGCAGCGCCCGCGCCTCGCGCTCCGCCGCCGCCGCGTCCTTCGCCTGAACATGAATCATCACCAGCAAAACGCGCCCCTCATAATCCGGATTCATGCCCTCGTACAAATCCGCCGCTTCGTTCAATCGACCGGCGTCGAGCAGGGCGCCGGCGAACTCATTGCGGTAGGCGCCGTGTTCAGGGTAGCGAGCCAGCAAACGGCGGTAGCGTCCCGCGGCCAGGTCCACGCGGCCGGCATGGAAGGCGCAGCGGGCCGCGGCGGCCATCAGCTCTTCTCTTTTGGCCTCGGGGACGGTCCCCGCGTCCAGCGCTTGGAGCAACTCTTGGTATTCCGCCTCAGCCTGATCAAATTGGCCGCGCTGGTCATAGGCGCCGGCCAGGGCGATTTGCAGATCGAGATTGTGGCGATCGCGCGGCCCAAGCACCTTGGTGACTTCGGCCAGTTCGCTGCCGCGCCCAAGACGCTGCAGCGACCGGCCAAGCAGCACCAAGCGGTCGGTGCTGGGGTAGGCGTCGCGCATGGTTTCGGTGTAAATGCGGTTGACGTTGGCCGCTTCAGCCGCCGTGAGCGGCCGGTCGATCGCCGCGACGCTTTGCAGGAAGAAGTCGTCGTTGTAGACCCAACGGAACAGACCCAGTTCCGCCGCAATTAGGACGGCCGCCGCCGCCAAACCGACGGTGAGCGGCCGGTTGACCGGCACCGGCATCGGCAGCCGCGCCGGGGCCAGGACCGGATGCAGCCGCTTGCCCGGCCCGCGTCCAAGCAGCGCTTCCAGGACGACCCGGTCGCCGCCCTCAAACGAGACGTACTCGATCACGCATAGGTAAAAGGGCCGCGAGGCATAGCGCCGCGTCACCGTGCGCAGGACGCGGCCGGTCCCTTTGATCTCGCCCAGCGGCGTCGTCAGCGTAAACGGGCACTCGGCGCCGACGGCCGGTTCCTCTTCGACGACCACGGCCAATGCGCGGGAACTCACATCTTCTGTCACTGCCGGGAGCACCAGCCCGCGGTCATTGAGGCGGACAGAGACGGGGAGGTGAAAGCCGCGCCGCGGCGTGGAGCGGCGCTGGCCGAACAGTCGAGCGAGAAGATCTTTCACCGCGGCGTCCATGCGCCGATGTTCTCGAGCGTAATAGGCATAGAGTCGCGGCACCGCATAGTGCAGACAGACATGATTCAGCGCATCCTTCTGCACATCGGTCTGGCCCTCGAATGCGACGCCGCAACGATAGCCGGTCGGCGCCCCGGGGTCGGAGGCGTCGCGGGCCAGATTGCGGACCGTCTTCACCGTGCCGACGCACTCGATGCTCTCGCCCGCCCCGGTTATGGTAAGGCGCAGGGAATCGCCGTCGATCAGCCGCTCATAAGCCACGAGCGTCATCCCCTGGTCGTTGAGGTCTGCGCAGACGCCAATGCCCTGCCGCCGACCTTCCAAGCCCCCGGTCGTGGCAAAAGAAATTGGCAGATGGACAGTATGGCGCGTCGAGAAACGGCGATCGTCCGGCCACAGCGCACGGCGGATCACCAGATACGCCAGGAGCATGTGGAAGCTCGTCCAGAACGTCGCCAGCACCGGCTTGAAGGGATCGTCGGACACGCCCAGCCAGACGCGCGACCAGGCCCATACCAGCGCCAGAATGCTGAACGCGATCAGAATGATTTGCGGTCGGACAAAGGGCCAAATGCTCTTGGCCTGCCGGCCGCGCTTCTTGGTCACGATGAATTTCTGAAACTTGCGCCAGAACATGGCCCGCATGGTGCCGCGCACCTGCGTCCAGAAGCTGGCCATCGTGAACAGCTCGGAGTACCAGACCGAGCCGTAGCCGTTGCTCGCATACTTGACGCCCAGGATAGCGCAGGTCATGTAGGCGACCATGAGCATCGCCAGTGTCCAGGTAAATTCGCGGACCGGCGGGATGCCGGTGAAGAGCATGAGCAGCGGCGTCAGGTAAATCGGCAGCTTGAACACGCCGCCGCACCAGTTGATCATGGTGGCGAAGTAGCTAAGCCGCTGCCCCCACTTGAGGCCGCGCATGGTCAGCGGATTGTCGTAGGCCAACACGCTCAGGTTGCCTTCGCCCCAGCGCAGCCGCTGCGAATGAAAAGTCGTCACGTCCTGGGCGGCCTGGCCGCTGATCATGCGCTCGCCGATGCCTAGCGATTTCCAGCCGCGCGAGTGCATTCGCAGGCCGGTGTGCATGTCCTCGGTGATCGTTTCGACGGCGATGTAGCCGACTTCCTCCAACGCCTTGCGGCGAAAGATGGCGGCGCTGCCGGCGAAGATCGCGGCGCTCCAGCGGTTGCGGCCCGGCTGGATGACGTGGTAGAACAGCTGCCCCTCTTCCCAGTAGGAGGCCTTCGGGTGGTTCAGCCGGGCCTGGAACGACTCGAAATTGTAGAAGGCGTGCGGCGTCTGTACGAAACCGAGCTTTTCGTCCTTGAAATATCCGATAAGCCGCGAAATGAAGTGCGGATCGGGCACGTGGTCGGCGTCGAAGATGATGATGAACTCGCCGTCGGTCTTGCCGAAGGCATGGTTGAGATTGCCAGCCTTGGCGTGGCGGTTGTCAGGGCGGATCATATAGGTCACGCCCAGCTCCTTGGCCAGCGCCTCCACGGCGGGGCGCTTGCCGTCGTCGCATATGTAAATGCGTTTGTGCGGATAGTCCATGCGCAAACAGGCCTGGAGGGTGATCCGCAGCAGATCGGGGTCTTCGTTATAGGTCGGCACGAACACGTCCACGGTGCGCACGCCTTCCAGCAGCGGCTGCTGCGGCGGCTCGTAGGTGTCCCACACCGAGTGGAAGTAGAGAAGCATGTTCATCACGCCGTACAGCTCGCCGATGAAAAGGAAGAGCGAGGCGAACACGGCGTACGGCGATGTCAGGTTCAGCGTGAAGACGGCGCGGTAGACGAGGTAGACGACGGCCACCGCCGAACAGACGAGGATGACGGTCTTGCGAACGACGGTGGGACGCATCGCCATGGATCGCTGTTCCGGCGGAGTCGGGCGAGTCGAGCGCGCGGCGGCGCCGCGGCCGCCGATTTTGGTCACAGCCGAAGAGATTACAGCGGAACGCGAAGCCCTCGAAAGAGCGCCTACGCCCCTTCGGCGTGCTTGTTTGCCGAACGGCTGCCGAAGAAGTAGGCTGTATCAGTCGTGCCGCCGATCCACCAGCGCGCACGAGCCGGACTAAGCCGCATGTCGTCGCTCACCCCCCTCGCCGCCTTCGCGCTGCGACAGACTGTTCCCACGCTCGACGGCGGGGTTGAAAGCTTCGTGGTCCAACGTCTCAGCCTAGCGACTGGGCCATTGCGCACAGCCCTCGGCTACGCCGCCGCGCGGAGCTGGCGCGCATTGGCGGTCGCCCTGGCGCCGGCTGAGGCGCTGAAGTCGGTTGATGCGGACGACGCCGGAGATGCGGTTTGGATCGGCGAACAGCTGCACCGCTTTGCGCAGCAGACCGGCGGACTCTTCGCGGAACTATCCAACGCCGATCGCTTAGCATGCCTGGCCGAGTGCCGCTACGCCGGAAACCAGCCTGCCTTTGATTACGAACTGCTGGGGCGCAGGACCGCAGCTCACAGACGGTGCGACGACGCAATAACGCTTGCTGCGGCGGCGGTTGAAGCCCAAGCCTGCGTCGCCGACGAACTGGCCGATTCGGCCCCGCGGTTGTGCCGACTCCTGCGGGACCACATGTCCGGCGCCCTGCTCCTGGCCGCGACCTTCGCCTACTTTTTTCGCCGCGAGGTCGAAACGCATGAGGAACTGTCCAGCGAGCTGATGTGCGACAGCCTGCGGCGGCTGTCGGCGCCTCTGGCCGGCGCGCTGGCAGCTTTAGCTCAAGCCCTGGGCCGCTTGGGCAGCCGCTTCGATGTTTGGATCGGTCGGATACTGGATCGCGGACGCGCCGACCCGAGGCCGGACGGCTTCAGCATCCAGCCGCCGGTGCGGCCTTGCAGCCCACGACGTCATGCCGGCGGACAAAGCAGCGGAGGCAGCGCACGGTCTTCCGCCCTGCTCGTCTCCCAGGTCCCCGTCTCGTCTGTGGGCCGACCCGGTCCCACGTATGTGCATTCGCTCGGCATGCAATTCGTTTGGGTCCCCCCCGGCGAATTCATCATGGGCAGTCTGGAGGATGAAGTCAAAAGAGACGCCGACGAGAGACAGCGGTGCGTGAGAATCACGCGCGGATTCTTCATCGGGGCCTTCCCGGTCACGCGCGGCCAATTCACGGCGTTCGTCCGCGCCGCCAAGTATGTAACCGAGGCGGAACGCAAGGGCGGCGCCCGTCGCGGACCCAGCGGTGAGTGGCGGCTGGACCCGCGGTGCAGCTGGAAGCACCCCGATTTTCCTCAGGAAGACGACCACCCGGTCGTCTGCGTCAGCTGGAACGATGCTCAGGCGTTTTGCGCCTGGATGGGCCGCGTCGAGGGCCATCGAGAGGGGCCCTACCGCCTGCCGACCGAAGCCGAGTGGGAGTATGCTTGCCGGGCCGGCGCATCGACCGCCTTTTGGCCCGGCGACGCACTCCTCACCGACCAAGCGAACTACGACGGGCAAGCCGGCTGCAATGACGCGCCAGGCTTATTTCGAGAAGGCACCACGCCGGTGTGGGTTTTCCCGCCGAATCCGTGGGGCCTCTACGACGTTCACGGCAATGTCTGGGAGTGGTGCGCCGATTGGTATGCGCCTTACGCGGAGGGCGACGCAACCGATCCGCAGGGTCCGCCGTCCGGAAGAAGCCGCGTTCTTCGTGGCGGCTCCTGGCGCAATCAGCTGCGCTTCCTCCGCGCGGCCGCACGCAATCAATTGGCGCCGTCCGGCCGGGACCGCGACATCGGCCTCCGCGTGTGTCTGACTGTTTGAGTCCGCCGTCCGTTCGTGCCTGTCGTTCGGGTCGTTCCTACGGTTGCGTCCGGTTTTTCGGTTTGGCGAAGCTGTTCCGATTAGACAAACCGCCGCGCATCATCCACGGTTTTTGAGTAGCCGCCTTAATGCGCCGCGCCCGGAATGTTTGGAGCAACCCATGCCGCTCGACCCGTCCATC
>Ga0307476_10001893_pt1 | contig 12627 bp, 14 predicted proteins | sample atmos_gasesECM2C_2_FD_203314 | JGI IMG/M metagenome (GOLD analysis project Ga0307476, IMG submission 203314) | Hardwood forest soil microbial communities from Morgan-Monroe State Forest, Indiana, United States - atmos_gasesECM2C_05 | ecosystem: Environmental > Terrestrial > Soil > Temperate... | reverse complement strand
TGGTCTCCCAGGCTCGCCGCGAGCCCCGCAGAGCGCTCGATCACCACGACATCGACAGGCTCGAGCGCCAGTAACGGGGCGAGCGCCTGCTGGAAGTCCGATGGGCGGAACCGCTGCCGCGCGACCAGCCGCGCCACGACGCGGCCGCGCCGCTCCTCCAGGTAGACCGCGCCGCCGACGTCGAGCTCGCGCTCGTGCTCTGGCAGGAGCTCGAGCGCGGTGGTTGGATCGGACTCGTTGAGCAGGTCGGCCGCGCGCTGGTCGATGCGCACGAACTCCTCGGCGCATCCTAGGAGCAGCTTGCCGATCAGGCTCTCGCCGATGAATCGCCACAGCTTGCCGGGCGGCAGCAGCGCGCGCATCGCGCCCGCGTAGCTCTCGACCGTCCGGCCTGTGGCCGGCGCCGGATCGGGCGAGTCGAGGAGCAGGATGCCCATGGGCTACTGGGTGATGAGCTCGACGAAGTCGCCGGTGCCGAGCATGCCGGTGAACTGGACGCCGGGAACGAGCGTGAACAGCTTGCTGGATCCGACGTAACCTCCGATCTTCTTGACCTGCCCGGCGAGGGCGCCGGTGAGGACGCTCGCGTAGCAGTCCCGCCAGAACTGGTCGACGGTCTCCGTGCGGTCGAGCGTGAACGACGTGGTGCTCAGGCCGGATACGACCGTGCCGAAGAACGCCTGCTGGATCTTCACGGCGATCTTGCGCGGCTCCATCGTCTTGGTGCCGCCGGTGTTGGTGATGTTGAGGACGATCGTCCCGACCGTGTCGATATCCGCCAGCGCCAGCTCGACGTAGAAGACGCCCTTCTCATCGGTCGCGTCCACCTGGACCGGAGCCGCCGCTGCCGCCGCGCCGGCGTCCGCGCCGTTCTTGCTGATCTTGACCGTGAACGTCGACATGTCGCTCGCCTGCAGGTAGGTCTGCAGAGCCGCGGTGTCGACGCACGTGAAGTACACGCGGCGCTCCGCGGCGCGGGGGTCGGATTGCTTGATGGTCTGCACTGGTCTCTCCCTATGGTGCGATCGCGATGACAGCAGCCATGCCGATCACGTTTCCGCCGGTGGTTGTGTTGCTGAACGATCCGGTCGCGCCCGCCAGAGGCTTTTCGCCTGCGGTCGCTGCGAGCATTAGCGAATCGGTAGCGGGCTGAAGGTCGTTGCCGTCCTGCAGTTCGACGACGTTGGTCAGCGCGCCGTTGGTCACGGACTGCGTGCGGCCGATGTTCCCAGTCCATCCTCCGGAGAGCACCAGCACACCGCAGTTCGGGACCGTGGTGGTGATGCCTGGGATCGTCTTGGTGGCCTGGAAGTCGTTCTCGGCCCAAAGCCCGAACGCGTTGATCGTCGGGTTGAGGTTCGGTCCGCGGATCGCGAAGATCTTGGCGAGATTTCGCGTGCCGCCAGCGACGACGCTCGTGGGCGCCGTGTGTCCGCTGTTGGCGTTGAGCATCGCCGTCGTCACCTGCCGCGTGAAGATGCGGAAGTTGACGAACAGACCCGTGGCCCCGGTCGTGGTGAGCGAGCCGACCGCGGTCCACCCCGCCGGCGTCGCGATCGTCGCGCCATTCGTGACGCCGTTCATGACGATCATCACCTCGAGATCGCCATTGCGCACACCCGCGAAGCTCGTCGGCGACAGGGTGCCCGACCCGAACTCCGCGGGCCCCCAGCCGATGACCGTCGGCGTGGTGGTAGGCACCGGCAGCGGGTCGCCGCGCAGCGCTCGCATCGCATACCCCATGCGGTCGCCGAGCGTCAGGTTCCCGTTCGCGCCGAAGTGGAGCCCGTCGATCAGCGCGAGTTCATCTCCATCCGCCAGGAACGCGTGCGCATCGCCGGCCACGACGGACGCCTGCGCCGCGCGCACGGTCGCGAGGTTCGTCGGGTCGATCGCCTCGTTGGCGCTGACCCGGGCCAGTACGATCGGCAGCGCCGGCCACACGGCGCGGACCGCGGCGAATAGCGCCGTGAGATTGGTGCCGTAGTTCGCGGTCGCCGCGCCGCCCGCCGCCGCGTCGTTGGCTCCAACGAACAGGAAGAGGCCCGACATCACCGCGCCCAGCGATGCCTCGAAGCTCTGCATCCGCCCGACCGTCGTGTTGAAGAGGTTCGCGCCCGTCGAGGCGAGCATGAACGTCGCGGTCGGCTTCCAGTTCGTGTCGAGCAGGTAGCCATTCCCTGCGACCACGGCGATCGCGGGATTCGCGGTGGCCCCCTTCAGCGCCCTGCCGATCGTGATCTCGCTGCCCATGAAGGCGTGTGGGGCGAGCGACCGCATGACCAGGTTCACGTCGAAGTCGGTCCACGACGGCGGATCGACGCCGGACCCCCCTGCGTAGCGCCCGTTAATGCTTACCCCCGGGGTGGATGCAACGTTGAACGCGCTATCCGCCTTGGATGGGTCGGACGCGCCGGCCGCGTGGCTGTCACCCCAGATGCCGAAGAGCTTCACGGCGGGGGCCGCGCCGCGCAGCACCAGCAGCGTGTCCGGATCGGAGAGCGTCCCGAAGCCCTGATCGATTACGTCCATGTGATGGTCCCCACGGTTGGCAACTGTCCCTTCCCCGGAACGACGTCGGCCGACGGGCTGGTCAGCGTGTAGTCAGTTTTTCCCGCCGCGACGCCGATCGCGGTTCGGATCCTCGACAGCAGCACCTTGCCGCGTCCGGCGCCGTCTCCGGGCTCGCCGACCTCGGCGAACAGGTCGGTCAGCTCGGCGGTCACCGCGGCCCGCGTGTCGCCGGTGTCGGGGGTCAGGTGGATCGTGAACGCCACCGCGAGCTCGGTCGGCGCGACAACGGTAGCCTCCGCGGTGATCGGGCGCTGGTCATCGACCGCGGCCTGCGCGGCCGCGACCGCGCCGGCGTCCGGGAAGATCGGCGAGGCGTTGTCGTTCACGAACCTCACGACCACGGTCCCCCGACCGAGCTCGTTCGGGAACACCCACACACGCGTGGCGCCGGCGCCGACCGCGGCGAGCACCCATTGCTCGTAGTCCTGGTCGGCCCCGCCCTGGGGCGGCTCCTGCAGGCGAAGCCGGAATCGCGCCCGGAACTGCTCCGTGCTCTCCTCGTCGACGCCATCCGCGATACCCCCGACCGCGACCGTCGCAGAGCTGTTGACGCCAGGGACCGTGCTCTCGAAAGTGAGCGTGGTGCCGGCCGCCAGGTTGCTGGCCGCGCCGGCGAGCACCGCGGTGACGACGATCATGCCGGTCCCGCCGCTGATCGTGGCGCCCGTCTTCACGGTGTAGACGGTCGCCGCGTCGAGTTTGAGCACCGTGCCGGCCAGGACGGAGAAGCCGTCGGTCCCGGTGATGGTCACGTTGCCGGTGGCGAACGATGCTTCGACCGGCGTGATCCCGTACGGCTTGGCGCGCCTGATCAGCGCCTCACGCTCTGCGGTATCGACGAACAGCTGATCGGCCAGCCAGTCGAGGTAGCCGCGCAGGCGATGCCCCACGTTCGCCACGACCGCTCCGAGCGCGTCTGCCATGGCCCGACGCAGCAGCGCGCCGACGATCTCGAGCCGGCCGCGGATGTCGCCGCGCACCTGGTCGATCAGCGCGGTGAGTGTCGGGCGCTCGAATGGCACCTCAGCCTCAGGATCACGGAGCTATTGCGATGTCAAGGGGCGGTCACTTGCCCTTGATGACCTTGGTTCCGTCTGGCCACGTCGGGTGTGCGGTCTGGTACGCCGTGACCGCGGCAGGCAGATTCGTCGCCGCGCCCGCGCCGGCGCTGTTCATGATCGACACGATCCCGTTGAAGTCGGCCATCGTCGGCAGCGCGGCGGCGCCAGAGCCATCGTCGACCAGCACCTGCCGACCCGGCGCTGGCCTGAGCACGACATCCCCGTCCTCGGTGAAGGTCACGATGGCGCCGGTGAAGTGGCGCATCGCTACATCGCCTGCGGGCGCGCCGGTCCGGCGGTGACGGCGATCCGCGACCGCCAGCACGATCGGATGCCCCCGGTCACCGCCTGGGAACATGACCGCGCATTCCGGCGCTCCGTCGGCATCCGCTGGTGGCGGCACCGATGAGAACCCGTACGGCTGGAAGTGCTCGGCGCCGTCGAGCGCCTCGCCGTCGAGCACGCCGATCTGCACGATCTGCATGTTCCCGGAGTCGTCCACCAGGTGCACCACGCCACGCGCGGCGCCGTTGGTCACGCGGTTGGCGAGATGCTCGAGCCGTGCGGTGGTTTCGCGATCAAGCGGCATCAGCGTTTCACTCCTGGTTCCTTGAATCCACTCCCCGCGGACACGAGCCACGGCTCCAGGCCGGACACCTTCGCGTGCGGCTCGGGGGTGAAGGCATCAGGCCGCACGATCCGCAGCTGCGTGACCTGTCCCCCGGTGTTCGAGATGGAGTAGTCCACCTGCGAGATCAACATCTGGCCGTCGATCCCGATGCTGGGCACCTTGACCAGGGTCAGCGTGTTCGGCGCCCAGAGCGTGCCGTTGGGCTGCGCCCATCCGACCACTGCGATCGAAACGGTCTCGGCGCGCGCGGCGCGCGTGCGAGCTTCCCAGTCCGCGAGACGCCGCGCATCGCCGGCGCTCATCCCCTTGCTGGGGCGAATCACCTTGACCCGGTCGGTTCGCTTCACCCCGTCGTCGGTGGCCTCCGCGCGGATGCTCGTCGCGGCGCCGGACGCCTGATCGGTTCCGGGGACCTGACAGAGCACCACGTAGCGGTGGAACCGATCGGAACCGTCATACTCGATCTCGGCCGCCTCGACGTTGAACCCCTCGACGAGAGAAGTTGCCGCGGCGGCGGCAGAGCGCGTGAACAGGATCCCGCCCTGGCCATCGCTGACTACCAGCACCTCGAGCTGCTTCGCGGCTTGCTTGATCGCCTCGAACGGTGAGTCACCGGGCGAGATGACGATCTTTCGTAGCGGCGGCAGCTCCAGCCCCGTCTGCACGCCGACCCGGATCCCGAAGGGCGCGGCCAGCGCGCGCGCGAAGTCGTCGATCGCGATGTTCGTGTAGGTCCACGCCTTGAGGAGCGCCGAGCAATCCACCAGCGCCGCGGCCCGATCGCGTCCCGAGTACGTCAGGCCGCGCTGCGTGGCAGCGAGCGTGAGCGGGCCGCGCTTGTCGATGAACCCTGTGATCACCGTGTGGCCGCCGATCTCCACCTCGCACTCGTCCTCCTCGACGATCGGCCATGGCTCACCGGAGCCGCCCCAGCGGTCGCTGACCTCGAGCGCGAACGAGCCCGCGATGCTCTCGATCGAGCGCGTCACCTTCAGCGACTTCCAGCCGCTGTAGCGCCGACCGTTGACCACGAGCGCGAGATCAACCGGCATTGCTCAGCACCTTCAGAACGCCGGAGACGAACAGAGGATGGGGGATCTTGTTGCGCGCGATGATGTCGTCGGCGAGGTCGACCGACCCGTAGAGTCGATAGGCCAGGACGTCGACCGGGATCGGCTCACGTATCTCGATCGTGATGACGCGAGCGAGCGCCCGGCTCCCTGGGATCGCGCGCATCACGTCGGACCGCAGGGTGACGATCGTCGGGTACGCGGTGTCCCCGGCGGTGAGCGCCAGGTCGTCGAGCAGCGCGACGACCTGGCCGCGCGCCGTGGTCGCGTCCTCGATGGACGCGTAGGGCACCAGCGGCGCTAGCCGGGCCGCTTCGACCGCGATCACCTGCCGGAGCGCGCCGGTCAGCGCGAGCTGGTTCGCGCGCTCGCGGCGCCGCGTCCGGGTGATCTCGGGCACCGCTCGCCCAAGATCGGTCCCGTACGCCTCCACCAGCGCATCCTTGACGGCTCCAGGCGCAGCCTCGGCCGCGTCCCCCAGGCTGCGAATGGCGTCGCGGAACGCATCGAACAGCTCGGCCGGCTGGCGCACCAGCGAGGACGCCTGCGCCGCCAGGATCCGAACCTTCGCGCCGAGCGTCGCGATCTGCTGCGTCACCGAGTCGGCGGTGTCCGCCAGCTGCTCGGCAGCGCGCACGGCCGGGGCGAGCTTGGCCTGGAGCCCTGCGGCCGCGTTCTTGAGCGCGGTCTCCGCCGAGGCCAGCGCGGACGATGGCAGCCCGGCCGTGTCGTACTTCGCGACGAGCTCGGCCTTGGATGCCGCGGTCGCCGCGTCCGCGCTGGTCGCGACCTTGCCGGCCGGATCGTCGACCACGGTAGGAGCCGGGGCCTGCGCTGGCGTCTCGATGAACTCGAGCGAGAAGGTGGCCATCCCGCCGGCCGACTTGCTCTCGTGGATGGACAGGTTGGTGCAGATCGCGCGCTTCGTCCCGTAGTAGGGATGCCGGAGCTCGCCCGGACCTTCCGTGTCCTCGAGCGCTGCGCGGAGCGCGTCCCGCTGCGCCAGGTAGTCATCGCCGATCACGTAGCCGTCGACTCGGAACGTCGCCGCACGCTTCCCGAGGTCCTCGACGAACGGCTGATCCCGCAACGGGAACTCGTGCAGGACGGTGCGCCGACCGCCGGCGTACTCGGCCTGATCGACGAGGAACGGCACGCCGCGGAACGATGCGCCGATCATCGTCTTGCCGTTGGTCAGCGTGACCCGTCGGAGATCGCTCGGCCAGCTCACCAGACACCGCCTCCGACGAGGTAGCCCACGTTCGTGTTGACGTCGGCAGTGCTCCTCGGGTCCGTGGTTACGCTCGCGCCCCTGGGGACGTTCTTGAAATCGACGGTGACCTTGGCCTCTTGTGGTCCGGGATGCAGTGCGGCCTGCTGATCGATCTGAGCGCGCAGCGCCGCCATGCGAGCATCGTGTGCCGCTCCCTCGCGCAGGAACTTGATCTTGGGATCCTCGGCGGCGGGCGGGATGGCGAGCATCGCATCGTGCTGATCCTGCAAAAGCCGAGCTTGCTGCACCGCTGGATTGGCATCCAATGCTGCCTTGGCGTCGGCCTCTGCCTTCGCTGCGCGGCGACCGTCCGCCATCATCGCGTCCATGTCCGACTGGAACTGCTGCTCGGGTGTCCTCTTCTTCGACGCGAACCCTAGTCGCTGGGCGACAGCCTCGAATGCCTCCGTCTTGGCGACGATCGCCGCGATCGCGGCGACGATGGGAGTCAGAGCGAGCAGGACTTGGCCGAACGGTGTAGCCAGTAGCGCGACGCCGAGCGAGGCGATCGCCAGCGCCAACGGACCTGTCATCACGGCGGCGACGCCCAGCAGAGCGACCTTCCAGCCGCCGATCCCATCAATGAACGTCGTCACCTCGTCGTACGCCTCGCCGGCCCACTTCACGAGGCTCTCGACAGCTGCAGGTAGCTTCTCGCCGATGTCGTGTGCCCACTGCCGAACATCATCGCGGTGGCCGACGAGCCACGCGCTGAGCTTGTCGATGATGTCCTTGAGCGCCGGGGCCAGGCCAGCCACCAGAGCGGCCTCGACGCCCTGGGTCGACGCCTTGAGGTTCTTGAGCGAGTCGTCAACCTCGCCGGCGCCGGATGCAGCTGCCTCGAGCGAGCCGGCGAGCGCAGCATGGGCGCCCTGCAGCTCGAGCAGCCCCTTCGAGCCGCGCGACAGCAGCGGCACCAGCGCAGCGCCGACGCCGCTTTTCTCGGCGAGGGCCAGCTTCTTCTCCTGATCGGTGAGCGCTGCCATCCCGTCGGCGAGACGCATGAACGCCTGATCGCCGGTCTTTGCTGCCTTGATCTGCTTGAGTAGATCCGGGGACACGACGGACAGGAACTTGAACAGCGATCCCTTGTTGGCCTTGGCCGCACCGACGTTCGCCATGAACGCCTGCAAGCCGTTGTCGAGCTCCTCAACCTCGGCGCCGGACCGCTCGGCCGCGAATCGCATCGCTGCGAGGAAATCGACGCCGACGCCGAGGCGCTCGGCCTTGTCTCCCAGGTTATCGAACTCTTCGACCAGGTGGAGCACGCCGGCGGTCGCAACGCCGACCGCGCCGCCGACCGCACCGCCGATGCTGAGAACCTGGCCGATCAGATCCTTGACTGCGCCGCCGACCTTGCGGAACCCGCCGATCACCGCGTTGAAGCCGCTTTTCTCGGCGAGATCCTTCAGCGCCTTGCCGAACTCGCGAGTCGGCCTGGTCAGCTCGTCGATGCGCTTGTTGAACGCGTTGATCCCCGCGGTCCACTTATCGACCGTGCTCAGGACGATCTTGAGCTCAGCCTTATCTGCCATGGCGCTTTCGCTCCCAGCGCTCTCGCTCTCGCTCTCGCTTGGTCACCTCCACTGCCCGCTCGAGCCAGAACTCGAGGTCCCCCGCATCGAGCTCCATCAGCTCGGAGGGCTGGAATCCGGGGAATCGCTCGGCGAGGAGTCCGACGATTTCTCCCCAGTTCCCTGGATGGCGAACAAAAAATCGTTCACGACCTCGATCGCGTCGCGAAGATCGTCGCCCTCGAGCTCGTCGACAACCGCCAGCGGCTGACCAGAGAGCCAGCTCAGCATGTTGATCGTCTGGACCAGCGCAGGATCGCTGGGCTTGAGACGTCGTAGATCCTTGCCCCTGACCGGCCGGATCGTGATCTCGGTGATGGTCTGCTTACCGGACTCGATCGGCTTGCGCAGGGTGATGGTTTTCGGTTCGCTCATGTCAGATCTCCTCGGCGTCGTCGGGGTCGCACTCGAACCGCGCTTCGATCTCGCCTTCGGCGGCGGTGACCTTGCCCTCGGCGCAGTAGGCCGCGTGGCCCATCTTCACCGTCTTGCCGTTCTCGAGGTCGGCGGTCACCGTCGAGTCCCTCAGCTTCGTGAGCTTCTTGACGTCGAAGTCCTTGCGGTCGGTGATCGTGAGATCGAGGTACGCGGGGATGCGGGCCACCTTGAACCCGTGGTGACGATCGAGCCCCATGACGGATTCGAGCTTGTCGCCGCCAAAGCTGTAGTCGACTCCGGCCTTCACGTCGATGACCTCGCCATCGATCATGAGCTGCCTCACTCCAATCAGATTCTGCGCCATGGCCGTCTCCTTACAGCCGGAACTGGAACAGCGCTCCGGTGACGATGAGTTGGTTGATCAGGTCCGGCGGCAGCAGGAAGTCCAGGCGGTTCGGGTCCGACTCGTTGCGCTCGACGACCAGGTCTCGAGCGAACTGGTCGTAGCCCTCGACGAGCCCGAGCCGCTCCATGTCGCGGAACCACGTGAGCGCCTCGGCCCTGCCGATCGCCGGGGTGATCACGAGCTGTCCGCGGCCGACCCGCGTGCCATCGCTGGCGAGCTTGTGACGCGGATACCGCGTCTGCATCATCACGCGGAACGAGTACCGCAGGTAGATCAGCGTGAGCAGCGTCGTCGCGTCCAAGTAAGCCGTGTCGGCCTCGCCCGCCGAGTTCGTCTGGTAGGTGGTGATGATGCGGCCGAGCTGGATCCCGCCGCCGGTGACGCGCCTCGTGGTCGCGATGCCGTCGTGCAGCAGCAGGTCCTGCTCGGTGAGCGTGAACTGGTCGTTCTCCGGCGGCGCGACTGCGCCCGACACCGCCAGGGTCTGGAATCCCCGGGCCGGGTCGATGGCCGCGTTGAACGCGACCTGCGCCGCCGTCCCCGCCGCCAGCTCCATCGGCGGCGTCAGCGGAGAGATGCCCGGCGGGGAGACGATGGAGGAGTATGGGCTGTTGCGGCCGGTCCCCAGCGTGGTGAGCGACGACAGGATTCCGGACGCCGACGAGATCGCCAGGCTGCCCATCGCCTTCAGGGGGCCGAACTCCACGCCGAGCTCGGTCTCGAGCGCCGCCAGCGACGTCGCGTCCGTGTACGGGTGCGCCCAGATCTGGAACCACAGGGGCGCCATCGCGGCGATCAGGTTAGTGAGCGTCGGGTTGGACGCGCCGCCCGACAGCTGCGTGATGGTCAGCCCCACGCCCGCCGGCAGCTTCTCGCCGGCCTGGAAGTTCTGGCGCACGTCGTAGGCGTTGCCGACGAGCCCCTTGTGCCTGTACGTCAGGTTGGAACTCGCGCTCACCGTGGCCGCGGTGATCGGCAGGTCTGCCGCCGCGGTGATCGCCGCGGTGATGTTCGCGGCGATGGCGGTCGCGGCCTGGCCGGCGGTCACGCCGACGGGAATCCGGACGCCGCCGAAGTAGAGCGGGATGGTGCCGTCGGCCGTCGCCGGCCCGGTCACCGCGATCGACCCGGTCGCGGCGGTGCCGGCGCCGTTGTCGGCGAGGATGCCGATCCACAGCTCGGTGCTCTTGTTGTTGGCGAACCAGGCCCTCGCCATGCAGTGCAACATCGAGCCGCGGCCGGCCAGCGTGATCACCTCGTTGACGCTGGTCACCAGGTAGAGGGTGTCGGCCGTCCCGGTGCCGCTGGCCGTCTTCTGACCGATCAGGAGGCCGCGGTAGGGCAGCAGCGCCGGGCCCTGCTGCGCCAACCGGGAGTCGAACTCTGCCGCGACGAACGGGACGCGGAGGGTGGACGGAACCGAGCTGAATGGGATCGTCATGGGCTACCTCGTGGCGAGCGGCGCGACGGACTCGTGGTCGGTTGGCTGAGCGGGCGGCGCGGCCTCGACGGGCGGCGCGGGCGGCGGCGCGGCCTCGGCGGGCACCCGCTCCACCGCGCCGTCCGGCAGCCGGCGCACCCATTCGTTGCCATCGCGCCGCCAGGTCGCGCCATCGAGCCACCTGCGAGTCCAATAGGTGTTCTCGGGCACCTCGTCGCCGCTGGCGGGCAGCGGTTGCTTGGTGACCGGGTCGCGAATCACCGCGGCCGGGTCGACGGGCTTCAAGATCATCACGGAGTCTCCCTGACGCTGATCACGTCGGTGGGTGCGTTGTCGTCGCGGGCGCCTGCGAACTTCGTCGTGGTGCCTGCGCGGAGGAAGTCGTCGAGCGTGCCGGTGGCCGGAGTCGTCTGGTAGGTCACCGAGTAGGTGAGCACGATGATGCCGAGGAGCGGATCCGCGCTTGGGGTGGGGAACGAGATCTCGGTGGACTCGAGTACGCTGCCCGCCGCGGTGCCGCCGAGGAAACGATCCACGTCCATCACCGCCTCGATCTCCTCGGCGATCGCGTTCATGGCGCGCCAGGCCGGAAACGCGTCGCTGTGCGCGACCGTCGCCGCAATCTCCGCCTTGACGTTGCGCGTGAGCTTGCGAGGCGCCGTGCTCGAGCTGTTGGGATCTACCTGCTCGTCTTGCGTGTAGACCGCGATCGCCGGCAGCTCGCTGTCCTGGTAGGTGTCGATCCGGAACGCCTCGACTCGAGTCCCGGCCGACGTCCGGTTCGTCAGGTTGGCCACCACCGCATCGCAGATCAGCTCGCGCGGATGCACTAGCGCACCCCACGCAGCTCGAACACGATCCCGCCAAAGCCATCGCGATGACGCTCGCGGCCCTTGTACAGTCGCCCGCCGATGATCAGGGTCGACTTGTCGAGCTCGGGCTCCACCGGCAGATCCTCGAGCCGCATGAACACCGCCGGCCCGAGCGCCTCGGTGCCGGCCTCGATGCTCCCCTTGGCCAGCACGAACTGCTCGTCAAAGATGCCGAGCAGCGGCTGACCGCTGGGCGTGACCGAGACCGGCGCGCCGATCTCCGGCTGGTAGATCACCGGCACGCCGCCCAGGAGCTCCATCGCCGCGCGGTCCATTCCGGCCACGAGCTCGGCGAACGGTGACGCCTGGGGCAGCGTCACGCGCGGGATGGAGCTGTCGAGGAGCGGGAGGCTCACGGGTTGTCGAGGAGCGGGAGGCTCACGGGTTACTCGAGCGAGTACGTGAACTCGACGTCGACGTTCGTCGCGACGGTGATCGCCGATCCGGTGTTGGCGATCGTGAGCGCGGTGTTGACATCGCACGGCGCGAACGAGGCGCCGTCCGCGAGGAGGGTGCCGCCGGCGCCGCCGGCGCGGACCATCGTGCTCTGCGTCAGGCTCGCCTGAGTCCACGCCACGAGCTTCACCGCCGCCGCCGCCTGCGTGCCCTTGAGGTCGACAGTCGTGTTGGACGTGACCGCTCCGCCGATCGCGATCGCGAAGGCGTCGCAGAGCCGATACTTGAGGCCCGGGATCGCCGCGAGCAGCGTTGCGCCAGCGTTGATCGTCGCGATGGGGATCCGCTTGCGGAAGTTCAGGATGCGGCCGCAGAGCGATACGCCGTTCATCCTGACGGAGCCGGTGGTGTCGGCCGACGCAGCGGCAGCCGCGACCGCGCCGATCGGAAGACCGAGCGTCAGGTCCGTGCTCAGCTTGCTATTCGTCGCGTCCCAGAAGAGGGGCTGACCCTCGGTCCACGTCTCGCCGGTCGTCTTGGGCAGGGTGTTCACGCCCTTGACGATGAAGTTGACGCGAGCGCCCGCGGTCGCGTTGGTGGTCGTCGCGATGCCGACGAATCCACCGATGACGTACACGCCGCCGGTGGTCACGCCGCCGGCGGGCACCGCCAGCTCCATGATGTCGCCCGGCTTGAAGTTCGTTGCAGACATGATGCTGTCTCCGTTGAGAGGTCGGTTGGTGGTGGCCTGGTTACGCGCCCGCGTTGGTGAGCGCGGCCTTGGGGTCACCCATCTGCGCCTTGGCGTAGTGGGTGATGCGCCACTCGATGCCGTCGACGTTCCAGCCGTCCTTCGACTCGATGATCGGCGCGCGACCGCGGCCCTGAAGAAACGCGACGACGATCGCGTCCATCGTGGTCCCGAACAGGTAGCGGCGGGTGCCAGAGAGC
>Ga0307476_10001892_pt1 | contig 12641 bp, 7 predicted proteins | sample atmos_gasesECM2C_2_FD_203314 | JGI IMG/M metagenome (GOLD analysis project Ga0307476, IMG submission 203314) | Hardwood forest soil microbial communities from Morgan-Monroe State Forest, Indiana, United States - atmos_gasesECM2C_05 | ecosystem: Environmental > Terrestrial > Soil > Temperate... | reverse complement strand
CGCAGGATCAGGCTCAAGTTGAACGCCCCCACATGGACCAGTTGCCGCTTCAGAATGTTCTCGTGTCCGCGTAGATGCGTGCGCCTCATGCCGCCCGTCTCGTAGCAGTGCGCAAAGCTGCGTTCCATCAGTTCGCCTCGCCGCCGCAGTAAGCTTTTGCCGTAGCCGCCGCGCACCCGCCGTCGATTCTGGTACACCGCCTGTTGCTCCTCGCTTTTGCCCTCCCAGTGGCGTTGCCCCGCTTGTTTCTTTTCCGGAATGTAGGTACGCACTTCGTAACTCTTCACCCGCTCCATCACCGCGCCGCTGTGGTAACCCCTGTCCGCTACCACCTCTTCGATTCCCTCGACGTTGACCTTGGGCGTAGCCTCGGGTCGCTGCTCTGCTGCTTCGCGTTTCACTAACTCCGCTACCGCCATCCCCGCCTCGCTCAGCGTCGTGTCCAGCGTCACGGTGTCGCCCAGGTCGGCTTCCTGCAGCGTCACCGCCACCACCGCACCCGTATCCAGATCGACTGCGTGCTCGGCCTTGTGCGCCAAGTGCGTGCGCCCGTCCTTCATCTTCGTAATCCGCGCATCCCCGTCCGCCGGGCTCTCCCACTCCTTATTCGACATGCGTTTCTGCCGCTTGCGGTCCAACCGTGCCAAGTCTTCTCGCGTCGGCGTCTCTATGCCCGAAGCCTTGGCCAGACCACGCAGGAACTCCTCGTAGCTTTCTCCCGTGTCGCGGCGCACAATCGAGCGCATCGCCGCGTTCGCCTCCAACGTGGTCGCATCGATCGCGATCCGCTTCCCTTTCACCAACCCACGATCGGCCAGCACCCCCAGCACCCAGCCGAACACTTCGCGATGGGTTTCCAAATCGATCAAACGTCGGGTGCGCGAAATCGTCGTGTGATCCGGCGTGTTCTCATCCAGCGCTATCCCCACAAACCGCCGCAACCCCAGCGAATCCGCCAATTGCCAGGCTATCCCGCGTTCACTGTCGATGCCCTCGAAGTAGCCCAGCAGCAGCGACCGAAAGTAGATCCCGGGGGTCAGCGACGGCCGGCCATACTTAGCTGCATAGAACTTCGCACACCGCCCCTCCGCAAACTCATCGAACTTCTCCGCCTCCAGCAGTTCATTGAGCCGCTGATAGAACGGATGTCCTGGCGCCGAAGGCAGCTCCCTATGAGCAATCCAAATGTCTTCTTGCTTTTCCCGCTGCTTGCGCGTCCCCATCGCCATACGCGCATTCTACGAATCCTCCCTGTGGATCCTTCAAACTCTTTTGCTCACGCATCCGGACTTACACCCCGGGCTGTTAGGGGTGATAAGGATGTTTTTGGCGATGGAACGGTAGTGATGCTCGACCTGCCGGGACACACGCCGGGCCATCACGGTTTGTTAGTGAAGCTTGCCCTCACGGGATATGTCTTGTTGTCTGGCGATGTCGCGCATTTTCGGGATAACTATGTCACTAACGGTGTGCCGTCATTCAACACTGATCGTAGCCAGTCGCTCGCATCGCTTGCGCGTTTCAAGGATATCGCGAGAAACCTGCACGCCATAGTTGTCATCCAGCACGAACCAAGAGACATCGCCAAGCTGCCGATTTTCCCCGCGTCGGCGCAATAGCCAGAATCAGCCAGAATCTGTCGCCGCCGCAGCCCGAGTCTACGCGTATTTGCGGCGCTGCCAGAACGCCGGTAGCAGCAGGGAGATCAATGTCGGTGACGAGCAAGCCTCCTTTACCGTATAAACGGGCAAAGCTTTGCCCCAGACGCTGGAGTACCATGTCGTTGCCGGCGCCGGCCAGCGATTATGAACCTTTTCAATGAACTGGAAGTCGAAGAAATTATCGCGGACGAGCCCGCCACGTTGGAGCAGATCTTTGTAGTCAGTCGCTGGCTAAATCGGTAGTTGATACGCCCGAATTTCAGAACAATTCTCCGGCCACGCAGGAAGGTTTGTAACCTTGATTGACAAGGGAGTTCGGTCACTTTCGGTCTTCCAACTCGTTGACTTCGGATCGAGTTCGGAATATCTTTCGCAGAACGCCTCCGCCGGGGGAGCGGGGATTGCATGCCCGAAGTTCAACCGAAGCAAATCACTGAGCTCTTGGATCAATGGAAAGCGGGGGATCAGGCGGCCCTCAACGTTCTGCTGCCTCTCGTCTATGACGAACTCCGCCGGCTGGCTCACCAACAGCTGCGCAAGGAACGCTCGGACCACACCATCCAGAGTACCGCCCTGGTTCATGAGGCCTATCTTCGCCTGAAAAAGAGGGGCAATGTGCAATTTGAGAACCGCGCCCACTTTCTTGCGATTTGCTCCCAGTTGATGCGACAGATCCTGGTCGAATATGCGCGCGGGCGGCGGGCGGCGAAGCGGGAGGGGGGATACAAGGTCGCCCTGGATGAAGCAGCCGTGCCAGCGAAAGCCAGAAACGTGGATCTGGTGTTGTTAGACGATGCGCTGAATGAGCTTGAGAAACTCGATCTACAGCAGAGCCGTATCGTGGAACTGAGATACTTTGGCGGCCTCTCCATCGAGGAGACTTCAGAGGTGCTGAAAGTCTCCCCTGCGACAGTCAAAAGAGATTGGGCTACCGCGCGAGCTTGGCTCCTACACCAAATTAAGCGAACAGGGAGTCATGACTCTGGGGAGACGGCTCACAAAACTGGCGGCGCGCCAGGCATAGGATAAGCAGTTTGTGGCCCGATTGATCGAGAATTGACGCCTGCTTCAAAGCGGGTTACCTTATTCGACTGGCCCTCTTCCCCCCAGAATGAGAGGCGCCGTGCTTTCGGCTTCTTCAATCCAGGTAGCCCGACTCCTGACCCGCTGGACTGGCGGAGACCGCAAGGCCCGCGATGGGCCTGCCCCTGTTGTTTGCGGCGCGCGCCGCTTGACAGGTCGCCTCTGTGCTCGGCAATGCACCGATCACCACCGGAGCCTTCAACGAGATGACGCGCAAGGCTTTTTGACATCATGACCCCCGAACGCTGGCAGCAGATCAAGGAAGTACTCGGGAACGTCCTCGAGTTGGATCGTTCGCGACGCGCCGCGTACCTGGCCGCGGCGTGTGCGGGCGATCCTTCTCTTCGTGCTGAGGTCGAGCCGCTGCTGGCCGCAGAGCAGCACGCTGGAACGGACCTGCTCCGCGCGACGCTCGAGGCGGATGGCGCCACTTCTCGCGCCGACACTGACCCGAGGATCGGCTACCGCATCGGTCCCTACGAAATTGTCGAACCTATCGGCGAAGGCGGGATGGGCACCGTGTACCGAGCGGTGCGGGCCGACGATCAGTATCAGAAACAGGTCGCAGTCAAGCTTGTTCATGCCGGGCACGATTCAGGGTTCATTGTCAGCCGCTTCAAGAACGAACGCCAGATTCTGGCCAGCTTGGACCACCCGAACATCGCGCGTTTGTTGGACGGTGGTACTACCCGGGACGGAGCTCCTTACTTCGTGATGGAGTTGATCGAAGGAGAGCCGATCGACGAGTACTGCGACCATCACCAGTTGGGCAGCGAGGGCCGACTGAACCTGTTCCTGCAGGTGTGTCAGGCGGTTCAGTATGCGCACCAGCGCCTGATCATCCATCGCGACATCAAGCCGGGCAATATCCTGGTCGGCGCCGACGGAACGCCAAAGCTGCTCGATTTCGGAATTGCCAAGCTGCTTGACCCCTCCAGTGGAGGCGCCGAGGCAACGATGACGGTGTTCCGGGCGCTCACTCCCGGATATGCCAGCCCCGAACAAGTCAAGGGAGAGTCGATCACAACCGCCTCCGACGTGTATTCCCTCGGAGTGGTCCTGTACGAATTACTAACCGGTCGCAGCCCTTATCGGCTCGCCAGCCGCACTCCGCATGAACTCGCTCGGGCGGTCTGTGAAGTCGAACCGGAGCGGCCGAGCAGCGCGGTGAGTAGGATGATCGCCGGCGACCGCAAAACTGGAAAAGATATAGGAACACCGGGAACAATGACCCCGGTGCGGAATGCCCCATCGAAGGGGCATAACAAGGGCCTGCGCGGCGATTTGGACAATATCGTTCTGATGGCGTTGCGCAAGGAAGCCCGGAACCGGTACAGCTCGGTAGAACAGTTTGCCGGGGACATTCGACGGCACCTTCAGAACCTGCCGGTAATTGCCCGCAAGGACACTGCGCGCTACAGGGCGTCGAAATTTTTTGCTCGTCATAGAGCGAGCGTTTTAGCGGCCGCGGTCGTAGCGGTCGTGTTGGTAGCCGCTCTCATCGTAACCTTCCGCGAAGCTCGCGCCGCCCAGCGGCAGGCGGAATTGGCTCGTCAGGAAAAGGCCCGCGCGGAGCGGCGTTTCAACGACGTCCGAGCGATGGCCAATTCGCTGATGTTTGAAATCCACGACAGCATTCGCGACCTTCCCGGATCAACGTCGGCGCGTAAGCTTCTCGTCGATCGCGCACGGCAATACCTCGACAGCTTATCAGCGGAGGGTGGCAATGATCCTTCCCTGACGCGGGAATTGGCATCGGCGTATGAGAGAGTGGGTGACGTCCAAGGGAACCCCCGCTTCGCAAATCTCGGCGACACTGCCGGAGCCATTGAAAGCTATCGCAATTCCCTCCGCCTCCGACTCAAGCTGGCGGATGAGGATCGGGGTACCCCCGACGATCGTGTGGCCTTGGCTACCATATACGCGAAACTTGGCTTCAGCCTGGGAGCCACAAATGATTTTCGCGCCGCACTGGAAGCTCTCCAACGCGCGTACCTCATCGCCGAGCGGCTGGCGGTGGAGCAAAAAGACGACCCGGAAACCCAAGAAGCGGTTGCTGGGACCTATTTCGCGATGGCTGCGACTCTTGCCGACATGGGTAATCTAGCGACCGCGCTGGATTATTTTCGTAAGTCCGTGGCCATCCGCGAAGCCATTACCCGAGGTTCTCCGGCTCTCCAGAAACAAGTGCAAACCAACCTTGCGGGGGTGCACGACTATATGGCGGAGGTTGTGTACTTGCAGGGCGATTTAGACTCCGCGCTTTCCCTTCAGAAACAAGCGCGCGACATCATGGCGCGGTTGGTAAAGTCCGATGCGCAGAATGCCACGCTGCGACAATTCCTTTTCCAATCCGAGCACCAGATTGGATATTACCTCGCTGAGAAGGGCGTTCCCGCGCAAGCTTTAGCTCACTACCAGTTCGCCCTGGCGGGATACCAGGAACTTACTTCGTCGGACGCCCATGACGTGGTGGCGATGCGCTACCTCGGCAAGTGCTACATGGGTATCGGCAAGGCTCTTGCCGCTGAGGGCAAGCCGGCTGAGGGCATTGAATCCGCTCGCAAAGCCCTTCGGATCATGGAGAGTTTGGCAGGCGCCGACCAGGCCGACACTTACTACAAGGCGCCAGACCTTGCCTACGCCTACGCCGCCTTGGGGGAAACCTATTCGCGTTTAGCCCTGCAACCCGGCGGCCTCGAAACTTCGAGGATCGCGAGTTGGCACCAAGCCCGGTCCTGGTATCGAAAGAGCCTTGATATTTGGCTGCTCCTGAAGCAGAAAGCGCCGCTCGCACGGTGGGATGCCTCACAACCTGACAAGATTACAAACGAAATTTCACGGTGCGATGCTGCTCTCGAAAGGTGAACGCCGACCATCGATAGCGTACCTGCATTACCCCTCGCACGAAGCGAATTAAGGATTTCGTATCGAACCAGGCATCGTTCGACGCTGCTAAACGGCCCCAAGCCCCCAACCCGGATCCTCTGCGCGGAAGCACCCAACTGCCGTGGGCAAGAGCCAACCCCGTTTCGCGGGAAAGTTAAATGGGCTACCGATTCGGCCAGAACCGTCCGACTGGCCCTGGGGCCGCGCCCCGCGAAAAAATCTTTTCAGCTCGTGAGCCACTTTCGCAGCGTTTTTCGCTTTTACGGGTGCAGGGAAGTTGGGGGCGGTTAAAGCAGACGGCTCCCAGCCAACTCAAACGGGAACTTCGGAGTCGTTTGTAACGTCCGAATAAGTCTTTCTTCTCCCTGAGAAAGATCTTTCTCCTTTTCCGATTTGGGTAAGCAGAGCACGAGTAACGCGGTTTGTGGGAGGGGATTCCAGTTCAATCCGGCGCGGTGGATGGTATGTGACGCGCTCTTCTGCGCACCGTGATGTTGGGTTCGACGACGAGTCAAGGATTGCCCGGCGACTTATTCGATTCGGGGGGAGGCGCGCTGGTTAGGCGTCCAACCGAAGGGGCAAGCTGAGCAGCCTCGCGTGATGCTGTTCAGCGTGCCCTATGCATTGAAGGCCGGAGATGCGGCTACCGTGGGGGGACTGCCGCCTTCGGCCTTTGTGCTAGCTGCGCCCGCCCAGAAGCAGCGCCACAGCGGGATCAACCACCGGAAACTCTGCGGAGGGTCGGGGCGCTAAATTCCCCACCCGGGGACGTCCGCTAGCGCAACGGGCCAAATACTATTCGGCAGGATCGTAGTTCAGATTTTGCCCGAGCCATCTTTCGACTTCTGCCACGCTGATCCCCTTGCGTTCGTGATAGTCGGCGACCTGATCGCGGTCGATCTTGCCGAGGCTGAAATATCGCGATTCCGGGTGGGCAAAGTAAAGCCCACTCACGCTCGATCCGGGCCACATCGCAAACGACTCAGTAATCAACATCCCGGTGTTCGCCTGCACATCGAGCAAACGCCAAAGCGTGCCCTTCTCCGTGTGATCCGGGTATGCCGGGTACCCTGCGGCCGGCCTGATGCCGCGGTACTTTTCTTGGATGAGATCCTCATTGCTCAGGCCTTCTTCACGACCGTAACCCCATTCATCCCGCACTCGCTTGTGCAGGCATTCGGCGAACGCTTCAGCCAGTCGATCGGCGATCGCCTCCGCCATGATCGCGTTGTAGTCGTCGTGCTTGGCCCTGAACCCGTCGCACAGTTCCTTCAAGCAGATCCCGCTGGTGACCGCGAACGCACCGATATGATCGGGCAACCCTGTTTGCTTCGGTGCGATAAAGTCCGCGAGCGATCGGCACGGCTCATTGCCTTCCTTGTTTGATTGTTGGCGGAGGAAGTGGAATCGTTCGAGGACCTCGTTGCGGGTGTCGTCCGTGTACAACTCGACATCGTCGCCCACCGCGCTGGCGGGAAAGAAGCCGTATACCCCTCGTGCCGTAATCAACTTCTTCTCGATGATGATGTCCAGCAGAGCATTGGCTTCGGCAAAGATCTGACGTGCTTGTGCACCCTGTCCATCGTGCTCAAGAATACGAGGATAAACGCCCTTCAGTCCCCAGGTATGGAAGAACGGCGTCCAGTCAATGAAATCGCGCAGCGTCGCCAGCGGAAAGTTGTCCAGCACGCGCACACCGGTAAACGCTGGTGTTGGCAGGTCTTCTGGCCGCCACTCGATAGGGGTTCGTCTTTTTCGTGCCGTCTCAAGGGAGACGATCGAAAGGCGCGGCGCGGAATGGGCCTTGCGGAGTGCCTCGTAATCGGCGCGATGCTGTGCCACAAACGCCGGTTTTCCCTCATCGCTCAGAAGGCTGGTCGTCACGGGCACCGCCCGGCTGGCATCCAGTACGTGAACCACAGGCTCGCTGTAGTGCGGCGCAATCTTAACCGCGGTGTGCGCACGGCTCGTGGTTGCGCCGCCGATAAGCAGCGGCAACTTGAAGCCCTGACGCTCCATCTCGCGGGCCACGTGCACCATTTCGTCCAGAGACGGAGTGATCAACCCGCTGAGTCCGATCAGGTCCGCCTGTTCTGCCTTGGCGCGTTCGAGGATCTTTTCGCAGGGGACCATCACCCCCATGTCGATGACCTCGTAGTTATTGCAGGCGAGTACGACGCCGACGATGTTCTTGCCAATGTCGTGAACGTCACCTTTGACGGTCGCCAGTACGATTTTTCCCTGTGCCCTGACCGCTTGGCCAGATGCGGCCATCGCATCTTTCTCGGCCTCCATGAAGGGCGTGAGGTGCGCCACGGCCTTTTTCATCACGCGGGCGGACTTGACCACCTGGGGCAAGAACATTTTGCCGGCGCCGAACAAATCACCGACTACACTCATGCCGGCCATCAGTGGGCCTTCGATCACCAATAGAGGGCGGCCCAGTTTGACGCGAGCTTCCTCGGCATCGATCTCAATGTACGTATCTATTCCCTTAACCAGCGCGTGAGAAAGACGCTCCTCGACCGTGCCACTGCGCCACTCCTCGGCCTTCTTTTCACTCACGACTGCGCCCGCGCCCTTGAGCGATTCGCCGAGCTCCACCAACCGCTCGGTCGCGTCGGGACGGCGGTTTAGCAGCACGTCCTCGACCAGCACTTTCAGTTCAGGCTGAATCTCCTCATACACCTCGAGCATCCCGGCATTCACGATACCCATGTCCATGCCCGCCGTGATGGCATGATAAAGAAAGGCAGAGTGCATTGCCTCGCGCACCTTGTTATTGCCTCGGAAGCTGAAGGAGATGTTAGACACGCCGCCGCTAACCTTGGCATGCGGCAGATTGGCTTTGATCCAGAGCGTGGCGTTGATGAAGTCAACTGCGTAGTTGTTGTGCTCCTCCATGCCAGTGGCAACGGTAAGGATATTCGGATCGAAAATGATGTCTTCGCGCGGAAAACCAACCTCGTCGACCAGGATCCGGTAGGCGCGCTCGCACACGCGGATCTTGTCCTCGTAACTCGCTGCCTGACCCTTTTCGTCGAAGGCCATCACCACCACTGCCGCCCCATATTTGAGGACGGTGGCGGCGTTCTTGCGAAACTTGTCTTCGCCTTCTTTCAGCGAAATCGAATTGACGATGCCCTTGCCCTGCAGGCACTTCAGCCCAGCCTCGATGACCTCCCATTTTGAGGAGTCCACCATAAAGGGCACCTTGGCAACTTCCGGTTCACTCGCCAGCAACTGCAAGTAGCGTGTCATGGCCGTGACCCCGTCGATCATGCCCTCGTCCATGCAGATGTCGAGGACATTGGCTCCGTTCTCGACTTGCTGCCGCGCGATGCTGACCGCCTCTTCATACTTGCCTTGTTTGATCAACTTCGCGAACTTGGGTGAACCGGCCACATTGGTTCGCTCACCGATCATGATGAAGACGCCCGACTGTTGGGTGAATGGCTGCGATCCCGAGAGACGGAGCGGCTTCGTCGGAGTGTGCTCGACTGCGATCGCGCTATCAGACACGCTCACACTCGACTCTCAATCTGGTTGGCGAGGGACTCCTCAGTGGGCTGCTTCCTCCACTTTCGCGGAGGCTGGCCTTCGAGCGCTTTGGCAATAGCCGCGATGTGCTCGGGCGTGTTGCCGCAACATCCGCCAGCGATATTGATCAGCCCTGCCCGTGCAAAATCCCCCAGATAACGCGCCATGTCCTGAGGCCCCAGGTCGAACCCGGTTTTCGAGAGGGGATTCGGCAACCCAGCATTTGGGTAGCACGAGATCGCCACGTCGGCCTTCTCCGAGAGCTCCTCTAGGAACGGATACATGAGATCAGGCCCGAGAGAGCAGTTGAGGCCCACCGACAACGGTCTCACGTGCCGCACCGCGTTCCAGAACGCCTCAGTCGTCTGCGCCGAGATCATCGTCTCGCCGCCACGCCCCACCGCCGCCGAGATCATTACCGGCAACTTCTTGCCGTTTTCATCGAACACTTCACGGATGCCGACAAGAGCCGCCTTGGCGTTCAGAGAGTCGAAGATTGTCTCGACCAAGAGCAGGTCTACGCCGCCGGCGATTAGGGCGCGCACCTGCTGCATGTAGGCGGTCTTAACCTGATCGAACGTGACCACCCGGAAGCCTGGATCATCGGCATCGGGAGAGTTCGAAAGAGATACGGTCAGGGGCCCGATCGACCCCGCCACGAACCGCTGACGCGAGGTTGCAGTGCCAACATGATCGGCCCACTCACGGCACTGCCGCGCCGATTGCTCATTGATATCCCAAGCCACGCTGCCGAGGAACGGATCTTCGATGATCTTCTGATAAAATGCGGGATCCTTCCGGCCGCCCTGCTCCCGCGGATCGTCGACAAAGAATTCACTCTGAGTGATGCTGGTGGCGCCGAAGGTGTTCGTCTCGATGATGTCCGCCCCTGCTTTCAGAAATCGGCGGTGGATGTCACCGATCATCTCTGGCTTCGTCAGGGAGAAGAGGTCACCGTTGTTCAGCAGGCCCTTCGCCGAGTTCTTGAACCGCTCTCCGCGGATGTCCGCTTCCGTCATGCCATAGGTGCGGATCGTAGTGCCCATCGCTCCATCGATGATGGCAATTCGACTCTCGAGAATCTTTTCAAGAGGATGTTGATCGGCTCTCGTCATTTTTTCCTGTTGGCCTTTAGCGTCCCGATTTTGGCAACATCCCCGCGAAGCCTAGAAGCACTTGGCCGAAATTCACTCTTTTAGTTCAACGGCGTGCTTTCGTTCTACTCTAGCTCTGCCACACTTCCGCACCGAAGGACGCCTCTTTTATTATAGCGATTGGCGGGCTCAACTCTGGAGGGTGAAATCACTCACGTCATGATGCGGTTGAAGGTTCCTTTGAAGTCCGCAAGCGCCCGAGAGAAAACTCTGGCGAAAATCGGCGCGGTCGCTCCACCGTAAAGACGATGCGCCGTCTCGCGAATGCTACTTAGCTCGAACGAGCTGCACGGCAAGGCTTTCTGCGGAGAATTGAAATAGTGCAACCCACAGTTATTCCATCTCACACCAGCCGAGCCCCTTTCGTCGCGGCGGGCGCGGTCACGGGCATTGGCAGTCTGCCTCTTACATCCACTACATCGGCAATTCGGTCAGTCGCCGAATTTTCGCCAGAAGTTCCCTTTTGGCCTCAGTTGCCTCAACTCTCGGAACGGGAGAGTATCGTCGGCCAAGGCCTCGGTGTTGTGGAAGAGCTGATTGAGCCTCGCAACGAAGGCTACGGTTATCAGGTAAAAGAAGGCCAACTCAATTCGGTGCTGGAAATCCTTCACCGGAGTAGTGGTGAGTTGACGCCGGCCAACGCAGCAGGCTTTGGTGCGTTCGAAGAAGCACTGTCGTCTGGTCTCTTTAGTTCCGCAGTCGCCGTCAAGGGCCAGATCGAGGGCCCCATCACGCTGTCGGCCTATCTCTTCCACAAGGGCCGGCCCTTCCTATCCGATCCAGCACTTTTTGCAGCCGTCGCATTTCATGTGTCACAGATCATCGCCTGGCAGATTAATCGCCTCAGATCTGCTGGGCTGCCTGTCCTGCTCTTTGTTGACGAACCAGCCTTGTGCCTGGACCTACCTGTGGCGAACGGCGTCTCAGAGGAGCACCGGCTCAACGCTTTGGCGGCCACACTGGAGGACGCTCGAATTCGTGGAGCCTATGCGGGACTGCATTGCTGCGCAGCGCGTCCATTCGAGCGTATGTGCCGCGTTAAGCCGGATATCCTTTCCTTCGACGCCCATGAGGGACTGGACCTGTTTTTTGCCGACTGGCACGCGCTCGACTTCATGAACCAGGGTGGATCGGTTGCCTACGGAATAGTCCCCACTCGCCCAGGTCTGAACGCTGTCGATTCAGCGACCATCTTTATTCGCTGGTTGAAAGCAGCCTCCCTGGCTGGCGATCCGCAGAAATTTGCTCAGCGCGCGATGATCACTGCGACGTGCGGACTTGGACTGCTCGATGCGATCTCTGTGGCAGAGTCTTTCAGCGTCGCTCACAGCGTAAGCAAACTGATCAGATCCTTGGCTGGTTCGCCAGAACAATAACACCTTCGCGAAGCTCGATGGGACTAACATCCCGAGCAATCGTGATGACGGTTACCCAGTGATAGGTCAATCAGACAAGACCGTCTTGACCGGCTTCCACCCTTTCCCATACCGTTGCGAAAAAGGGCGGAGAGCCGAAAGTTAGTGTTTGCTGATCACGCCAACGTAAAAGCGGCTGAGCAAGCAGCGTGTTCTTCCAAGCATGGCTGTTTGTGAAAGCCGCCAGATTCAGACGGCGGTCCGGCGCATTAAAACGTGGACTGGCATGGAGCCGCTCAACTGTCCTCCATCAGCGCGGCAGCGCGCTTACCGACTTTCTTGAGCTTCACTTCAAAGCCACGAAGTTCCTCCGGGCTTAGTTCGGAGAACACTTTCTTCATCTGCCCGGAATGCTTTCGAAAGGCGGAAACAATAAGATCCTTGCCACGTGGGGTGAGGGCAACGATCCGAACACGTCGGTCTTCGGCGCTCTCGACCCGGCTGACCAGGCCCTTCGCGACCAGGCGATCGACAGCGATACTGATCGAGCCTGGAGTCAGATCGACGATTGGGCCTATCGTATTGACGGGCAAAGGCCCATTGTGCAGCAGGAGTTCCAGCACGCCGAAATCCGAGAGGCCGAGTCCGGTCTGTTCAATACCAGCGGCTGCGTACCTTGTCAGGGCGCGCATCGCCTTCATCATTACTATCCAGAGGTGGTCCGTACCTTGAATGCCTCGGATCATAAAAAACCTGAATCTCCCAACAGTATATATCATCAATTATATTGATATCAATATGAATGGCTTGCCAAGGCAATGGCGCCGATCGAAGTCGGAGTAGGGATCATGATTACTCACAACCCCCTCCACGGATCCGGACGAGCGGGTTTCCCGCATCCGGCTCTTGCCTTAGGTAATGACGCCCATGCGGCGCAGAGGATAGGGATGACAGACGGT
>Ga0307476_10001891_pt1 | contig 12646 bp, 8 predicted proteins | sample atmos_gasesECM2C_2_FD_203314 | JGI IMG/M metagenome (GOLD analysis project Ga0307476, IMG submission 203314) | Hardwood forest soil microbial communities from Morgan-Monroe State Forest, Indiana, United States - atmos_gasesECM2C_05 | ecosystem: Environmental > Terrestrial > Soil > Temperate... | reverse complement strand
AAGAAGTCGGCGACGATCTCCGAGAGCCATCGCGACCACATCGACCAGGCGAGCGTGTTCAGCGCGCCGGTCGGTCGGAAGGTGGACAGCGATCGCCGCAGCGAAGGCAGCAGGTCGAGCAGCGCCGCGCCTTGATGGCCGACCTCGTGGACGAGCGACGAGGCGAGGCCGCTGCCGATCATGCGTTCCCGCGGCATGCGGATGATCGCCACCGGATTGTCGCCGCCGCCGGGGAGCCGGGTCCGTGCTCGACGGATCGCGGCCCCCGGTCCGCGCGCGAGGTAACAGATCACCGGAGGTGGCGTGAAGTACCCGGGGAGCGCGAGGGCGTCGCGCGCGACGACGTCGAGCCCAGACAGCCAGACCCCCGTCTCTGCCTCGCTTCGTTGACTCAAGGCCTCGCTGAAGATATCGACGTGCGAGAGCACGCGGTTGAACTCGAGGCGCAGGAAGGTGAACCGCTGCTGCGTCTGCTCGGGGCTGGCCGCGATGCCGGCTGCGCTCGCGACCCAGCCCAGGAACGTCTCGATCTTGTGCTTGAGCTCGCGTCGCAGCTTCCCGAGGTGTCTCTCGAGCGCGGCCTGGGCGTCGTTCGTCGGCGCTGCGGCCGGGAGCATGGTCTCCTGCAGGGCGAACGGCTTGACGCGCGCCAGCCGCGTGAGCAGCGCGCGGCCTTCCTCCGCGAGGGTCGACGATGCGAAGCTGCCGTGGCGCATCGCGCGCTCTCAGTCCCGACCGAGGTGAAGGATGATCTTGTCGCCGTGACGAACCCACGACCCCCGGTGTCCGAAGTGCGGGCGGGTCGGCGACGTCGCGGAGGGCGGCGGATTGGCGAGCAGGCCAGGTACGAACCGCTCGGCGGCCTGCTGGACCGCTGCCTTCGCAGCGGCCGGGACCGAGGCCCCTTCCTTGGTCAGGGACAGCGCCTTCTGGGTCGCGTCGCCGCCGAACCGGACGAACTGCTTGGCGACCTCGTACTGGCGATCCTCCTGCGTCATGCCCTCGGTCTCCAGGCCGAACATCGAGCCCGCCATCGACGCGAGCTTGCCGCCGACCGCGCCACCCACACCCGGGAGCAGCGCATTGCCGATCGCACTCCCCACCACCGGGAGGGCCGTCTTCGCGGCGGACTTGAGCATGCCGCCCAGCTGCTGTCCGAGCGGCGAGCTGATCGCCTGGCTCAGCGTGCTGCTGGCCTTCTTCATCAGGTCGCCAAGGAAGTTGTTGAGCTCCTGCTGATTCGCAACGCTCAGCAGCTCGGCGGCCAGCTCGTTGACCTCTGCTTCATTGAAGACTTCGGACTGCTCCGCCTGAAATTCGAAGTTCTCGTTCTGGAATGCCTCTGCTTCCGACGTGAACTCGAAGAGCGACTCGTTCTCCATGTTGGTGCGGCCGAGCGTCCTATCCAGATCGTGCATGCTCGTTCTCCTTGCGATGGTTGTTCGGCGATGGTCGAGGACGCCGATGGTCGCTGCCACTGCAGCAACCGGGCCGGCGCATTCCGGTTCGCCAGGCGCGATGACCTCGGCCCGGCCGTGCCGCCCGGCGGCCGCGGCAACGAAGTCCGCTTCGTTCGGAGCGGTCGTCCCAGCGATCCAGACGAAGCGACCTTCGCGGCCGCGAGCGGCGTCGCGCGCCGGGCGGCGAGCCGGAGACATGGTGCCGTCGTTGCACGGACCGCGACGACAAGAGGTGACCGATGCCGCTCCCGCAAGCTCGATTCGTGCTGCCCACCGCGCTGGCCGACCAGGTGCTAGCGACGGTGAGCGTACCGATGATCTCCCGCTCACGGCCCCCGGACGCCGTGCAGCGCGAGCTGTCGTTTGCCGCCCGGCGGGCGAGACGGGTCGGGCGCATCGCAGCCCCCCGCCTGGGCCTTCGCCTGTCCGTCTACCGCACCACGCTGTTCGGCCGACCCTACGATCTCGTCACCCGCAGCGCGGTGGGGCAAGAGCGCGTGGTCGGCCTCGTGCCGGTGGAGCGCGGCGGCCCGTGGCGCCGGCAGCCGATCGACGACTCGATCCTGTCCGAGCGCGAGGCGGCCGAGCTGACGTTCGAGCTGCTGGGAGCGGAGAGCGAGGAGGAGCTGGATCTGTTCCTGGGAAAGGTGTTCAGCAAGATCAGCAAGGTGGCGCAGGGCGTGGCGCGGACGGTCTCCAGTGCGGGAAAGTCGATCGGCAAGGCGATGGATGCCGTCAACGACGTCGTCCCGATCGCGTCGATCCTGAGCTTGACGCCGGCGGGAATGGCGATGCGGGCCGCCAAGGGCCTCGGTCGCGTTGCCTCCGGCGAGAATGTCTTCAAGGTCGCCGGCAACATGGTCAAGTCCGGTCTCGACGACGTGGGGAAGGCGGCGCAGTTCGCGTCCACCGTGGCGTCGTTCGTGCCCGGGATCGGGACCGGGGTCGGCGCCGCGCTGGGTGCGGCCGGTGCCCTCGCGCAGGGGCGCCCGATCACCGAGGCAGTGCTCGAGGCGGTGAAGGGCGCCCTGCCCGGCGGCAGGCTCGCGGCGGCCGCGTTCGATGTCGCGTCCGGCCTGGCGCAGGGCAAGAACCTGTCCGAGTCCGCGCTCGACGCCGCCCGCAACCAGCTGCCGGGAGGCGCGGTCGCTCGCGCCGCGTTCGACACCGCCCTGGCGGTGGCCCGGGGGAAGAAGCTCCAGGAGGTCGGGCTGTCCGCCGTCGGCCGCCTGCTTCCCCCGTCGCCGTTCTCGGCAACCGCGCTCAGCTTCGCGAGCAAGGTGTCGCGAGGCGAGAACGTCCAGAAGGCAGCGCTCTCGACCGCCGGTAACGCGCTCATGCAACGCACCGGCGCGGCCGCCCGGTCGCAGCTGGATCGACGCTTGCCGGCGCCGCGGTGACGCGTCGCCCGGCCGTGGCCGAGCGCGATCAGGTCTTCTCGGCGTCCTGCTGCGCGCGGCGCAGCTGGAGCGCGCGATCGGTGACGCCGAGCCGCCGCGCAGCCCGCTGCAGGTTGCCGTCCTCGCTGTGGAGCGCGAGGCGCATCGCGGTGTCGGTGGCGACGCGCCCGATCTCCTTGAGCCCGACCCCGATCGCCAGGGCATGCCCGATCGCCTCGTCGAACCTCGCGTCGGGCCAGCGGCCCAGGCCATCGACGCGGCCCAGCTCGTCATGCGGAATATCGCCGACGGTGATCGGCGAACGGCCGACATGGCGCTTGCCCATGCGGAGCACGACCTGCCGGAGCTCGCGTACGTTGCCCGGGTAATCCCGCTTGACCAGGAACTCCTGGACGGCGGGGTCGAGCGCTGGCTCGACCTCGGCGGGCAGCACCTCTCGAAGGAAGTGATAGGACAGCGGCAGGATGTCGGCGGTGCGGCTGCGCAGCGAGGGGAGCGTGCAGCTGCAAGCCGCGATGCGGTGGTAGAGGTCGCGCCGGAACCGACCGTTTGCGACTTCCTCCACCGGGTCGCGGTTGGTGGCGCACACCAGGCGGAAGCTGGTGTGTTGCCACGCGTCGGCACCGACGCGCTTGAAGGTCCGGTCCTGGATGACGCGCAGGAGCTGCGTCTGCAGCCCCGGCGCCAGCTCGCCCACCTCGTCGAGGAACAGCGTTCCACCATCGGCCAGCGCAAACGCGCCGTCGCGCTTGGAGACCGCGCCCGTGAATGCGCCGCGCTCGTGACCGAAGAACTCGCTGCCCGAGAGCTCCGGCACCACGGTCGTGCAATCGAGCACCACCAGGTCGCGCTTGTCGCGGCGCCGGTCCAGGGAATGTACGATCCGAGCCGCTTCCTCCTTGCCGACGCCGCTCTCGCCGGTCAGCAGGATGGAGGCGTCGGTGAAGGCTGCCGCTTCGACGAGCTGTCGCAGCATCGCGATCCACACCGGGCTGGACCCGACCAGACGGCTGCGCACGGCCGGCGCAGCGAGCAGGCTGTCGACGGCCGACCACCGCCGGAGGCGAGCGGAGATCGCGTCCGCAGTGTCGAGCGTGCCATTCCAGCTGATGACGTCGGACGCGCCGGCGTTGACCAGCCGCCACACCGCCGAGACTGCCAGCGTGGCGCCGCTGTCGGGCACGGCGAGCACGCGGGTGAGCCCATCGGGGTTGAGCTCGCGAAGCGCGTCGACGGCGTCGTCGAGCGTGCCGCTCAACCAGAGGATGCCCGGCCCGGCGTGGACCAGCGACTCCGCCGGAGCGATGTCGACGTTGCTATCGCGCAACCGCGACGATATGGACTCTGGCGGACTGCGATGGCCTGCTCCGACGCAGCGGTACCACGCCGTGGTTCGAGCCTTGCTGTCCGCCTCGCTATCCATGGCACTCTCGACTCGATCATTGCACCACACAATGCCGTGGACATGCACTGCGTTGCGATTTCCGCTCTGCGAGATAGTGCCGCAGCGCGTGCAGAACTCCAATACGTTCTTTCGTCCCGATCCATAGGCGCACCCCTATGGTGAGGATCTGGTGGAGCGGATCGCGGCCGCGCACCGCGACCGGCGCCGCGCGGGTTCGGTCGCTGATCCGGTCCGGTCACTTGCCGATGCGGCCGGTCAGCGCGATGCCGATGCCGGGGCCGTAGCGCAGCGGGTCGGCGATGACGTCCTGGTGGAGGAGGATCAGGGCGGACAGCCGGTCGGCGAGCTCGAGCTCGATGCCGGCGTGAAACAGCAGGTTGAACGGCCCGCTGGTGACGCTGTCGTCGTCGTCGAACCGGACGTTCATCTCCTTGCGAAGGGCGGTCGGATGGTTGCGGCCGAACAGGCCGCCGAACACGGTGATCGCCCCCATCCGGTAGCTCGGGGTGATGCCCAGGCCGAACGTCATCGGGTTGGCGCGGCCGCGGGCGATGATCGTGTTCGTTCCCGGGCACTCGGGTTCGCTGGTGCAGGTCTGGTACTCGACGTAGGGCAGCGACCACACCATGTGCTCGAAGGTCAGGCCGATCGACAGGCCCGGGGTCGACGTCGGGATCGCGTAGCCGAGCGACACGCCGTAGCCGCGGACGTCGCCGTCGCCGATCGGCGCCTGGGTGGGGTCGGGTTTCTGCGACGTCGCGCCGAAGCCGTCCTCGTAGATCAGGGCCAGCGTGCCGCGCCGGCCGAGCCGGATGCGCAGCTCGTCGCGCATCTCGGTCCCCGGGACCTCGACCGCCTGGCTGGCATTGCCGACCCGCGGCGCCATCACGTCGGTCACGTTGCTCAGGCCCCCGGACAGCTCGGCGGACGTGACGAGCGGCTGGCCGCTGCTGAGCGGCACACCGGGGTGCGGCACGCGGGCCGAGCGCTGGATGTTGCCGCTCAGGCAGCCGGCAAGCGCCGGCAGGACCATGAGGAGACGGATCGACATTGGACCGGCATGCAAGCAATCCTCGCGCCCGACCGGCACCCCCGGCAGTCCGCGCGCTTGCGCGGACGGGGGCGACGAGAACATGACAGGTGTGTCGGGCCCTCATCGGCCGGGGAGCCAGTTCTGGTAGGTTCGCCCGCGTGGACAAGCTGAACGGCGCTGCCGACGACGACACCGCGGGGCGCGAGCGCCCGGTCCGGGCGGACACCCGGGGTGCAGAATTCGGCAGCGACGTCGTCGCCGAGACCCTGCGCGCGCTCGACATTCCCTTCATCGCGGTCAACCCCGGCGCCAGCTATCGCGGCCTGCACGACTCGATCGTCAACCTGCTCGGCAACGAGCGGCCGCAGATGCTGCTGTGCCTGCACGAGGAGAGCGCGGTCGCGATCGCCCACGGCTACGCGAAGGTCACCGGGCGCGCGATGGCGGTCGCGGTCCACTCCAACGTCGGCCTGCTCCACGCCACCATGGCGATCTTCAACGCCTGGTGCGACCGCATGCCGGTCCTCGTCCTCGGTGCGACCGGCCCCGTCGACGCGACCCGGCGCCGGCCGTGGATCGACTGGATCCACACCGCCGCCGATCAGGGCGCGGTCGTCCGCCACTACACCAAGTGGGACGATCAGCCGGCCTCGGCGGGCGCCGCGCGCGAATCGCTGCTGCGCGCCGCGTGGCTCGCGAACAGCGCGCCGCAGGCCCCGGTCTACGTCAACCTCGACGCGGAGATGCAGGAAGCGCGGCTGCCGGCTCCGCTGCCGCCGATCGAACCGCGGCGGTTCCTGCCGCGCGTGGCCGCGGGTCCGCCGGCGGACGTCGTGCCGCAGGCGATCGGTCTGCTCGCGGCCGCCCGGCGCCCGCTGATCCTGGCCGGCCGCGTGTCGCGCGATCTCGCCGCGTGGAACCGTCGCGTGCAGCTCGCCGAGGCGCTCGGTGCCCGGGTCGCGACCGACCTCAAGGTCGGTGCGGCGTTTCCCACCGACCACCCGCTGCACGTCGCCGCGCGGACCACGCTGGCGACCGACGACGTTCCGGCCGCGATCCGCGAGGCCGACGCGATCCTGAGCCTCGACTGGGTCGATCTCGCGGGCGTGGTCCAGGCTGCCGGCGGCGCCCCGGGGACCGCGGTGATCCAGGTGTCGCTCGATCACCACCTCCACAACGGCTGGAGCATGGATCATCAGGGGCTGCCCGCGGTCGACCTGTTCATCGCGGCCGATCCGGATGCCACGGTGGAGGCGCTGCTCGGCGCGCTCGCCGCGCGGGCCGGGTCGACCGCTCCGCCCGCCGTCCCCCTCCGGTCGAGGCCGACACCGCCCAGGCCGCCCGAGGGTCCGATGGCGCTGGCCGACCTGGCCGCCGTGCTGCGCCACGCGGTCGGCGATCGCGACGCCTGCCTCACCCACGTGTCGCTGTCCTGGCATGGCGCGCTCTGGGACTTCCGGCATCCGCTCGATTACATCGGCTCGGACGGCGGTGCGGGCATGGGCGCCGGCCCCGGGATCTCGGTCGGCGCGGCGCTCGCGCTCAAGGGGTCCGGCCGCCTGCCGATCGCCGTGTGCGGCGATGGCGATTTCATGATGGGGTGTACGGCGATCTGGACTGCCGCACATTACCGGATTCCACTGCTGATCGTCGTTGCCAACAATCGCTCGTTCTACAACGACGAGGTCCATCAGGAGCGGATGGCGATCGCGCGCAACCGCCCGGTCGAGAACAAGTGGATCGGTCAGCGGATCGCCGATCCGGACATCGACCTCGCGCAGATCGCCCGGGCGCAGGGCGCGCACGGCTTCGGCCCGGCGCACACGGCGGCCGAGCTCGAGGCCGCGCTGGGCGAGGCGATCGCCGCGGTCGAGCGCGGTGGCGTCGCGGTGGTCGACGCGCGGATCATCGCGAGCTACAGCGCGGCGAGCTTCGCGGCCCAGACCCGCGGGCCGCGGTAGCCGGCGTCGCGCCGCATCACAGGCCGTCGAACAGCGTCGCGACGAGCTCCGCGCGCGATTCGATGCCGAGCTTGCGGAACGCGCGGCCCAGGGTGCCCTTGATGGTGTTCAGGGTGACGCCGAGGACGTGACCGATCTGCTCGTTGGTCAGCCCCTTCGCCACCAGCAAGCTGACCTCGACCTCACGCTGGGTGAGCACGCTCCGCAAGCGGTCCAGCGCCCGTGACATCGACCTCAGCCGGGCCAGCTGCACCGAGATGTGCGCGCTGACGCTGGACAGGTCGAGCACCGACTCCACGGAGAATTGGTCGTCGCGACGCCGCGCGGCATAGATCACCCCGATCACACGGCCATCGGCCAGAATCGGGCCTTGCATGCAGCGCACCATGCCGAGGGGTGCAGCGATATCCGTGTAATGCCAGCTCGCCAGCCAGTGCTCGCGAGACCAGACGTCCAGATCGCGGACCGCGCGATGCTGCTCCTGCAGGCGCTGCAGCAACGGGTCGACCGCGCAGAGATGGCGCTGGTACTGGTCGAGGAATGCCTCCGAGCCCCGCGTGGCCTCGATCGTGGATGCGGAGGCGGTCTGGTCGAGCAAGCTGAAGCCGACGCTGTCGGCCTCGAACAGGTCGGGACCGTCATCCATCACGAGCCCCGCCAGCTGGTGCTCGCTCGTCGTTGCCGCGACTCGACCTGCCAGACGACGCAGAAGGCTCATGGCGACCACCCGATCGGGTACTTGTACGTGGGATCCTGCCCCGCTAGAAGGAAGGCATACGGCAGACCCGACAACTCACCAACTGTAGCATATCGCTGCATGCGTCTTGAAGCTCCAGCTGGGGCCACGGACCGTCGGCATGCCCGGGTTTGCCAGGGTCATCGAGTGGGTGCACCGGAGGTTCGAATGCCAATTGTCCTGGGCTGCAATGCGGATATCTATTCCGCCTTCACCGCCGCGGTGCCCGGCGCCGTGGGCTGCCGGAGCTACCGAGACGAGGTGATCCGCGCGGCCCGGGATGTCCCGACCCGGTTCCCCGGCGAGCCCGGATCGCGGGTGGTGGCCTCGATCCGGCCCTACCCCGACGCGCTGCTGAAGGGCCACCTCGACGACGCCCTGCTCGCGATGCTCCGGCACGGAGCCGCCAGCTTCGCCGCGCCGCAGCTCACGGTGTGGCACGAGGCCGGCAGCCTCTACCGCGACCTCGCATACCTCACGCCCCCGGTGGTCCGCCTGATGCACGCCAAGATGCAGGAGCTCTGCACGCAGGTGGCCGGCGTCCAGTACGGCTGTGTCATCTCCGGTGATATCTCGATCATGGACCGATGGATTCCGTATGCGCCGGATGCGCTGGACTGGTACGGGATCGACCTCCACGGGAATGCCCCGTTCGACTTCGCGACCTATGACCGGCTGAAGGCGTACCTGGACGGGTTCCGGATCCTGGTCCAGCGTCGCACCGGGCTCTCGTACCCCCGGATCAACGTCTGCGAGGCGAGCACGCGCGACGAGTCCAACCGGCCACAGTTCTTCAGGAATATCGCCAGGTGGCTGCACCACCACGGCGGCTGCAGGATGCTGGCGTCGTACCGGGACGGCGACGCGGGCGGGCCGTGGGCCGCGACCGACGTCGACGCGATCAACGCCTTCAAGATCATCGTGGCCAGCTACGTCCATCCGCCGGCCGGCTCCGGGCGCGAGCAGGCTCCTTTCCGGGATGGCAATCCTCGGCTGTCCTGAGGGTTCGCGTCGCCCGGCAGGCAGGGCGCGGTCGCTCCGCGGCGGCAGCGCTCCGCAGAGATCGTGATACGTTCGCGACCCATGTCGAACGTAGCGGTGCGCGAGGCGACCGTGCGCGCGGTGCTGATGGGCGTCGGCTTCGGCGCCCTGTTCGGAGCCGCGAACGCCTACGTCGGCCTGCGCGTCGGGATCACGATCGCCACCTCGATCCCGGTCGCGGTGATGACCGTCGCGCTGCCGCGGATCTTCGGCGCCCGGGTCTCGATCCTCGAGGCCAACCTGGCGCAGACGATCGGCTCGGCGTCGACCTCGCTGGCGACCGGGGCGCTGTTCACGCTGCCGGCGCTCTGGCTGTGGCTGGCGCCGCCGGGGTACCTGCAGATCGCCGGCCTGGCGCTGTGCGGCGGCGTGCTCGGGGTGTCGGCGATGATCCCGCTGCGGCGGCTGCTGATCGTGCGCGGCGGCCCGGAGCTGCCGTACCCCGAGGGCCAGGCGTGCGCCGAGGTGCTGCGCGTGACCGCCGCGGGCGATGGCTCCGGGCGCTGGATCTTCTATGGACTCGGCATCGGCGCCGCGATCAAGCTCGTGCTGTCGCTGACCGCCGTGGTGCCGAGCAACGTGCACTGGGCGCTGCCCGCGATCCCGCGCGGCGAGCTGGCGATCGAGATCGCGCCGGCGCTGATCGGCGTCGGCTTCATCCTCGGCTACCGGCAGTCCGCCGTCCTGGTGTCCGGCGCCGTGATCTCGGCGCTGATGATCATCCCGCTGGTGGCGACGATCCTGGCGGACGGCGGCGCGAAGGTCCCCGACGCCGGCGCGCTGTGGCAGACCCGCGTGCGCTACATCGGCACCGGCGCGGTCGCGTGCGCGGGCATCATCACGGTGCTGCGCGGGCTGCCGGCGATGGCGGCGTCGTTCACCGCGGTGCTCAAGGGCCTGGGCGACCACGGCAGTGGGGCTCCCGACCGCACCGACCGCGACGTGCCGGGCTGGGTGATCGGCACCGGCGTGCTGGCGGTGGTCGCCGCGGTCGTGCTGATCCCGGGGCTGCTCGCCGGCGACCTGCAGCTCGTCGACCGGCTGGTGCCGGCCGCGGGGGTCGCGGTGTTCGGCCTGGTGTTCGTCGCGGTGGCGTCGCGCATCGTCGGGATCGTCGGCGTGTCCTCGCAGCCGACGTCGGGCGTCACGCTGGTGACGCTGCTCGGCCTGGGCCTGCTGTTCATCCAGCTCGGACTGACCGGCAGCGGCGGCAAGCTCGCGCTGCTGACGTGCGGGACGATCGTCGCCACCGCGGCGTCGAAGGCCGGCGACATCTCCCAGGACCTCAAGACCGGGCAGCTGGTCGGCGCGACGCCGGCGCTGCAGCAGCTCGGGCAGTACCTGGGCGCGGCGACCGCGTGCTGGGCGGTGGCCGCGACGCTGCTGTTCCTGGGCAACGAGTTCGGCTTCGGCACCAAGGAGCTGCCGGCGCCGCAGGCGACCCTGATGAAGACCGTGATCGAGGGCCTGATGAACGGCAACCTGCCGTGGGGCCTGGTGCTGTCCGGCGCCGGGCTGGCGGCGGGCGCGATGCTGGCCGGCCTGCAAGGGCTGGCGTTCGCGATCGGCGTGTACCTGCCGCTGGCGTCGATGATGGCGATCTTCATCGGCGGCATCGCGCGCCGCATCGCCGATCGCTTCGCACCGCCGGGTGGCCCCGGCGACGCAGCGCACGGCGCCGCCGCCGCGGGCGTGCTCGCCGCCTCGGGGCTGGTCGCCGGTGAAGGCCTCGCCGGCGTGGTGGTGGCTGCGCTGTTCGGCGGCAACCTCGTCGCCAAGCCCGGCGCCCCGGTGCTCGGCGGCGAGCCCGGTCAGCTCGTCGCATCGCTGGTGGTGGTGGGGACCGTCGCGTTCCTGGTGCACGCCGCGCGCGCCGGTCGGACGCGCGCGCCGGCGTGACCGCGCTGCGCGCTGCGACCCCGGGTCCTACCGTCATGGTAAGATCTCCGGCGGGGTGAGCGACGACGATCGGATGAACCGGCGGACCGCGCCGGTTGACCCGTGGGCCGCGCCCACGCTGCCGAGCGGCGAGGAGGCGACGCGCTCGGTGTTCGATCGCCCGAAGCAGCGGTTCGCCGAGCGCGGCGAGCTCGGCCGCGGCGGGATGGGCCGCGTCGTCGAGGCGTTCGATCGCGCGCTCGAGCGCACGGTGGCGATCAAGCACTCGCTCGCCACCGACCAGGACGCCATCGCACGGTTCGAACGCGAGATCCGGATCACCGCGCGCCTGCAGCATCCCAACATCGTGCCGATCCTCGAGGCGGCCCTCGACGACAGCGGCCGGCCGTACTACGTGATGCGCAAGGTCGACGGCGAGCCGCTGAGCAAGCGCGTCGAGCAGGCCCGCGACGTCCACGACCGGCTCGCGTTCGTCCCCGCGATCCTCGGCGCCGCCGACGCCGCCGCATACGCGCACGCGCAGGACATCATCCACCGCGACATCAAGCCGTGGAACATCCTGCTCGGTCCATTCGGCGAGACGCTGCTGATCGACTGGGGGCTCGCGCGCGAGCTCCGCGAGGCCGATGCGATGTCGGCGTCGCTTCCCGACGCGGCCGGGCTCACCCGGCGCGGCGCCGCGTACGGCACGCCCGGCTACATGGCTCCCGAGCAAGCGCGCGGCGAGCCCGCGGACCGCCGCGCCGACGTGTACTCGCTCGGCGCGACGCTGTACTTCGTGCTCGCGCGGGAAGCTCCGTACGGCCGCGCCGGCGTCGACACCACGATCGCGGCGGCCGCGTCGGGCACGCCGCCGGACCTCGCGAGGCTGCCGGCGCAGGTGCCGCGCGAGCTCGTCGCGATCGCCGGCAAGGCGCTCGCGGCGGATCCCGACCGGCGGTACCCGTCGGCCGGCGAGCTCGCCGCCGATCTGCGGCGCTTCCTCGCCGGTCAGCTCGTCGCGGCGCACGACTACTCGGTGCTCGAACGCATCGCGCGCTGGCTGCGCCGCCATCGCCTGGTCGCCGCGATCGCCGCGATCGCGATCGCCGCGATCACCGTGGTGTCGACGATCTCGGTCCGCCGCGTGATCGCGGAGCGCGACGATGCCGACCAGGCCCGCCGGCTCGCCGAGCACCGCACCGAGGAGATGCTCGTCGATCGCGCGCGGACGATGATCGGCATCGATCCGACGAGCGCGGTCGCGCTGCTGCGCGGGCTCGCGGCGACATCGCCGATGTGGCCGGCCGCGCGCGAGCTGGTGAGGGCCGCGGTCGCCCGGGGCGTCGAGCACGGATTCGCACCGCACGCGCGCAGGATCCGCGCAGCGTCGCTGTCGCGGGACGGCAGGCTCGCCACGACGTCCCTGGACGGCACCGTCCAGGTCCACGACCTGACCGGCCGCGCGAGCCGCGTGGTCGCGAAGCTCCAGGCGATCGACCTCGGCTGGCTCGATGCCCGCACGCTCGCGTACATGACCGAGGGCGAGCGCTCGGCGACGACGGACGCGAACGGCCGGCTCCTCGAGCGCGTGACCCCCCCGGAGGTCGGCGTCATCGACATCGCGTCGGGCGCCCACCACGCGATCGACGTCGGCGCGTTCACGGCGCTGAACGTGTTCGACGGCCACATCGTCGTGCTCGGAGCGGACGGCAGCGTCGCGCAGGTCGCC
>Ga0307476_10001890_pt1 | contig 12648 bp, 10 predicted proteins | sample atmos_gasesECM2C_2_FD_203314 | JGI IMG/M metagenome (GOLD analysis project Ga0307476, IMG submission 203314) | Hardwood forest soil microbial communities from Morgan-Monroe State Forest, Indiana, United States - atmos_gasesECM2C_05 | ecosystem: Environmental > Terrestrial > Soil > Temperate... | reverse complement strand
TGGTCGGCGGACTGATGAAGCGGGGTTTCCGCGGTCCGTTTGTGCAGGCCGACGGACGCGCGGTCCACGATGCCGGCGGATCGGAAGTTCAGGAGCTGGCGTTCGCATTGTCGCTGGCCGTCGCTTATCTGCGGATGCTGGAGGACGGTGGCATCGGTCTCGATGCCGCCCGCACCGCGATCTCGTTCCGGCTGGCGGCCGATGCCGACCAGTTCCTGACCATGGCGAAATTCCGCGCGCAGCGTTTGTTGTGGGCCCGCGTTGAAGCCGCCTGCGGCCTGACACCAAAGCCGACCTTCGTGGCCGCCGAAACCGCGTGGCGGATGCTGACCCAGCGCGACCCTTACGTGAACATGCTGCGGGCCACGATGGCGAGTTTTGCAGCGGGGCTTGCCGGCGCCGACGCGATCACGGTTCTCCCGCATACGTTGGCGCTCGGATTGCCGGATGCATTTGCGCGGCGTGTCGCCCGCAATACGCAACTTGTTCTCCTGGAAGAATCCAACCTGGCAAAAGTGTCCGATCCCGCTGCCGGCTCTGGCGGCATCGAAAGCCTGACGCAGGCCCTTTGCGAGACGGCATGGGCGCTGTTTCAGGAAATCGAAAAGGCCGGCGGCGTGTTCGCCGCCCTCGAACAAAACCTGATCCAGCGAAAGGTTGCCGCCACCCGCGCGGTGCGCGAAGCCAACATCGCCCGACGCAAGGAAGAACTGACCGGCGCCACCGCTTTTCCGAACTTAAAAGAGGCCCAGGTCGCCACAATCGATGTGAAGGCCTTGGAACAGACGTCACCGGACGAAGCCAAGATCACGTTCGACGCGCTATCACCGATGCGGCTCGCCGCACCCTTCGAACACTTGCGCGATCGCTCGGACGACATCCTGAAAGCGAAGGGAGCAAGGCCCAGGGTCTTCCTCGCCAATCTGGGCACGGCTGCCGATTTCACCACACGCGCGACCTTTGCGAAGAGCTTCTTCGAGACCGGGGGCATTGAGACGGTCGGATCGGACGGTTTGACCGATCCGGCGGCGCTTTCGGCTGCCTTCAAGGCTTCCGGCGCGCAGCTTGCCTGCATCTGTTCGTCCGACAAAGTCTACGCTGAACGGGCGACAGATACTGCGAAGGCCCTTCAGGCGGCCGGCGCCAAACATATCTATCTTGCAGGCCGCGCGGGTGAGCAGGAGCAAGCCTTGCGGGCCGCGGGAGTTAACGAGTTCATCTTTGCCGGCGGCGACGCATTGGCCGCATTGCAGAAGGCCCACCAGTTCGCGGAGACGCCATGACCACGCTGGCAAAACCTGTTCTGACCGGTGGGTGCCAATGCGGCGCGATCCGCTTTGCCCTGTCCGCGCCACCGACCAAAGTCAGCATCTGCCATTGCCGAATGTGCCAGAAGGCCTCCGGCGCGCCCTTTGCCTCTTTGGCCGAAATCGAAAAAAGCGATTTCACCTGGACCCGCGGCGAACCGGCCGCGTTCCGCTCCTCCACGATCGCCGAGCGCGATTTTTGCCGGGACTGCGGCACGCCTTTGAGCTTCCGCCGCATCGACGGACCCCGCATCGAGATCATGACCGGCGCCTTCGACCGGCCGGACCGGCTGGTTCCGATCCGGCAATATGGCACCGAATCCCGGCTTGGCTGGGTGGTCGCGATTGCGAACTTGCGCAGTCAAACCACGCTGCAAAACTATGGGCAGGAAAAGCTTAACGGTATCGTCAGCCACCAGCACCCGGACCATGATTAAGGAATTTCAAAAGCTTACAGCGTTTTATGGACATGATAGATTTGAAACCGCTTTGGGTCTTGTGGACGATCGAGAGGAACCGTCAGTTTGAGGAAGAGAGGAATGAGCGGCATTCCTGATTTTAGCACCGTCGCCTTCGCGTCCGTCGCTGCGGCGGCGACGACCGGCAGCGCCGAGCCGTGGCTGACGCCTGAGGGCATTCCGGTCAAGCCGTCGTATAGCGAAGCCGACCTCGACGGCATCGACTTCCTCGAGACCTGGCCCGGCATCGCGCCCTTCCTGCGCGGCCCCTACCCGACCATGTACGTCAACCAGCCCTGGACGGTCCGGCAATATGCCGGCTTCTCGACGGCGGAAGACTCCAACGCCTTCTATCGCCGCAACCTCGCCGCCGGCCAGAAGGGCCTTTCGGTCGCCTTCGATCTCGCCACCCATCGTGGCTACGATTCCGATCATCCGCGCGTCGCCGGCGACGTCGGCATGGCAGGCGTTGCGATCGACTCGATCTACGACATGCGCACGCTGTTCGCCGGCATTCCGCTCGACCAGATGAGCGTCTCGATGACCATGAACGGCGCCGTGCTGCCGATCCTGGCGCTGTTCGTTGCGGCGGCCGAGGAACAGGGCGTGCCGCCGGAAAAATTGTCAGGCACCATTCAGAACGACATTCTGAAAGAATTCATGGTGCGCAACACCTATATCTATCCGCCGACGCCCTCGATGCGGATCATCTCCGACATCTTTGCCTACACCTCGCAGCGGATGCCGAAATACAATTCGATTTCGATTTCCGGCTATCACATGCAGGAAGCCGGCGCGACGCAAGACCTCGAACTCGCCTATACGCTCGCCGACGGCGTCGAATATTTGCGCGCCGGGCTGAAGGCAGGGCTCGACGTCGACCGCTTCGCGCCGCGGCTGTCGTTCTTCTGGGCGATCGGCATGAACTTCTTCATGGAAGTCGCCAAGATGCGCGCCGCGCGATTGTTGTGGGCGAAGCTGCTGAAACCGTTCAATCCGAAGGATCCGCGCTCGCTGTCGCTGCGCACCCATTGCCAGACGTCCGGCTGGTCGCTGACCGCGCAGGACATCTTCAACAATGTGATGCGCACCACCATCGAGGCGATGGCCGCCACCCAAGGCCACACCCAGTCGCTGCACACCAACGCGCTCGATGAGGCGCTGGCGCTGCCGACCGACTTCTCGGCGCGAATTGCCCGCAACACGCAGCTTTTTCTGCAACAGGAAAGCGGCACCACCCGCATCATCGATCCCTGGGGCGGGTCGTATTACGTCGAGCGGCTCACCCGCGACCTCGCTGCCAAGGCCTGGGGCCATATCCAGGAGGTGGAAGAGCTCGGCGGCATGGCGAAGGCGATCGAGGCCGGCGTTCCGAAGCTGCGGATCGAAGAGGCTTCCGCCAAGACGCAAGCGCGGATCGACGCCGGCAAGCAGGCCGTGATTGGCGTCAACAAGTACAAGCCATCGAACGAAACACCGATCGACATTCTCAAGATCGACAATTCCAATGTCCGGCGGCTACAGATCGACAAGCTGAAACGGTTGAGACGCGAGCGCAGCGAGAAGGCGGTCAGCGAGGCGCTGGCGGCGCTGACCCGTTCCGCGGGCGAAGGCACCGGCAATCTGCTGGCGCTTGCGATCGATGCCGCGCGCGCCAAGGCGACCGTCGGCGAAATTTCCGATGCGATGGAGAAGGTGTTCGGCCGGCACCGTGCCGAGATCAAATCCATCACCGGCGTCTACAAACGGGAGGCGTCCACCATGTCGAACCGGGTCGAGAAGGTGCAGGCGCTGATCGATGCCTTCGAAGAGGCGGAAGGCCGAAGGCCGCGTATCCTTGTCGCCAAGATCGGCCAGGACGGGCACGACCGCGGCCAGAAGGTGATCGCGTCGGCCTTTGCCGACGTCGGGTTCGACGTCGATATCGGACCGTTATTCGCGACCGCCGACGAAGCGGCGCGGCAGGCAGTCGAGAACGACGTGCACATTCTGGGCGTGTCGTCGCTGGCGGCGGCCCATCTCACCGCCGTGCCCGAACTTAAAGCGGCGCTGAAGAAGCAAGGCCGTGAGGACATCATGATCATCGTGGGCGGCGTGGTGCCGCCGCAGGATTACGACGAACTTTATAAAGCCGGTGCGGAAGCGATCTTCCCGCCGGGCACCGTCATTGCCGATGCCGCCGAAGAGCTCATCCACAAGCTGAATGCAAGATTGGGGCACAGCGAGGCCGCGGAGTAGGACTTCTCTCGCCAAAGATTTCCACGCCGGCCGCGGTAACCCGGCAGCGCAACCGCGCTGCCAGGATCGAGCGACAGAAAATATCTCCGTTGCCTCGCGGCCGGTTCCCGGTACGAATGCATTGCTGCGCCGGAAACAAGAATATTCCATTCCGTTGACCGAAAACCCTTGGCGCGCGTTGACTGGCATCGCTGGTGCCCGCGCGTTCGATCGCGCGGCCAGTTGAAACAGGAGCCGGCATCATGTCAAAAGAACGCAATTACGACGCGGTGCTTTCCGCGAACAAAACTTACGCTGGAAATTTCGGCGACAAGGGCAAGCTGGCGCTGCCGCCGGCGCGGCATTTCGCCATCCTGACCTGCATGGATGCGCGGCTCGACCCTGCGAAATATGCCGGCCTTGCCGAAGGCGACGCCCATGTGATCCGCAACGCGGGCGGCCGGGCCTCCGACGACGCGATTCGCTCGCTGGTGATCTCGCACAAGTTGCTCGGGACCAATGAGTGGTTCGTGATCCACCATACCGATTGCGGCATGCAGCTGTTCACCGGCGAGATCATCGCCGGCCTGCTGGAGGATAATCTCGAAACAGCTTCCTTCGACGGCAAGGTATGGTCCAACCCGAAGCATGGCGGCGGCTCGAAGGCCGGGCATGAAGTGCACTGGCACACCTTCACGGACAACCCCAAGAGCGTCACCGAGGACGTCCGGCAAATCCGCAATCATCCGTTGGTGCCGAGACACATCCCGATCTACGGCTTTATCTACGACGTCAGAACCGGCAAGCTTGACGAAGTCAAAGAAGCCACCGCGGCAGGCAAAGCGGCCGGCTAGGCCTGCCGCTCGCGCCTGGAGCGCAATGGTTGTAACCCGGCGGAATGGACTAACCCGCCGTCACCGGGATATCGATGTTTCGCGGCCGGCGGCGGAGTAATTCCGGGCGAACGGCACGCGACCAACGGAGACGGGTGAAGAACCATGATTTGCCGGAGCCGAGCGGGAATTGCGCGCCGCACCGGCCGGGCCTGTGTACCAGTCCGCAACAATAGGCTTTGGTCTCTCGTCTGCCGCGCCCATCCGATATAAACCGTTGGCATGTCCAGACGTCCCACCGTCGAATCGAGCCAAATCGCCACGCTCACCAACGACCTTCGTGCCGGCCACCGCGCGGCGCTGGCGCGCGCGATCACGCTGATCGAGAGCCGGCGGGGCGATCATCAGGCGGCGGCGCGCGACCTGGTCCAGGCGCTGTTGCATGAGACCGGCAAAGCGATCCGGGTCGGCATCACCGGCTCGCCGGGTGTCGGCAAATCCACCACCATCGATGCGCTCGGCATGTTCCTGATCGAGCGCGGGCACAAGGTCGCCGTGCTTGCGGTAGATCCCTCCTCCGCCCGGACCGGCGGCTCCATTCTCGGCGACAAAACCCGGATGGCGCGGCTGTCCGCGTCCGACAACGCCTATATCCGCCCCTCGCCCGCGTCCGGCACGCTCGGCGGCGTCGCAGCGAAAACCCGCGAGGCGATGTTGCTGTGCGAGGCCGCCGGATTCGACGTCGTGCTGGTGGAAACCGTCGGGATCGGGCAATCCGAAACCGCCGTCTGCGACATGACCGATTTCTTCCTGGCGCTGATGCTGCCGGGCGCCGGCGACGAGTTGCAGGGCATCAAGAAAGGCCTGGTCGAACTCGCCGACATGATCGCGGTCAACAAGGCCGACGGCGACAACATCAAACGCGCCAATTTGGCAGCAGGCGAGTATCGCGGCGCGCTGCACATCCTCACCCCCCGTTCGGAACACTGGCATCCGCCCGTCCTGACCTATTCGGCGCTGACCGGCACCGGCATCGATACGATATGGCAAAAAATTCTCGATCACCGCACCGCCATGAACGCGTCGGGTGAATTCGATGCTCGCCGGCGGGACCAGCAAGTGAAATGGATGTGGTCGATGTTCGAGCAGCTGACCATGGCGCGGTTGCGCTCCGATGCGTCGGTTCGCGCCAAGGTAAAACGGATTGAAACCGAAGTAGCGGCCGGCCGCATCTCGCCCGCACTCGCCGCCGAACAGATTGCGGAAATGCTGCGATGAGCGAGGGCTTGCGGATTCTTGTGACCGGCTTTGGTCCGTTTCCCGGCGCGCCTTTCAATCCGACGGAGCCGCTGGTGAAACGGCTGACGCAACTCCGTCGTCCGGCGCTCGATCGCGTGGCGCTGACCGGTCACATTTTCCATGTCACCTACCAGACGGTCGATCGCGAGTTGCCCGAGCTGATCGCGCAATTCCGGCCGCAGGCACTTTTGATGTTCGGCCTTGCTGCGCGTACCGCTCACCTGCGGATCGAGACGCGGGCGCGTAATGCCGTCACCACGCATCTCCCGGACGCGGACGGCAACCGCGCACAAAAGACGTCGATCGTGCACGGCGCCGATGCCATGCCGTTCGGCCCGCATACGGCAAACCTGCTTCACGCCGCATGCGCCACCGGCATCGACGCGCGGCTTTCGCGCGATGCTGGAGCCTATCTCTGCAACTACCTGAGTTGGCGCGCGATTGAGGCAACGCAACAACCCACCGGGCCGGCGCTGGCGTCGTTCATTCACGTTCCCCTGATTGCCCGCGACGGCTCCGCACGAGAGGAAGCATCCGACATCACGCTGGAACAGCTGGTCGATGCCGGCGAAGCTATGCTGCTGGAACTGGTCAAGCTGACGCGGCGAGCGATCATGCAAGGTGCTTGGCCCGAGCGACGCTAGCATTAACCCTACCCCGACAATCCGCTCTGTGGGTACGCGCGTGCGCCCGGCATCTGCGCGTTTTCTTGCTACCTATGAGGTCGCAAGCGCTGGGGCCGTGATCGGCCAGGATCAAACAAGCATGGACGTCAACCGCCGCTATCTTCTCGGGGTCACCGCCGCCGGCGCGGGAGCGCTGGCGATGCCGCCTTTGGCCGTGGCGGCCGCCCAGCCCATTTCGGTGCTCGGGCGCGACGCCATGCAATATGGCCTGCGTCCCGGCAGCCCCGACGACCAGACCAAAATTCTGCAACGCGCGATCGATGAAGCGGCCCGCGCGCAAGCGCCGTTGGCGCTGCCGCCCGGTGTCTATCGCACAGGTCAGCTTCGCCTGCCGAACGGCTCGAAGCTCGTCGGCGTGCGCGGCGCAACCCGGCTTGTGTTTACGGGCGGCCCCTCGATGGTGACCAGCGAAGGCTCAGACAGCCTCGGTCTCCACGGACTTGTCCTCGACGGCGGCGGCATTCCCCTGCCCACTCGCCGTGGCCTCGTGCATGGCGTGAGCGGCCGCGACATCCGCATCACCGATTGCGAGATTACGGCCAGCGGCGGCAGCGGCATCTGGTTTGAGAATGTCGCCGGCGACATCAGCGGCAATATCGTTAGCAAGGTTGCCGCCACCGCGATCGTATCGTTCGATGCCAAAGGCCTGACGGTCCTGCGCAACACGATCCAGGACACCAACGACAACGGTATCGAAATCCTGCGCACGTCGATCGGCGACGACGGCACATTGGTGGCGGATAATCGCATCGAGGACATCAAGGCGGGTCCGGGCGGCTCCGGCCAATATGGCAACGCCATCAACGCCTTTCGTGCCGGCAATGTGATCGTGCGCGGAAACCGCATCAAGAACTGCGACTACTCGGCGGTGCGCGGCAATTCAGCCTCCAACATCCAGATCACCGGCAACAGCGTCAGCGATGTGCGCGAGGTGGCGCTCTATTCCGAATTTGCCTTCGAAGGCGCCGTGATCGCCAACAACACCGTGGATGGCGCAGCGCTGGGGGTTTCCGTCTGCAACTTCAACGAAGGTGGACGGCTTGCGGTCGTGCAAGGCAACATCATCCGCAATCTCCTGGCGAAGCGGCCGATCGGCACCGCACCTGACGACGACGGCGGCATCGGGATCTATGTCGAAGCCGATACGAGCGTTTCCGGCAATGTGATCGAGAACGCGCCGTCGTTCGGCATCGTCGCCGGCTGGGGAAAATATCTGCGCGACGTCGCGATCACCGGCAATGTGATCCGCAACGCTTTCGTCGGCGTGGGAGTTTCGGTGACGCCAGGCGCCGGCACCGCGCTCGTCAACGACAACATGATCTCGGAGACCCCGCGCGGCGCGGTGGTTGGCCTCGATCACGCCCGACCGATCACGCCGGATCTCACCATCGAAGGCGCACCGCGTTTTGCGCAAGCCGCCGTGGGAATGAATGCAGTGCGGAAACTGCCCTGAAGCCGGCGGCCAGTTTGGCTTACAGCGTATTCCGTAACAACGGATAGCGCGCCGCGACCGTCGCGAGGTCCAGCACCGCCGCCCACGAATCCTCCTCGAGCGGCTTGGCCGCAAGCGGTTTGCTCACGACATCACGGTCTTCAGCAAGTATTGAAATCTCTTTCGGTGGCTCGATCGGGGTTTTCACAACCCGCGACAGAGCAACGCGATCGCGCCGAAACTCGTTCAACGGTAGCACCGTTCCACTGCGTCCGAGCCAGGACAGGTCAATGGCCCTGTTGTCGCGCGAGGCCTCGCGTGACAACAGATCGCGCCAGGTCTCCACCGCCGTCTTGGCCTCCCGAATATTCTCGAGAAACGCCTCCTCGCTGTGGAAGCGGCGCCAACGTCCGCTGTCGAACAATTCGGTGAGATATTTGAGTCGCTGTTCAGCGAGATTGTACCAGCGCGCGACAACTTCGCGGCCTTTGGTCACGTCCGTTTGAGATGCCATAAATCTGCCCGCAAGGAGGAAGACGCGGACGCAACCGGTACGAATCACTCAAACATGACCGATATATTTTGTGGAAAACTCGGAGAAAGTCTAGCGGTCCATGCTCGGACGACGCAGCGCGCTCCGTAGTCGTACGGCCCATTGGAAATGAGAGACCCGTCCGGGGGGACAACCGGACGGGTCAAGCCATATGGGCGCTTGGGGTGGATGGGCGCTCGCGCCGGATATAGCCGTTAGGGAGGGATGACCGCTCCCCACGCTCATTGGTCGCGAGAGGTCCGGCGGACGTTCAAAGGTCGTTAAGGAATTTTTCGCAAGCCCGCTTCACGTCCGCGAGAGCGAATTTCACGGCGTTCCCGGCTTGGTTTGGCTCATATCCGGCCGGGCTTCACGTTCCACCGGCTTCTCGGCCGCCATCGTCGCCATTGGCAAGCCCCTAGTCTCCGGCTCGGCCTTGGATTGGTCCTTGGACGCCTCCGGCATTTCGGGTGTTCCCGCCTTCTCGGAGGCAGCAGTCACGGGCATCGATGAGGCAGGGACCGCGGAGACGGCCGCGAAGGCGTCCGCCTCGCCTGCGCCGAATTGGTCGTCCGGACCGGGAGGACCGAGATCGCGCGCCGTTTTCGTCAAGATCGCGCGGACCTCGTCCGGCTTGAGCGCCGGGTTGCGCTGCAGGACCAGCGCGGCAAGTCCGCTGACATAGGCTGAGGAAAACGAGGTGCCCGAGGTGATCTGATACTTGTCGTCGGGGGCGGGGAGGAAAAGATCGACGCCCGGCGCGGCAAGCGCGATGTAGCTGCCCCGGTTCGAGGCCGCAAACAGCCTGTCCTGGGCATCGGTTGCGCTGACCGCGATGACACTCGCATTCGCTGCGGGGTACAGCGGCGGCGATTTCGGGCCGGCATTGCCCGCGGCAGCGACCATCACGATGTTCCGCGCGGCCAGTGCCGCAAGACCGCGTCCAACGATCGCATCCTTCGGGCCGGCAAAGCTCATATTGACGATCTGGGCGCCGTGAGCGGCTGCAAGATCAAGCCCCCTGAGGACTACATAAGATGTGCTCTCCGCCCCTTTGCCGGAGGTGCCGAACGCGCGGATCGCCAGGATATGCGCCGCGGGCGCGCTTCCCATCAGCCGCACATGCGAAACGATTGCGCCGGCGACGCCGGTACCGTGGGCGTGTGGCCCCTCTTTGCTGTCAAGCGCATCAAAAGCCGAGATCGCAACACCGGCGAATTCCGGGTGCTTGAGATCGATTCCGGAATCGATCACGGCGATCGTGACATTTGTGCCGTTTGCGAGCGCGTGCGCCTGCGGCAGGCGAAGTTTTGACAGCGCGTATTGCGCGGGATCGCCTCCGCTCAAGCCTGCGTTCTGATCCTGGAGCAAGCCTGCGTTCTGATCCTGGAGGATGTAGCGAAAGTTCGGCTGAACCGAGCGAACACTGCCGTCGCCAGCGAATTCACGGCTTGCGGTCTCCACCGTTTTGCCGCCCGTGATGCGGAATAATCCAATCGTGGCCCCGATCAGCTCAAAGCTTTGAGATCCAACCCGTCTCAAGCCATGCCGTCGCGCCAAGGCCTCGACTTGCGCGTCGGACAGCGTGCCGTCGATCTCGGCCACGATCTCGCCCGCGATCGCGCGAGAGCCAAGCGAAGCTTGTAGCGACGCATTGCCCGCCGCCTTGCTCGTGATCTTGCGGGCGTTACTGCCGGTAGCCGCCTGCCCTGAACAATTGCCGCTGTCGCGATCGGCAGCGGTGCAAGACGGTGGAATGCGGATGTTGTTCCCGTTCAATCCGGTGATGGCGCGCCCGGCAACGTTCGGATCGATGCGCGGCATCGTCGGAACCCGCGACGAGACATTGAGATTGGGGGAGCGCATGATGCTCTGCGCCGACGCAGGCGAACCGCCCACGAATAGCGGCAGGGCAGCGAGCAACGACACCGCCGCGAGCAGGATCTTCGGCCGCCAAATGGTGTCGAGGCGGATCATGGGATGGCGGCCTCAATCAGCGTGGCGGTCCGCTCATGGCGTCGCCACGGCGAGACTAACGATCTTTTCGTTCTGCAACCGGCTCAGGAGATTTGCGAACTCGTCTTTCGACGTCGCGCCATTGGCAAATTGCAGACGGAACATGCCGCCTGTGGCGCCGCCGACAATCGAAGCCTGATATTTATCGAGCAACGCCATGATGTCGCCGATACGCGCATCCGGCGCAAACCGCACCAGCGCACGCGGCGAAGATGCAGCCGAGAGGCTGCGTGTAACCGGCTCGTTTGTGCTCAACGATGCGGTCTCGAACGTGGACGGCCGATTATTCATCAGGACGGCCGCAATGATGCCGGCCTGCAAAACAAGTGCGAACGCGCCGAAGCTGGCGGACCACGCCAACGTCCGCGGTGAAAGGCTTGCGAAGAAGCCGGCGAACCGTGCCGCGAGGTTCAGGGAATTACCCGGCTCACGCGCCGGTTCCGCGTCGATCGCAGCAAACAGCTTTTGCATGGCACGCACGGACGGCGCGCCCAGGCTCTCGTTCAGGTCGATGGTCCCGGCATATTCCTCACGGATGACCGCATATTGCCTGGCGAGTTCGGGATCGCGGGCCAGCGCTTCCTCGACCTTGCGGGAATCGCGCGGATTCAGCGTGCCGGCTGCGTGCCAGGGCAGCAGCAATTCGATTTCGCTCGGTTCCTGCTCGACTATTTTTCTGCTCGCAGCCATCATGGCCAGCCTCGCTCTATACCCGCTGCTTTGAGCAGCTCGGCCAATTTCTTGCGTGCGTAGAACAAGCGGGTCTTCACGGTATTCTCCGGTATGCCCACGATTCCCGCAACTTCTTCCACGGACTTCTCGTGATAGTAGACGAGATCGACGATCTCCCGATGCTCGGCCGATAGGTGGCCCAGACACTTACGCAACGCGTCACTGGTATCCTTCTTCTGTACGGTCACCTCGGGATTGTCGGACGTATCCTCGATCGCGCCGGCCGCCTCGTCGTCGAGCTCCGCATCCTTCCTGCGTCGCAGCGCCGAAAGCGCCTTGAACCGCGTGATCGCCAACAGCCAGGTTGAAACGGCAGACCGGCCTTCGAATTTCCCGGCCTGACGCCACACATCCAGGAAGACCTCGCTTATGAGGTCTTCGGCGACCTGTTCATTCCGCACCAACCGCAACCCGAACCGAAACACCCTGACATGATGCCGCCCATACAGCACCTGCATGGCTAGTCGGTCGCCTTGGGCGATCCGACCGATCAGGACGTCGTCGGAAGCCGCCTGTGTCGCACTCAATGGCTATCTCGCAAGGTTGGTCGAATTAGACTGAGGGGTGGTTCGATCAGAAAGGCAATATTCTTCGACTTAAAGCAATAATCTGCCTGAAACTGTGAACCTGCCCACAGAAGAGCCCTAACTACCATTTAACACGATGTCGCGACGGTATCCGAGTACATTAAGACGGGCACAATTGGCACGCCGCTTTTCCTTTCGGCTTCCCCCGGTCCCTACGGATGGCAGTCGCGGCTGGCGCGCGTCAGACGGCCGATTTCTTCGCGCAAACAAGGGCAAACAGCCTTTTGACGTCCCGGGATTTTGGCCCGAAAGATACCAAACCTAAAGGCTTTGCCTCGTACATTTCGCCGATTGCTTTGACCATGGCGAATTTATGGGTATCGCTGCGTCGCCTCTTTTGAATCCGACGGCGGATACGTCGCAAGGTGTCAGTCGCAAACTGACGGCCGAGGCGTTGTCGCGCCGCGCGCGACAGCGCCGGCAGATTCAGGGAATGATCGGTGTCAGCTATGTCGTCGATGCAGCGATCCTGCTCGTCTATGCTCACGCCGGCACCACGTCGACCGCCATCGGTCCGGCATTTGCCGTCTGCGGTCTGATCTCAATCAC
>Ga0307476_10001889_pt1 | contig 12653 bp, 8 predicted proteins | sample atmos_gasesECM2C_2_FD_203314 | JGI IMG/M metagenome (GOLD analysis project Ga0307476, IMG submission 203314) | Hardwood forest soil microbial communities from Morgan-Monroe State Forest, Indiana, United States - atmos_gasesECM2C_05 | ecosystem: Environmental > Terrestrial > Soil > Temperate... | reverse complement strand
CTGTGGGAATCACGGTTCGAACGTGCGAAGGAATCTGCCAATCGGGATACGCATCCAGCGTAGATGTCACGCGCTGTCCGGGTTGCACTCGAGCGATGTAAGCTTCGTTCACGTCCACTTCCACCTCGTTCGAATTCATATCAACGATTGTGGCGATGCCCGTCCGGGTAAAACCGCCCCCGGCGGAGATTGGCGACACCATCTCGCCCACCTGCGCGTCCTTCGAAACGATAATTCCCGCAAATGGCGCTCGAATCGTGCAGTTGTCCACCGCCTGCTGAGCTTCCTGGATGCGCGCATTCGCCGCAGCCACTTGCTCCTTGGCCAGCGCAATCTTTGCCCGCAGACTGTCCGCTGCGGTTTGCGCATTATCCAATTGGTCTTGGCTCTGCACATTTGCCGCTTTCAGTTCCACCGCGCGGTGCAGCTGAATCTCCGCATACCGCAGCTGCACCTCGAAATCCTTTGTCGCGGCTTGACTCGAATTGCGGTCGGCCACTGCCGAATCGAGAGCCCGCCGCACGTCCGAATCATCCAGGGTTGCGAGAAGCTGTCCTTCCTTCACACGATTGCCTTCATCAAAGAACACGCCGGTAACGCGGCCGGTGATCTTCGCCGCCACCGTTGCGCGCCGCCGCGGGGTTACGTACCCACTTGCGTTCAGCAAAGTCTGCTGCGTCGGATCGCCCGCCGGACGCGCCACCGCAACTTCAACCACCGGCGCGCGATTCTTCAGTGCGAACACGCCTCCCGCCACCAGCAAAAGCAAACCAAGTGCGGCGGCGAAAAATCCCCAGAACTTTCCGGCGCCTCCGCGGGAACGATGGGTATCGTGTATTTTCAGCGAGGCTAGATCCGCAGCCGGCATGGGTAGAGAGATGCTCCTCTTCGATAAATGTAACGTCGAGCAGGTGGTTCGTCAGTTTTCAGTTTCGGGTAGAGGCCGGGGGGAAACCCGCCGCTCGTACTTCTCCACCTAACTATACGCGAAACCTGCGCCTTTTATATCAAACGAAACTTGCGCGCATCGCACCCTAATCGGCGAATGGCCCAGCAGTACCGGCAAGCGCTCGTAGATGCCGGAGAGCCTCTTGCTCTTCGTAGCGGCCGACCTTCAAGTCGGTGCCTTTCAACGAGAAGGGGCGACCACGGTGCATAAAATAAACACGAACGACATACCGGCAAAAATAAAACGGGCCCGACGGAAATTCTTCCGCCAGGCCCGCAGATTACTTGCCAGATAGGTCAGTCCGTTGGCGTTAGTAGGTTGCGCCCTCCGGCACGATGACAAAGTCCACGCGACGGTTTGCCTTCTCCTGTCCCTTTTCGGTCGAAGCCTCGCCGGTGCGGGTGGAGATACGCGAGGCATCCACGCCCTTCTCGACGATGTACTTCTTGGCGAGATCGGCGCGAGTCTGTGCCAGCTTGGCGGCCTTGGGTTCCTTGCTGTCCGCGAAGCCAACGATAACCAGCTTGGCGTTGGGGTCATTGTTCAAACGGAGAGCGACGTCGTCGCCGACGCGCTTGCAGGCATTGTCAAAGCGGGACGCGCCGGCCTTGTTGTAGCCGCAATCGCCGGCTTTTGCAGCTTGTGGCGGAGGCGGCGGCTGTTGCACGTCAACGGTGGTTGAGGCATCCGCAGTACCGCCACGGCCATCGCTTACCGAGCACTTCACGGTGTAACTGCCGGGAGCCAGGCCAGTCGAGTCAAATGTCGCCTTGGGTCCATCGCCAGTCACTTGGCCACCAGTTGCGGAATAGCTGTACGTGAGTGGATCATCATCGGGATCGCTGGCGACTGCAGTAATACCCGTACGCTCGCCCGGCATGATCGGGCTGCGGTCGGTGGTGCAAGAGATCGTTGGCGGGCGATTTGGACGCTTGGCAACGGTGATATCTGCCGCGCAGGTCGCGGTCCCTCCCCTACCGTCGTCCACCTTTGCGGTGGCCGTATAAGTGCCTTCGGCGAGGCCGGCAGTGTTAAAACGCGCATCAGGCCCGGTGCCTTCCACAGTGCCGCCCGAAGCAGTATAGCTGTAGGTCAAAGGGTCATTGTCAGGATCGCTAGCGGTTACATGAACGGTGACCGGATCGTTGGAGCCGGCGAACACAGAGGTTGGATTCGCAGAGCAGCTCGCGACCGGAGGATGGTTAGGAGGAGGCGGAGGATTCGGGATGCCGAACCGGAAAACAAAGCCGGTGCCGGCCCGAAGATTATTCTGCCGACCGGACCCGCCGAGATTCGGGCCGCTGAAATTAGTCATCAGGTAATCGATTTGAGCGAAGCGCCACGCGAAGTTCTTGGTCAAGACTACGTCGACGCCGCCGCCAGCCGCCATTGCAAACGCACTCTGGCCAGCGTTGCCGGTCGTTTCGAGCCCAGCATACGCGGCACCAACCAAAAATTCGAAGAACGGTACGACGTGATCGAACTTGCGTATATTCAAGCGGGGTCCGGCCAGGAAGGTCTCCCAGCTTCCGTTCACTTTGAAACCGTTGACACGACGATCGAACTGATAACCTCCAACTTCGGCGGCCAATCCGAAGTAGCGCGTTGCGTTGTACGTGAACCCGCCATTGGCGCCATGGTTGTTGAAATCGGGAAAAGGGTCGCCAGGCATAAAGTTGACATAGCTGTAGCCTCCAGCAAGTTCATACCGGGGCAGCAACAGTCCGGGCGCTTCATCTTTTTTATCTGTTTTATCTGCTTTCGCTGCCCCCTGTGGGCCCGGAAATGGAGTTGTTTTGGGTACTTCGGGTAAGGCAAATATTCCGCGGGTGGAGCGCGCTACACTCGCTGGCGCCGCGGGTGCTTCCGCGGCCACAGTGGAACCGGTTGCGGGCTGGGCCGCGTTGTCATCTTTCTGCTGCCCAAAAAGTGGAAACGCCAGGAGCGCTGCCACCGCTGTTGCTGCACACCACTTACGCATAGCCATCCTCCATAAATTCGTCTTAGGACTTTGCACTCACCACCGCATTGACCCTTGTAGGAACTGCGCAGAGAGAGTCGGCGCAATTCCGTCTTTGTCTTAGAAGGCGCCAGCAAGAGCTTGCGCATCTGCCGCCCGGCTTGCATTGTTATCAGGGCGGGACATAGTTAAAAAGACAAAGCGCGGTGCCAATAGCCTAAGCCAAGCCGCCAAGATTCCGCAAGCAAATCCTTGCTCCCGAACGAGAAATTCGCCGAGCCAATCTTGGAGAATTACTTGGTAAACTGCTGGCCACATGACAATGCTTACCAGCATCGACCTGAACTGGACCGGAAGACCCCGCTCCATCGCGGCATTGCTGATGCAATCGGAAGGCACGAGCGTGCTGATTGATCCCGGGCCGGCGTCCACGCTGGAAACGCTGCGCGCCGGATTGCGCGACCGCGGGCAGGATTTCCGAACTCTCGAGGCTTTGTTGCTGACCCATATTCATTTAGACCACGCGGGAGCGACCGGCGCTCTGGTTCGGGAAAATCCCGGCCTGAAAGTATACCTGCATGAATTGGGCTTGGCGCATATGGTCGACCCGACGCGATTGCTGGCCAGTGCCGGGCGGTTGTACGGCGGAGACTTACAAATGCTATACGGCGAATGTATGCCAGTGCCGGAAAGCAATCTCAAACCATTGCAGGGCGGCGAGCGAATTCGAATCGGACAAGCGGAATTAGAAGTCTTCTACACACCGGGGCACGCTTCGCATCATGTGACGTATTGGGATCGTGCGTCGCGCACGGCTTTTGTGGGTGACAGCGCGGGAATTCGGGTGCAGGGCGATGCGTTTCTTCTTCCGGCCACGCCCCCGCCGGACATCGACGTGGAAATCTGGAATCAATCGCTGGATACGATTGCTTCCTTGGGACCCGAGCGAATCTTCCTGACTCATTTCGGATTTATTGAGGATCCTGTTGAACACATCCGGGTGTACAAAGCGCGGCTCGCGGAATGGAGAGGGTTGACGCGGAAACTTCTGGAGAGCGGCATGGAGACGACGGAGGCGGAGAAGGCATTTGTGGATGCGATCGGCGCGGAAATCAAATCCACGCTGCCGATGGATGCCGCCGATCACTACATTTTTAATGGTGGGCTACGGCTGTCGTGGCTGGGACTGATGCGGTATGAGCGCAAAAGGGATCTGCAGCGCTAGTGAAAAACCAGAGAAAGCAACGAAAACAGAATCAGGAATTGGAGTCGTCGGCGAGCGATTGATGTGCACCGGGTTGAGCAACGTCGGCTTGAGTAACGTCGGGGGCAGGCGAACTCGCGGGCGGCTCGGACGGGCCGACAAGTGCTTCGAATCGCGCGGCCAGGCCGTCCAAGAGAAGACCGACCAGCTTTTGCGCGCCCGAACCATCGGGATCGCGATCGGGATTGTATTGCGCCACGTCGAAACCAAGCAGCGTCTTCTGACTTAGGATCTCACGAAGCGACAGACCAACCTCTTCGAAACTGAGGCCGCCACTTCCCGGTACATTCACGGCTGGAAACTCTTCCTGCGCGATGATGTCAGTGTCCACGTGCAGAATGAAGTCGCGCGAATCGGCGTGCAAGTGGGCGAGCGCATCGCGAGTGCTGGCGGCCACGCCTTTTTTCTGGATGTCCGCCGCATAAACGTAGCGCAGCGGCGACTTGGAGAGAAATTCCTGTTCTGGCGGATCGACCCGATCCAGGCCGAAAAGTAAAACGTCCGGCTCACGCACCAGCGGCGATTCGCCCCAAAAGCGCACCAGCTCTGGCGCGCCGCGGCCGATAATGCTTGCGACCACCATGCCATCAATGCGACCCGACGGAGTCGAAGCGGGCGTATTGAGATCGGCGTCGCGGTCCATCCAGAAAAGATTTAGATGCTTGTAGTAGCGGCGAGCGCCGGTAAGCAATCCGATCACTTGCGCGCAATCTCCGCCGAGCACCAGAACCAAAGCCCCGCTCTTAATGGCCACTTCGGCGTGAACTTTCAGATCGTTCAACCCAGCCACGATTGCAGGAAGATTGCGGGCGCGCCGATGCTCTTCATCGTCGGCAAACAGGCGGGGCGGACAATCGCCCAGATCACTGACTTCGTAGCCGATATTTTTGAGTTTTTCGATCAGGCCTGCGGCTCTGAGCGCTTGCGGCGCTTTTTCGGTGCCAGGTAGAAATGCAGCCGCACTCGAGCAGGCGCCAATCAAGGCAATCTTCTTCGGCTGACGGACAATTTTGACCGCCAAATTTCTCTCCTGAAGTTTCTGAAAAATCCCGGCTACCGCTCGGGTTGCAGGGTTTCAGGGTTTGTTTTACAGGCCCTGAGTTACAAAAGTTGTACTTACAAACCCTGCGCCCAAGACGACCAGCCGCCCCTTCCACTGGCAAGAACACCCGACTACTTAATCGTAAAAACAAATTCAGCGCCGCGGTGCCGCAGCGATGGTCGCAAGCTCCGGCGGAAGCGTAAACCGCACATCTTCGCGGATCAAGTCCAGATCGCGCTGGTCAGTGTAGCCATGTTCGGCAAGACGCTGGCTGACCTGTTCGACCAACACTTCGGGAGCGGACGCGCCCGCGGTCAATCCAACACTTCGCACACCCTCCAGCCAAGCCGGATTAATGTCCGAGGCGGAATCGATCAGTTCTGCTTTTACGCCGCGGCGCTGCGCGACCTCCACCAGACGATTCGAATTGGAACTGTTCTGCGAGCCGACCACTAGAATCAGGTCCACATCCTGCGCAACCTGCTCCACGGCTTCCTGGCGATTTTGCGTGGCGTAGCAGATGTCATCACTCTTGGGCCCTACGATTTTTGGGAACTTCTGCCGTAGGCGGGCCACGATTTCCTGCGTGTCATAAAGGCTAAGCGTAGTTTGCGTCAGGAATGCGAGCTTTTCCGGATTGTTGACTTCGAGCTTGTCCACCGCAGCCACCGAATCGACAACGATGGTGCGGTCAGGCGCTTCGCCGGAAGTGCCGATAATTTCCTGGTGATCCTTGTGGCCAATCAGGATGATGGTGCGGTCCTCGCGGGCAAATTTCAGAGCTTCGAAGTGTACCTTTGTAACCAGCGGACAAGTGGCATCGATCACCCGCAGAGAGCGCGATTTGGCTTCATCGCGAACCGCCGGCGGAACGCCGTGTGCGCTGAAGACCAGCACCGCGCCGTGCGGGACCTCGTCAATGGACTCCACAAAGATCGCGCCGCGCCGGCGAAGCTGTTCCACAACATAAGTATTGTGAACGATTTCGTGGTGCACATAAACCGGCGCGCCGTAAGCTTCCAGCGCCAGTTCGACAATATCCACGGCGCGGACCACACCCGCGCAGAAACCTCTCGGCCTCACCCGTAGTAATACTTTGCCTTTTGCTTCTGTGGCCATCTTGCTCCCATGATTGTTAAGGTGCTTGTTTCTAAAACTCTATCATAACCCATAGACGGGAAGCTCCGCAGGGTTTTCCAAGTTGTCTCAAGAGATTTGCGCCATCCGAGATCGGAATCGTATGATGTCCGGCGATCAATCCGCGAGAAACCGCAGCAGAAAGGGTGTCTTTTGCTCCTTCAGAATCAGGTTGCGCTGATTACCGGATCGGGGCGCGGGATTGGCCGCGCGATGGCGCAGTTGTTTGCGAATGAGGGAGCCGCGGTTTTTTTGACGGCGCGAACCGAGCAAGAATTGTCCGCGACGGCTGCGAAAATTTCGCAAGCTGGCGGAAGCGCGGCGTTTTTTGCGGGTGATCTGGCGGACCAGACGGATTGCCGGACAGCTTTCGAAAAAGCATTGGCGATGTTTGGCCGCATAGATATTCTGGTCAACAACGGGGGGCACTACGGCCCGGTGGTTCCAGTGGAAGAATATCCGATGGAGGAATTCGATCGCGTGATCGCCGTCCATCTGCGCGCGGCATTTTTGTTAAGCCAACTGGTTTTGCCGGGAATGTATGAACGCAAACATGGCGTCATTCTGAATATTTCCAGCATCTCCGCGAAGGCAGCCTATAGCTGGGGCTCGGCCTACGCCGCCGCAAAAGCCGGACTGCTCGGGCTTACGCGATACAACGCGGCGGAAGCGGCTCGCAAAGGCGTTCGCGTAAACGCGATTTGTCCGGGCCCGGTCACCGAAACCGAGATGAGCAAGGAATTGGGGGCGGGGCTGGCGCGCAAACTTAACGTGAATGAGGAAGAGCAACTCGCCGGATTTCTGCAAGGTATTCTGCAGGGCCGCGGGCAGACTGCCAATGAGATCGCGGAAATGGCTTTATTTTTGTGCTCCGAAAAAGCCAGCGCTATCACCGGGCAGGCAATCAACGTGGATGGCGGCGCAGTCTTCTATTAGGTGCATTCGGGCCGATGCCGAAGCTCCAAATACCCGCGCTTAACGGGCGCTACTTCGTTGACTTGCCCGGTGTGAGCACCTAGAATCGCCTCCCCAGTACTCATGATTGGCGAAACCATTGCGCACTACCGGATCACCGACAAACTCGGCGCCGGTGGCATGGGCATTGTCTACAAAGCGCAGGACCTGCAACTCGAACGATTCGTCGCGCTGAAATTCCTTCCACAAGATCTGGCGCTGGGTGAAGTCGACCGCGAGCGGTTCTTGCGCGAAGCTCGTTCGGCTTCCGCCCTCGATCATCCCAACATTGGCGTTATCCATGGAATCGATAAGACCGCCCATGGGCGCATGTTCATCGTCATGGCGTATTACGACGGCCAGACGCTCTCGCAAAAATTAGGCGGCGGGCCGTTGTCGTTGCGGCAAGCGCTGGACTGGGCCTGCCAGATCGCATCGGGCCTTGCCGCGGCGCACGCGCGCAACATCGTGCATCGCGACATCAAGCCCGGGAACATCATCATCACCAAGGATAATTCCGCGCGCATCGTGGATTTCGGTTTGGCGCGCGTCGTGGCCACTCCCAGCGCCACTATGACTGGCGGAATCACCGGGACGCTTCCTTATATGTCGCCGGAACAAATTCTGGGCGAAGCGGTGGACCAGCGCTGCGACGTGTGGGCGCTCGCAATTCTGCTGGTGCAGATGGTCACGGGCAGTCATCCCTTTGGGCGAGACAACACCACCGCAATGACCTTCGCCATTTTGAATCAACCGCCCGCCGCGATTGAGGCGCTGCCCGCGTTGCTGCAGCCCATCGCGCTGCACGGATTGGCGAAAGATGTCGCGCATCGCTATCCCGATGCCCAAGAAATGCTCATCGATTTGCAGTCGGCGCGCGCGCAAATCACTTCGTCGGGAATTCCATTGGACGAGCCGACGCTCACGCAGACCGCTCCCTCCGCAGCGCTGAAAGAGGTTATTTCGCACGCTTCGACGCCGCGCTGGCAGGCGGCATCATCGTCGCTTTCCGCAGCCGACAAACGCAAAGAGAGGCGCGCCGCGCCTTATTTATTCGCGGGGCTGGCTGTAGTGGTCCTTGCCGCTGGATCGCTGCTGTTTTCTCCCGTCCGGCAACGTGCCGCCGCCGTGCTTTCTGGCAGTGGCGGAGAAAAACACGTGGCGGTGCTACCCTTCGACAATATTGGCAACGATCCGGCGAACGAAGCGGTCGCGGAAGGATTGATGGATTCGCTCACCAGCAAGCTTTCCAATCTGGATGCCCAGCAGCAATCACTGTGGGTGGTGCCATCGAGCGTGGTGCGCAGCCGGAAAGTTACCGATCCTTCATCAGCGGGAAAAGATTTGGGAGCCAATCTGGTGGTGAAAGGAAGCATTCGCCGCGACGCAAAAAACGTGCAGCTCACAGTGAACCTCATCGACGCAAAGGATTTGCGGCAAGTGGGCTCGGCGGTGCTGGACGATGCGACCGGCGATCTTGCTGGCTTGCAGGATGAAGCCGTGGCTCGGCTTGCGCGACTAATGAACATCAATGTTACAGCAGAGAGTTTACGCGCAACCGGAGGCCGAGCTTCGCCGGCGGCCTATGAACTGTACTTGAAAGCGCTGGGGTTGATGCAGCGGTACGACAAACCAGGAAATCTGGACCAAGCGGTAGCCGCGCTGAACGATGCGGTCCACACCGATTCGCAATTCGCGTTAGGATACGCCTCTCTCGGAGAGGCGTTTCGTTTGAAAAATCAAGTCGATCCGAATCCGCGCTGGATCGAACAGGCTTCGGCCATGCTGGAGCGAGCCGTCCAGCTCGATGATCGATTGCCCGCGCCGTACGTGTCGCTTGGACGATTGCATTCGTCTTTGGCGAAGCACGATCTCGCATTGCAGGAATTTCAGAAAGCGCTTGCAATCAATCCGCGCGACTCGGAAGCGATCAAAGGAATGGCTGGCGCCTATGAACGGATGGGTCGAATCCAGGACGCCGAAGACAGCTACAAGCACGCTATCGCTCTCAAGCCCGATTATTGGGACGGCTATAACAGCCTGGGATTTTTTTACTATAACCAGAAGCGCTATACGGACGCGATCAATCAGTTTGAACGTGTTATACAGCTCACACCTGACAACGCAGCGGCGCACAGCAATCTGGGGGGACAGTTTCAAAACGTCGGTGATTATCAAAGAGCGGAAGAGGAGTTCAAGAAGTCTCTTGCGCTTGCACCGAGCTATATGGCGTACGCGAATCTCGGCTCGCTGTATGAAATTCAGAAGCGCTACGCCGACTCGGCCGAGATGACGGAAAAGGCGCTGAAATTCAATGAAAACGATTTCCGGCTTTGGGCGAACCTTGCTCTCGCCTATCAATGGCTCAACGAAAAAGATCGCGCTGCGACGGCTATGGAGAAGGAACTGGCGCTCCTTGAACCCTTGTCGAAAAACCAACCGGGCGATGCGAGCCTACAATCGGCCCTGGCGGTACTGTACGCCGCACAAAAGCAGAAGGAAAAGGCATTGCTTGCCTTGCAGAACGCGCTGGCGCTCGCGCCTGCAGACACACAGATTCTCAGCGACGCAGCGGAAATGTATGAGAGGCTAGGTGACCGCGATAAGGCACTGAAGTACGCTGAAATGACCCTTGGGAAGGGCTATCCGCTCCAGCAATTGAAAGACAATCCGGCCATGCAGGGTTTGGTGGCGGATTCCAATTTTCGGGTCCCGGGAAAGTAAGCAAAATCAAAATCGAAGGAGACAGCTATGGCTACGCCAGCATCGGCATTACAACTTGCACCAAGCGCCACGATTCGGATCCAGAACGGAGTTCCAGATCAAGAGTCCGTACCTATCCTAATCGGGCAATTGGTCGAATTCCACAACGAGGACAATACGCCGTACGAGCTGCCTCTGTCCTATTTGAGCGGTGGATTAGATGACGATTACCCACTAGCCATTCTACTTCCGGCGGGAGGCAAGGTCGGCTTAATCGGAGTCGCAGATGCAACATGCGAGTACACGGTCGATAGCGTTGCAAATTCGGCCAGCGCCGCGGGCCCGGCGGGCGGACCTCCGTACACCATCATTGTCGGTTCGGGAAAGCCGGAAGCCGAAGCTTAGGTCCAGTTAACGGCTCGCACGCGCGAAGCGGCGTTGTTTGCCCTTCGCGCGCGCAGCGTTATATTTTCGTCCAGGGGAAGTCATGGCACTGAGTCCCAGGTGTGCTAACTCGCGGCAGCACCGTAGGTATCTTTAACAAACGGCACTTCGTGCGGATCAAGACGCTTGCGGTTATTGAACCGGTGGTTGCCAGCGAAAAACCGGGCGCGTCAGCGTTCTAGCGGTTCTAGAACTGTGGATTTCGCGAACTTTTTCGGAAGCGCTGCTGAATATTCGCAAAAAGCTAGTCACTTCAGTTAGAATCCATTCATCTTCAGGATTTTTGGTTATTCGTTTGCGCGAGGAGGTCAGCCCATTCTCGGCCGTGAGCGTTCCAGTGTGCCAGGTGCACGATGCCTTTTTTTGATTTCATCTCTCCATTTACGCGGAGACCACGCGTGAGCGTTATTCCCAATGCAGACTCAACATTCGGATTTACTGGACCGGAAGGCCGTCGCAGCACCCGCATTGAACGTCCCGTGCCGCTGCTCATTTCGGGCCACGACGGGATGGGCCAGGAATTTCTTGAGCGAACTTCGGCCGTAAGTTTGAATCTGCACGGCTGCCGGTATCCATCGCGGCACGATACACATGTCGGCTCGTGGATCACGCTGCAAATTGGCGAAGCGCCGCTGGGCGAAATTGTCACCACGGTGAAAGCGCAAGTGCGTTCGGTGCAGATTCCGCGCAATCCGCGCGAGTTATATCACGTGGGAGTACAGCTTGAGACGCCTGCGAATGTGTGGCGAATTCCTGCGCCGCCGCCGGACTGGCTGACCGCGGCAGAGCGGCTCAAAGCGGAATTGCCGCCATCGAAAGAACAGACTGCCTCAGCAACCGGTCCCGGTCGCGCGCCCAGTGCCGAAGACATTCCGTTGCGGCCGCCAACTCAGACAAATGTGGAGGGTCCTGCGCCTTCGGCCAATGGCCACGGCGAGATGGATCGAAGGGATCTGTCAGAAGCGCTTACTGGATTGGCTCCCTCGATAGGGATCCCTGCACCAGCGCTGCCCACGACCTCGAAACCAGACGGCGCTGCAAGCCCTGAAACCCGCGTCAACGCAGGGTTTGCAAGTGCGGACCCTGAATCCCTGGAAAGCGCTACTGCGGCCTATTCGCGCCCCAATCGACTGGCGATCACGCCGGAGCGGCTGCTGGCCGCCCTGCAGCCAAAAATTGACAAGGCCGCTGAGACTGCCATTTTGACGGCCCTTTCGAAACACCTGGCCCCTGCCTTGCACGCCGCCGTGAATTCGATCGATGCGGCGCGCGAAGCCTCATTGCAACAGGTGTCGAATGCCGTCGAGCAGCAGCGCAGCGCGCTGGTACACACTTCGCGCGAAGAAGTGTTGGCGCGCCTTGAGGACCGGCTGGATGAAGTGCGCACCCGGTGGGATGCGCAGTTGGATGGATATCGCGTTCGCGCCGAAGAGATTGTCCAACGCATCGACAAACAAGCTGGCGCATCGCAGAAAAATCTGGGTGAGGCGCGCGAAGCCAGCCAACGGGCGCTGCGCGATACGCAGCAGAAGATTTCCGCGGTGATTGCAGACTCGCTTTCCGGCGCGCTCGAGGAGTTCAACCGCGGCGTAGCACAAGCTTCTCATCGCCACTTGACGAATTTTCTGGAAGAAACGCAATCGTTGACGCGCGAAGCCACGGCGCATCTGGAAGCGAACGTCGCGGAAGCGCGCGCGACGGTGCAAACATCGGCAGGCGAGGCCCTCGCCGAGTTCCGCCGACAGGCGGAGCTTCACGCTACGGTCACCGGGGCGGAAACCACGCAACGGGTGACGTCGGCCTTGTCGGCTCTCGATGCCGAACACCGCACTGCTTGTGATGCCCGGCGCAATTCGATCCAGGCCGATTTGGCGCGTTCGACCGAGCAGGCAACCGAACAGTTCCGGCACGGATTGCGCGCCTTCTTTTACTCGTGCCTGGTCGCGGCTGTAGGCGCCGTCGAACAGCATTCCCAAACTACCCTTGAAGGTATTTCGTTCGAATCGAAGAATTTCTTGCCGCCGGAAAATAAGTGAAGTAATCAGGGATCAAAAATTTCAATTTGAAACACTCTGCTAGTAATTGTATATATAATTACACCATTTATCAACGTTTAGCAAGAGCATAACTCGTTGCAATCACTTCGCGCTCTTCGCAACCGAAACGCGCGCACCATTTCGCTGCGAATCAAAAAAAGAAA
>Ga0307476_10001888_pt1 | contig 12653 bp, 9 predicted proteins | sample atmos_gasesECM2C_2_FD_203314 | JGI IMG/M metagenome (GOLD analysis project Ga0307476, IMG submission 203314) | Hardwood forest soil microbial communities from Morgan-Monroe State Forest, Indiana, United States - atmos_gasesECM2C_05 | ecosystem: Environmental > Terrestrial > Soil > Temperate... | reverse complement strand
GATTCTTGTCCGGACTGCGATAACGGATTTCGATGATCCTGGTATTGGGAACGAGCGAAACCAGCAGGCTGCCTTTGAAACCGGCAAGTACAGCCGAGGTCCTGGCGGAATCAGGCTGCATCGCGTTGGTTGTCAACTCCAAAGACGGAGACGGCGATTTGTTCCCAGCCCCGATTTCCGTCGGCTTGTCCAAATTTAGTTGCCGGATGACCTGAAGAGCCAGCAGGTCGCTCTTCAGAATCCGCACCTCCGTATCCAGATCGGCGGGATCGTAATAGTCGACTGTGCTGGATGAATCCTTGAGGTTGAAGGTGACTGGATCCGTCTTATTTATAGCGATGCTGCCCACGGCTTCGTAGATGGGCGTGGTGCGCAGTGTAGAAATGGTGACCACGCTGACTACCAGTGCCACACTTGCAATCAGAACCCACTTGCGCTTGATAAAAATCCGCACGTATTCTCGCAACACAGAATCTTGCGTGGCAGCGCCAGGATAGGCGGCGGGCACAGGGTCGCGGTCGAATTCGATTGGAAAAGGCGGCTGGCGTTCGTGCAAAATCTGGCCATTCAACGGTACTAGCGGACCCGCGTCCATCAACGCTCCCGAAACAAAATATGGCGGCAGTTAGGATCCGGTCAGATTGTCGTCCAGTTTTCGTACACCAAAAACCGTAACCCGAGTTCCGTCGCCTCCGCTTCTTACGGCAATTGGGCTCAGTCTAGCACCGTACGGTGAGGACTCAATGCTCCTAATCAGATGGGTTCCTTAGTGTTAACGGGGGTTCCTGCAGGTTTGATTGTCCATTGTCTCCGCTATACTGGCGCTGGCAAATTCCATTTCGAGCGCATGCGAGCGGGCGCAGCTTGGCTGCTACGGATGGAGTTTGCATTGAGGAATTCCATCGATGCACTGGTCGGAAGAGGTGGTGCTGATCACCGGCGGAACGGGTTCTTTCGGCAGGAAATTCGTCGAACTGATGCTACGCGAGTATCGTCCGCAAAAGCTCATCATCTTCAGCCGGGACGAACTCAAGCAGCATGACATGCGGGCTGCGGGGTTCGACCACCCGAGCTTGCGCTATTTCATTGGGGACGTGCGCGACGCGCAGCGTCTGGAACGCGCCTTTTCCGGAGTCACAGTGGTGGTGCACGCCGCAGCGCTCAAGCAAGTTCCCGCCTGCGAATACAATCCTTTCGAAGCCATCCAGACCAACATCATGGGCGGCCGTAATGTCATCGATGCCGCAATCAACCGCGGAGTTCGCCGCATTCTGGCTCTCAGCACTGACAAAGCCGTAAACCCTATCAATCTTTATGGTGCGACCAAACTCTGCGCCGAGAAAATGTTCGTTCAGGCAAACGCTTATTCCGGCTCGCAGAACACGCGGTTCAGCTGTGCGCGCTACGGAAACGTTCTGGGCAGCCGTGGCAGCGTGATTCCGGTTTTCCAGGAGCAGCGCAAACGCGGCAAGATTACCATCACCGATTCCCGCATGACGCGCTTCTGGATCACTCTCGAACAAGGCGTCCGACTCGTGATTCGTTGTATCGAGCAGATGCATGGAGGAGAGATTTTTGTTCCTAAGATTCCCAGCATGAAGCTGATGGAAATGGCCGAGGCGATGGCGCCAGGTTGCGATGTCGAAGCGATCGGGATCCGCCCGGGCGAGAAACTGCACGAGGTGCTGCTGTCGGAAGATGAAGCTCGTCACACCCTGGAGATGGATGACATGTACGTGATTCAACCCGCGCATCCCTGGTGGCGCAAAGAAAACTGGAAGCAGGCTCGCCCGCTTCCCGAGGGGTTCCGCTACGCCAGCGATAGCAATCCGCAGTGGCTCAGCGTGGAGGAGTTGTATGAACTCGTCGGCGAAAGTTCTCCTCTGCCGGTCGCCTGGCCCGAGGAACAGAAGCTGCGCGCGCCAGCATAACGGAAACTTATGACCGTAGCGCCAGTCAGCAGTGAAGTACTCGCAATCCACGGTGGACCGCCGGTTCGGGAGACTTTGCTGCCGTATGGGCGACAGTCAATCGATGAAAGCGACATTCAAGCTGTAGTGGAGACCTTGCGCTCCGATTGGTTGACCACTGGCCCAAAGGTTGGCGAGTTCGAAGAAGCAATGGCTGCATGGGTGGGCGCGAAATATGCCGTCAGCTTTAGTTCCGGTACCGCCGCTTTGCACGCCGCCGCCTTTGCCGCTGGATTGAAACCGGGGGATGAGGCGATTACTTCTCCGCTGACGTTCGCGGCCACGGCGAACTGCGTGCTCTATCAGGGCGCGACTCCAGTTTTTGCCGACGTGGCCGACGATACCTTGAACCTTGATCCCGATCTGGCAGCAACAAACATCACACCCCGAACGAAGGCAATTCTCCCCGTCGATTACGCTGGCCACCCCGCGGACTTAGATTCCATTCTGCATTTGGCTGAACGCCACGGGCTGACAGTGATCGAGGACGCCTGCCACGCTCTGGGTGCGGAGTACCGCGGACGCCGTGTGGGCGGTCTCGCGCATATGACTGTCTTCAGTTTTCATCCTGTGAAGCATCTGACGACCGGCGAGGGCGGCATGGTCACGACCGACCATCCAGTCTACGCTGAGACGCTTCGCCGCTTTCGCAATCACGGCATTAGCAGCGACGCGCGGCAGCGGCAGAGTGCCGGCCAATGGCACTACGAAATGGTTCTGTTGGGATTCAACTATCGCCTCACCGACATTGCGTGCGCTCTTGGCCTTGCGCAAATGAAAAAGCTGGAGGCGAATCTCACGCGACGCAGGCAAATCGCAGCCCGATATGCCGCTGCGTTCCGCAACATGCACGGCATCCGTCCGCCGCGCCCTCGCCCGGACGTCAATCCCGCCTGGCATCTATATCCAATCCGCCTGGATTTGACCAGACTCGCCGCAGGTCGCGCCCAAGTGTTCCAGGCCTTGCGCGCGGAAAACGTTGGCGTGAACGTCCACTATATCCCGGTGCACCGTCATCCTTACTATCGCGATCGCTTTGGATACACGGGAGGGGAGTATCCCGTGGCCGAGGCCGCATACGAATGCCTCATCAGCCTGCCGATGTTTCACGGCATGACCGACAGCGACATTGATGATGTCATTCGCGCACTGGGCAAAGTTGTGGCGCACTTCGAGAGGAATTAGCAGCGAGGATGCCGACCGGAGAAAAGCAGTGAAGATCACGGCAATTGTCCAGGCCCGAATGGGAAGCACTCGCTTGCCTGGCAAGGTACTGATGGATCTGGGAGGCGAAACTGTTTTGGCCCGGGTGGTAAGACGTTTACGCCGCGCGACGCAGATCGACGAAATTCTAGTCGCTACGACCGATTCGAATGCGGACGACGCGATCATTCTCGAGTGTCAGCGACTCGGGGTTTTATCTTTTCGCGGCTCCGAGAACGATGTCCTGGATCGCTATTACCAGGCAGCGACGGCGTGCGCGGCCGGAGCGGTTGTGCGCGTTACTTCCGACTGCCCAGTGATCGATCCTCAACTTGTGGATGAAACTGTCCGAGTTTTTCAGCACGACCGCAGCGACTACGCCAGCAACGTATTTCCGCGGACTTATCCCCGGGGCTTGGACACAGAGGTTTTCACGGTAGCTGCGCTTGAACAGGCATGGCGCGATGCTCACCAAAGCTACGAACGGGAACACGTGACGCCCTATTTTTACCGGCACCCGGAATTATTCCAGCTGGTTTCGCAGCGCGGGCAAATTGACTACAGTCAATATCGCTGGACGTTGGATATTGCCGAAGACCTTGAGCTACTCCGGATTATCTACAGCCGCCTCGACAACGGCGACGACTTTAGCTGGAGCGAAGTCATTCGCTTAATGGAGCGGGAGCCGGAACTTGCTGAACTGAACTCGCACGTGATGCAGAAAGCGCTGCAAGGAGCCTGATGCTCCCGAATACCCTCATCGTTCGAGCCGATGCCAGCATCGCGATGGGCACCGGCCACGTCATGCGCTGCCTGGCGTTGGCCCAGGGATGGCAGGACGCTGGCGGAAATGTCGTGTTCGCGATGGCGCAATCGACTCCCGCCGTCGACGCACGCCTGCGTTCTGAAGGGATGGAAGTTGTCCGCCTTAAGGATCTCCCCAACGCCCTTGAGGATGCTAGAGAAATTGCAGCCCTCGCGTACGCCCGGGACGCGGCATGCGTCGTCGTGGACGGCTATCAGTTCGATTCGGAGTACCAGCGCAACCTGAAGAATGCCGGACTGAAGCTGCTGTTCGTGGATGACCTGGGCCAATGCAAGCACTATTTTGCCGATTTGGTGCTCAATCAAAATGTGCATGCCACTGAGAACATGTACCACCACCGCGAAGCGTATACCCGCTTGCTGCTCGGTCCGCGTTACGCAATGCTGCGCAGAGATTTCCGGCCTTGGCGCAGATGGCACCGCGAAATTACTCCGAACAGCCACAGAGTAGTGGTCACCATGGGCGGCAGTGATCCCGACAATATGACAGCAATCGTTTTAGCGGCGCTCCGAGCGGTAAAGGTCGACGGACTCGATGTAATTGCCGTCCTCGGCGGCAGCAATCCGCACGCTGATTCTCTGGAGCGGTTTGCGAATCAAACCAGTCGAATTCGGTTTCTAAAGGACGCGGTGAACATGCCTGACGTTATGGCTTGGGCTGATATCGCCGTGTCTGCCGCGGGCTCGACCTGTGCCGAGATGTGCTTCCTTGGACTTCCAGCGATTTTGATCGACTTAGCCGAGAACCAGACCCCGGTTGCGCAGGCACTCGGCCAGAAGCAGATTGCGATTCATCTTGGCTCGAGCAAAGAGGTGACTGCGGCAGAGATCGCCGGAAAAGTGCAATCGCTTCTTTTGTCGGCAGAACAACGGATTTATCTATCACAGCGCTCCCGCGAATTGGTGGACGGCGAAGGCGCGGGAAGAGTGATAGCTGCGATTCATGGCGGCGATCTCCGCTTGCGACGCGTCCAGCAAAAAGACTGCTGGCAGTTGTGGGATTGGGCGAATGATCCCGACGTTCGGCCTGTATCATTTGTGACCGAACCTATTTCGTGGGAGCGGCACCGGGAATGGTTCAACTCGAAGCTCCGCGATCCCAATGCCGTTTTGTATTTGGCCGTGGACTGCGAGGACATTCCGGCCGGTCAGGTCAGATTTCAGATCGATAACACGAGGGCGGCAGTGTCCATCAGCCTGGCCCCCCCATTCCGTGGCAAAGGTTACGGCAAAGTGGTCCTGGCGATGGCGGCCGAGGATCTGTTCCGCACAACTGGGGTGAAAACCATTGATGCTTACGTGAAGCCGAATAACCTACCTTCCCGCCAACTTTTCACGCGAGCGGGTTATGCCAGCAAAACAGTCGAAATGATCGGTGGTCATCAAGCGATTCACTTCGTTTTCGAGAGAGTAGTCCGTGACGAACACCAAGACGAAGTCGATCGAGGTAGTCTTTGTTCAGTGGACAGAACTGAATGATGATAATGACCGGTTTCAAAATTGGAGAGCGGCAAATCGGCACGGGGCAACCGGTGTACGTCGTCGCCGAACTTTCTGCCAATCACAACCAGGAGTTCGATCAGGCACTCCGTCTGATCCAGGCAGCCCGCGAATCTGGAGCCGACGCTGTTAAGTTGCAGACATACACGCCGGACACGATCACGATCCGCAGCGATCGTGAGGACTTCAAAATTCACGGGGGTACGATCTGGGATGGCCGCGCCCTTCACGACCTCTATGGTGAAGCGTGCATGCCGTGGGATTGGCAACCTAAGCTGAAACGAGTTGCTGACGATCTCGGGCTTGGTTTCTTCTCCTCTGCCTTTGACGCGACGGCCGTGGACTTTCTGGAGACCATGAAGGTGTCAGCGCACAAGGTTGCGTCCTGCGAACTGGTTGACCTTCCGCTTGTCCAGAAAATGTCACGCACCGGCAAGCCGCTGATCCTCTCGACCGGCATGGCCACGATTGAGGAGATCGAAGAAGCCGTCAAGACTGCTCGCGAAGCCGGAGCCGCGCAACTCGCATTGCTGAAGTGCGCCAGCGCTTACCCCGCCCTTCCCTCCGAGATGAACCTGCGAACGATTCCGGAGATGGCGCGAAGGTTTGACGTTCCGGTGGGATTGTCGGATCACACCATGGATATTGCGGTTCCCGTGACAGCCGTAGCTTTGGGGGCATGCATTATCGAAAAACATTTCACCCTGTCTCGATCGCTGAAAGGCCCCGACAGCACCTTCTCGCTGGAACCAGCAGAGTTCAAAGCCATGGTAGATGCGGTCCGAGTGGCCGAGAAATCTCTGGGAGAAATCCACTTCGGTCCCACGGAGAGTGAACGCAGCAGCCGCGTCTTTCGCCGCTCGCTCTTTGTAGTCGAGGCGTTGAGGCAGGGAGAGACGTTCAGCGAGCAGAACATCCGTTCGATTCGGCCCGGTAACGGATTGCACACCCGGCATTTGTCGCAGATCGTCGGCAAGAGTGCTTCGCGTAACATCGAACGTGGCACCCCCCTGAGTTGGGACCTGGTGGCCAAATGAAGCTGCTCAGTCCGTTGCTGAAGCACATTGTTTATCCCGGACTCTCCAAGTCGGGGTACGTGAATCGCGCGCACGGCACTGGGCTCGCGGTGTTGACCTATCACGGTGTCCTGCCCGCAGAATACAAAATCGTCGATCCGGAGTTGGATGGGAACCTGGTAAGCGCGGATTCTTTCCGCCGCCAACTCCGATTCCTGAAAGATCAGTACAACGTGATCTCTCCAGAACAATTCCTGCTCTGGTCTGAGGCGGGGCATGAATTGCCGCCACGTTCAGTACTGCTGACTTGCGATGATGGCTTGCAGAACTGTCTGTTCGAAATGCTGCCCATTCTCCAGGAATTCGAGATCAAATGCCTATTCTTTGTCACTGGCGCTTCTCTCAGCCGCGCGCCGACAATGTTGTGGTACGAGGAACTTCGTCTGATGTTTCTGGCAGTTTCTGAAACCTTTTCTGCGGAACTGCTCGCACTCGGATTGCAAGTAGGGGCAAGCCAACAGGAAAAACATTTGTCGTGGCAGGACCTGATAAAAAAGTTCTCGCAATACGACCTGAATCGGCGGAAAACGCTTCTGAGAAAACTGAGAACGAAATTGGGCCTTTCTGAGCAATGGGATTTTCAATACCGCGAGGATCGCGCACTCCGCCGCCGGTTCCTGGTATTGAACGAATTCGAACTGCATCAGCTTACCGGAGCGGGAATGTGCATCGGTGCGCATACGCTCTCTCATCCCATGCTTTCGCAGTCGTCGCCCGAAGAAGCGTGGCGCGAAATCTCGCAGAGCAAGAACGACCTCGAGCGAGTCTTAGGGCAAGAGATCTGGGCATTGGCTTATCCCTTCGGCGATTCGTCCTCGGTCACATCGCGAGAATTGCAAATGGCGAAACGCGCTGGCTTCAAGGGTGCGTTCCTCAACGTTGGCCGAGCTATTGGAAGACAGACTCCGAAATTTGCTTTGCCGCGAATACATATCACGGCCGCGATGAGTCTCGCGGAATTTGCAGCCCACATTTCAGGTTTTCATCGATCATTACAGGAACTGTTCGGATCGACGAACCTGAGCGCTGCCTTAGGCTCCAACGCTTGAGGGGAACGGTGTCGCCAACCCCCATTCACGAAAAACGATAAGCATCCGATCAACAGAAAAGAATGCGACTAACTCTGCACCGAGAAATTCCCGACGACGATATCCTGGCCCGCCAGTGGAACGAATTGGTGTATCAAATGGAGCGTCCGGAAGTTTTCTACACCTACGAATGGGCAGTGGCAGTAAGCCGCGCCTATCGCGATTCCATCACTCCGCTTCTGATTTTGGCCTACGAACAGGATTCCTTGATTGGTGTGGCTGCACTCGCGACCGACTCGGCACAACGAGAAGTGATGTTTCTGGCCGGTGCCACGGCGGATTATTGTGATTTTATTTCTTCTCCTGAATTGCGGCAGGAACTGGTGAACCGAGTTCTGGCCGAACTGCAAATATTAGGATTGTCCACGCTGGTAATGGCGAACCTCCCGGCTGATTCCACCAGTGCCGCCGCGTTGCGGATGTCTGCGCATCCGCGGGGATATAACTTGTTTTCCCGGCCTGCGTTCCAGTGTCCTCAGGTTTTGTTGGGGACCACGGAGCAGCGAGAGTCGGTGCGCCGCGCCGTACGGCATAAACGCGAACGCCGCTACCTCAAAGCGTTAGCGGCAAAAGTAGCCGTCGCAGTCGATCGTCGAAGATCATGGGAGCAGATTGCTTCGGCATTGCCGGCATTCTCCGCAGCTCACGTCGCCAGGCTTTCGGCCCTTGGCCGCGTCAGTAATCTGGACAGCCCGCAACGCATCGCGTTTCTTGCAGAACTAGCCAATTTACTTTCATCCCGTGGATGGATCACGTTTAACCAACTTTGCGCGGGCGATCGTCCAATAGCCTGGTTATACGCTTTTCAATTTGCGCGCCATTGGTCGTTCTATCAGATGACGTTTGATTGCGCTTTTCGCGAGTATTCCCCGGGTTCCGGCCTGCGCCTCAGCGTCATTGAAGAAGCGTGCGACTCAGCTGAGACTGATTTCGTCGATCTCGGTTTGGGCAGTGAGCACCACAAGCAACGCTGGGCGACCGCTTGCCGCGAAACTTTACATGTAACTCTGGCAAGGTCGGCAGTCACTTATCTGAGAGTTGCGGCCCGTTATCATGCGGCCTCTGCCCTCAAGTCTTCCCCGCGGCTGGAACACTACGTGCGCAGAGCATTCGCGCGGCCATCAACTGGGGCTGAATCATGAAGGTCCTGCTGCTGCATCCAGAAGATGCCCTCCCCCAGTCATATGCAGCGCCATGGGACCTCGTGATCGATACCGGTCGCGCTCCGGCCGGCACATACGAACGCTGGAGCAAACAGGCTGGATGTTCAGTAATCAGCATCTACGATTACGCGGAGGAGACTGAGGATCTTTATCGCCTGCGGGAGCTTTTGCGACTCGGCACGGGGCGCGAGGTGGATCAATGGGGAATCGATTGGTGGGAAGTTTTATCGCTGGAGATTGCACTCGATCTTCAGCACCTCGTGCTGATCCATCGGCTTTCGAAAGAGTTGCATCCGAATTGCGAGCTGTATTCCAGTCGACCCCAGTTCCTCGCCACGGCAATGCAGAGCGTCCTCAAGACTCGACTGGTAACCCTCGAAACCCGCATCCACTCAGTGATCCGCCGGGTAAGACACTATCAGCGTGTCGTCTCGAATCTCGACGCGATTCAGCTCCTCGATGTGCTCGAAGACAAATTCGATAGCGAGCATTCGATTCGCCGCCACTTCACCCGTCGTGGTCAGGTATCCGGGCAGCCGCTCATCTTATTACCGTCAGCCTACATTAATGTTTCCCGCACTGCGCTCTCCTATGCCGAAATGCTCCCCGATCATCAATTCTTATTGGTGCACTCCAGGAAGAACGCCAAGCTCACCGCGCAGCCAAAGAATGTCCGCTCGGCATCGCTGACGCCTTATTTCGTTCCCACCGATAAGCGGGAGAATGCGTCGCTGATCGAATTGTGGAACAGTTTAAAAAAAGAATTGACGGCTCGGGAAGAGTTTAATACGGCAAATGCCGTGGGAGTGCTTGGACGGATTCCAGCGTTGCTGAGATGGGGAATCGCGCTGCGCGACGCCTGGACCCAAATCTTCGAATCCGAAAACGTAACCGCGTGTCTCTCCGCCGATGACAGCAATCCTCCATCAAGCATTCCGCTCATCGTTGCCAAGAAACGCGGGCTTCCCGCTCTGGCCTGCCATCACGGCGCTTTGAACTATCTGATGGCCATCAAGGCGAACCATGCGGACTTCTACCTCGTCAAGAATGAAATGGAACGGGATTACCTGAAACGGATTTGCCAAGTTGCACCGGAGAAGTTAGTTGTCGCCGCACCCGCCCGAACAAAGCCAAACCCTTTGCAATGGGCAACGCGCGGCCGCGCTCCCTGGCTAGTCTTCTTTACCGAACCATATACGAGCTACGGTTGGCGCAGCGATGAAGTCTACCGCGACCTTTTACCGCGATTGCGCTCGCTTGCAGAAGCCTGCGAGATGAAACTGGTTTTCAAGCTTCACCCCTTTGAAACTGTGAAAGGCTGCCGCAAGATGTTGCGCCGGATCATCCCAAAGCACGAGCGCGAGATTGAGGTGCTGGCAGGCGAAGCATCGGATCAACTGTGGCATAACACGCGAGTGGCGCTGACCGTGCAATCTTCCATCGCTTTAGAGTGCGCCGCCTTGGATATTCCGGTCTTCCTGTGCGCCTGGCTGCGAGATGCTTATTCCGGATATGTTTCCCAATACGCGCGATTCGGCGTAGGTCACGTGTTGACGTGCCCGGAACAGATCGGTGAAATTCCGGGACTGCTGGAGAGCTGGAACGGCGGAACTTTTGAACAGCAAGCCGTCTCAAGCGACGTAGTTTCCCATGAATTGCGGCATCTGTTTTCCGAGGATTATTCCTTGCCGGCCGTTAGCAACGCGTGACGAAAGCGCGACAGATTCAGGCTTGCTGGCTATGAGGACAACCGGGCCAAATCGACTGATCACAATTTTTACGCCTTCGTGTGCCGACGAGGGCGATACCAATGCTCAAAATCTTACGGTGAAAGAGATTGTCGCGCGGCTCCCCGCGGAGCAGTTTCGAGTCATCATGATTTCCGAAGGCCACCCGGATCCCCGCATCGCCGCGCGCAAGAATACTCAGTTGGTCCCCTGGACCGCGCACTGGAATACCGTCCGGCTGTTGAAGTTCTGTCTTTTTCCCAGCCCGGACATTTATTTCTTTCCACGGTATGGCCCCCTGGATCGCACATTTTTAAATTCAAGAAAGTACCTGCGGAAAAGAACTGCGCTGGTCAGCTACGTTGTAATGATGATGAATGAGCTGACATCTACAGGCTTGACTGGCCGCTCGATCGTCGAGGCGGACAGAGTCTGCACCAACTCGAAGTACGTAGCGGATACGGTTCGCGGACAATTCGGCCTCGAGTCAACCGTAATCCACGATGGAGTCGACCGTCGATTTTTCTTCCCGCCGATCGCGGGGGCCCGTAGCCACAATCCGCTGGTGGTTTTGTATGCGGGCTCGCTGCAACCGCGGAAACGGGTCGAATTTGTGATCCATGAAGCGGTGCGCTGGCCCGATGTGCAGTTTCGCGTGGCTGGGCGCGGTGAAACCGAACAACGGTGCCGCGCTTTGTGCCGTGAGTACGATTGCCGCAATGTCTCCTTCCTGGGGCATCGCTCTTCTTCGCAACTGGGGGACGAAATGCGCAAAGCGCATGTTTTCTTTTTCCCTAGTATTCTCGAGGGCCATCCCCAGGTTCTCGGACAAGCGGCTGCTTGCGGCTTACCCGTGATAGCCATGAATGTGTACCGGCCGGATTACGTTCTGCACGGAGAGACTGGGTTCCTGGCAGAGTCGGATGCGGACCTAACTCGGTGGTTGGGTGTGTTGTTGCGAGATTCGGCGTTGCGACAATCGATGGCATCTTCCGCTGTCCGGCATTCAGAAAAATTCGATTGGGATCGGATTGCGCAGCAATGGATCGAAGTTTTCCGAGAAGTGGTCGCTGAGCGGCACAAGAATGCATTATGAACGCAACCACTCTTGCCCCGGAGTCGCCCCGTCCACAGGCGGTGGGTCTGCCTGGAGTCATCAAGAATTCCGCTGCGTTAGTTTTGCTTGACTTGCTGAACAAGGCAATCCCGCTGATTGTGTTTCCGCGAGTCGTTCGCGCTCTGGGGCCGGCGGTTTACGGACAATTAGGCTTCGCTGGTGCTGTGGCTGGCTTTTTTGGCCTTTTAGCGTCTCCGGGTTTCTCTACTTACGCGCTGCGAGAAGCGGCCAGGAACAGTGAAAAGGTTTCATTCCTGGTTAAACACGTGCTTGGAGCACGACTTGTTTTTGCTGGGGGCGCTTACGCGCTGCTTGTGCTGTTCACCTTGTTATTTGCGCCACCGGGCGGCGAGACACGCCTCTTGATCCTGCTCTCTGGTCTTGCTTTCGTGGCTGGCAGTCTCGACACACAATGGATTTTCGCCGCTCGCTCGCGCCTGTCAATGATCGCAGTGCAGAGTGCACTGGCACAAATTGCCTACGCGGTCTTAGTAATTGTTCTGGTTCGTGGTTCGCGCGATGCGTGGATTATTCCATCTGCCACCTTGTTCTGCTTAGGTCTAAGCACGCTGTTTATCTGGCTACCAGCACGCCGCGAATATCGCATTCCATGGCCAGAAATCACGCCCCAAGCATGGGGCGTTTTTCTACCGGTCTGCCTGGTAATGGGATTTTCCAGCCTTATGTCAATGATCTATGACCAAATTGACGTCGTCATGCTTAAGTACTTTCGCGCCGACGCGGAACTGGGGAGCTATGTCGCCAGCTATGGTCTGATGACGATGGCAATGTCTTTCCTCCCGCTACTGGCTCAGGTATTTCTGCCACTGCTTTCCGGAACCGCGGGCCAGCATGGCAACGCTGAGGATCGCCGCGCTGAAAAGAGATATCTGCGCTGGTTCGGCAATGCAACGGTTGGCCTAGCCCTGCCGATCGCGGCTGGTGGCATTGTTTTGGCCGCTCCGCTCACCCGGTTCGTCTTTG
>Ga0307476_10001887_pt1 | contig 12653 bp, 6 predicted proteins | sample atmos_gasesECM2C_2_FD_203314 | JGI IMG/M metagenome (GOLD analysis project Ga0307476, IMG submission 203314) | Hardwood forest soil microbial communities from Morgan-Monroe State Forest, Indiana, United States - atmos_gasesECM2C_05 | ecosystem: Environmental > Terrestrial > Soil > Temperate... | reverse complement strand
CGGCGTGCCGATCGAATTGCGCAAGCAGTTGGCGGCGGATTTGGCATACGACACGATAGGCGAGTCGGTCGGATTCTTCCGCTTCGACCAAGCTGCGGCGCGCCGGCTTGCGGCGCTGGTGGCGGACTATGTGGCGCGAGACTGTGCGCACATGCCGCACGAAGAAGCGGTGCGCGACCTGCTGCGCGAGCGCAGCCAGGTCTTTGAAGTCGCCGACGTGACCGGAGCCCCCTGGATCGAGATCGATTTTCCCATCGACGTGTTGCGTGCGGCGCATGAAGTGCTGCCGGTACTTCGGCCGCTGTCGGCGGGCGAGGGCGGCCACGATATGTTCAAGGGGGCAGGCGGCCTCCAGTAGACCGCTTTTCGGCCGATAACCGTACGGGCGGGGCATAGTCGCGGAGTACGGATGGCGAACGATTGTAGGTGTGAGTCGGGCGGCGTCGCAGCCCTGAACCGGCTCCGGATCCGCGGCTTGCTCGCGGTTCTACTCATTGCTGTGTGCACGCGCGCGCCTGCCCTGGAACCCACGCTGCAGCCGAGCCAGTACGTTCTCGACAATTGGCAGATTCCGGAGGGACTGCCGCAGACCTCCGTTCAAGCGATCGCGCGCACCCCGGACGGCTACTTGTGGGTCGGCACCCAGGAGGGACTGGCGCGCTTCGATGGCGTTCGGTTCACCGTGTTCGACAGCAACAACGAACCCGCCATCCCCAACAAGTACATCACCGTCTTGTTCGTCGACCGGGCCGGGCGCCTGTGGATTGGAACCCAGTCGGGCGTCGCGGTTCTGGAGAACGGGCGGTTCAAGCCGCTGCAGAAAATCGCGGGAATTGCGCATGCGTATGTGCATGCAATCACCGAGGGCGGGGCCGGACATCTGTGGGTGGGAACGGAAAACGGCCTGTTCGAGGTCGACGGCGCCAGCATCCACCCGTTCGGCGGGTCGAGCGGGCTCCGGGATAGCCGCATCCGGGCGCTGCATGAAGACCAGGGCGGTGTGCTGTGGGTAGGCACGGGAACGGGGCTGCTGCGCTTTGACGGCAAGCACTTCGACGGCGTGCCCCTGGGGGCGGGAAGCACGGACGTGCCGGTCACCGCGATACACGAGGACGCCGACGGCACGCTGTGGATGGGAACGGAAACCGGAGCGCTGTATCGAGGTAGCCAATATCACTTCGATGCCGTGGCTGAACCGGGGCACCTCGGCTCGGTCGTCCGCGATGTCACGCGCGATCGCGATGGCAGTTTGTGGATAGCGACAAACGGCGGCGGCCTCGTGAGGTGGCGGGACGGCAAGTTCAGCACGCTGGCGAGCAACCTGTTTGCCGCGAACGATTTACGTTCGCTGCTGGAGGATGACGAGGGAAGTCTGTGGATCGGCAGCCACGGGGCGGGGCTATTGCGGTTGCGTGATGGGAAATTCGCGTCCGCAGGCGAACCCGAGGGCCTACAGGGCAACCTCGCGTGGACCATCGCGGCGCGCAGCCGCGGAGGCCTTTGGGTCGGATCGAACGGCGGGCTCAGCATCTACGACGACGGCCGGTTCAAGCATGTTGCCGGGCCGCGCGGGCACGAAAGCGTCGTGGTGCGTGCGGTGCTCGAGGACAGGCGAAAAGCTTTGTGGGTCGGCACGGAGGGCGCCGGCGCCTATCGACTCGACCAGGACGGCATGACCTTGTTCAACCGGCACGACGGCTTGTCCGGGGACACGGTGTCGGCACTCATCGAGGACCGGCACGGCCGCATCTGGGTCGGTACGAACGAGGGTCTCGACGTCATCGACGGGAGCAAGATCACGTCGATGCAGTCCCTGCTGCGCGCGTCGGGACCGACCTCGATCCATATCATTTACGAAGATCGGGCAGGGAATCTGTGGGTAGCGACCCAGACTCAGGGCTTGTTCGTGATCGATGCGCACGGCACCCGCCACTTCGGCATGGCCGACGGCCTACCCAGCGATTGGGTCATCGCCATTCACGAGGACGAACGCGGAACCGTGTGGCTTGGCACGACCGACGGCCTTGCGCGGTGGCGCGACGGCAAGATCGTCTCGCTGACGGGCTCCGGCGGCCCGCTGCGGGAGACCATAATCCAACTGCTGGAGGACGATGCGCACCAGATCTGGTTCACGACCAACAAGGGCCTGGTGTCCGTATCGCGCGATGCGCTGGACGCCCTGGCAGACGGCGGGACCCGCGTGCCGCAGTTTCACATTTACGGTCTCGCCGATGGTTTGCGTACAGCCGAATTCGCCGGCGGCAATACCGCCGCTGGTTTTCGCTCGCAGGATGGCATGCTGTGGTTCCCGAGCATTCGCGGCATCGTGCGCGTAGATCCCTTGCACATTCGAACGAATACCCTGCCGCCGCGCGTGCGCATCGAACAGGTCGCTGTCGATGGGGTGCCGCTGACGCTCAACGACGGGGCGCAGATTGACCCGGGTGCGCAGCAGTGGGAATTTCACTACACGGCGCTGAGCCTCCTGGCGCCGCAGCGCTCGTCGTTCAGGTATCGACTCGACGGCTTCGACAAGAGCTGGATCGATGCGGGGAACCGCAGGACCGCCTACTACACCCGGCTCCCGCCGGGGACATACACCTTTCGCGTGATCGCCAGCAATAATGATGGAGTCTGGAGCGACGCCGACGCCACCCTTCGCTTCACCCTCAAGCCGCACTTCTTTCAGACGATCTGGTTCGCCCTCTTGTGCGCCGTCGCCATCATGGCCATCGCAGGCGCATGGTATCGACTGCGGGTCGGGCGCCTCAGGCGTCTCGCCGGCGCCCTCAGCGATCAAGTGGCGTTGCGCACGGCTGATCTCGAGTTGGCCAATGCCGAACTGCTGCAGGCCAAGGAGCGGGCCGAACGCGCGGATAAGGTGAAGTCCGAGTTCCTCGCCAACATGAGCCACGAGATCCGCACGCCCATGAACGGCGTGATCGGCATGACGGATCTCTTGCTCGACACCAACCTGGACGGAATGCAGCGCGATCAGACCGAAACGATCCGCGACAGCGCCGCCAGTCTGCTTACCATCATCAATGATATCCTCGACTTCTCGAAGATCGAAGCCGGCAAGCTCGATCTCGAGCGGATCGAAATGGACTTGCGCGGCACCGTGGACGACGTCGCGCACTTGCTGGCGAATCAAGCCCATTCGAAGGGACTCGAACTGATCACCCACGTTGACCCGCTGCTGCCCGACCGGCTGATCGGCGATCCGGGCCGCATGCGACAGGTGTTGCTCAACCTCGGCAGCAACGCAATCAAGTTCACGCGCGACGGTGAGGTGATGATCGACCTGCGGCTGGTTTGCGCCGATGCGACCAGCACGACCATCCGCTGCGAAGTGCGGGATACCGGCATAGGAATCCCGGCGGAGCGCCTCGAATCACTGTTCCAGCCGTTCTCGCAGATCGATACGTCGACGACGCGGCACCACGGCGGCACCGGTCTCGGATTGTCGATCGTGCGCCGCCTGGTCGCGCTGATGGACGGCGAAACCGGTGTCGACAGCGCCGTGCAAGTCGGCTCATCGTTCTGGTTCACGGCGCGGCTCACCAATTCGGCCGGCGACGCGGAAATCCGGAGCTTCGACGCGGACACACTCAAGAACCGGCAGGTATTGATAGTCGACGACAACGCCGCGATGCGCAAGGTGCTGAGCCTGCAGCTCACCCAGCTCGGCATGAACCCAACCTGCGTCGATGGCGCCGAAGCGGCTCTCGAGGCCCTGCAAGCCAGCGTCATTGTGCGGCTGCCTTTCGATCTGGCCGTGCTCGACTTCATGATGCCGGGATGCGACGGGTTTGAGCTTGGCCGCCGGATCGCGAGCGACGAGAGGTTCAAGACGACGCGGCTGGTGATGCTCACAAGCGCCTGGGGTATCCGCGAGCCAAAGGATTTCGCGGAGTTGGGGTTTGCGGCCTACTTGCTCAAGCCTGTCTCCCAGCGCGAATTGCGCGAGTGCTTGACGCGCGTCATGGAGGTGGACGCGGCGAAGTGGCACCAGCGCACCCAACCCATAGTGGTGGCCGAGCGAATTCGGGATACGTTGGGCGAGATGCGCATCCTGGTGGCCGAGGATAATTTGGTGAACCAGAAAGTGGCGCGCGGCGCGCTGGAAAGGATGGGCTACAAAGTTGACATCGTGAGCAACGGCGCCGATGCCGTTGCCGCGTGGCAGGCCGGACGATATCAGGCGATCCTGATGGACTGCCAGATGCCGGTGATGGACGGGTACCAGGCGGCACGGGAAATCCGCTTGCGCGAGCGCGGCGCGGAGCGTGTTCGGATAATCGCGCTGACGGCCGACGCGATGAAGGGTGCCGAACAACAATGCCGGGACGCCGGAATGGATGACTACCTGACCAAGCCGCTCGATCGCGTGCGGCTGGGCGAGACCATCGGTCGGTATCCGGTCCCGCCCGGCCGCGCGTCCAAAATCGCGGAAAACGTCCACCGCTCGCCTGAAGGGCGGGTCGATTCCGCTGCTCCCGTCGACTGGGAACAATTCCTGAGCGCAATGGACGGCGACCAAGAGTTTGCAGGGGAATTGGTGCGGATGTTCATCGAGTCCGGTGACGCCGCGTTGCGCGACATCAGTGCCGCGCTGAGTTGCGGAGATCTTGCGGCGGTCGGTTATGCGGCGCATTCATTCAAGGGCTCGAGCGCGAGCATCCGCGCTGAATCCGTGAGCGCCGCAGCCGCCCAGCTCGAGGAGGCTGCGCGCGCCGGGGTTACCGATCAGTTATCGCAGCTCGAAGAGCATTTACGACGGGAAGCCGGGCGCGCGATGGACTATTTGCGCGCGCGCCGGGCCTGAGGCCCGCCACATGTCCCTCGGCGAGTTGCGGACCACGAAGACTTATTGGTTCGTTTGGTCGTACTCGAAATTGGATTGCTTGTCCTTTTTCGTCGATCCGAAGGAATAGACAATACCGATATAAAGCACGCGACCCAGAACCGTACGCTGGTATTCCTGCGTGAAGGACGGGGAAGCGGCGAATCGCCGGTACCGCTGTCCGTCGAAGGCGTCCGAGAGCGTGATCACCGCGGTCAGATCTCTCAGGAGCTGCCGTTTGTACCCGAGGTTCACGATATTGATGGCGCTCACATAGCCCTGTGGAGTGAGGCGCTTGTCGGTGCGGGTCGCGGTGATCTGCGCCGAATCGTCGGGCGTGGGCCGGTAGTCGAGCTTGACCTTCGCGTTGAGCCCGACGGTCGACCGCAATCCGGCCATCCCCAACGCCGTCGCATCGATCTGGCTGTAGAAAAGATTGCTGCTGATGCCATACGACAGGGCTCGGACGAAATGACCGTTCGCGCTCAATTCGAGTCCGGCCGAGTCGTTTCTCGGCAGATTGGTTTTGGTCGTCAGCGACAGCCCGTTTCCGAGGTATTCGGTCACGTCCGTCACGCTGTCCTGGTTGAGACGATAGTACCCGGTCACGCCGTAGCTCGAGCCCCGGCCTTCATACCCATAGCCGATCTCATATGATTGGGTGAATTGCGGCCGCAAGTCGGGGTTGCCGGTCTGTAGGTTCGGCGTGTACTCGTGGTCGACGTAGGGATTCAAATTGCTGGGGTCGGGACGGGTCACGCGCCGGCTCGCGCCGAATGACAGCGTCGACTCGTCCGACAGACTGCGATCCACATGCAGGCTCGGATAGAGCCGGAAGTAGCTGCCGGCCGTCGAGATGCCATTGGTCAGCAGCTCGGCATCCGTGTGAACCTCTTCCGCGCGCAGCCCACCCAGCCAGGTCCAGACGCCGGCGCTCGCTTGATAGCTCACGTACGTCGCGTTGATCTGTTGCCGGAACTTGAAATCGTTGGTCAGGTTCGGGTCGATGATCTGCGCGCCGGTGAGCGGATCTACATTGTTACCGACATTGTCGAATCGGTAGTCATCCTGCTCGAAGGCATACCCGAGCTTCAGCGAGCGCGTCTTCGACAGAGGCAGGACGTAGTCGGCTCCGAATTCGGTCGTACCGTGATCTTCGTGAAAGCTCAAGTTGTTGTACGTGGTCGCGGCCGGGGGAATGAAAGAGTCGTTGACGTAATCATAGTGTTCGTACTGTTGCGACGTGGATCGATGTACCGAGAGATCCAGCGTCTCGCCGGGGAACCTCAGCTTCTGGGAGAAGCCCAGCTTCTCGTCCAGATCGGTCTCTGGGTCGTGCCCCGAGCTCAACCGTCGCGCGGAGCTCGTGATGACGCCGCCCGGCGTGCTGCCATCGTTCAGTTCCGTGTAAGTGCGCAGACCTCCGCGATCGGCCCAGCTCGCCGAGCCGCTGAGGGACTGCCGGTCGCTCAACGCGTACTCCCCGGACAATTTCACCGTCGGGACCTCGCGACGAACCCGTTCATCGATGGAACTCTTGTTGTCGATCAGCTGCGCGGTGGTCGAATCCGGCGCGACCAGGTCCGATTGGATGAACCGATGGCGGTAGTCCTGTCGATATCCTGCGGCGGCGGACACGGCGAGCGGCCCTGACTTGTAACTGCCGTCCACGCCCAAGACCGATCGTCCGCCGCTGCCGCGGCTGGCCTGGACCGAGCCGAATCCGCCCTCGGGGCGCTTCTTGCGCGTGATGATATTGATCACCCCGGCGGCGCCGTCGGCTTTGAACTGGGCGGGCGGGGTGGTGAGAATCTCGATGCGTTCGATGTCCTTGGCCGGGATCGACTGCAGATTATCGCCGGCGGCCGAACCTGAGAACTGCGTCGACGGTTTGCCGTCGATCAGGATCAACACATGGGAGTCTCCGCGCAGCGATACGATGCCGTCCGGATCCACGTCGACGGACGGAATCACGCTCAAGACATCGCCCAACGTGCCGAAAGTACTCTGCACGTCCGATGTCACCGTGTAGACCTTGCGGTCGATGAGCGTTTCGACGTCGAGCTTCTGCGCCGTGACGACGAGGGGCTCCATTGAGGCAGCTGGGGCCGGCGGCGGGCCGTCTGCCGCATGCACGATCGGGCACGCCGCCATGACAAGGGTATACACGCCGAGCCATATTGCACGGTACGCCGAACGGGTACGTTGCGCGCAGCCGGAGAGAAGATTCAAGACAGACGGATTCCTGGAACTCAAGACAGGGTACGGAGGAACAATTCGGCGTTGCCCGCCAGCCAGGTTCGCGCTTTCAAGGCAGCACACGCGGAGACTTTACGCGCGCCAGATTTCGATCATGTATCACGAGGACTCCGTTCAACGTCGCGCAAGTTTATGGGAGACCAACGACTCGCTGCGGTCCGACGCGCGTCGTGAGTTTAGTGCAGCGGATGGGATTGTGACCGACCATCGCGGCGTCGTGTCGGGCGCCCCGAGTCCGCCTTGTGTGCCATTGAGCGGCCTGTTAGACTTAGAAATTGAGCGGGAATCCAATGAGTTAGGCAATCCGGGGCGCAATCTTTGCCAAGGTTGAGGTCGCGAGTTCGAGCCTCGTTTCCCGCTTCAGTGTCCAACCAGAACCCCGGCTTGTCCGGGGTTCGACGTTTTGAACGAGGCGTTTTCAACGAGGCTAGGTGGCAGAGTGGTCATGCAGCGGCCTGCAAAGCCGCGTACAGCGGTTCGATTCCGCTCCTAGCCTCCACTCCCTGCGCGGAGCGGCCGCGGTAGCGGAGATCGCGAAGTCGCCTCACTCGGTCGAGGCTATAATTATTGGTTGACCCCGGTCCAGCCGCATCGACGCGTCAATACGATGTTCTGGCTCGCCATTTGGAGCGCCCGATGTCCGAGGATAATTCGAATTTGATGAACGCTCGCCCGGCAAATTCAGCCGCCGCGCTCGATCTGCGCCGCGTAGGCGCGAATCCCGACTACTGGTACCCGGTGGCCTGGTCCGATGAACTCAAGGTGGGCATGACGCTCGGCCGGCGTTTCGCGGAGCTGCCCATCGTGATCTACCGCGGCAAGAGCGGCCAGGTGTTTGCGCTCGAAGACCGCTGCGCGCACCGTCAGGTTCCCCTGCGCCTCGGGGTGGTCTGCGGGGAAGAACTCAAATGCCACTATCATGGCTGGACGTACAACGGCGCCGGCAAGTGCGTCAACGTTCCCTATCTCGGCACGGATCGGCTGCCCACGGGAGTGAAGAGCTATCCTGCGCGCGAGGTCGATGGGCTGATATTCGTTTTTCCGGGCGACGCGGCATTGGCGGAACGCCGCCTGCCGGCGCGACTGGGCTCGTCGCAGCGCAAGGAATACAAGACGCGGCGGCTCAACCGCGAAGTGGCCTGCCATTACACCTTCATGCACGAGAATTTGTTCGACATGAATCACCAGTTCATGCATCGGAAACAAATGGGCTCGATCATGGCCCGCTGTCTCGGCCGCCAGCACGGCGACGATTGGGCGCAAGTCGAATACAGCTTCACGCGCACCGAAGGAAAGCAATCGATGGGGGAACAAGTCATCGTGGATTTGATGCGCAAGCGCAATGTACCGAAGAAGGACTTCTCCGACCATATGCGCATCCGTACCGACTATCCGACTCAGAGCCTGAAGGTTTGGGTGGGGCGCGACATCAAGCAAACCGATGATCCGGTGCTGGACGTGTGGCTGGCGTATACGCCGCTCGACGCCGCGCAGCGCACCAATCGCACCTATGGCTATCTGTCGGTGAAGAAGCCGCGCGTCCCGGGAGTGATCCACGCGGTATGGCCCTTCGTGACGTGGTTTACTGAAAACATCTTCCGTGAGGACAAGGAAATCGTCGAGTACGAGCAGCGGGCTTATGACGCGCAGGGCGCGGATTGGAACAACGAGGTGTTCCCGCCGATCCGGGACCTGCGCGCAGTTTTGGCTCGTTGCGGCAGGCCCATCGATTGAATCCAGCTCCCGACGCGCAGACCCACGAGTGAATTTATACAGTTGCCTGCTCTTTCTCGCGGCCCTGCCGGCAGCGGCATCGTGGGCGGCACCGCCGCCCGATGACCCGACGCAGGCGCCGGCACCCGGGCCGATCACGCCGCCTGTCAATCCGCCCACGGGCTTCTGGCGTTGGTTCGACCCGTCGACCGCACCATTCATTCCGGTGCCCTTGATCGGCGTCGATCCGGACAGCGGCACGACGCTCGGTCTCATTCCGACGTGGGTGCATACGGACGACAATCAGGAGATCAATCGCATCATCGCGCCCGATGTGCTCTACAACCCGAATTTCGGCTTTGGCGTGCACGGGCGCGTGTATGGGTATTCCTCGAAAGACGAACAGTGGTCGGTCGTCACCGGGATCAAGGAGCGGGTCGAGCGCGAATTCGATGCGGAGTATCAGCGCGGCCGCTTGCGCGGTGATCTCTGGTCGTTCAACACCAGCCTCATTTTCGACCGCAGCGGCGTGCCGCGTTTCTACGGCGTCGGCAACGAAACCCCGAAGTCCGCCGAAACGAACTACACCAACCAGCAGGAGCGAGCGCAGGTACAGGTCGGTCTGAACGTGACACATGCCTGGCAGCTCCTGTATACGGCGCGCTTGCAGGCCGTCGACGTGCTTCCCGGCACTCTGAACAAGATCGCGTCGATCGAGACCCGCTTCGTCGACGTTCTCGGCACCAATAAGCAATTTCTAAACCGCCTGTCGATCAACTATGACTCCCGCGACGACTTGACCGTGCCCAGCCGCGGCATGCTGTTGGTCGCCTATGCCGGCCTTGCCAGCCGCGACGGCCTGTTCAACGATTCCATGTACAGCGAAGTTGGCGGCGACGGGCGCGGTTTTTGGTTGATTGCGCCCGACACCATCTTGGCCGGCCACATGGCGCTGCGCTATTTGCCGACCTCGCACGAGGTGCCGTTCTGGGCGCTGAGCGGCCTCGGCGGAGGCGAAAGCGTCATCGGCGGCGAGCAGCCGCTGCGCGGCTGGGGGGCCGGGCGGTTTTACGATCGAGATTCCTTCTCCAGCAGCGTGGAGCTGCGCCGCAAGGTCCATACCTTCGATACCACTTCGACCAGTATCGATCTGGAAATCACTCCCTTCATCGATGTCGGCCGGGTGTTCGCGCGAAGCAGCTCGCTGCCCTTCGACCAACTCCACAAAGTCCTCGGGGTGGGGTTTCGCGGCATCGCGCGGCCGTTCGTCGTCGGATACGTCGATATCGGCTATGGCAGCGAGGGCGTGGCCGCGTTCACCGGACTCAATTACCCGTTCTAGCGGCGCCCAAGATGCTCAATCGGTACAAAATTTGCGGATGCGCTCGCTCGGATTGCGCAGGTAGTTGGTCAGGTAATAATCGATGAGCGTTCTCGCGTAGCTCACGTCCTTGGACTCGATGAGTGCAGCCGCATCGCCGATCCACCCGTCGACGCACTCGGCTTTGCTTGCATTGCCGCCCGCGCAAGCCAGCAGTTTCGAAAATGCCTGCCGATAGGCCGTGAATTGCTGCCGTCGCATCGGCGCACCGTGTCCGGGCACGAGCCGCTCGAAGGGCGTTTTGTCGAGATGGGCCAGTGACGCCTGCCAGCGCGACGGGCACGCGCTCTCGAAGAACGGCGCCGGCAGGGTGACGAGATCGCCCGCCAGAAGCATGCGCGTCTCTGGATCGAACACCCAGACGTCGCCCGCGGTGACGGCATGCGATTCTAGGTACACATGCAGGGGGCGGCCGGCAATGGTCATCGGGCGGGACGCCATAATGGTTTCAGTGGGGCCAAGTGCGGCTCCCGCGTCGATCAGCGCCATCTCCGCACGCATTGCCGCCTGCGCGTCGGGCTTCTTGGCGGCGCCTGCGATTTCGGTCGCCAGCTGCGCGCGGTAATCGGCGAGAAATCCCGCGCGCGCCGCGTTGATGGCGTCGCTGGCGTAGACCTGCAGGTCCGGAAACGCGGCGCGCAGTTGCGGATTGCCGCCGATATGATCCAGGTGCCAGTGCGAGTTGATGATCGCCGCGATGGGGCGCCCTTGCAGGCGCGCGAAGTCGAGCAATTGCTGCGTGTGTTCTTGGTGCCGCCCGGTGTCGAACACGATCAATCCCCGCGGCGCCTCGATGAGGATGCTGTTGCAGTCGGGCTGGCGGTTAGGCGTGGCTTCGCCTTCGACCAGGAAAGTCCCGGGCGCGATCTGAGTGGCCGCGCAGGCGCAGGCCCCGTGGAGCAGAGCCGCCACCGCGGCGAATCGACTGCGCATAGTTCGGCTCAACTGCGGATCTTCGTCATCTGGTCATGAGCCGTCGACGGCGGCGCGCAATGCAGCGGCATCATGCGCCGCGCTACCCTCGATGCGGCGCACGATACGGCCGCCGGCGTCGGCGACCAGGACCGTTGGGACCTCGTTCACTCGAAACGCGCGGAATACATCGCCCGATGCATCGAGGGTCAGCGGTATCGGCACCTTGTTCTCGGTTCGGTACTTGCGCAGATCCTCGGAATTCGCCCACAGGCCGGACGCGATGCCGAGCCAGCGCACGCGCGGGTCGGCGGCAAGGGCCGTGAATTGCTCGCGGACGCTCCGGCAATTCGCGGCAGTTTCGGGCTTCGAAGCGGCAAGGTAGGACTCGCACCACGGCGACAAAAATACCAGGACGGTCAGCCTCTGCGGCGCAGCCGCGTGCAGCAGTTCGAAGCGCTGACCGTCGAGGGTGGCTAATGATCGGCGGGGCAGGAGATCGCCGATGCCGATGGGCCGCGCATTCGCGTTCTCGCCGGCGGAGACATGCGGACCGGGAGCGGTGGGCGCGGCCGGCGCTGCGCGCGCCGCCAGCAACGCGGCATCGAGCTCACCGTCGGCGAGATGGCCGACGTACGAAATCCGGCCGTCGCGCCCGATGACGATGTGCGTGGGCGTAACCCTGAGGTGAAACGCGGCTCCCAGGCTGCCGTCGTCGAACACGATGGGCATGCTGATCGCGAGCTTCTTGCGGTAGGCGCGCACCGCTTCGACCGAGTCGTTGAATCCGACATCGATGGCAATGACGGCCATATCGGATCCCGCCGTCTCGTAGGCGTGCTGGAAATGCGGCATCTGTTCGCGGCAGGGCACGCACCAGGTTGCCCAAAACTTCAGGTACACCGCTTTCTTGCCGTACAGGCTGCCGAGATCGATCACATCGCCGTCGATGGTGGTAACCGCCCGCCGCGGCGCAGCGGTGCCCAAGATCGCGCGGCCGGCGGCCTGCGCCCGCTGCTGTCCGGTGGCCTCGGCGGCCGCCGCCGGCAGGAAATTGATCGACCCACACGACGCAGCGAGACAGCAGATTGCGATGGCTCTTTTCACGGCGTTCCCTCCCGCCTGACGGCGCGCGACCCCGCCGGCAGCGAGCGCACAGCCTTGCGACAGGGAAAGTGCGGCCATGAAAATCGTCCTCGCATGATTGCCGCGCATGACCTCTCCTGGTTGGCGCAGAAAGAAAGGTAACTTGCGCCGCGCCTTGCGTCGGGTCAATACGTGCCTGTAAATTGTCCATGTGGCGTGCGCGAATGGTTCCGGCTGCCGGGTATGATCGCATCAAGGCATTTTCTGAAATGGACCTCACCGAGGATCTAAAAAAAAGGCGAGCAGGGCGGCTGCGCCCGGCGGGCGTTATGGTCACACGGGTGCGGTCGCCGGCAGCCGTCCATGCAGCGCGCGCCACGGTGCTGTTCGCCGATCTTCGCGGCTACACGGGCATGGCGGAGCGCCTGTCGGCGGTCAGGCTCGTGCCGCTCTTGG
>Ga0307476_10001886_pt1 | contig 12656 bp, 11 predicted proteins | sample atmos_gasesECM2C_2_FD_203314 | JGI IMG/M metagenome (GOLD analysis project Ga0307476, IMG submission 203314) | Hardwood forest soil microbial communities from Morgan-Monroe State Forest, Indiana, United States - atmos_gasesECM2C_05 | ecosystem: Environmental > Terrestrial > Soil > Temperate... | reverse complement strand
TCACTGACACCCTGGGTCGGCCGGCCGACGCCGCCGGCGTGCGGATCGACCACGACGGTGCGTGCGAACCGCGCCATCCGCGTCACGCCGCGGGCCCACGCCGGAACCGCCGCGACTGCGACATCGCCGCGACGGTGACTGCTACGTGACGACACAGCGCGGGCGAGGTCCTGCCCACAGCAGTGGCGGGCCCGAGAAGTCCTGCGCCGGGCCGGCGGCGCGGCGGCATATCGCCTGCAGCCGGCGCTGCCGAGGAGAACCAGGCCGGAAAACTCACGGGCGACGCGCGGCTGGTAGGCGCCTCCCGAGCCGCGACCCGAGGGAGCAAGCGCCGTGCCCAGCCATCCGGGCGGCTGCATCGACGACATCACCCTCTGCGAACGTCGCCAGCAAGTTCTCTGTAACACATCGCCGGCTCGAGCGCTTCTACATCGAATCGACGGGAGCGTGGCAGAGCTGTCTCGTTGCCACCGCCCCGTCGCTCGTCCACCAAACCTGGAAGGACTCGACGGTGAATTGCGACCACCATCTGTCATCGTGTCACTCCTCGCTCGTGTACGACAAGCTTTGTCGACTGGCAGCATGTCACTTGCGAAAGGAGCTCCGCGGCCTCGCGCTCGATCCGACCGAGCTGGTCTCGGAGGTCTATCTGAGACTCGCGGGCGCGCACCTCGAGTTCATCGATCAAGCGCACTTCCTGGCGACCGCCTCGCGAAAGATGCAGCAGATCCTGGTTGACCGTGCGCGCAGGCATCTGGCCTCGAAACGCGGAGCTGGTGAACGCTCCGTGGAATTCGATGAAACACACATTGCGACCGCTCGGTCCCAGGAGATGGTCGCCCTCGGTGACGCACTCGAAGAGCTCGTGAGGTTGGACGAACGGAAGGCCAGGGTCACCGCGCTGCACTACTTCGGCGGTTTGACGCACGACGAGATCGCGACGGCGTGCGGCATCCATGCGAACACGGTGGCGCGAGAGCTCCACCTCAGCGAAGCCTGGCTCCGCGGTCAGTTCGTGACCTGAGCGCTGCGCGTTCCGGGGCGCCACGGCTCGGCCGGCACTCGCCGTCAGCGACCGTCGACGCGTTCCGGCGAGACATGGAGGAACCGGGTGCGAATGACGGCGATGCCGTCTGCGTCCGCGGCGATCACGGTCCCGGGACTGCCGGCGCCATCGGCTGCATACCACACGACGTTCCCTGGATCTCCTGCGTGGTCCGGGCCATCCGTGCGCGACTGCGGCCTCTGCTTCCGCGGCACGCGCTCACCGCGGAGCACGTTGCTCTGCGGCGAGCCCGCCGACTTCATGAGCTTGCCATCGAGGCTCGCGCCGCAGTCGACCGGCCTGTTCCCATCGCCACCGGCCGCGAGCAGCGCCGCCAGATCCGGATCTGCCGCCGATAGCTCGTCTTGGCTCGAGATCAGGTACAGCACTTCGGACCCGGGGTGGCTATCGAGAACGAAATCCTCGTCTCCTTCGGGAACGCGCACGAGCTCTCCGGCGCGGGTGCGGATACCGCGTTGCGAGGGGTACACCTGCAGGTGCTGCTCCGCACAGAACGCGAGGTACAGGTACGCGCCGGTGGAGGTCGTGACGGACGCATGAATGCGGTCTCCGGTCGTCACCGTGTCCCCGTCGCGAAGCTCGCGCGACACCGCCGTCTTCGAGTCGCGTACCTCGAGGGCGTGGTCGATGCCGAGTCGCCCCCGCTCGACGTGCATGCCTCGCGTCACCTCGGCGGGTCCGCCCTGCGAGCCCGGGTGATCGCCCGCGCTCGGTCCGATGGGGCCCCCCGGCTGCCCACGCTGCATGACGACGACGATGGCGACGCCGGCCACCATCGCGAACACAGCGGCCGCGACCGTCCGCCGTCGGCTCTGCTTCGTCGCCGCCGGGTTCCGCGGCGGTGGTCTGTCGCTCCCCGGTGTCGCCGGCGTACCGCTGCCCTCCGCCCTCTGGCCGACCTCGGCGTCGATGACTCCGAGCACGGCTTGTTCCCAGTCGCGGCGATGGACGGTACCGGCGGGCACGGCGGGCAAGTCCGCGATCAGCGTCCCCAGCTGCGCGTAGTGACCGGCGCGGGTCTCCGAGATCGCCGGGCCAGATTCACCGCGTTCGCGTGCGAGGAGCCACGCGTGATCACGCTCGTCGTCGGGATCGCGATCAGGCATCATGGGCTCCCTTGCCCTCCAGGCATCGCCGCAGCCTCGACAGCGCGCGCGTCACTCGCATCTGCAGGGCGTCTGCTCTGGTGGACAGCTGCACCGCGAGCTCCTCGTACGAGAGCTCGGTCTGGAACCGCATGAGCACCGTCATGCGCACCTCGGGGGACAGCGCCTTCATGCACTCCTCCAGTGCGGCTGTAAGCTGTGCATGCTCGAGCTGTTCTCGCGGCCCGCTACCAGGGTCATGGCGATTGATCAATGCGTCGTCATCGCGCTCGATCCACCCCGGGCGCCGCTTCCTGATGGCATCCAGGCACCGGTGACTCGCGATGCCGAACAGCCAGGCACGCCGCGACGAACGGCCCTGGAAGCGATCGAAGTCGCGGAACGCCTCCAGGAACGTCTGCTGCCTGATCTCCTCGGCGAGATCGCGATCGCGCACCACGCGGATGCAAAACCCGAGCACCGCGTCGCCATGCACCCGCATCAGCTCCACGATCGCTGCACGGCGATCGCCGGCGCTGCTCGGCGCGTCGTTCTCCACGACGACCGATGCCGCCTGGTCCGCATCCGGACTCGCGCCGCCGGTCGCGGCCCCCGCCACCGGCGTCGCGCCGCGAGCCACAGCGACTGCGGCCGCCGGGCCGGCATTGTGGGATACCTTGCCCCCGGCCGCCACGAGATCGCCATCCGCCATCGGTGCGTACGGTAGCGGCTCTCCCGCCCGAGATCCAGCCTGAACTTGCGCAGTTAGCCGTGCAAACACGTGGCCATCCGATCGCGTGTTGGATCCGGGGCAGTCGTGCGCCTAGTGCTCCAACAAGGCTGCCCAGGATCGCATCGATGTCCCCTGCACGATCGTCGCTTTCGTCCCCGCTGGCATGGACTGCAGCGCTCTCCACCGGCGACGACAAGCGCGCCATCGAGATCCTGTGGGAGCTCCACAGCGATGACGTCCTTCGTTACTGCCGGCGCGCGCTCGGCAATGCCGCCGAGGCGGCCGATGTGACACAGAAGGTATTCGTGAACGCAATCAGGAGCATGGATCGCCTCCGCAGCGTCGATGATCCGCGGAGGTGGCTGATCGGTATCGCGCGCCATCGCTGCCTGGACCATGCCAGGTCGGCGCACCGCGATCCCCAGCTCGTCGACACAACCACGCTGTGCGAGATCGCCGGCGCATGCTTCATCGCCGAGCCCGCCGCCGAGGATCCGCGCACGATGAAGCGACTCGGTGAATGTCTGGAGCGCCTGGATGTAAGCGATCGGACATTGATCGAGCTGCGCTTCTACAAGGGTTTGCCGTTCAAGGAGATCGCCAGGCAGCTCGGCAGAACGCCCGGCGCCTTGCGTGTTCGACTGACGCGCGCGTGCGTTCTACTCCGCCGGTATCTCAACACCCAGCCCGTGAAGAGCTCGATCGACGAGTCAACGCGAGCCGTCCTGCGTGGTGCCCACGGTCACTCGGCTTCTCGCGTCCTCGCACGTTTCCGCTCGACCGAGCCGCTGTGGCCGTCTCCTGATTCAGCGGCGCAGTTCTCGTGATGCAGCTTACGCTGCCTGCAGCCTTGTCGCTCCACTACCGCAAGCTGCCACCTCCACCGTCGGGTTCTCGAACTCCGCGCTCTTGCCCCTGCCAGGGCATCGGTTTCATGATCCCGGCCGGCTGATGTCTCGCCGGCTGTCTCGGTCCTCGTCGGCGTCGTGATTCGTCGTTGTATCGGTGGGGTTCTTCCACAAGGAAGTTTCTACAGAAGCGAGGTTGGAGTCGTGATTCGACAGCTCATCTTTCTCGTGGTGGTCGTTACCATTCTCGCCAGTGGTGCACGACAGGGAAGCGCCCAGTCACCGGAGCCGACGCCGGCCTCGCGGACCGAGAACCTCGCCGAGGCCGATCGCCTCGGCAAGCAGGCCGACCAGCTCGCCGAGCAGAGCAAGTTCGCCGAGGCCGTTCCACTTGCGGAGCGTGTTCTGTCGCTTCGCGAGCAGGAGCTGGGACCGATGCATCCGGATGTGGCGGCGGCCCTGAACGGTCTCGGCGAACTGGAGTACTCGAAGGGCGAGTACAGAAAGGCCGAGCCACATTATCTCCGTGCGCTCGAGATCCGGGAGAAGGTGCTGGGCTCGACGCATCCTGATGTGGGGGATACGCTCAACAACCTCGGCGACGTCTACCTGGCGCTCGGCGAATACGGGCGAGCGATGCCGCTCCTCACTCGCGCGCTCCGTGTCCTCGAAAAGGCGCCCGGGCCCGTGCGTCCGGGCCTGGTAGCAGCGCTCACCAACCTCGCCGGGGTCTACCTCGAGCAAGGCGCGTACGCGAAGGCGGAATCGCTCTTCGCCCGCGCGCTTGACCTCGACGAGAAGGCGAAAGGTCTCGTGCATCCCACCCTGGCGAAGGACCTGAACAACCTGGCCGGGGTGTACAATGACCAAGGCGCCTATGCGAAGGCGGAACCACTGTTTATCCGCGCACTCGAGATCCGCGAGAAGACGCTCGGGCCGATGCATCCGGACACGGCGTCCAGTCTCAACAATCTCGGATACCTCTACTTCCGGCAAGCCGCGTACGCGAAGGCGGAGCCGTTCCTCGTCCGCGCGGTCGATGTCCGCGAGCGCGCGCTGGGCCCGATGCACCCCGTGCTGGCGGCCAGCCTGAACAACCTCGCTTTGCTGTATTCCAGCCGCGGGGAGCGTGGAAAGGCGGAGCCGCTGTTTCTCCGTTCACTCGATATCCTGGAAAAGTCACTGGGGCCGAAGCACCCGAGGTTTGCGGGAGCTCTCGCCAACCTCGCCGTGCTGTACACCGACCAGGGGGCGTACGAAAAAGCAGAACCGCTCTTCCTCCGCGCGCTGGACATCGACGAGAAGGCGCAAGGTCCAGTTCACATCACCGTGGCGAAGACCCTGAACAAGCTCGCCAGGCTCTATGTGGAGCAAGGCGCGTACGGGAAGGCGGAACCACTCTACCTCCGCGCGCTCGATATCTGGGAGAAGACCGTGGGGATGCACCCGGATATGGCGACGTGTCTTGGCAACCTCGCCGCGCTCTACACGGACCAGGGGGCGTACGGGAAGGCGGAACCACTCTACCTCCGCGCGCTCCGCACCGGCGAGCAGGCGCTGGGGCCGATGCATCCCGATCTCGTCAAGAACCTGTACGGCCTCGCCCGGCTCTACCGCGCGCAAGGCGCACCCGAGCGAGCGCAGCCGCTGCTGTCGCGCGCCGCCGAGATCCGGGAAGCGCAGCTGCGCACGGAGCTCGCGCGGCTCTCCGAGCCGGCCCGGCGAGCCCTGATGACGACCCTGCGAGACGAGACCGGGAGCGTGGTGTCGTTTCACGCGGACGCGATGCCGACCAGCGCGCGTGCGCTCGATCTCGCGTTGACCACCGTGCTGCGGCGCAAGGGCCGGATCCTCGATTCCCTCGCCGAGACCCAGGTCACGCTGCGCGGCCACCTCACGCCCAGGCTTCGCGCCCAGCTCGATCAGCTCGCACAGGCGCGGACGGAGCTCTCCGAGCGCCTGTATTCGCAGCCCGACCGGCAGAGCGCCGCGGACCGCGCCGCCGCGATCGCCGCCAGCCGGACGCGCGTCGAAGGGCTCGAGGCGGCACTCGGTGCCGCGAGCCTGGAGTTCCGCGCCCAGTCGGCGCCGATCACGGTGGCGAAGGTACAGGCGGCGCTGCCGCGCGGCGCGATGCTGGTGGAGTTCGTGCGCTATCAGCGCTTCGCTGCGGCACGGGTACAGCAGCGCTCGCAGCCGGATCGCTACGTCGCCTATCTGCTGACGCGACAAGGTCCGCCCCGCTGGGTCGAGCTCGGCGCCGCGGCGCCGATCGACGCGGCGGTCGACGCCGCGCTCGCCGCGCTGCACCGCGCTCCCACCCCCCGGACCAGCGACGCGGCGCTGCAGGCGCTCGACGCGCTCGTGCTCGGGCCGCTCCGCGCCCAGCTGGCGGACGCCTCGCACCTCATCCTGGCGCCCGACGGCAAGCTCAATCTGGTGCCGTTCGAAGCGCTCGTCGATCCGCAGGGCCACTTCGAGGTCGAGCAGCGCCTGATGAGCTACGTCACCAGCGGCCGCGATCTGCTGCGGCGCGCCGCGCCGCGCGCGCCGCGGTCGCCCGCCGTGATCGTGGCGAGCCCCGACTATGGTCCATTGCCCTCGACCGCCGCGCCCGGCACCGTGTCGTTTGCGCCGCTCGCCGGCGCCGCTGCAGAAGTGGACCAGCTCCGGCCGTTGTTCCCGGCGGCGCCGCTGACGGGTGCAGCGGCGACCAAGCACGCGCTCGCCGACCTCGTCGGACCGGCCATCCTCCACGTGGCCACGCACGGGTTCTACACGCGTGATCCCGGCACCGTGACCGGGCCCGTCCCGGCTCCCGCCATCGGCCGGGCATCTCCGGCGGTCGCCCAGCGCGGCATCGTCGTGCATGGCGGCAACGCTGCATCACAACCCCAGCCGCCCGACGATCCGCTCGATGCACTCGATCAGGCCGGCCTTGCGATGGCGGGTGCCAACCAGGGCGCGGACGGCATCGTGACCGCCCGGGAGATCGCCGGCTTCGACTGGTGGGGTACCAAGCTGGTCGTGCTCTCGGCGTGCGAGACCGGCGTGGGGGCTGTGCCCTCGGGCGACGGCGTGTACGGCTTGCGGCGCGCGGTGGTCCTGGCCGGCGCCGAGGCCCAGGTCGTCAGCCTGTGGAACGTCAACGACTCGTCGGCACAGGAGCTGATGCGCGCGTACTACGACGAGCTCGTCCGCGGCACCGGCCGCGCCGAGGCGATCCGCCAGGCCAAGCTGCGACTGCTGCGCCAGCCACGCTATGCGCATCCCCACTACTGGGCTGCGTTCATCCTCGCCGGTGACTGGACCCCGCTCGACAAGAGCGTGCTGCAGCCACGCAGGTCAGTGCCCTAGCCCATCGACTGCACGCCAGCCGCCGTGGAACACGCGCCAGATCCGGCCGGCGCCGCCGTCGCCGATCCGCAGCGAGCCGTCGGGCGTCATCGCCGGGCCGACCGGCGGATACCGTCCTTCCCGGCGTCAGCCATTTCTACGAGGTTGAACTTCGTCTTCACACGGGTCCCGCTGCCATGTGGCTGCCATGCCACGCGGGACTGCCGCGCACCTGGCGCAGCGCGCCATGGCGCGCCGCCGGTGCAGGCCATTCAGGGCGGCCAGGCTTGCCGATCGCCCGTTGCCCGTCGAAGCTCCGGGCGCGCTGAGGTAGATGGCCGGATCCGCGGCCGATTGGCCCGGCCCCGGCCACCGGGGGCCAGATCGTCTGCGACCGAGGTCGAGCCGTGGACTCTTCCAGGCAGGATGATCGATCGACGGGAAGACCGGCGGGGAGAGGGTGAATCGGTCACCGTGGTCAGCGGCGGCAGCGGCGCGATCGCGGCGCTCCGGCCGCGCACCCAGATCGGGCGCTACGCGATCGAGGGCCTGCTCGGCGCCGGCGGGATGGCGGTGGTGTACCTCGCGCGCGATCCGGTGCTCGGCCGCGCGGTCGCGCTCAAGGTGATGCGGGTCGACGGCGACGAGCCCGGTGCGAGCCGCCTGGTGCGCGAGGGCCAGGCGCTCGCGCGGATCTCGCACCCCAACGTGATCTCGGTCTACGAGGTCGGCCGCGAGACCGATGGGCTGATCTACATCGCGATGGAGCGCATCGTCGGCGCGACGCTCGCGGCCTGGCTCGAGACCCCGCGCGCGCCCCGCGAGGTCCTCCGGGTGTTCGCCGCGGCGGGCCGCGGGCTGTCGGCCGCGCACGCCGCCGGGGTGGTCCACCGCGACTTCAAGCCGGAGAACGTGATGGTCGGCGACGACGGCCGGGTCTGCGTGCTCGACTTCGGGCTGGCGCGGGCGTCGCGCGATGCCGGTGGGCCCGACCACGACCCCGACGGCAGGGCCGGCACGCCGGCGTACATGAGCCCCGAGCAGTGGCGCGGCGAGCGCGCCGGCGTCGCGAGCGATCAGTTCAGCCTGTGCGTCGCGCTGTGGCGCGCGCTGACCGGCGAGCATCCGTTCGACCTCGGCTCGCGCGCGGCGCTGCGCCGCGCCGTGATCGCCGGCGCGCTGCGGCGTCCGCCGGCGAGCGTGCCGCGCCGGCTGCGCGGCGTGCTGCGCCGCGGCCTGGCGGCCGACCCCGGCGCCCGGTTCGCGTCGATCGACGCCATCGTCGACCAGCTCGCGGCGCCGCGCCGGCGGTGGGTCGCCTCGGGGCTGGTCACCGCGGCCGCCGCCGCCGCGATCGCCGCGCACCTGATCGCGCTGCCCGGTGATCGCGCACCGCGCACGGCCCCGCCGCGCCCCGCGCTGCCGTCGGCGATCGGCCCGCGCGGAGACATCGCGCGGGGCGCCGCGGCGCTGCCGCCGACCCCGCGCCGGCGCTCGCCGCGATCGCCGGCGGTGCGGCGAGCCGATGTCCGCTGCCCGGACCGACCGCGCGCCTGCGAGCGCTGAGCATCCCGCCGCCCGCGCCGTTTCCGTTCTGCGTCAGCGTCGTGCTGACCGAGGAGTCCCATGTGGCAAACCAGTGAAGACAGCGTGGCCGCGCGCCGCGCAGAGCCGTCGACCCGTCCCGGTCTGGTCGTGGTGTGGAGCGGCCACGCGCCGGTGCTGCAGGCGGTCGAGATCGACGGCGACGGCGTGGTGCTCGGCCGCGAGCTGCTCGCATCGCTCGGGCCGCTCGACGACGACCGGCTGTCGCGCCAGCACGTGCGGATCCGAGCTGCGAGCGGCGGGCTGGCCGTGTCCGACCTCGGCAGCCGCAATGGCACCTACGTGGCGGGCGCGCGGATCGAGCGCGAGACCTGGGTCCACGGCGCCGCGGTGATCCGCGCCGGCCGGACGATCGCCGTCGCGATGCCCGACGTCCGGCGGTTCCTCGGCGCGCGCGTCGAGCGCACCGGCGACGCGGTGGTCGGCCCGACCCTGGCCGACGCATGGCGGCGGATCGAGCGCGCCGCGCGCACCGGCGACAACCTGCTGGTCACCGGCGAGAGCGGGACCGGCAAGGAGCTGGCCGCGCGCGCGTTCCACGCCGCGTCGGGTGGATCCGGCGAGCTGGTGTCGGTCAACTGCGCCGCGATCCCGGCCGGCGTCGCCGAGCGCCTGCTGTTCGGCACCCGGCGCGGCGCGTACTCCGGCGCCGACCACGACGCCGACGGCTACCTGGCCACCGCCGATCGCGGCACGCTGTTCCTCGACGAGGTCGGCGAGCTCGAGCCGATGGTCCAGGCCAAGCTGCTGCGCGCGCTCGAGTCGCGCGAGGTGCTGCCGCTCGGCGCCGCGAAGCCGCGCCGGATCGAGCTCCGCGTCGTCGCGGCGACCCTGCGCGACCTGCGCGACGAGGTCGCCGAGCGCCGGTTCCGCCCCGACCTCTACCACCGGATCGGCCGGCCCGAGGTCCACCTCGCGCCGCTGCGCGAGCGGCTCGAGGACATCCCGTGGCTCGCCGCGCACACCGCCGCCCGCGCCGCGCCCGGCCTGGCGCTGTCGCCGGCGCTGATCGAGACCTGCCTGCTCCGGCCGTGGCCGGGCAACGCGCGCGAGATGATCGGCGAGCTCCGCCGCGCCGCCCTCGCGGCCCGCGACGCCGGCGCCGCCGCGATCGATGCGGGCGACCTCGAGCCGACCGCGGGGCTGCGGATCGAGCGCCGCGACGCCGTCCCGCCCGCGGTCCTCGCCGCACCGGCCGCACCGGCCGCACCGGCCGCGCCCGCTCGCCCGGCGCCCACGCGGCTGCCCGATCGCAGCACCATCGCCCGCGCGCTGGCCGCCGAGGGTGGCAACGTGCTGCGCACCGCGCGCGCGCTCGGCCTGCACCGCAACCAGCTCCGCCGGTTCCTCGCCCGGCACCCCGAGCTCGCGCAGCGCGGCGACGATGGCGAGGGCGACCGCGGCCAGCGCGACGATCTCCCCTGACGAGCTCGGCGATGCGCATCACGCCGCGGCAGCGGTGTGCACCCACGCGCCCTGCGATCGCGCAGATCCCGCCATGGAGTTGGAACCCAGGCGAGGCGATCGCGTGATCTTCGCCGCGCATGGTCACCGCGATGAAGACAACCTCCGTTCTCGCGATGTTCCTGGTGACCGCGGCGATCAGCGGCTGCGCCACCGACGACGTTCCCGGCCCGACGGACGAGGCCGTGGCCGAGCCAGCCACCGCCGTCCACCGCGTGCTGTTCGACGCCGGCCACCGCCAGGTCGCCGGCAACGCGTTCTGGATCGTCGACGGCGACGCCCCGTCGCCGGTCCCCGCCAGCCCGACCAGCGCCGGCAGCTGGTCCGGCGCGATCTCGGCGTGGGGCTTCGGCCTGTTCAGCTCCGGCCGCTACACCATCCAGCAGCTGCCGTCCGGCTCCACCCTGAACTGGGGCGGCGGTGGCGCCGGCGATCTCATGGCGGCCGACGTGTTCATCTCCGACGAGCCCGAGCAGGCATTCACCGCGACCGAGCGCTCCGCCCTCATGTCGTTCGCCAACGCCGGCCGCGGCATCTTCCTGGTCTCCGATCACTCCGGGGCCAAGCGCTGCAGCGCGTGCACCGAGGCGTGGCAGGTGATCAACGGCTTCCTGACCACGGGAGCCGCCACCGCCTTCGGCGTCCGGGTCGATGGCAACGACGTCGGCTCCGCCGGCCTGACCGGCCGGCCGGTGAGCGGCACCCTCACCCCGGCGTTCACCGCCGGCCCGTTCGGCGCCGCGAGCACGCTGGTCTACCACGACGGCTCGACGGTGTCGGTCGTCGCGGGCCACCCCAACGCCCAGGTCATCGTCAACTCCTCGTCCGGCGGCTTCCTCGTCGCCTCGCAGCTGACCACCGGCGGTCGGCTCGTCGTGCTCGGCGACTCGAGCCCGGCCGACGACGGCACCTGCACCGGCTGCAGCGCGGCGCTCCACGACGGCTGGGACGAGGGCTCGGCGCGCGCGTTCCTCCTGAACGCCACCGCGTGGCTCGCCCACGACGGCTCGTGACCGTCAGCCCTCGGCGCTGACCAGCGCCGACCGGCGCCGGTACAGCGCCGCCATGTCGGCCGGGTCGTACTGAACCGCCCCGGACGCGGCGAGCGTCACGCGCAGACCGTTCCACTGGTTCGCATCAAACGACTCGAGCGCGTCGTGGCGCATCGTCAGGAGCACGTGCGCCACCGCGAAGCGGTCCGGATCGCGCAACATCTCGACGAGCTGGCGATCCAGGCTCGCCGGGGCGTCAAGCAGATGCGCTGTCTTCGGGTTCGCGATCCGCGGCTGCAGCCCCAGCGGCGTACCGTCCCACGTCACGTCGCTGTTACGGATCCGGGGCATTGACCGCGTGGTTCGACATCTCGTTCCTGGGTTCGGCGGGGGGTTGGCTCGGACCGCAGGCAGCGACGACGACGACGATCGCCCCGAGGATCGCGATCCATGTGCTCCGGTCGCTCACTTGGTCTTGCCGGGTGTCGTCACCTTGTCTTCGGACCTGGTAACTTCGTTCTTCACGATCGTCAGCGTCGTGGTTACCACCTTGCCGTCCGGGTAGGTAAAGGGAATCTCCACCACGGCATCGAGCGTGCCATCGGGGTGCTGGGTTGCGCTCACCACCCGCTGCGGTCCACGAACCGTCCCGTCGACGGCGTTCTCCGCCTCGATCCCCTCGTGGTGCGCCCCGGTCGCCTCTCCACCGTAGCCCGTCTTCTTCACCTGCTTGTGGTACTGCTCGACGAGCTCGTGGATCAGCGACCCGATGTCCGTGGCGCCTGTGCCGAGGGTGGCAACGTCCTGCGCACCCCCGCGCGCGCTCGGCCTGCACCGCAACCAGCTCCGCCGGTTCCTCGCTCGCCACCCCGAGCTCGCGCAGCGCGACACTGGCGGCAACGACTGATCATCCGGTCGCCGGCGCCGATCCCGCGTCGATCGCGTCAGCGCGCGGGCCGCGCCCTCGTCGCCGACGGGGTGTCCGGCGTGTCCTTGGCCCGACCCCGGCGGGTGAGACCCCACAACAGGCCCAGCTCGCGATCGAGCAGCACGCGCGCTTGCTGGCTCTCGACCTGCCAGCCCCACGCGTCCGCCAGGTCGAGCGCGCCCCGGATCTCCCCGGCGCTGCCGTGCGCCATGTCGAAGAATCGCCGCGGATCGCGACCCTGGCGGCGACCGCCTTCGGCAAGGTTGAGCACGATGCTACTGGCCGCGCGCTCGACCTGATCGGCGGCCTCGGGGCTGTACCTCCGGAGCTGCGCGACCACCGGGCGCAGGGCTCGAATCAGATCCAACGCAACGTCGTAGGCAACCAGCATGTGTCCTCCTTGGGTGAGCTCATCTCTGAAAGAAAACGCCTCCGGCCGACGACCTCCGCGGCTGGGCGACGCCCGTCGCGACCGATCCGCGCCAGGACCCGTGACAAACGCCCTCCACCACGCATGGGATCGTCCGGACGCCCGTCTCCGCGGCAGAAGTGAGCGCCACCCGAACGCATCGGCGTTTGGCACGAGGTCGTGCGCGGAC
>Ga0307476_10001883_pt1 | contig 12675 bp, 9 predicted proteins | sample atmos_gasesECM2C_2_FD_203314 | JGI IMG/M metagenome (GOLD analysis project Ga0307476, IMG submission 203314) | Hardwood forest soil microbial communities from Morgan-Monroe State Forest, Indiana, United States - atmos_gasesECM2C_05 | ecosystem: Environmental > Terrestrial > Soil > Temperate... | reverse complement strand
TACCTGCGCGAAGCGCCTCCCACCGAGTTCGCGCGCAATCAGCGCGGTTAGCACAACCTCCACCGCCCCCGCGAGCGCCGGCAAAAATCGGATCGCGAGCAGCGACTGACCCAGCGTATGTCGCACCGCCCAGGCAATCATCGCGATCAGCGGCGGCTGATCGACATAGCCCCAACCGAGATGACGGCTGCAGGCCAGGTAGTACAACTCGTCACCCAAGTACCCATACCTGTGTCCCGCATACAAATGCACCACCAGCTTGCACGCGGCAATCAGGAGTACAATCGTCGTCGCGCCCAGCATCGGAAACAGGTGCCTTTCGTCATGGCTCTCTACCGTGCCACCCGCCATTTGCGACTGCGACTCCGCCATCATCCTCGCTTGCTCCAAATTGCCAGCGTTGCAATTATAGGCCGAGCGCGATCGGGCCGCGACCCACGGCGCGCAGCCGTAGCGCAGCCCCGCGTGGAGGTCAGGGCTTGCTTCCTACAAGCCGACTCCCAATACTGATCGCACGTGCCCGAATGGAACTCAAGATAATTGCCACAATACTAGATGAGACGGGCGTTGACAGCGGCGGCATTCTCATGGGGGTTGCTCGTCGCTCGGGATGAAAAGGCATACCCGCATTCGATGTGAAGACTGGCCGCTAGCCGACGCGTGGGTACTTGGCATCACGTAATTCTCCTGCGGACTTTCACGTCAGTGTTCAGTCGGGAGATCAGGCGTGCCGTCCGACCACTTGCGTACCGGAATCATGAATTCGGTCACTGGCTCCGGAGCACCATTAAAGTGTGGATTCAGCAGAACCGGGGAGCCAGGCATGCCTGCACCCCAAGTCATACTGTCTGTCAGGGGAACGTAAAACATGAGATGGGGATGCCAGTGCCCGGCGGAGTCGTTCAGGTACCCTTGCCTCGACATCATATAGGTCATCCCGCCAGGATCGAGCGCCGGCAGCTCCTTGTTCTCAATCGCGGCCTTGACACTCTTCTGGATTTCATCTTTCGATTTTCCAGCCAATACAAATTTTGTCCTCATCAAAGTGATCGGCAGCACCGTCCGAGCGGCGGGCGGATTGAGGCAGAGGGGACTCCGATTCTTAGGGTTCCAAAACTCGGGACTGTCGAATGAACTCGTCCATGCGCGCTCTACGACGCAGACAAAGCCGTTCTTGCCTTCGACCGCAGTTTCATAGCCATGCCTTCCGAGGACCATAACTGTGGCGTCGTAGGAAATGGATGGCGGAGCCGCGCTCCGCGCCAAAGCTATCTCGGCATTCCGATCCGAGATCAAGTATTGCTCAAGCGGGGCCATGTTGGGATACGGTGCTTTAGTGTCCTGCGCTTGCTCTTGCCATGCTGCGCCCAGCAACACAACCAGCGCGATGCTTCCTAGTATGATCGCCCTGAGAATCTTTCGCTTCATTGATTTCTCGTGAGACATAGGATTCTCCTTGTTATACGAACCGCTGCGGCAAGCTTTCCTCCTCGTGCCGCTTGGCAAATACGTTGCTATCAATAAGTGCGGGATGCCAAGCCCGCAGGCCCCCTCGTTCCACTTCGTCTTGATCCGTTGGCCCTTCGATCTACCAGCTAAACCTCACGCCGAGCTCCACCGTGCGGCTTCCGCCATTGAAGATGAATTTGTTGAGGAATTGGGGCGAAGTCACGAAAATGTAGCTCGTGTTCAAGGGGTTGGTGTTTGTGTTCTGATCGAGCGTCCCGTTATTGCTCGGCAGGCCGATGCTGTAATTCTGATGGTTGAACGTATCGAAGGTCTGGAAGCGGAACTGCACCAATGCGCGTTCCGTAAACTTCATAGTCTTGAACAGCGACATATTCCAGATATTGAGCCCGGGTGAGTTGACTGTGTCTCGCCCGGCGTTGGCCAGTGCGCCCAGGCCCGCTTGGACAAAGCGAGCGGTCGGGCTCACCGCCACATAGCCAACTACATGGCTTGAAGCGCACGCAAGGCTCGTCGACGTGACAACCCGTGTCGCTCCCCCCGCGCCATCATTGCAAACTTGTTGAACGGTTGTGGCGGTCAGGCCGAGGCCCGCTGGGTTAATGATTGTCCGGTCGCCCGCGCCATCACCGTTTGCGTTGGAGTCCACATTGGAGAGCGGAGTCACCGGCTGGCCCGACTGTGCCAGGTAGCTGCCGCTCCACTCCCAGTTGTGAGCTAGCCCGCGGACGAAACGGTTGTCGGAATGGACGTTCGGGAAGTCGTAGACCCAGGTCAAAGCAAACTTATGGGGTAGGTCCAGCGCCGAGCGCCCCCGCTCCGCGCCAAAGTTAAAGCCGTCTTGCGCCCGCCGCGGATTCACGCGGCTGCTAAACAGTTCGTTGGTGGAATTGTCGATGTTCTTCGAGAACGTGTAGTTCGTCCGGAAATACAATCCCTTAGCAAACCGGTGCATGAAGTCGACCGAACCGGCATGGTAAATCCCTGCTCCTAGGGGCGGGTTTTCGGTGAGATTGCCAAAAAACCCTTCTGTGGCCAACGGCTGGAACAGGCCGTTCGCCAAGAAGTTTGCGAAATTTGCTCGTGTGCTTGCGGGTGCCGCGACGGTCGCAGGAATCGCCGATGCGCTAAAGTAAGTCGGGAGAGGCGCGATGCCCCCGCCCGGAACGTTGGGATCAAATGCCGAGGCCGAGTTCAGGCGCATCTGCACGGGCAATTCTAAGCTGCGCGTGCCTACGTAACGCACTTCAATACTTGTGTCTCGAAATAGCTCGTGCTGCACACCGAGCGACCACGTGATTACCTTCGGGTCCACCATGTCGAGGATCAATGCCTGCGTAGCTGCCCTTGCGTCAGCGGTTGTCGTGGGTGGCACGTTCACTTGCAGGAGGCCGCCGGTTTGGAGGAAGCCTGGGCCCGGGTTGCCGCCGGGGCCGGAGGTGCACCATGCTGGCGCGCCCGACAGCTTGCAAGTCAGCGTCGAGTTCTGTTCGGTCTGTAATTCCGGTGGCAGGCTGTTGATCGCAAAGTTGAGCGGGATGACGTCGTAGGCGATCTGCCCGCCTCCCCGGATGGACCACTTGCCGTGCCCTGTTGGATCCCAGGCAAATCCCACGTGCGGACCAAAGTTGTTAGTGTCCGATGTTGGCTTGCGGAAGATCAAACCAACCGCCGGATCATTCGCAATCGCGTTCAGCGCTTGTTTTCCTTCGTCACGCGGCACTCCGGACCATTCATACCGCAATCCAAGATTGACGGTAAGCCGCGGCAGTACCTTCCAATCATCTTGGACGAACCAGTAGACAGCTGGATTGTTGTTCGCTGAGGTTGCTGTTCCCGCGCCGCGGAGCGCTCCATTCGCGCCGTCGGGTACAAAGTCATTGATGAGCGAGTTGAGCGAGGCGTAGTCCCATTCTCCGCGCGCCCGCGGCAGAGAGGTTGTCTCCGTGATGTAGTTCCGCCCTTCGACTCCGACCTTGAACGTGTGCTTTCCCCGAATGTAGCTTACGTTCTCTACCGCCTGATAAACGTTCTGAACATACCCCGCCGGAGCGAGACTATAGGGTCCGAGATTGCTCCCAAAAGGATCGATTTCCACGTTCGGAAAATTCGAGAACTGGCTGGGGTCCACAAGGTTCGGCCCGTTTAACCGCGAAAAGGACAAACGAAAGTCGTTAATTACCCGGCTGCTAACCGTCCAGGCGTCTGTAAGAATGTACTTACGGGCGTCATCCGTCTGCAGGCCGGTAAACTGGCTCTGTGGCTGAATAGGGTTCACCTGTGGCAAGCGTTGCCGGTCATAAAGAACGCGCGCGCGGACCTGGTGCTTCCCCAGGTTCAAATCGCCGTTGATTGTAAAATCGTGTTCCCGGGTGTAGCTCGGAGCAACCCCCGCGAATGAGCCGACTGGGATGTTCTGCGCATTGCCATTCAAACTCACAGGTACCGTACCCTTGTCGTTCACAGGTGCGATAGGGAATTGCTTCAGAATCGCCACTACCGCCGAATCGGGATTGAGCGCCATCAACTGGGACATTCCGGTGGCTGTTGGCGTGATTACCGTAGCGCCCTGCGAACCCAAGCCTTGATTCTGAAATTCGTAGGCGCCGTAGATAAAGAATTTGTCCTTTAGGATTGTACCTCCAGCACTTGCGCCCAGCCGATTGTAGTCAAAACGATTCTTCACATCGGAAGGTGGAGTCGACAGGGCGGCCGCAGCGGCTATCTCTTGGTTGGTTGCCGCGTTCAAATCCCGGTTGCGGTTGTACTCCCAGCCCGCGCCATGCCAGCTGTTTGTGCCGGACTTGGTGACAATGTTGAATTGGCCGCCGGCAGAATGTCCGTACTCCGCGCTGAATTGATTCGTGAGCAGCGTGAACTCTGCGACCGATTCCTGAATCACGGGTTGCGTGGGACCGTTTGTATCCACCTTGTTGTCATCCACGCCGTCAATCGAAAAGCCGTTGAATCGCGGCCGTGTCCCGCCAATCGAGCCTCCCGAGCCCAAGACGCCACCTTGCTGCGTCGTTGTTCCCGGAGCGAACACTGCAAACTCCTTTACGTCCCCTCCTAAGGTGTTTAAGGGGAGGTCGTGAACCGCTTGCCCGCTAAAGGTGGAGCCCAGCTCCGAGGACTCCGTCTTCACGAGCTCTGCGCCCGCAGTGACTTCGACGACAGCGGTGGCGTCGCCGACTTCGAGCGTCGTGGCAACCTCCGCAACCTGGTTGGACTCCACCTGTACGCCCTTGCTCACGGTCTTTTTGAATCCTTCTTTTTCCACCGTGACTGTATACGAACCTACCAGCAGGTCCGGGAACACATACGTCCCGGCGCTCGAAGCCGTCGCCGTGATCCCGACACTGGTCCCTTCATTGGTCACCGTGACCTTGGCGTCCAGAATCACAGCACCCATCTTATCCGTCACCGTTACGCGCAGCGTTCCATCAAGCCTTTGCGCCATCGCTGGTGCGTTGCAAACTCCAGCGAGAATCAATGCCACAAATAGATAAAGAAAAAACCGCACAGAAGGATTTTGGCGGCCCCTAGACACACCACAGCAATACTTTCTCGCACAATTCATGTGCTCCCCCCATTTAAAAAGACATCGATTTCGTTGCTCACCTGGCATTGCCGGAATCGATGCTATGTGACTTAGCGAGGCACGTTGGACTCCAACGTTTACGCAAATTGAGAGAGCTTATTTTTCAATGATTTACGTGAAGCGCTTCATGAAGACTTATGAGTTTGTGGAGTTGAGTTAGTCGGCCTTCAACCCTATATCCCGGGGGCTTGCATCACATTTTCGAAACTCAGTCACGCTGGGTTGTGAAGACACACCAAAAAAGCCGCATGGCCACGAATTCCAGATTCTGTAGATCCTCGCGATGCACAAGCTCGGAAGTAAATGAAAAATCACTCTCATCGGAAGCCTCGCTCCGAGTCAAAATGCGAGTCGAACTGGACGCGGAACAAACTAACTTTGGTAGATTTTCTGTAAGAAAAAAAGCGGCGAATCCTGAGCGCGTCGAATGCCAATGGGGAGCCAATTTCTTTCTCTATACTCGGCTCTCTCGATGTGAAACCGAGTCCCGCTAATCCGCGACGAAAGTGTCAGTACCAATCCAGAATTTTGCCAGGGACTTCAAACTGCTCTTGTAAGTACGTGACACCGTGTATTCCTTGCCTCCTTTGACGCGAAGCACGTACTCTCCCGTAGTCCAAGGCTGAATTTCTTCAACGAAGGAACCGTTCACCAATACGGAGCGGTGTATTCTTATAAATCCGTACGGTTTGAGCTTTTCTGCCATCGTGGAAATCGATTCTCGGAGTAGGTACGATCCTGAAGCCCGCTGCAACAATACGTAATTGCCTTGAGCTTCGATAATCACCACGTCGGCCGGATCGACAAAAAGGATCCTTCCTTTCGTCTTGATGGCGATTTTCGCTGACTTCGACAACAGGTCTTCCAGTTGAGGCAGTATTTTCACAAACTGTGCGGCCCGCTCGCTTTCCGTTCTGCGGATCGCCATATCTAGCGCTTCATGAATACGATTGTTTGAAAAGGGCTTCAGGACATAATCAACAGCATGCTTCTCAAATGCAGCAACTGCGTGCTGATGGTGCGCAGTTACAAACACAATCGATGGTATCGGTTGCCGCCGCTTGTTTAACCGGTCGGCCAGCTCGATTCCCGATAATTCCGGCATTTGAATGTCGAGCAAAAGAACGTCATAGGGCTTCTTTTGTAGTAATTCCAGGGCGTCAACAGCATCGTTCGCGCAATCGAGGGCTTGAATGTCGTTTCTCGCTCTCAACGCATTCTTGAGGGAGCTTCGCGAAAGTGGTTCGTCGTCGACAATCAATACCCGCACAATCTTTCCCTCCACTAAGCGTGTAAATTCGAGGCCAACATTTCTTTCATCGCCTCCTTCTGTTGACCGATTGCCGGCAACACAAGGGTCGCGATCGCAACGCCATCGCTGCCTTGGTCGAAGCAGAGAGTCGCCTCGTCCTCGTAAAGGTGCTTCAATCGTGCTCTCACATTCTGGAGACCTAGCCCCATCCCTGCTTGCCGCTTTCCTCCAACGCTATTGCGAATGACTACCTCCAGCATGCCTCCCGCCCGCCGAGACGAAATTTCGATCCATCCTCCTCCGCGGCAGCAAGCCACGCCGTGGAAAATCGCATTTTCCACGAGAGGTTGCATGATCAGTTTTGGCACGAGCAATTGCCGCGCGGCGGAGTCAATTTGCCAACGCACTTCAAGTCGGTCTTCCAACCGCATTTTCTCGATGCTGAGGTAATCGCCGACAAACTTCAATTCTTCATCGAGGCTAATGACATCGGAGCTCGCACACTGCAAAGCAGTCCGAAGCAAGTGAGAAACCTTGAGAACCATCGCTTTGGCGCGCTCTTTCTCTGTATCAATCAGAGCTGAGATTCCCTGGAGAGTATTGAATAAGAAATGCGGATGAAGCTGACTCTTCAGGGCTTGTAGCTCGCTGGTGGCCAGCGCCTGCTGCAACTCAAGTTCCTGGTCCCTAGCCCGCTTAAAATACTCGTATGCATGCGCGGCTCCCAGAACAATCATGAAGTTCCAGATTATCTCGGCAAAAACGTCAAAACCTGTAACCAATGCGTGCAACGAGCGTTGTTCGAACTTCTGAGCAGGAACATTCCAAGGCGGCACTAAAACCCAACGGATGCTCACGCAGGCGATGATGTAAAGGGCGATGACAAGAACATACCCAGCTACGCGACCCAACCGAATCGGTTTGGTGATCGGATAGCGGTGAACTATCGCGAAAATGGGAGGCGTCAACAGCGCCGCGGACATTAGAAGTCCGCCTTCGACAAGGAGTGCGGTCCAGTAAGATGTGCGGAGCCCCCTCTCCAAGAAGCGGACCTTATCCTCCCCTGCTGCCAGGAAGGCAAGACCCATCCAAAACAAGATGGACCACAGGTAGGCAAAAGCGACCTGCGAGACCTTTCGCGAATTGGGTTCCATGCAACCGATTGTATCCGGAATTTACAAGAAACAGAGATAGAAGGTACGAAACGACAGAGATATGCTCTGACCATACGCATAACCGGGTTCAAGTTTAACAATCTGCTTTCCCTCACAGGCAATTCTGAAGTAATGCCTTTCGATTTGCCCGATAAACGCTTGTATTGACTGGTCTAGCCAACTTCCGGGAGTCGACAACTCTTTCCTGGTTATTTCCCGTTCCCGATCCTGTTTGTTGTTTTGTCGCCGTTGAATTTGTCACCAGGGGCCGTTAAGTCATTGAAGTACATGGGTTCGTGGGCATGTAACCCACGACCCTGAGGATGCAATTCACTGCTGAACATGACTTTAGCGGATAGCGGTGGGCGAAAAAGTGGGCAATAAGAATTTCGAGGCTCACAAACCGTTTGTTCTGAACGAAGGTAAATCGTCTTGAGTTGCGTAGCGCGTGTGTAATCGCGCAGAAATGTTAGGGCGTTCTGTTCGATCCCCACCGCCCCTACCAATCTAACCGACTGAAAACGCATGTGCTTGCTCAGGTCCATTTTCCCGTGGACCTCTGGTGTACCCTCCCTTTCTGCGAAACACAATGCAATCGCCCTTCTTATCACCCAACCTGCTCCTGCTGGCGAAGCGCCCCTAAACTGATGATCCTGATCTTCCGCTTCATCTTCGTCTGAATGGTCTCACCCGTGAACCCGATCTTCCGGCGAGTCCCCGGCCTATGACGGATAGCGAACTTGCCAAAGCTCTTGAGCTTCAACGTGAACCCGTCCGTACCGAGATGATTGAGCAGAATGGTCTCCAAGCTCGTGATCACGGCATTGACAACGTGCTCAGCCTCCTTCTTGGTCGGCAAAGACAAAGCAATCTGAACTCTCACGGCCAACTCGTCTCGACCCTTTAGACTTGCTCGCATGTAGTTCAAATTCCTTTCGAAGGAGAGTCTCCATGCAGAGCAATACTCCCGCAGTTGAAAATCAACCTATTAATTTCTCCAATTTTCCCATTGAAAAGAAGGCGCACAAGGCCGATCCCTTCACAATCAGAGACGCTCGCTATATTGGAAGCGACGGGTTTGTCGTCCCAAGTGACTTCGAGGAGTTCTACGAAAGATTTCCCGATTACGTCCGCAAATGGGTCAGCAAACACGCGGACAGGTCGGCACCAAAGGAGGACGTAGAGGATTTGACGCAAGACCTGTTGATCCACCTCTACCACCTTCCACAAACGTCCAAGCACCGCGAGTCTGGCAAGAAGGACATCGTGCAAACCTTCGACCCCGCTAAGCACTACGGCGCGAACCAAGCCCGGTTCCAGAACTATGTGAATCTCTGTCTCGCCAACAAGTTAAAAACTTTCCATTCGAAGCGTATGAAGGATGCCTTGTGCCGTCCCGGAAATCTCTCGCTCGATGAACAAACCGAACGTGAAGACTCGCGATCTGTGGATGACGAATACTGCTATTTCCATTCGGAGTATTTGCGAAGGGCTGTGAAGTCTTCCGAAAAACAGGCGAGTGATAGAGCATTTCTTCAGGAGTTCGTGAACTTCGTGCAGCGTGAAGACCCGAAGGTTTTGCCCGCGATAGAGGCGCTTCTCGCGACAGGCACGCAGGGTGAGGCAGTCGAATGGCTGAGGATCACGGAAAGCGAATTTGCTCGGATGCGTGCTCGGTTAAGTCAGTTGAACAAGGGCTTTCTCAGCGGCAACCCCGTGCCGAGGCAGCGAAAACTGTACAAGAAGCGCATTAGGAAGACGTAGCAGTTCTCAGGCTCGAAGCCCAATGGGACTCGGCAGGTTAAGCGACTCGCCTAAACCTCGAATGGAAGGACGAGCGCCCTCGGTGCATTGTAAGCCCCCCCCAACCATTTCGCGATCCACAAGGCCGGAAACCAGGATTCCGGTCTTTTTTCCTCAAACCGGTGGCGGGCCCCGAAACGGCATTCGGGGAGATCAGTGGTGATGTCCGCGAAGACTTCCCGGTGCTGATTGCCCGCTGCCCGTCTGGATTACTTCCGGTTGGTCGACATTACTGGCCAATCATGATGCCCGCGCAGGCTTAACTCATTTTCCGCGTGCTAATTGGCAGCGCGTGCACAGATTGGACCAGTAATGTCGAAAATTACCGGCCAAACTGTTTGATTCTAGGGCGCTTACGCGCGAATCAAAGTGCAAACAGATTTGGCCGGTAATTTTTAACCATCCGGGAGTTATAGCACGCAAGCGCCCTCTTCCCTGGGGATCAAGGGTCCATTGGATTGACCATGGTTTACAGTTGATCGTGGAATTCTCTTAGTGGAAGTTCTCGACGAGCATGATGTCGCTGCGATAGTCGTCGAGTTCGGGATAGAGAATATAGCGGCCGTCTGGGGAGACCGACAGTCCAGGGAACGCACCGCCACCGCTAATCTTGAATATCGGGCGTGCTTTCCTAGTGGAGAAGTCGAAGTAGTTGAGTGTCAGGATATCGTTCCGCGGAAAGAAATAAACGCCACCCTGAACAACGTCCCAGTTCATCAGGAAGGAGAGCAGCGGCACGCCGTCCACGCGTGATTCCGTGCCCGTGGGATTGAGCGACGCCGTGTGCAGCGTGTAGCTAGTCCCGCTGTTCTGTGCAAAATAAAGTGTTTGTCCATCGGGGGACTCCAGGGGCCAATAACCCCGGGCGCTGGTCAACACTTCGGACTTACCGCCTTCCGGTGAGACGCGGTAAATCCTTTCTCCCGCAGCATCTTCGCTGCCACCCACGAAGTAGATCCAATTGCCGTCATGCGACCAGCTCGGATTAAATGCCCCAGGCGTTTCGGTACTTAATTTCTTGGGCACCCTCTCAACTATATCGACAATATAGACATCCGCCCGAATCTGCCCGTCGGGTGTCTTGATGCGGGAATCGAACACGACCTTACGGCTGTATGGCGACCAGGCGGGACTGCCTGTGGCCATTCCTCTGAGATTCGACAATTGGACGACGTTTTGGCCTTCGGGATCGCTCATCCAGATTTCCGGTGGGCCACCGCGATTGGAGGCAAAAGCGATGTGCCTTCCGTCTGGCGAATACTTTGGACAAAACTGATCGCGCGTCGTGGAAATCAATTTTATGGGCGGATCGTTGGGATGCAGTAGGTCTACTCGCCAAATGTTGTTTTTGACAGAGGAGTTCGCCACGTACGCCAAGCGGCCACCGTTCGCAGAAAAGGCCTGCGAGAAATGGCTGTCTGGAACCACCATTCGATCCCGAACGGAGCCGTTCGCCAAGTCGAGCTCGCGAAGAACCCCGTGTTCTGTGCCTGCGTGCCACTCAGCGAAAAGCAGGGCCTTGCTATCGTCCCGCCATTCCAGTCCCTTCATCCATCCTGAAGTCTCCTTGATCATCCGCGGCGCGCGACCCTCAGCGGTGACGACGGACAAACCGAACTCACCCTCGCGTGAAGCAAGAGAGCACGCATAGGCTAGTTGCTTGCCGTCGGGAGAGAACGCCGGCAATACTTCTTCGACGCATTTGTCGTCATGCTCAATCACGGTGCTCTGCGATGTTCCGAGCGAAAGGAGCTGCAGTCTTTTGTGACCGCCGGGAAAAGGCGAGTCAGAGAACGCGATGGTTGTGCCATCCGGAGACCAACTGATATGCATCGACCGATCGAATGATGCGTTGGTCGAGCGTAATTTCCTTACCGCGCCGCCTTGTGCCAGCACGACGTAAATGCCTCCTCCTTCCTTCGAGACTCGTTGGAAGGCGATTTGCGTGCCGTCCGGGGACCACGTGGGGGCAAGGTGCACGGCTGGATCATTCGTAAGGCGCAAAAGGTTTTCGTTGCCGAGGGTCTTAACGTACAAGTCGAAGGCCGTGAAGTCTTGCTCGCCCGTCCATTCGAAGGCGACTCGCGTGCCGTCGGGAGAGATTGCCGGGAAATCGGCCCATCCGGGAAGAGCGGTCAGCGGCACAGCAACCACAGGCGGGGTCTCTGGCCGATGGCGCCATTTCAGGTACGCGAGCGTGCCGACTGCGATGCAAACTGCCCCAACAGAAAGCCAAGCAGCCAGTTTCCGCCACGGCGAAAAGGCGGCGACGGTTGGCGGCGACGGGAGAATCGAGGGCGACAGTACCGCTGGAGCAGCGTACGGTGCGGACCCCTGCGTGGCAGAGCTTGCGGGTTCGAGTTGCGGCTTCTCCTGGTGTCGCTCTGGCGGATTCCGTAGCTGGCGAACGGCGCCGACGAAGCGGTAACCTCGCTTGGGTATCGTTTCGATGTATTGGGGATCCTCTCCTAAGGCTTTCCGCAGGACAAAGATGTTGTTGGAAAGATTGCCCTCCTCGACAAAAGAGTCGGGCCAAAGCGCCCTGATAAGCTCCTCTTTCTCCAGCAGATGGCCGCTGTTGCGTACCAAAAGTACGAGTGTGTCAAAGGCCTTGGGTGTAAGAACTACAGGTTCGTCGTTGCACGATAACTTGCGCTCGCCAGGTTCCAGGCGGAAGGAACCGAACTCGTAAAGCTCAAGCGTATTCTGATCGAAAGCCCCTGTAGCTGCGAACAGAGGTTCGCGGATGTTCTTTGAGCCAACTCGCCGGCCAGTTTCGTCGCTCATGGCCCTCGTCTGATCACTGCGAGAATTCTTTGAGAAATTTCAGAGCCCGCCGAGAGGACTTTCAGGGGCTACCTGCCGTGAAGTATGCGGAGAGCGACCGGAAGCCCAGATAAGAGCGATTGTAGCACCGGCCCTCAGCGACTTCCATATCTCAAAGGAGAGGATTAGACCATGTTGCGAAAACTGCAATCAAGAAGGAATATCCTGGCGATTTCCGCAGGCTTGCTGGTACTCCTAGGCACAGCCGCCGCTCTTGCCCCCCGGCGGACCCGCGCTGATGGAGGCTTGCCGATCAGGGCAAATTTCTCTGTCGCGTACGCGGGCACCCCCAATACGACAGGCGCGAGTTTTTGCGGAGGACCGGGCTACGAATTAAACGTGGAGGCACATGGTGGAGGCCCTTCTACATTTGGTCCCATGCTGTTCACGCTCCACAAAACAGTGCAAGCAGCAGGGCCGCTCGCGCATGGCTGCCTCGAATTGTCCACGGCGAATGGGGAGACCCTGAACGCCATCTATGACATTGATCTGGGCGCTGAGAACGATCACGGCTTTGGGGCTGGTTCCAATGGCAAGCTCACTTTCGTCGGAGGAACCGGACGCTTCCAGGG
>Ga0307476_10001881_pt1 | contig 12679 bp, 17 predicted proteins | sample atmos_gasesECM2C_2_FD_203314 | JGI IMG/M metagenome (GOLD analysis project Ga0307476, IMG submission 203314) | Hardwood forest soil microbial communities from Morgan-Monroe State Forest, Indiana, United States - atmos_gasesECM2C_05 | ecosystem: Environmental > Terrestrial > Soil > Temperate... | reverse complement strand
CGGGTCGGTACGTCCCTTGTCCATCAAACCCGTGTCGGCGACCTCGCCAATCTCGACCTTCGTGAAGCCCACCGGAGTGTGCCTCAGCTCCTCGGCGAGGTTGGCGGTGTGGTGAGTGATGAACGCCTTGGTCGCGGCGTAGGTGGCCAAGTTCGGCGGGCAGATCACGCCGGCGAACGACGACACGTTCACGATGTGCCCCCGCCCGCGAGCGATCATCCGTGGCAGCGCCTGTCGCTGCAGCTCGGCAACGGCGACGACATTGAGCGCCACGATGAACTCAAGGGTGTCGGCGTCCATCTCGGTGAACGGCCCGATCTTCTCGTCGCCGGCGTTGTTCACGACGATGTCGACCGGCCCGTCCGCCTCGACTCGGTCGAGAAGCTCGCGGAGCTCCGCCCTGTTGGTCAGATCAGTGGGGTATGCCCGCCCATTGAGCTGATCGGCAAGACCGCGTAGCGAATCGGCGCCGCGAGCGACGAGCGCGACCTCAGCGCCAGCGGCGCGAAAGCCCCGTGCCAGTTCGGCGCCGATTCCGCGGTTCGACCCAGTGATGAGCACTCTGGAGCCGGCAATCTTCATGATCTGCTCCGGCCTGCCGGTTGCCTACGTGGTCTGGTCCAAGCAGCAGTGGGGAACGGCGATGGAGTGAGCACGGTCAGTACTTTACTTGTTTGTGTCCAAACAAACAAGTATGATCGGCGCCCATGACCGTTTCATCGCAGACCATTCCGACGACCGTGAACGCGCTCACCGCCGATTGGTTGACGACGGCGCTTCGCGATGCCGGCACCATCGACTCGGCGACGTCCGTCCGAGCGGTACGCGCCGAACAGATCGCCGAAGGAGTGGGCTTCTTGTCCTACGTCTACCGACTTCACCTCGATGTCGACGGGGCCGGGCCATCGACGCTCGTCGCCAAGCTGCCCACCGATACCGCCTATCGTCAGCTTGCCGAGGCGACCGGGGCGTACGGCCGTGAGGTGCGTTTCTATGCCGACGTCGCACCCACTGCACCGTTGACGGCCCCTCGGGCGCATGTCGCACGACAAACGGAGGGGACGACCGATTTCGTACTGCTCCTCGACGACCTCGGCGCACTCGACGCGGCCGATCACTTGGACGGACTGACCTTCGAGCGGGTCGAGCGGGTCATCGACGCCTTCGCGGAGTTTCATGCCTGGGCGTGGAACCTGCGTCACGAGGCGACCCGCGCATCGGTGTTCCCTGCGCTCGCCGATCCCGTCACGGTCGGGCTCTACACGATGGGTGTGGCACCTGGCTGGGCCACGTATCAGATTCATGGAAGGGCTTGTGCCCCCGAGGGACTCGCGGAGTTCATGGCGGACTTCCCTCGGCATCTCCCCGGCCTGCTTGCCGAGGTCAGTGATCCGCCAACGCTGCTCAACGGTGATCTACGGGCGGACAACTTGTTCTTCGATGCCGATGGCAAGCCAGTAGTCGTCGACTTTCAACTCGTGATGCGGGGCGCGGGGATCTGGGACGTCGCCTACCTCGTCGGGCAGGGAATGACACCGGCCGAGCGGGATGGTCGCGAGAAGCAGCTCGTGCAGCGCTATGTCGACGCCTTGGTCGCCAACGGGGTGCGCAGCTACTCCTTCACGGAAGCCTGGCCACAGTTCCAGGCCGCGGCGTTGGCCCAGATCACCTTCCCTCTCTCGGCAATGTTGTCGTGGGACACCCTCACCGACCGCGCGCGTGAACTGCTGCACGTGCTGATGGACCGGGCGTTCGCCATCATCGGGGATACCGGCGCGCTTTCGGTCACCGCCGGGTAGTGCGCGCCTATCGTGTTCTCGTGACCGATAAGCCGCGCCGCACACAACGAGAACGCGTCGGGGAGTCATCACGCCGGCTAGCCGAAGCCGCGATCGCCCTGATCGCCGAACAGGGTTATGCGGCGACCACTGCACAAGAGATCGGCTTGCGCGCTGGCTACAGCCGCGACATGGTCCGCGTGCGCTTCGGCACCAAGGAAGCATTGCTCGACACGATCCTCACCTCGCAGTACGAGAGCCGGCTCGACACCCCGGATGACCCCAGCGAATCCGGGCTCGACCGCGTGCTCGGCCGAATCGCCAGGATGCGTCGCTTCGCCGAGGAAGACGCTCAGCTGCTTCGGGCCATGCTGGTACTGAATTTCGAGGCTGCCCAAGCCGACGATCTTCTGCGCGTACGCATCCGGCGATGGCTCGATCAGTTCCTCGGCGGCATCATCGAGGCAGTCCGAGCAGGGCAGTCCGACGGAAGCATTGCCTCTGAACCCGATGCCGACACGCGGGCTCGGGAGATTCTCTCGACCGCGATCGGTTACGCCTACTGGTGGATCGTCGAGCCCGATTTCGACCTGCCCGCCGAACTCACCCGATGGGCGGAACGCCTTGAAGCCCAACTGCGCTCACCGACCGACGCTCGCGTGGACTGATGCTGCCGGTTCGTGACTGATCACCACCTTGCCGAAGCGCGCCCCCGCCCGGAAATGGGACAGCGCAGCGTGTGCCTCGCTGAACGGGAAGACGCGATCGATCACGGGGTGCATTTGATGTTGGGCTAGTACACGATTCATATCCTCGAAGTCGCTGCGACTGCCCACCGCGATCGAGCGCAATGTCGCGCCATTCCAAAAGAATTGCATCAAGTCGATTTCTTCGCCGGACGGGGCGAGATTGCCGATGAGAGAGATCCGACCGCCATAGGCGAGAGCTCGTGACGACTGCGCGAGCGATCCAGCGCCGCCGATCTCCACCACGAGATCTACACCACGGCCGCCAGTGAGCCGCCGCACTTCGGCACCCCAGTCCGGTCGATCGACGTAGTTCACGACATCCTGGACACCGAGTTCACCGAACCGAGTGGCTTTCTCGGCGCTCGACGTGGTCGCGATGACGCGGGCACCGGCCGCGACGGCGAACTGTGCGGCAAAGATGGAGACACCGCCCGAACCCTGAACGAGCACCGTATCCCCGGCCCCCACCCCCGCTAGTGCGGACCACGCGGTAACTCCGGCGCATGGCAACGTAGCCGCTTCCTCGAAGCTGAGGTGGTCAGGTATGCGTAGCAGTGCTTGCTCGCTGACCACTAAGAATTCGGTCAGCCATCCGTCCAGCTCAAGTGCGTACGTCGGGGCGTGACCGCGCCTGACACCTCCGAACCACATTGGATGGAAGCAATTGACGACGCGATCGCCCACCTGAAAGCGTGTCGCGCGCTCGCCGACCGACTCCACCACGCCAGCCCCATCCGATAGCGCAATCTTGCCGACTGCGGCGCCCCCGTCGATGACCTGATCGAGGAGGATCCGATCGCGCGCGTTGAGCGAAGCCGCTCTGATCCGAACTAGCACTTCGCCCGCACCCGCGACGGGCACGGGCTCTTCGACGAGGTCGACCGAGGATGCGTTGTTGATTCTGAACGACTGCATACCCAGAGCGTATGGATTCCGAGCTGGACGATCGATAGCATATCGTCCGTGATTGATACCCCATCGTCCACGAGCCGATTCATGGATCCGTTTGACGACGTGCTGGCCACGATGGACATCGAGAACTCGAGATACATCCGCGTGCAGTCGCGGGCACCGTGGGGTATTTCATTTCACCCGAGGGACGCCGCGCACCTGATGATGATTGCTCGGGGCTCGTGCTGGCTGACGATGACGTCCGCCGATTCGCCCGTCCGACTGAACACTGGTGATTGCTACCTTATGCAACCCGATTGTGATTTCACGTTGCAGCACCGACTGGGTGATGACGTAGTGAGCTGCGAAAGAGTACTCACCGACTACGACGTCACTCACGGCGGCGAAGGTGAGCTGACGGAGGTGATATTCGGACGGTTTCCCGTCGATACCGACGTTGCCCAGCCTCTGTTTGCGCGGCTGCCTTCGCACGTCCGCTTGGATCTAGACGGTCCGTCGTGCCGAGCCGTAAAAGCAACGTTCGACCTGCTGGCACAGGCTACGGCGACGGGCGGCATCGGCACGCACCTCATCGTTACCCGTCTCGCCGACATATTGTTCGTTCAGGCGCTTCGCGCGGTGCACGCCTCGGCAATCGATGGAGAGGCCGGTTGGCTCAGCGCACTTCACGACCCGCAGATGGCACGGGCGATGCGCGCGATGCATACCGACATCGCGCGCCGATGGACAGTTGACGCGCTGGCACGAGAGGCACACATGTCGCGCTCTGCCTTCGCCGCGGCGTTCAAGGCCAAAACGGGCGACACCCCACTGGGCTACCTGGATTCATGGCGAATGTATCGCGCAAAGGCACTGCTTCGGGATACCTCGCTGAGCCTGCAGCAGATCGCCAGCCAGATTGGCTACCAGACGGGTACCGCACTAAGCCGAGCGTTCGCCCGTCACCACGGCGTCGCGCCCGGCGCCTGGCGCCGTCATCACCAAACGATCCGGAAAGACCGCGGATGAGGTCTGCGCCGGGTGTCCTTTGGCTCTGAATGGTGTCGACCAGCGGGACGTACTCGCTATCGTTGATGTCCATCTCCATGCTTTCACGGTGGAGGTAAAACAATACTTTGCAGTGGAGTATTGCCAAGGGATGACATACCAGCCGACTGTCACGTCCTTCGCGATTCTAGGGCTGCTCGGTGTGCAGCCCTGGAACCCCAGCAAGCGCGCGCCATCCCTCGCAATCTTCAACTGGACGAGACACGGGTGAGAGTCGTTCATAAGTGGGTGCAGGCAGCAGCGTATTGAGCCGGGGTCTGGTAGCCCAATGCGGAGTGTCGGCGGTGGTGGTTGTAGTCGTGTTTCCAGTCGCTGATGACCATTCGGGCCTGGGTCAGTGACCAGAAGCTATTGATGTTTAGGCATTCGTCGCGGACTCGGGAGTTGATTGATTCGACGTAGCCGTTGCGCCGGGGCTGGCCGGGCGGGATGAAGTGCAGGCCCACGTGCTCCTCGGCCCATTTGGCCATTGCCGCACAGGCTAATTCGGGGCCGTTGTCGCAGCGCAGCACGGCGGGATAGCTTCTGCGGTCAGCGGCGAGCCGGTCGAGTTCGGCGATGAGATCCTCGCCGGTTGCCCACCTTGGTGCTCAACACGTAGTCATCGCGGTCGTGTCGGGCGAGGTACTTGCCCAAGCGGATCTCCGCCAGCCCGGCGCCGTACATCGGTGCCGTATCGAAGAAGCGGGTGCCATGGTCCCAGGCCGCGGCCACCGTCGCTTCGGCCTCACCGTCGGGAATGTCGCGGAACATGTTGCCCAACGGGGCAGTACCGAAACCCAACGGTCCGTTCACCAAGAAGTCTCTGATACCCATCTGAACACTCCTATGCGATGTCTTGGGCGTGACGGTTGGTGATGGCGTTGGGCGCCGAGACGATGGTGCCCTTCGCCGCTCCGCCGAGCGGGAGAGTGTTGAGGACCCACACGTCGGCGGCGTGGTCGACGAGATCGCTGATCCCGGCGCGGATCTGCGCGTACGCCGGACCTGCCGCGTGGCCCTGCAGATCTGCCGGCGTCGCCCACTTTTCCACAACAAAGACGGTCTCACCGTCGGTGTGCAGGGCGAACAGTTCGCATCCCGGCTCTTGGTGCACAAGCGGCACAATGCCGGCGTATACGTTGATAACCTCTTGTAGGCGACGAGATTTCGGATATACCCGAGCTACCACAATCTTTGTCGTGTTGACCATGATGTGCCCCTTTCTGAAGGCGAGTTTTCCTTTAGGCGTGACATTGTTTTCGTTGCTTTGTTGCTAGCCGGACCGGATAATTCCGCGGGTCTCCTGGCGCGGTGCCAACTAGCGCGAACACCAGCGGCGTCGAGGTTTTCGGCGATCCGCGCATACCGCGCCCGTTGGACGCCGACGACCTTGCGGCGTTGACGAAGATCTGGACGACCATCACCGATTGGCTTGCGCTCCGCAGACCCATGCTCAGGCGAACTGCGGGTAGAGCGTGTCGACGGCGGCAGCTGGTGGGAACGCGTGTGGATCGGCTTGTCATGTGGCCCTCGCGAACTCGACCAGCGCGGCGTTGGTGACCTCCGCGCGTTCTTGCTGGATCCAGTGCCCGGCGCCGGGCACCAGCTCGAAGCGACGCAAGTTGGGGATCAGCGCGCGCAGCGAGGCCTCCAAAGTGGAGGTGTCGTGGGAGGAGATCACCGGATCGCGGTCGCCGGCCAGAAACAGCGCCGGTGGGGTGATCTGGGCGCCGTCCCAGGGAGCGGTGAGTGCCCAGTTGTAGTCGAGGTTGCGGTACCAGTTCAGCGGGCCGAAGAAGTCAGTGTCAGCGAACTCGTCGACGTAGGCAGCGATGTCGCGCTCGGTCAGCCAGGCGGGTAGCTCATCCGGGTTGATCCACCCGTCGAAGAAGCGCTGGCCGTGTGGGATCAGCAGCCGCCGGATTTCGGGGTTGTCGCCGGAGAGACCGAACAGGATGCGCCGAAATGACCCGCTCAGATCTGACTCGAAGTCTTTCTCGGCCGCCCGATGTTGAAAATAGAACCAGTAGAAGGTGTCACCGTAGCGCTGCCTGGCGGCGGTCAGGGCGGGCACCGGGGTGCGTGCGGAGAAGGGCACGCTGAGCCCGCCGACGCCGCGGACCAGGTCCGGGCGCAGCAGGGCGGTGTGCCAGGCCACCGGTGCGCCCCAATCGTGGCCGATCACTGTCGCGTTGGGCTCGCCGAGTGCGCCGATCAGCCCGACCACGTCGCTGACCAGGTGCAGCATCGTGTAGTCGGCGACAGCGGCCGGGGTGTGGGTACCCGGGTAGCCACGCTGGTTGGGCGCCACGGCGTGGAAGCCGGCCTCGGCGAGCGCCCGCAGTTGGTGGCGCCACGAATACCAGCATTCCGGGAAGCCGTGCAGCAGCACGACAAGTGGACCGCTGCCGGCTTCAGCGAGGCGCATCGGGGCTCCGTTGACCTGCACGACGCTGTGCCGGATGTCGATGCCGGCGCCCGAGCGCGGCGCGTCGAGTGACATGATGCCTCCTGAATTGATCTCATCCAAAGCGTCTCCACCACAGGTTGAGCCGAGGTGAAGAGGCCCGGTGCGGTCGTTAGACCTGTGCCATGCCGCCGTCGACGCTGAGTTCGGCCCCGGCCACGAAACTGCTGTCATCGGAGGCCAAGAACAATGCGGCGGCGGCGATTTCTTCCGGGCGGCCGATCCGGTTGAGTGGAATGGCCGCCACGAACTGCGCCCGCAGCGCGTCCGCGGCCTGAACCGAGTCGGCCGCGCCGTCCATCATGGGGGTGTCGACGGGGCCCGGACTCAGGGTGTTGAATCGGATGCCGCGGTCGGTGAACTCGCGGGTCCAGGTCCGGACATAGGAACGCAGGGCGGCCTTGGTGGCGCTGTAGGTGCTGTTGCCGGGCAAGCCCAAGGAGTCCGCGACCGAGCCGATCAGAATGACCGAACCACCGGTGCGCATCAGCGGCAGCGCCTTTTGCACCGTGAACAGCGTTGCGCGGGCGTTGAGGTCGAAGGTGGCATCGAAGTTCTCCTCGGTGATCTTGCCCAGCTCTTCGGGCTCCACCCGGCCCGAACCCGCCACCAGAATGTCGAGCCCGCCCTGCTCCTGCAGGACGGTCGCGAACAGCCGGTCCAGATCCGCGCTGATCGTGACGTCGCCCGCGAGGGTGCTCACGCCGTCGCCGATCAACGCTTTGGCCTTGTCCAACTCGCTTTGGCGGCGCCCGACGATGAAGACATGGGCTCCTTCATCGACGAACCGCTGCGCGGTCGCCAGCCCGATACCGCAGCTGCCGCCGGTGATCACGGCGACCTTGCCAGCCAATCGTGCCATCAGTTGATCCTCCAATTTTCGTGTGATGTGGTGGCCGTGCTGATGCGGCGTGCGGTTGTGCGGCCGCCCAGACGATGCGCCGCAACGTTGTGTTTCGAAGGCGTGCTGGTTCGGGCGGTCGCGATGTGCTCACCAGGACACAGCTGGTGAACTGGGCGGAGAGCTTCATCGTGGCCCGGCAGCGCCTCAGGCCCGGGTCGGGAAGGTGTCGCCGAACATCGGCAGCCCGCTTTTGGACTCCTCGGCGGTGGCCTCGAACTGCAGGACATCCCAGTGTTCGGCGAACACACCGTCTTGCAGACGCACGATGTCCACGGCGATCCAGCTGTCCGCCAACCCGGTGTTGGATAACCGGCCGTGGGCCATCACATAGTCGCCGTCGGCGATGATCAGCGCGTTCTCGTAGTGCATGTCGGCCGGTGCGTTCTTGACCAGGTTGAACAGCCCGTCTCGGCCCGGCTCGATGTGCGCGCTGTGCTGAATATAGTCAGGAGACCAGAACCGTAGCGCCGCAGCGTAATCCCGCCGGTTGAACAACGTCTCGAACGCCTCCAGGACCAACGCCTTGTTCTGTTCCGCAGTATCTGTCATGGCCATTTTCCTTCTCGTTTTGGAGATCTCTGTTGGCGATCTCGTACTATGTACGCTACGTTGTACGCATGGCGACTGTCAAGAAGCCCCCAGGCGGTGAACGAGGCGAGGTCACGGCTGATGATGTGGTCGCCGCCGCCATCGACATCGTCGACCGAGAAGGGGGCGACGGGGTGACCATCCGGCGTGTCGCCGAGGCGTGCGGGCCCAGCCCCATGGCCGCCCCAGTCCGACGACAGGATCGAGGAGAAGCGATGAAACGTCGATCACCGTGGGCGGCTTGACGGTCAGCTGTTTAGATTTCGGACCCCAATATCCATGCCTGATAGGAGAGGAACACATGATCGTGATTGGCAAAGGCTCCATGATTCGTCCAGATGCACTGACACCACACATCATTGACGACGAGATGCGGGTCCTGGGGGAACTCAAGGCCGAAGGCGTCGTCAGATCTGCATACCGGCGCTCCGAAGGGCCAGGGTTCTATCTGCTCGCAGAGGGACCCAGCATCGACGCCGTCCGGGAACGAATCGACAACACCCTGCCGTTCGTCGTCGAGAACCTCGCGACGGTCGAATACGACGCAATCTACGAAATCTAAACCCACACACAGCAACTGCAGCCTCACCCGAAGGTCACTACTCAGCGCGAATCGTGGCATGGCCATCGCCACCAGTCACCGAGCGAAGGAAGTCTCATCGTGAACCCACGGCAGAAAACCCAACCGACGTTCGTGTTCGTCCACGGATTCCTCGACGACGCAGCGATTTGGCGCCCGTTGATCGCGGCGCTTCACACGCCCAACAGCGAGTCCCGCGCCGTCGACCTCGCCGGCATAAGCGGGTGCCCGCAGGAGGCCGGACCCTACACCCTGGGCCGCTACGCCAACGACGTGATCGCCGTGATCGACGGACTCAGCGGACCGGTCGTGCTGGTTGGGCACAGCATCGGCACCCTGATCGCTGAATTGGCGGCCGTCGAACGCCCGGACAGAGTCGTCGTATTGGCCCTTCTGACCCCGATGCCGCTGGCACGTGCGCATCTGCCCAAGGCGGCGGTCGCGCCGTTCAAGAGTGTCGGCGGCAGCGCTGCCGCGCAGCGCGCAGTGCGTCTGCAAGCGAGCCCGCATTTCCCAGAACAGGAGTTGGCCCGCATCAGCGAAGCGGGCGCACAAATCGCGGCCGACGCGATTCCTGGGCTCGTTGATCTGTGGAACTTCGGGGTACCGCAAGGACAAGAGCCGTCAACCTTTTCCGGGCCCGTACTGGTCATCAGCGGCGGGACAGATCCCGTGAGCACCCACGAAATGATCCACTCCGCGGTGATGCCGCGCTTTAAGAACGCCACATTGCACACGGTGGGCACCGCCGGGCACTGGGTTCACGCCGAGCAGCCTGAAATGGTTGCCGAGTTGCTCACCCAATTCGTTGCCACCACCGTGGGGCGTCAGGGTGAACCGCCTCACCGAGACACTCACGTGTGACTCTCACACCCATGTGCGCCCGAAGAAGCTGCGGGCGGCGGTGGGCAGGAATCTCACTGCCGCACAGTCGATCGAGGGCCGCTGGCGCCGTCAGCTACCGCGGCTGGCCCGGAGTCCGTCGAGGATGGTGCTGAGGCCGGCTTCGAAGTACTCGGTGGGGTCACGTTGGCTGAGTTCATTGGCTCGCTCGATGATCTGGGTCGCCGCCTCATCGCCGATCGCGATGGGGATGAGCCGTTCGCGAACACGAACATCGGTGGTGCGGGGGATTTCCCAGAGCACCGATCCGAACGTGAACATCAACAAGGTGTCGAAGGCGTGCACGGCCTCGGTGCCGGTGAACCCGCCCTCGGCGAGCGCGGCAAGCATTCGGGCGTAGAAGCGGGCGACGCCGATGACCGGGGTGGGACGCAGCACACAAAGTACGGCGATGCCGGGGTGGTCGAGGAGGAGCCGCCGAAGATGCCGGAACAGGTCGGCCACTTGCTGGTCCCAGGAGCCGCTGGCGTCGAGATCCCGAAGACCCGGACCAACAACGGCGTCAACGACCCGGTCAAGCAGATCGTCTTTGTCTCGGACGTGCCGATAGAGCCCCATGGGGCTGAGCCCGCACGCCTCGGCGACACGCCGGATGGTCAGCGCGTCGACCCCTTCTCGGTCGACGATCTCGATGGCGGCGGCGACCACGTCGTCCGCCGTGACCTCGCCTCGTTTGCGGCCCGGGCGCTTCTTAACCGTCGGCATGCGTACAACGTAGCGTATTGACAGTCAGTACGCGTACAGCGTAGCGTACTTAGTAGTGGATATGAACAGATCTCCCTCACGAAAGGAAAATCGCCATGACGGATACCACCAGTCCCGCGCTGCGGACCTGGCTGGCTTACTACCAGGCCTGGACCAGTCACGACCTGGACACGGCCATGAGCTACATCGCCGACGACATCGTCTGCGACACGCCGGCCGGCCGTCTGGAAGGCGCCGAGGCCTACCGCGGTTTCCAGGGCCCGTTCCTGCAGATGCTCACCGGCTCGAAAATGATCGCCGCCTTCGGTGACGATGAAACCGCGCTCGTCATGTACGACACCGAAACCGGGCCGGTGAAAAGCGCTCCCGGTGCCGAGTGGGTCACCGTCAAGGACGGCAAGATCACCTACAGCCGCAACGTCTTCGACAGCGCCCCGATCCTCGCCGCCCTTCAGGCCTCCAGTTGAGCGGCACGGCCATCAAGAGCCCGCATGTCATTTGGGAAAGGCGAGAGGTGTCATGGTCGAGTTTCAGGTCGAGCGGACGATCGCCGCATCTCCGGAACAGGTCTTCGGCTGGCTAGCTGATCCGGCCAACTTGACCGCCGCTCCGGTGATCCTCAAGGTTCGTTGGGTGAAAGTGGGCGCGCTGCGAGAGGCGATCGGGCTTGGCGGGTGGTTTCGTGAACAGATCACTGCCTACGATCGGCCGCGCGCCTACTCCTACCGCGTCGTGCGCTCAATCCCGCCGTTCGATCACGAGGCCGGCACACTGACGTTCACTCCATCGGCCAACGGCACGCACGTCGACTGGCAGACCAGCTACACCCACCCGGCTCACGCGGGAGGCAAGCTGATGGAGGCGGTCAGCTGTCGGCTGCTGCGCTGGAGCTTCCTAGCTGTCCTCGCCGGCTGCGCGAAGGCACTGGAGAGCTAGCTGCGCGCGGGATGGGCTCATTCGGCCGCACGAACCACCGCGAGCCGCGAGGGCAGTCGCATCGAACGCGCGTTCCGCGACATGCACACCGGAACCCAACACGCCTTCATCAGTGAGAAGGTCGCCATCGACGTGGCACAGATCTGGCTCGGCATCATCGAGGACCAGTTCGGGCGCTGAGACACGGCACGCTGGTCACGCGCGTCTCTAGTGATGGTGTGCGAATCGACCCGGAATCGACACGGCCGCGGCGGCGCTCAACGTGGTGAGCATGCCGGCTGCTGTCCGCTGCCAGGTGAACATGCCAGCGCGAGGCCTCGCACACCTGCGGCGACCGTTCGTGGAGATCCTCACGGCCCGCTGGCGGAAGATCTTCACAGGCAACATGATTCGCGGCGGATCGTGCGGTGACTAGCCGCCGCCGACGTCGACCGCGGTGTCGAGCAGCTGTGCGCACAGGGTTCCAAGCGCTAACCCGACATTGCTGCTAATCCCAAACTGGGCCCTCCTACTCCGGAAGCGATTTGTGCACTACCGCGCGGTTGTAGGATCCGCCACGAATATGAGAAAAAGCAGTCCGCCATTTTGATGAGAATTCTGCAAACACCCAGGTAGAGGCATCGCCATCTGCCATCCGCCATCCGAAATGAAAACCTACATCTCGAAGCCTCGTCAGCAGTAGCGCACTAATTGTTTGACAACATTGTTAGCCCTCCTGACTATTTGACTGCAAAAGTGCTCAAAGCTTTATCTGGACGCTGCCCCGCCGCGGCTTGTCGAAGTCGTCAACCTCAGTGCCGTGGCGACAGGCCGTAGGCTGCCGCTTCGGGTGGCGCCGGTGCCAGGGGAAGCGATCGACTCCTGGCTCGAAGTGACGGCTGGTCGTATGGACCTGTCGCTCGGTGCTGTTGCCCGCGCACTGGACCTTCCCATCGCTACCCGACCAGTTTGGATCAGGTGGCGTTCACCCGACCAGCTCGAGGCCATAGAGGCGGCGACGGGTGTGTCGTCGAGCATGCGCAATTCATCAACGTGCATCGGCGTCCGATACGTTAAGTGAATCGATTTCTGAAGATCGTGCATTTTACGCATGCTCCGCTCAATGGTTATGTGACTGATGGAAAGCCC